>Ga0075435_100002739_pt1 | contig 11762 bp, 9 predicted proteins | sample RhiMethybrSRZTD4_FD_75302 | JGI IMG/M metagenome (GOLD analysis project Ga0075435, IMG submission 75302) | Populus rhizosphere microbial communities from Tennessee, USA - Rhizosphere MetaG P. TD hybrid SRZTD4 | ecosystem: Host-associated > Plants > Roots > Rhizosphere > Soil | place: USA... | reverse complement strand
ATCAGCGCCGGAATCAACGCGTTGTTGCACGCGAGGATCACGTTCGCGGCGCGCACGCCGTGCATCTTGCCGTCGCGCAAGTACGCAACGCGAACGGCCGTCGATCGATCCGCGTCCCCGTCGTGCTGCACGCGCACGACCGTGCTGCTCAACCTGATTCGCACGGTGGACGCCGGCTCGTCGAGCGCCGCGTAGTTCAACGGCGCCTGCACGACGGTGTTCATCGTCAGCGTGCCGCCCGCGAGCGCCGCCGGGATCAGACGATTGACGAGCAGCCGCGCGATCGATGCATTTCCGTCGGGAAAATGGAATGTGTACGACGCTTCTCGAAACGCTTCGTCGCGCTCGATGCCGAGCCCGTTGAAACCTGCCGATCCGCGGCGTGCGGCTTCGAGCGCAGGCGTCGTGTCCACGCGCTTGTTGTTGCGGCCGCCCTGCCCCCTGAAGAACAGAATCGCGTCCGGATGGACCTTCGCGTACTTCAGCAGGAACTCCTGCCAGCTGATCTTCGCGAGCGTCGCGATTTTCTCGTCGACGCTCATGCCGGCCATGTAGTCCGGGTTGTGGCCGTGCACGCGCACGAGATCCTTGCGGACGTCGTCCGAGAGCGGCGCTTTCGCGAAGAACTCGGCCCACGGGATGCGTCCGTTGCCGGCCACGACGCGGTCCTCGCCGAAATGTTCCTTGTCGAAGAACATCGCCGGACCGAGATTCAGCTTCTCGAACGCGTGACGATCCTGGAACTCGGCGTTGCGCTCTACTTCGACGCCGAGCTCTTCGATCAGCCGCTTCGCGGTGTAGCTGTACGGAAACGGCGTCGCAATGCCCATCGTGCCGCCGTAGCCGATAAACGTGCGGCCCTGATAGGTGAACTCGTTGCGCTTCGCGTGGCCGCCGAAGTCGTCGTGGTTGTCCAGAACGAGGATCTTCTGCGTGTTGCCGAGCGCGCGCCGCCAGAAGTGCGCAGCGGCCAGGCCCGAGATGCCGCCGCCGACGATGACGAGGTCGTAGCGCTCGCCCGTGTCCACGTCGAGCCCGGGAAACTGACGATACGCGCCGTTCTGCATCGGCCCGAATGCCGCGACGGCCGCCGGATAGTTGCCGCGCAGACCGATACGCGCCGGCGGGTACATCTCGGGTGCGCCACCCGGCGCCCGCTGCCGGACCGCCGCGGTATTCGACGCGCCGAGCGCCGGCATCACCGATGCGGCGTACGCGCCGGTGATACCGATGGCCAATCCGTTCAGAAAATCGCGCCGCGGGATATGACGATCCATCCCGAGCTCGCGATAGTCGGCTCGAATGTTCATCCAGGACTCCTTTTGCGCAGAGCTGCTCGACGTCCGGCTGAGCCTATCAGATTCCGCTCAGGATAATCGCTACACTGGTTGGATGCAGCTTCGCGTAGCGCGCCTGTGCCTCGACTGTGAAGAAGTCCACGATGCCGGCGAGTGCCCGGTGTGCGGGTCGGAGTCGTTTGCCTTCATCACCCGCTGGGTTCCGGCACCCGAACGGCGGCAGCGGCCCCGGCCGGCGGTATCCGAGGCGCCCGACATGTCCGACACGGTGAAAACCTACCGGCAGCTTCTCGGCGTCGACCACCGGGAGCCAACGGGAATGCGATGGGTGAAGCGCGGCGCCGTGGGGATCGCCGCCGTCGGCGTGCTGGGCTGGCTGTGGGGTCGGCGCGGCGGTGAGTCGGGTTCAGAACCGCCACGCTCGTAGCGCGCCTCTTTGGCCGGGCGTTCGTGTGCCTATACCGCCTTGTCGTACTCGCGCGCTTCGAATGGTCTGACGGTGGCGGCGTCGCGACGCCGGGACTTCGGCTGCGCCGGCACCGAAGACAGCGCTCGCGGCTTCGGCGCGTCGCTGCGGCGGCGTCCAATCATCCAGACGCCTCCGGTATTGCCGAACACGGTGATGGTGCCGAAGTAGTAGCACACCGTCGCGATCGCGAATGGCGTCCAGAAGTGACCGGCGGCCGCGAAGAGAACGCCGCCAAGCGCGAGGACGATGGCGATGTCGCACAGCGCGGCGGCAACGCGTTCCCACCGCCCGGCGAGAAGCCTGAGCTTCGGCATGGCGAAGCGTGAGCCTGAGTCGTCGAGCGTCAGGCGGAGCGGTGCCTCCTCGGAGCGATCGTCATGGGACTGTGCGTTCCGCTGACGCGGCGGTGATGCGCCGGCCGATTCGTCAGCGGGATCCGGAAACCGCTGGAGGAACTCGCGGACGACAGGCTCCGGGTCGAGACCGATCGCTTCCGCGTATGCGCGAATGAACGCGCGGCGGAAGATCCCCGACGGCCACGCCGACACATCGTCCCGCTCGAGCGCGTCGAATAAAGATGCTTTGATTTTGGTGTCGTGGGCGATCGAGGCGAGTGCAATCCGTTTTCGTTCGCGTTGGGCCCGAAGGCGCGCGCCGAAACTGGTGGTCATGTGCGATCGTGCGACTGATGTTGCGCCAGCCACTGCCGACTGACGAAGACGTTCATCAAGTCGGCGCCGGGCGACGGCCGCACGACGATGCGGCGCACGAGCGCGACGAGGACGACGACTGCGACGAGTGCAGCGCCAGCGAGGAGAGTGTAGGCGTTCACCATGGCACGGACCCGAAGGCGAATTAGAACCGCGGAGTGCCGTCAGAGTAGCGGGAACTCGTCAGCGATGCAAGCACTGATAGCGTCGGATCGAGATTTTTCTTGCGGGCAGCTCACCGAAATCTCAGCTCAACAAAACCGCTTGCGCCCTTCAATTGGAATACACGCGACCGCACGACCGGCATCGCCAGCGACCGAGCGCGCGATGTGCGATAGCTGCGACAGCGAATCCCGTGAACAACGTCGCGAACGCAAGCGTCAGCAATCCTCTGATCGCGAGAACAACCGCCAACGCGAACGCGAACCCGAGAGGAATCAATAAGTACGGCGGGCGGGGTTGCACCTCCTGCGATCCGCAATACGGGCACGTGAGGGCGGGATCGTCGTGGCTCGAAGCATCGGCTGCCGCCGAGGTGGATGAGAGTAGCGCGAGCGCGCGTTCGACATCCGGCTCGGGAACCATGAGCGACACGCCCCAATAGGCGATGGCATTCCATTTCACGTAAGCCGGTATGCCGGCATCCAGGAGTACTTGCCGGTCGCCCGATGCGACGTCGCGCATTCGGTACGTGCGGATCGTGATCAACCTGGTCGGAATCACAAAACGTCTGTGATACTACCGTGGATTCGATGAATATCCGCGCCGCTACCGCCGCAGACCGCGACGGGATCTGGCAGATCCTCGAGCCGATGATTCGCGCCGGAGAAACGTATCCGCTGCCGCGCGACATGCGGCGCGACGATGCGTTCGCGTACTGGTTCTCTCAGGACCACACGGTGTTCGTTGCCGAAGACGGAGCGCGGATCGTCGGAACGTACTATCTGCGGCCGAATCAGCGCGGCGGCGGCTCGCACGTGGCGAATTGCGGGTACGTGACCGCGGCCTCGGCCGGCGGACGCGGCGTCGGCCGCGCGATGTGCGAGCACTCGCTCGCCGAAGCGCGAGCGCGGTCGTTCCGCGCGATGCAGTTCAACTTCGTCGTGAGCACGAACGACCGCGCCGTCCGTCTCTGGCAGGCGTGCGGCTTCGCGATCGTCGGCCGCCTGCCCGGCGTGTTCAGCCATCCGACGCACGGCTACGTCGACGCGCTGGTGATGCATCGATCGTTGTAAGGTCCCGCCTTCGCGCCGATGATCGCCCGCGCTTCGGCGCGGCAAGCCCGTGGCACCCGAGCACCCTAGGCACCCGTGGCACTGTGTCCGCTCGCCGATGTAGCATGAGGGCCCAATCCCCTGAGGAGGCGCCGTATGTCGCTGTGGCGGTCCGCGTCGTTGCTGGCGATCGGGTGCATCGTGACGGGCGTGCTCGTCGCCGCCCAGGAATCGAAACCGAAGCATCCGGCCTCGAACAATCCCCACATCGGAAACAATGACTCGATCCGCGCGGGCATGACGCTCTATCGCGTGCGCTGCGCCGACTGCCACGGCCTGGACGCCACCGGCTATCGCGGTCCCGACCTGGTCGCCGCGGTGGCGGGCGGCATGCCCGACGAGCGGCTCTTCGACACGATCCGCAAAGGCGTGCCGGGCACCGAGATGCCGCCGCAGCAGACCCAGGACACATCGGACGGCGACATCCTGCAGATCATCGCGTATCTGAAAAACATCGGAACCGTCGTGCCCGAGCGCCCGGTCGGCAACGTCGAGAACGGCCACCGTCTGTTCACACAGCAGTGCGCCGGCTGTCATCGCGTCGACGGCACCGGCGGGCGCCTCGGCCCCGATCTCACACGCATCGGCCTGTCGCGTTCGCGCGCCGCGCTCGTCCGCGAAATTCGCACGCCGTCGGAATTTGTGGCGCCGACGTTTGAAACGGTCACGATCGTCACCAAAGACGGCCAGCGCGTTCGCGGCGCAAAGAAAGCCGAAGACGTGTTCACCATTCAATTGATGGACACGACCGAGCGGCTGCAGGGCTACGTGAAAGCCGACGTGCAGCAGGTCATCTACGAACCGACGTCGCTGATGCCGGTGTACACCGCCGCACGCCTCAACGATTCCGATCTCACGGACGTCGTCGGCTATCTCATGACGCTGCGCGGAACGCCGCCGGCGGATCGGACGTCGGCATCACTCGGCGATCGCGTCACGCCGCAGATGCTGTTGAGCGGTCTCAAGGATCCGACGCGGTGGCTGACGTATTCCGGCGACTACAACGGTCAGCGTCACAGTCCGCTCACGCAGATCACGCCCGAGAACGTGAATCAGCTCGCGCCGCAGTGGACGTTCCAGACCGGAACGCTCGGCAGCTTCCAGACGACGCCCATCGTCCTCGACGGCGTGCTGTATGTGACTGGTTTCAACAACACCGCGTGGGCGATCGACGCGCGATCGGGACGGCAGATCTGGCGCTACCGCCGCCAGCTTCCCGAAGATCTGAAATTGTGCTGCGGCGCGATCAACCGCGGCTTCGCCGTGCTCGGCGATCGCCTCTTCATGGGGACGCTCGATGCGCATCTCATCGCGCTCGACATGAAGACCGGCGTGGTTCTGTGGGACACCGAGCTCGCGGATTACAAGGCCGGATACTCCGCCACCGTCGCGCCGCTCGTCGTGAAGGACAAGGTCATCGTCGGCATCGCCGGCGCCGAGTACGGGATCCGCGGGTTCATCGACGCGTACGACGCGCAGACCGGCAAACAGGCCTGGCGCTTCTACACGGTGGCAGGTCCCGGCGATTCCGGCGCGAAGACATGGCCGGCGGGAGACGCGTACCTGCGCGGCGGCGGATCGGTCTGGGTGACCGGCACGTACGATCCCGATCAGAACCTCGTCTTCTACGGCACCGGCAATCCCGGGCCCGACTACTACAGCAACGTACGCGAGGGCGACAATCTCTACACGACGTCGCTCGTCGCGCTCGACGCCGACACCGGCGAGCGGCGCTGGCATTATCAGTTCACGCCGCACGATGTCCACGACTGGGATTCGACGCAGGTGCCGGTCCTCGGCGATCTGACGATCAACGGCGCGCCGAGAAAAGTCGTGATGTTCGCCAATCGCAACGGCTTCTTCTACACGATCGATCGCGTCACCGGGAAAGTGATCGTCGCCAAACCGTTCGTGGAGACGACGTGGGCGAAGGAGATCGGACCCGATGGCCGTCCCGTCCTCCTGCCGGGCCATCTGCCGCACGAGGACGGATCGAAGACGTGTCCCGATCTCGGCGGCGGCACGAACTACATGTCGCCGTCGTTCGATCCGACGACGAAGCTGTTCTTCGTCACGGCGCGCGAAACGTGCGCCACCTACTTCGCGTACGAGCAGAAGTTCACGCCGGGCGACCAGTACACCGCCGGCGGCACGCAGCGGCCGCGCGATCAGAAGAACTTCGGCGCGCTCCGCGCCATCGATCCGGTCACGGCGACGGTGAAGTGGGAGTTCCGTTATCCATCGACGTCGGCGTCGGGCGTGCTGACCACCGCGTCCGGTCTGGTGTTCGCCGCCGACGGCGACGGCAACCTGATGGCCTTCGATTCGCGCACAGGCAAGAACCTGTGGCACTACCAGCTCGGATTCCCGCTCCGCTCGACGGCGGGAACGACCTACATGCTCGACGGCCGTCAGTATCTGCTCGTGCCGTCGGGCAGCACGCTGACGGCGTTCGCGCTTGCACAACGTTCGCAGAGCTGAGCGCCGCCGGCGCGCCGACCGGCATGGGCCGAGGGAGAATCAGGTATGAATCCGATGTTCCTGCCCGACGTGGAACGCGACGCGAAGCCCGGTCCCTGGCGCGACGCGATCCAGATGATGCGGAACAACGGCGAGTACCCGCAGATCTGGCATCTGTTCGCCTATCTGCCGTCTGCCACGCAGCATCTTGCGCGGTTCACGCAGGAAGTGCTTCGCGGACCGGCGCCGATCAGCCCGGGGCTGCGCGAGCTCATCGCGGCGTACACGTCGGCGCGCAACGGCTGCGGGTTTTGAACGAAGTCTCACGCCGCAGTTGCGGCGGAACTGCTCCAGGACGAAGAGCTGGTCTACGGCGTGGTTCGCAATCTCGAGACGTCTCGATTCGACGAGGCTCACAAGGCGCTTTTCCGGTTCCTCGACAAAGTGAATGCTCACTGTGCCCATGTCACGGCCGACGACTTCGCTCCGCTGCGCGCGCTCGGATGGACGGATGACGCGTTGTACTTTGCCGTCACCGTCTGCGCGCTGTTCAACTTCTACAACCGCTGGGTGGACGGCTGCGGCGTCCACGCGCTCTCGGACGAAGCGCATCGCCAGGGCGGGAAGCGAATGGCGGTTCAGGGTTATGCGCGCTGACCGGGGACTCGGACGGTGAATCGCACAGCGCGTGCCGCGTACGCCGCGTTCGCGCTGCTGCTCGTGAACAGCGCGTACCTCGCGGCCTTCGACACACCGTCCGTCTTCTATTTTGCGAATGTCGCGGCGCACGCCGCGATCGGCGTCATCCTGACGATTGTCGCCGCTGCCTATCTCGTACGTTATCGGCCGCGCCTGCCGGCGGCCGGCGGCGCGACGGCGACGTCAGGGACGCTGCTCGCGCTCGGCGCCGCCGCCGGCATCGGAATCATCGTTGTCGGTGCGACGACACCGCATCGCTGGCTGATGGAGACGCACGTCGCGCTGACGGTCGCGGGCTCCGCTCTGCTCGTCGCGAGTGCTTACACGACCGCGCGACGCAGCGCGGATCCGCGCGTTCGGCGATATGCGCCGCTCTATCCCGTCGCAGCTGCAGCGCTCCTCGTCTTCGCCGCCGCCGCGAACGTCGCATCGAGCCGGCAATTCCAGCAGCGCTATCGCATCGTCAATCCAACGATTCCTCCGCTGTCAATGGATGGCGAAGGCGGCGGACCATCGGGCCCGTTCTTCCCATCGTCCGCGAATACGACGAGCGGCAAGATCATCCCTGCCGATTTCTTCACGACGAGCGCCGCCTGCGGCCGATGTCACGCCGACATCTACCAGCAATGGAACTCGTCGGTCCACCACATGTCGTCGTTCAACAACCAGTGGTATCGCAAGTCGATCGAGTACATGCAGGACGTCGCCGGCGTGCGTGCGTCGAAGTGGTGCGCCGGCTGCCACGATCACGCCGTGTTCTTCAACGGCCGCTTCGATCGGCCGATCAGGGAACAGATCGACACGCGTGAGGCGCAGGCGGGGCTCGCGTGCACGTCATGCCACGCCGTCGTGCACGTGAACAGCTCGATGGGCCAGGGGGATTTCACGATCGAGTATCCGCCGCTCCACGATCTCGCCACGAGCGATCATCCGGTCGCGCGATGGCTGCACGACACGCTCCTCTATCTTGATCCGGCTCCACATCGTCAGGTCTTCCTGAAGCCGTTCCATCGAGAGCAGACCGCGGAGTTCTGCTCGACGTGTCACAAGGTTCACCTCGACGTTCCGGTAAACAGCTACCGCTGGTTCCGCGGCTTCAACGAGTATGACAACTGGCAGGCGTCGGGCGTGTCGGGACAGGGCGCGCGATCCTTTTATTATCCGGCCACGCCGCAGCGCTGCGCCGACTGTCACATGCCGCTCGTCGATTCGAACGATCCGGCGGCGAAGAACGGCAAGGTTCGATCGCACCGCTTCCCCGGCGCGAACACCGCCATTCCGTTCGTCAACCACGACACCGAGCAGTTGAAGACCGTGGAAGCCTTTCTGCGCGACGGACAGATCTCGGTCGATGTCTTCGGCATCTCGCGCGTCGAAGCGCCGGCCGTCAGTTCGCGCGCGGTCGCGACGGCGGAGCCGCGGTTGTCGAGTACGTTTGCGGTCGGTGAGGAGTCGATGAACTTCGGCGCGGCGGCCGCGTCGCTCGAACCAGCCGCCGCGATCATTGCGCCGCTCGACAAAGTGCCGGTCACCGTCCGCCGCGGCGATTCCGTTCGCGTCGACGTCGTCGTGCGGACGCGGAAGGTCGGCCACTTCTTCCCCGGCGGAACGGTCGACGCGTTCGATGTCTGGGTCGAGCTCGAAGCGGTCGACGACAAAGGCCAGGTGCTGTTCCACAGCGGCGGCGTCGCGCCGGGGAACGGACCGGTCGAACCGGGCGCGCATTTCTATCGCAGCCTGCAGCTCGATGAGCACGGCAACGTCATCAACAAGCGCAACGCGTGGATGACGCGATCGGTCGCATACGTGCGGTTGATTCCGCCCGGCGCGGCCGACACGATCCACTACCGCGTTCAGATCCCCGACAATTCCGGCGATCGCATTTTCCTGCGCGCGAAAGTGAACTACCGCAAGTTCGCGTGGTGGAACACGCAATGGGCCTACGCCGGCGTGCGCGATCCCGCGCAGGCCTCACCGTCGGTGACGCCCGCACACGACGATGGGAATTGGGTGTTCACGGGAGATACGTCTCGCGCGTCCGGACTCGTCAAAGCGATTCCGGACATTCCGATCACGGTGATGGCGCAGTCGGAAGCGGCAATCGCCGTGGCGCCGCGCGGCGCTCGAGTGCCCGATGTCGGCCCGCTGATCGATCGATCCGTGCGCGAACGCTGGAACGATTTCGGAATCGGACTGCTCCTCCAGGGCGATCTCAAGGGCGCGGAGGACGCGTTCCTGAAAGTCACGCAGATGGATCCGGCGTACGCCGATGGATGGGTGAACGTCGCGCGGGCGCAGATCCAGGAAGGCAACGTCGCGGCAGCCGAACCGATGCTGCGAAAGGCGCTCGAGGTCGATCCGCGCCTGGCGAAGACGCATTTCTTCCTCGGGACGGTGCTCAAGACCAACGGACGCTACGACGAGGCGCTGAGCGAGCTGCGCCTCGCCGCGGATCAATATCCGCGCGATCGCGTGGTGCTCAATCAGATCGGACGTGTCCTGTTCCTGCAGCGTAAGTTCGATGAGGCGGTTGCCGCGTTCGAGCGCGTGCTCTCGATCGATCCGGAAGATCTTCAAGCGCACTATAACCTGATGCTCGCGTATCAGGGTCTCGGCAACGGCACGCTGGCCGCGCGCGAGCAGGCGCTGTACGCGCGATTCAAGGCGGACGAGTCGTCGCAGTCGATCACTGGCGCGTTCCGGCTGAAGTCTCCGGACGACAACAACGAGCGGCAATCGATCCACGAGCATCGATCGGCGTCTGTCGACGGTGTCGACACGAGGTACACGTCGACGCGCGCGCCCGAGCGCGTGCGCGCGACCGGCCGTCCTGCCCCGCCATGACCAGCGTCCGCCGCGCGCTCACCTGCATCGGGGCGATCATTGCCATCACGCCGTCCGCGCCGATCGCCGGTCTCAGCGAATCGATCACGTTCACGGACATCACCGCGCGGGCCGGTCTGAAGTTCGTGCACAACAACGGCGCGTTCGGCAAGAAGTACCTGCCCGAGACGCTCGGCTCGGGCTGCGTGTTCCTGGATTTCGACGACGACGGTGCCCAGGACATCCTGCTGATCAACTCGACGAACTGGCCGGGCCACCCAGGACCGAAATCGCGGACCGCACTCTATCGAAACAACGGCGACGGCACGTTTACGGACGTCACCGCCGCGTCCGGGCTCGACGTGGAGATGTACGGCCTGGGCGGCGCCGCCGCCGATTACGACAACGACGGCCGCGTCGACATCTACATCACCGCGCTCGGAGGCAATCACCTGTTCCACAACGCCGGCAACGGCAAGTTCGTCGACGTGACGCGGCAGTCGGGCACTGCGGCGGGCGGATTCTCGACGAGCGCGGTCTGGTTCGACTACGACAACGACGGCAAGCTCGATCTGTTCGTCGCGCGCTACGTCGACTGGTCGATCGACAAGGATCTCTTCTGCACGCTCGACGGCAAGAGCAAATCGTATTGCACGCCGGAGTCGTACCACGGCGCGAGTCCCGTGCTCTATCGCAACCGCGGCGACGGGACCTTCGAAGACGTCACGAAGGCCGCCGGCCTCGAGGATCCGACGTCGAAGGGACTCGGCGTCGCGATGCTCGACTTCGACGGCGACGGCTGGATGGATCTCTTCGTCGCAAACGACACGCAGCCGAACAAGCTGTATCGCAACACCGGAAAACGGACGTTCACCGACGTCGCGATGGTGGCGGGCGTGGCGTTCAGCGAAGCGGGCGTCGCGCGCGCCGGCATGGGCGTCGACGCCGCCGACTACGACGGATCGGGACGGCCGAGCGTCGTCATCGGTAACTTCTCGAACGAGATGATGGCGCTCTACCACAACGAAGGGACCGGACTGTTCATCGACGAAGCGCCGCGCTCGGCAATCGGCCGCGCGTCACTGCTGACGCTCACGTTCGGCTGCTTCTTCTTCGACTACGATCTCGACGGCCGTCCTGACATCTTCGCGGTGAACGGCCACGTGGCCGACGATATCAACCGCGTGCAGCCGCGCGTCACCTACGAACAGCCCGCGCATCTGTTCCGCAACGTCGCCGCGCACCAGTTCGAAGATGTATCGCGCGCGTCCGGCGCAGCGTTGCAGCGGCCGATTGTCGGCCGCGGCGCCGCATACGCGGACATCGACAACGACGGCGATCTCGATCTCCTGCTCACGGCCAATCACGGTCCGGCGTCGCTGCTGCGGAACGACGGCGGCAATCGCAACAACGCACTGCGCATTCGACTCGTTGGCACGACGTCGAACCGCGACGGCATTGGCGCGCGCGTCGAGGTCACGTCCAACGGCGCTTCGCGCTGGCAGATCGTGAAGACCGGCTCGAGCTACTGCTCGCAGAGCGAGCTGCCGCTGACCTTCGGCCTCGGCACGGCGGCAAACGCAAGCGCTGTCCGCGTGCGCTGGCCGAGCGGACGCGTCGACTCGATCGGACAGATCGCGGCGAACCAGGCGATCACCATTCAGGAAGAAAAAGGCATCGTCGACACGAAGCCGCTCAAACGGCAGTAACCGTGTCCACACGTGTCCCGTTGCGAGGAATCGCCGCTCTTGCCGTTGTCGCGGCATTTGTGGTCGGAGAGCGCGAGGCGATCGCGCCCCGTCCACGTGCGCAGCGAGTGGCCGACCGCGAAACCATCGAGAACGCGTATCGCGCGAACAACGTGGGGGTCGCACTCCTCGAGCAGTTCAACTACTCGGCGGCGGCCGACGCCTTCCGCCGCGCGCTGAGGATCGATCCGTCGCTGCCGCTCGCGCACGTCAACCTCGCCATCGCGCTTCTCTACGTCCCCGATCTCGACGCCGCGCAGCGCGAGACATCCGTTGCGCTG
>Ga0075435_100002738_pt1 | contig 11764 bp, 11 predicted proteins | sample RhiMethybrSRZTD4_FD_75302 | JGI IMG/M metagenome (GOLD analysis project Ga0075435, IMG submission 75302) | Populus rhizosphere microbial communities from Tennessee, USA - Rhizosphere MetaG P. TD hybrid SRZTD4 | ecosystem: Host-associated > Plants > Roots > Rhizosphere > Soil | place: USA... | reverse complement strand
TATCAATTGGAAAAAGATCTTAATTTTATCAGGTTACTGATTATTTCTCCTGCACACACAAATATTATATGGAAAAGTATCTCATTTGTGTTACATAAATTAGTTCGTAATTCACCTGCTTGTCAAGATAGATCGTTTGATACATTTTTGTAGTATACGGCAGTGCTACAAATGTTTATTTTGAAGCATGGGAGATGAATTAAAGAAAATACCGTCTCATCAGAAGCAGCTGCGTCTAAAAACTGTCTCTATTCATGATTACCTACAGTTGACGGAAATAAAGAACATTATAGGTAAGAAAGAGCCAGTAATCATGATTGCCAGAATTACATCTATAATGTTAGAAGATCCAGAGCAGGGTGGCAAGTTGTTAAATGAACTATACTCGGTAGCAGTTAAGAACAATTACTCTGTTTTTAGGTTAGGAGAAGAGAGAATTATTGTAGCTCCCATAACTGTACAAGTAGAAGGAGAAAAAGATGCCATGGCAGAGAAAAAGCACTCAAATTAATGTAATTTGCGTTAATCACTTTGTCAACACCACACCACACAATATCCCACTTATTTAAACATGATGCGTCTGGCTTTGATGTAGTCAGAGTCGGATCCTAAATTACTAGTATATTTGTAAGTATAAATCTGTAACCAGTTCCGGGTGCAATCTGGAATATATAATGAACACGCAGAAAATAAAGCAATATAGAAAGAGGAGATAAGGATTGATGGTGCTGAAGTCGGTATCTTATTTTTGAGAGTGGCGTCTATCTAGAACAGGATGCTGGCTGGTGATAAACAATAGCTGCAAAACTAAAAGAGATATATGATTTCGTAATTTCAGCTATAGTGACAAGCTACTATCGGCTATGTGCCCAGTTTTTCACTTTATCTTTATCATGGTTACGCTAACCAGGCCCTACCGTATGACCATGGTATGTCTTAGGGGCAATACGGTTAACAGGAGCGCTTACGCTCAAGGAAACCAGAGATGTTTTTCATAGGTGCGAGCCTACTCAGGAGGCGGTCCTGTCTCACCATCTTCTAGCATTCTATCGTACAAGTTTTGTGTATAGTATTTTTCATAGAAAGACATATGGTTTTCCTCTAAATTCATCAGATATTCATGTACCCTCTGGGCTGCTTCTCTTCCCGAACTCATTGCCTTCACAACAAGAGTCTCTCCTGTTGTCACATCTCCTGCAGCGAAGACTCCTTTCATAGATGTTTTGTATTGATCATTAATTGCTATTGAGTTTTTCTTACTTGTCTTTATACCTGCCTTTTTCTGGAGAAATGAATTTGGTTCTCTTCCAACAGCTAGCAGAACACTTGAGCAGTTTATTTTGAACTCCTTCCCGGGAACAGGTTCAGGACTTCTTCTTCCTGTCTGATCCGGTGTACCAAGATGCATCGAGTTCATTGTTACTGTCGCAACCTGCCCATTGGCGCCTTCATACGATTTGGGTTCTGCAAGGAACCTGAACTTTACTTCTTCTTCCTTTGCTTCCTCCAACATTATAGGGTCCGCCGGCATGTCATTTTCAGTTCTCCTATATACTATAGTGACATTTCCTTTAGTCAACCTCAATGCAGTTCTGGCACAGTCAAGTGCTGTGTCTCCTCCACCAATTACGATGACTTCCTTTCCGAGATCGTACTTGTTTGAATTATTATTCTTTCTATAGTTGTCTACGCCGTTACCGAAAACGGTTTCTAGGAATTGATATCCATCGTAGATTCCCTTCAGATCTATTCCTGGAGTATCCAGTTTGACAGTATCCTTTGAACCTGTGGCAATAAGGATTGCATCATTTCCATCTGCCAGTTGGGAAATTGTAATATCTTTGCCTACCTTAACATCTCTCTTTATTTCAACTCCCATTCCTTTAATTCTCTCAACTTCGTAAAGCAATACATCCTTTGGAAGATGATAGTCTGGAATACCATACCAAGCAGTTCCGCCAGGTGTGGATAATTCCTCAAATATGCTCACATGGTGGCCGTATCTTCTGAGAAGTTCTGCTGCAGCTATACCACCAGGCCCAGCACCAATAACAGCTACTTTTTTTCCTGTTTCGGGCGAAGTTGAAGGATCTGACTGTTGTGAATGTTGCTGCTGTTGTTTACGTTCCCAGTCTGCAACATATCTCTGAATCAGTCCAATTCCAATAGGCTGACCGCTCCAACGCAACACACAAGCATCTTCGCATAGACCCTGCAGTTGAGGACAACATCTAGCAGTTACACCAAGAAGTGGATTTGTCTCCCTTATACGTTCATGTGCTTTCTTGAAATCACCTCTCGCTACAGCTTCATTCATGCCCCTAACATCTAAAAGAACAGGACAAGCATCGATGCATACTGGGGTTCCACATAGCAAGCAGCGATCAGCTTCTCTCATCACCTCCTCTTCTGTGTATGGCTGCTGCACTTCTGAGAAATTGTTCTTTCTTTCTTCAGGATCTGACTTACGGAAAGGAAACGCGCCGACGCGGTTGGGTTCAACCTTCATTTGAATCAATGATCAACTATTGCATGCATATTATCTTTTTCATATATCGATGCACAATGCCATCGTTAGAAGAACAACTACAATATGATAAGGTGTGATATGGTATATACAGGGCATCTATCCTGAGGCATTCAGACTTTCCTTATCATGCTGTAGCATATAATAGATATGAGCTGGCAGCAATCAATAATCCAATATCTTCTAACTCTTTATCGACCCTGACATGATGGCCATCTATCCCAAAACCGGAGGCCTCTCCTACTGGTATTCCCCGAAATCTCCTTAGTCTGTGGCGTATATGATGATCTAGTTCTGCTAGTTCAGTGTATGGAAAGTTATCTAATCTGCTAATGTGCCTTGGACCGCTAAGATACTCGTTCCAGTGTTTTCCTTCAGGGTGATTTGTGAGCATATAGAATTTTTCTCTGTGTTTGAAGAGGTGTTCCCTAATAGTTAACACTTCTCTATTAGCATCATCTTTGCCTTTGATTTGTTCGATTACAGTGATCGAGAAAGGACGAAACTCTCCATGTATGTTGTTAGTAAGAATCCACGTACTACCATCCTTGCTGATAAGTTTGAAGCTCTTCCGATCTTCTCCGTTCTTTATCTTAGCGATCTCCTCATCATCCAAGAATATCTTGGCCTCGCCTGGTCTTGGACCTCTAATCACAAATTCGGAATCCAACGTCTAATGACTCAGAATTAATGGTAAGAAAAATTTATGTCTTACTATACGTGATTCTCTATCAGATCTTTTGATGAAATATAGATCAGCCTTGTATAAAGGATTTGAATCAAATTTGCCTTAGTATTGTATCAAACCTAGACAACAAATCGTAGCAAAGAATGATCACTTAATATGCGTGGTAGTCTGCTTATGATCTTTAATTCTTTGAATCCTTTAAAAAATCTGTTATTACACTTTTCACATTTCCAACGCTTTGCATTATTATTATGAAAGCCAGTTTTGTTGCCATAATTAATAGGATTATAGTTTATTTTGAATTTTAATGTGCTTATTCCGTCATACATTCTCTGTTGGGATTCTATCTTTCTTACTCATTTATGAGCGTACCTTTGTTGTTAGCGGTACTATTGATGTGTCTGTCTATCCCAATGTATATACGACATGTATGCTTACCCACTTCATTTATTGCAGAATAATCTACATTATATTTCATATACTCTCTATTTTGTATTATCAATAGGTACGTTTGTATGTAGCAGTCATTATACAATCAACATTTCACAGAATAAGTTTCTTAATTTAATAAATTATTATTATAAAACATATTAAAGCGCGGCATCATTCAAAGAAAAAAATTTTATAGAGTTGATTCAATTTGCAACGTGGGTTTAATGACCGATAGGTTAATGAAAATATGAAACGGAGTATGTATTATGAATGATATCTTGATCTCGCATCGCCATTTGCTCATATCTAAGTTTATGGAAAATAGGTGAAGAATAACTGTGAAAGGGAGCCAAGTAATATAGTTATAATTTAAAAACACTTTTCGTATTCTTAAACATCAGTAAATCACTAGACTCTTGATCAAGTTGGAGTTTTTGAGCAAGGATAAGATAAGAGCTCATACTAGAAATAGGCCAATCGCTTCCATATAACAAGTGATGCGGCGCTCCAACATAATTTAATAGTTCTTTTATTTTAGCCAGATACTGTGATTCAACAGATAAGGTAAAGTCACCAACGAATAGACCAGAAATGTCTGCATATACGTTTCTATTCTTGTATAGTATTTCTTGGCAATCTATTATCCAAGGATTTCCTAAATGACACATAATTATCTTTAATTCAGGATTATCTACCGCAACATCATCTATGTTCAAAGGATGTGAGTACTTGATCTTGGCAGTATGTGATAATGTATCTCCAGTATGAATCATAACTGGTGCTCCATATTCAATACACATATCATAAACCCTTTGATATCTTTCATCATAGGGATAGTGATGTTCATAACCGCAATAGAGCTTTATACCTTTGATAAGACCATCTTTCAGCCACTTTCTATAATCTTCTAAATCTTCACAGGTATGATTATCAATTGAAAATCCTGCTACAACCCCAAGTCTACTACTATGCCTCTTTACGGAATCAATAATTTGATATGTAGATGGTCTGTCATTATCAACTTTGTAAGATGAAAGGATAATGGAGTAATCGATATTATTATTTTGCATAGATTCAAGTAGTGCATTTAGTCTTTCTTCTAACGAAAGGATTTTTTTTTCTGCTTTGTTAATTTTATTATAATTATTGAGATGAACATGACAATCTAAAATTGGCATATATATTCCTAGAATTTACAAAACCCTGTACGCTGGATTTGACCATTCTATAAAAGCAGCATAATTTAGAGAGCGTTTATCATAAAGATAATTTGGAAGTACTTTAATCAATTTGAAATCATTTTTTAACTGAAAAGATATAACTGGATCTTCAAGTTCTCTATTTTCTGCTTTCTTGGCATACTCTTTGGGTGACATTATTTTTGCATATTTGTTGTAGTTATACAACCGTCCTCCAGCTATTATTCTTCTTAAGTTTAGCCTTACACATAAACCCTTTCTCACATTATACAGCATTGTTGCAATGCCTTTACGGCGAAATTCTGGATGTACAGAAATATCAGCACCATATAGGCTATCTGCATTTCGATTATGATTTATAAACAAACCTTGTCCAGTAATATCATACCATGTGTGCTCTGCATAATCGGGTTTTAATGAAACCATTAGGCTGCTAGCTGAACCAACTATTCTCCCATTAACTTCAGCACAAAACTGACCTATAGGAAATATGTTGATATGGCTTTGAAGGAAAGATGATGGCCATATCATACCATATACTGCCATGTCGGGAAAAGATGCTTTTTGTAGCTCGACAATTTTAGAAATGTCTTTTTCGGTTATATTTCTTATTATGATGTTTGCTATAGTAATCTCAGGTGAGATTATAACCTGCTATCAGCCCATATTAATCATTAGGAAAGACTGGTTGTATTTGGATTTGACTTCTAAAGCCATAGTGGATTCTTGGGGGAAGCAATTCAACAGCATCCACAGGTGACCAATCATCTATACGATTAAAAGCCGAGAATCTTTATCAATGACAAATAAACGGTAATATCCATAAATCTAAGGGAGAATGGCATTCCTGCAAATGTTTTTGTGGATTTGATATGATGTATAATAAAATAGTTATTATTGCACCTGTGACAAGGAATCGCCACGAGAATGATAACTTATTACTGCTAGCTGAAAGCTGTCTGTGATCAGAATAATTGTAGAGACGATCAGTCATTCGTTGTTGGATTTATCTATGGAGAAAGTAGAAGACTTCAGAATATCCTTATAGCACTTGCTATATAGCGACGTACACTGCAGTAATATTGTTTACAACGTTATGTATAAATTGTCGAGCTACAAAAAGTGGTCTGTATAAATTGGGGTTTTTGTTTGGCAAAAAAGAAGTGATCGATCGCACTAACTCTGCAGCAGAGTTTAAGTCCTCCTATATTAGTTATATGATCCAGATATGCCACTGATTGCAATTTCAATGTATCCGGGAAGGACAAAAGAACAAAAAGAAGCCTTTGCAAAGGCAATAACCAATATTGCAGTAGAGATTCTGAAAACTAAACCACAAGATGTGATTGTAACATATGATGAAAGATCAAGAGAAAATTGGTATATTTCAGGGGAACCATTATAGGAGGAGCAATTATATGTTTGATTTTTTTTCCACAGAAAAGCTATCTCAACCGAAATCAGATATTTCTTTCATAGTTTTACAGATCTTGTTACCCATGCTTAAAATCTTTACATTCTGATGTGGTAATTGTATCATTCTTTAAAGAACATCTATATCCGAGAAAATAACGATAAATTTCGCTAAAGGTAAGGATATAGTGAATAAATCGGAAAAGTGTATCCAAAACGAGCATGGTTTATGTGAAGGCGATATAATACAAGTCACTAACGGTTCAAAAATAACAAAAATTTGCGAATGTCAATGTCATAACAATATGTATCAGCTGATCCGGAGGATGCAGGCTTCAAATAGTCAGTAACAAGTCAAATAATTATGCTATCAATAATTTTGGATATATTGTCTTTCATTTGTAGGATTGTATTCTTTGCGTTAGTATCAATGTAAATAGGATTTTACCGCGGGAACAAAAAGTAGGTACCTGTTAGTAGCTACTATTTCTCTTCTAGATCTAAATGCGCTATTTCATTCAGCGAACGCATAAGCTAAGTTGGTCCTTCAAGTCTCTCGAATCCACTACCCTTTAATCGTCTGATAAATATTGTTAGTAAAATCTCGGTTCAGGACTTTCTTGTCAAGAAAGTGATACTCGATCGGTGAAGGCAAAAATGATATACGGTATGAGTTATTCATTGCCAATTATGCATATATTTGTTTTCGAGGATGTAAATAGTAACATTACTCAACTCAAATTCACTTAACATCAGCTATTGTTTGGATGTAAAATCATCTACTAATATAACATTTTAATGTCTTATTCTATCAGTGACAACATTAATTCATAATATACAAACCTTAGTATGTATTATTACTAATTAGCCGGATTTTTCTGATTTTGCTATCCATTTACCAGATTTTAATTTTAGTTCGATTTGACCAACAAGATTGCCATTACGGTATATTTTTGCAAATTCAACACTAACCCCAAAAAACGAAGAAAGAAGATTACCTTTTTCATGATAACCTGACTCCAATACTTTAATCTTTAACTTGCTGCTTGCTTTTAACATGACACTGCGAGCAGACGACCAATCACCTTTCCAAGATATCACTTCAAAACTACCAAATTTTATCGTCGAAAGCAGATAACCCTGCAATTTTGCTTCAAATCTCTTATTATTTTTTTTAGCATAGAAATTCATCCATTCTATTGCCCTATCCGCTTTTCCTTGTTCAATTGCGAAATTATCAGCACTTCCCAATTGCTAACGCAAAGGCGTTTTCGAACTTAGGACATATATATGCTTATTGCAACGTAATTCATTAGATTATATGGGTTCTTGCTATGCAAATACTTATGATTAGTTATTAACTTTCTGCAGTATAGTCGACTGACAACATTAATTACGTATATAGAGCGTGAATAAAATACTCGAAAATAATTGTGTGGACATATCTCAAATACAATAGTTCATATGCGCAATTTCACAAAAAAATAATACTTGGGAATTTACAAGTACGACGTATACAAGAGCCCTAATATTGGATTATTCGTAAAAGCTAATGACAAAGTAGTAATAATACCATTTGGTTTTGCAGAAACAAAAATCAATAAACTAATGCAATACCTACAAATTGAAGAGAAAATCTACGCATCTGCGGCAGGCACAAGGCTTATCGGTCCAATGACCGTAATGAATAACAACGGAATTCTACTCCCTTCTACTGCCTCAGACGAAGAAATACAGATACTTAGCCAGGCAAGTGGAGTTAACGTTGAACGTTTGAAAAGCAAATTTACTGCAATTGGAAATTTGATTTCAACTAATGATAATGGTGCATTAGTATCTCCTCTTTTTGATGGTGAAGTAGACCAACAAGTTCAAGATGTACTAGGCGTACCTGTTAATTCAATGACAGTTGGGGGATTTATTCAGATAGGTTCAATGGTTGTAGCAACAAATACAGGTGCTGCAATATATCCAAATGCCACGGAAGAGGAGATTAAAGTTATTTCTGAGTCGTTGCAAGTACAGGTTGAACCTGTCACAGTTAATGGAGGAACTCCATTTTTATCTTCAGGTATAATTGCAAATTCAAAATCTGTAATTGTTGGACAGTTGACGAGTGGTCCTGAATTGATTATGATTAGCAGAGCTTTCAAAGCATGAACAGGTACTATGGGTAAAAGGAGGGGAATCCGTATGCAAAGAGATCATACATTATTGCGTGACACTTATGTTAGTCTAGCTGGCTTATATTCACTCATTTTGGAAAAGGATTCATATTGCATACTGGCGCAATAGATGATATATCAGCATCGTGGCATTTAATCCAAGCAGACAGGTTGAGATATGTTGTTATGCAGTTTGATGAAAATATGTTCCCTCAGCAGCATTGTCAGGTTTGACGGATAAACTCGTTAACAATAAGGTTCATGCCTAATTAACAGGTGTGAGCCACCTTTGGCTGAACTTCTTATCACGTCCGTGAACGATGGTTTCAAAGGCTTTCTTGAGATGTTTTGTAATTACACCATCTTTTCCATCACCAATTATTCTATTATCAATTTCACCGACTGGTTTTACCTCAGCAGCAGTTCCAGTTAAAAACAATTCATCAGCTATGTATAATTCATCTCTCGAAATATCGCGGATCTCACATGGAATTTTATACTCTCTTGCCAAAGTCAGTATACTGTCTCTTGTAATGCCATTTAAAGCTCCAGACGCTATGGGTGGGGTGATTAGTAAATTATCTTTCACAATGAAAATGTTTTCTGCGCTGGCTTCTACAACCATTCCATTTGTGTTGAGCATAATTGCTTCATCAAATCCTGCTTTTAGCGCTTCAGCTCTAGCTAGCGAAGAGTTAGCATAATTTGCTGTTGCCTTGGCATGCATAGGCATTGACCTATTATCAATTCTGGTCCATGCAGAGACCATAAGCCGTGCTCCCCTTTCTGCATCATTCTCTTTTAAATATTCATCCCATTTCCAAACAGCAATTGCCACAGAAACCTTGTTGGGCAGAGGGTTGACACCCATTTTACCATAACCATAATATGCAATAGGGCGTATATAGCATTCTTCTACTACATTTGCCCTGATTGTATCAATTACTGCCTCCTGCAGTTGTGCTTTAGAATATCCAAGATCCATGAAATAGATTTTACCACTATCTAGTAGTCTCTGAATATGGTCTGGCAAACGAAAAACTGCCCGACCATTTATAGTTTTGTAACAGCGAATTCCTTCAAATACGCCTGTTCCATAGTGCAAACCATGTGTAAGAATGTGGATCCTTGCGTCATCCCAGTTCACAAGAGATCCGTCTATCCATATTCTTCCATCAGTCATATTATTTTACTACTGCCATGAATTTTGATTCGTTTTGCGTGTATTGCTCTTACCGCTTCTCTCACGTTCGTACCTTTGTCCTCTACAACTATCAAAATCCTTGATGTCTCTTCTTGGGCGTCTAGATTCAGGATATTAATATCATGCTCGCCGACTGTGCTGCTAGCTGTAGATGCAATCTTTGGCATACGCCACATCTGATCGCCAATTAATGTAATTACACCTCTTTTGTAGACAATTTCTACTTTCGGATAGTACGCCTTGAAATTACGTTCGTGTCTTCTAACATAATCTGCATCAAGGAAAAGCAATCTCGTAATCTCAGTATCATCCTTTCTATATGGAGACAATTTTACGAAATTGTCATATTGTTTATCTCTTTCGATCGATGCTACCAAATGCGAGGCTGCAATGCTCTCCATTCTTACAATTGCGCAATTGTTCTTTCCTGTAACAATCTTTACAAAATTATCATCTTCTATAGGTGGATTTTTTTGAATTATTGTAATATTGGATGGGTCAGTACTGTTTGTAATAACCATTGGAATGTCCAGGTTGTTATTATCTACCTCCTTTATAGCTACTGGATCAAGGATTTTCATCCCGAACATGCCAGCTAGTTTTGCTTCATTGTAGGATAGGTATCTTATATATTCGAGGTCATGACTCACAATTTTTGGATCTGCACTTAATACCGCATTATCTTTCTCAAAATCCACTTTCGTATCATAATTGCCTTGTAGTAATATTGCGATGTCCGTTGCTGTTCTATCTGAACCGCCGCGCTCGTATGTTGTTTCAAGTCCGTCAATAGTTTTGCCAATAAAACCACCCATTGACACAACTTCGTTGTATTTAATCAGATCAAGTAGGTGTCCGTTGTTTTGTTTTGACTCTTCGATCATAAAGTTGGCAGCCTCGAAGTTATCGTCGGTAATTATCGGCCATTTTTCAATGTCCACATGGTCAGATTTGATGCCTTGGGTACGCATAATATAGTCCATAAGGTAGGACATTGTAATTTCTCCACTGTATGCAAGTGTTCTAGATCTTGTTACATCAACAAAACGCTTATTCTCAGTTGCCTGTTTTAGCGAGATTATTACTTGACGATAGAATTTATCAAGATTTTTCAAAAAATCGTCACGGAATTTTTCTGAAACATAATCTGTAGCAATTCGCTCATAAACTTCACGCAAAACTTCGATTTCTATAGGTGTTGAGGACGCATAACTTCTTCCCACTTCTATGGCAACATCGGTCATAGATCTTGACTCCTTTTCATAAGTGATGAGTGGAGCAGAAAAAACAGCGACGACTTTTGCCTTTTCCATCATTTGTTTTAATCTATTAATAATTTTCGGTATTAAAATACCGTCTACTCCGACGGCACTACCACCAAATTTAGCCACTATGATAGGAATCATGATCTTTGGATCGCTTTTGATCTTACTGATTATTCCCTATAATAAATATTCAAAAAAGGGTTTACATTTCTTTAATTATCAGAATGCTCTGTTTGTTTGTGATTATATGATTATATTCATGATATATTTCGTATTACATAGTCGTTATTGCAGGAGCAATGTATTATGGTAGCTTATGTAAGAATTACCTTTAATTCTGTATGACGAAGCTCAGCAGCCATTTTTAATAGTTCTTCAATAGCCAACAATCCAATCATCATTGGTTAGTAACTTATCTGAAACTAAGACCTCCGCTTATGTCATCAAGAGATGCATTCAATTTCTATTTGTTTACAATTATATTATATAAAACATCAATACGGCTGAATGGCCCTGTTCACTTAAGACACAATTCTTTGTTATGGGAATCTTTGAAAAGATTCAGCCAATTGATTAAATGCTTTAATTTACATTTCTTTTTCTGCATGGAAAGTAATCGTCAAAACATTCAGTTCTTCTGTCCTTGATGTATTGTATGGTCCTTTCTACAGTACTTTTTTCAAATTGGGAGTGAATGTGATGATCCATATTTAAAAACTTGCACGCTTGTGGATAGATACCAAGTGCCTCCATCCATCTGTAGAAACAGGATGATCTCCACATTTTTCTACTATCTTGGACAGAAAACGCTCTGCTACAACAAACATATTCCTTTCCTTTGAGATGCTTATTCCAAGGATTTCTTTGTTTT
>Ga0075435_100002737_pt1 | contig 11766 bp, 10 predicted proteins | sample RhiMethybrSRZTD4_FD_75302 | JGI IMG/M metagenome (GOLD analysis project Ga0075435, IMG submission 75302) | Populus rhizosphere microbial communities from Tennessee, USA - Rhizosphere MetaG P. TD hybrid SRZTD4 | ecosystem: Host-associated > Plants > Roots > Rhizosphere > Soil | place: USA... | reverse complement strand
CCCGGATTGTCGAGGGGGCCCGCCGCGCGCGCTTCCTTCGTCACGGCGAGGAGCACGAGAACGGCGAGGCCGAGGGCGAGGCTGGCGCGCCCGATGATCACGAGAGCACGTCTGACCAGATGCTCAGCCGCCAGCCCTCGGCGCGCTGAGCGACGGCCACGCTCTGGGCCGGCGTCAGCTTCTGCTCGATCTGCACCACCTTGCCGTTCTCGATCTTGTACGAGTTGATCACGGCGATGGCCTCGCGGTCGCTGACCCAGCTGTAGCAGGTGTTGCCGGGGGGCATGAGGGGCACGGGCTGGCCGTTGAGCAGGCTCACGATGCTCAGCGCGGCGGCCTTGCCCATGGCGTTGGCCACGTTGCCCGACTTGGGCACGGGTAGCCCGATGGTGGCATCGCCCACCACGTGGATCTCCTTCTGCTTCACCGACTCATAGGTGACGTGGTCCACCTCGCACCAGCGCTTGTCGGGGCCGACGAGGTCCGCCTGCACTGCGATGGCGCCCGCGCGTTGGGGCGGGATGAGGTTGAGCACGTCGTACTTCACGCGGTCGAACTCCGTACGCACTTCCTTCGTGCTCGTGTCGAGGGCGATCACCTTGTTGGAGGCGCGGTAGTCGATGTTGGGATAGGCCTGCCAGGCCGTGCGGAAGAGCGCGGTCTTCGACACGATGTTCTGGTTGGCGTCGAGCACGATGAGCTTGCTCTTCGGCTTGTTCTTGTTGAGATACCACGCGACCTGGCACACGCGCTCGTAGGGTCCGGGCGGGCAGCGATAGGCCACGGGAGGCACGGTGAGGACGAACACGCCGCCGTCGGCCATGGACTGGATCTGCCGCGCCAGCTCGACGGTCTGCGGCCCCGCCTTCCAGGCGTGGAGCACGGTGTCCCGGGCCGCGGGCAGCCCCTCGATCTGGTCCCACTGGAAGTCGATGCCGGGAGAGACCACGAGCCGGTCGTAGGCGAGATAGCCTTCCCCGATGCGCACGCGCTTGGTGTCGGGCTCGATGGCGGTGGCCGCCTCGTTGATGATGCGGATGCCGCGGCTCCGGAGCCCGTCGTAAGAGCGGGTGAGGCTGTCGATGGTACGAAGCCCGCTCAGCACGAGGTTGCTGAAGGGACAAGACACGAAATCCCCGTTGGGCTCGAGGAGGACGACCTCGATGGAGGGATCGGCCATGCGCACGTAGCGCGCGGCCGTCGCTCCGCCCCATCCGCCCCCGATCACCACCACGCGACGGCCGGTCTTGGGCGCGATGTCGCCCTTGATGGTGCTGGCGCAGGCGGCGAGACCGCCGGCCAGGCCGAGGCCCACGGACGCGGAGTGAAGGAAGCGCCGGCGCGTCATCGTCATGCCGTCGCCCTTCGCCGCGTCATCGACACGCGCGACCATCACGCGGCGGCGAGGAGCGGCACGAGGGGCGCCAAGCCCGAGAACACGAAGTCGGGACGCGGCACGCTCGGATGCAGCCGGAGGCCGCGGCGGTTGATCCAGGCGATGGTCAGGCCGAGGGGCTTGCCGCCCACCATGTCCGTGAACTGCGACTGCCCGGAGTGGAGGATCTCGCCGAGGGCGACGCCCGCGCGGTCGATGAGATAGCGGAAGAGCCGCCCGTCGGGCTTGTAGCCGCGCGCCTGCTCCGCCGTGCACACGAGGTCGAAGGTGCGCCCGAGCGAGGTGACGGCGAGGAGGTCGTCGTCGATGTTGGAGACGACGGCGAGCCGGTGACGCGAGGAGAGCGTGTCGAGGGTCGGGGCCACATCCGGGTAGAGGGTGAAGCGGGGGAACGCGTCGAAGTAGCGCTGGATGAGGCCGCCGTCGCCGCCCGCGACGCCGAAGCGCCGGAAGGTCTCGTCGAGGGAGAGGCGGCAGATCTCCTTGTAGGAGCGGTACGGCTCGCGGTAGTGGGCGATGTTCCGATCCTCCCAGTGCTCCCAGAACGCGCCCGGATCCACGTGCGAGGCGCCCGCGTCGGCGAGGATGGACCGGAACGCCGCCGCAGTGCTGCTCGGCGTGTCGATCAGGGTGCCGTAGACGTCGAAGGACAGCAGGGAGGTCAGCGTCCGATCACCTGGCGCACCGCCGCGAGCACGCGCGCGGGATCTCCCTCGAGATGCGTGGGCGGAGGCAGCGGAGGCGGGGTGTTCTTGATGCCCGCTCCCGTGAGGATCATGACCACGCGGTGGCCCGCCTCGACCTCTCCCGCCTCCTTCATCTGGCAGAGCGCGGCGAGGGCCGCCGCCGCCTCCGGCCCCGTCCAGATGCCCTCGAGCCGCGCGAGGAGGTGCTGCGCCTCGATGATGGCGCGCTCGCTCACCGCGTGGGGCTGGCCGCCCGTCTCGCGCATGATGCGCAGCATCTGGCGGCCGGCGAAGGGCCCGGGCACGCGCAGGCCAGGGGCGTCGGTAACGGGATTCTCCCAGAGGGTGGTGGTCTCGGCCTTGTCCGCCCATGCCTTGACGAGCGGTGCGCAGCCTTCCGCCTGCACGGCGATGAAGCGCGGCTGCGCCGCCTTGATCCAGCTCAGCGCGGCCAGCTCCTCGAAGGCCTTCCAGATCCCCACAAGGCCGGTGCCCCCGCCCGTGGGATACATGAGGACGTCCGGCGTGTCCCAGCCGAGCTGCTCGGCGAGCTCGAGCCCCATGGTCTTCTTGCCCTCGAGACGGTAGGGCTCCTTCAGGGTGGCGAGGTCGAACCAGCCGATCTGCGCCGACATGCCGGCGATGAGCTTGCCCGCGGTGGCGATGGAGCCGTCCACCGTGAAGACGTGCGCCCCCGCCATGATCGCTTCAGCCACCGCGGCCTCCGGGGTGCCGCGCGGCACGACCACCGCCACGGGAATGCCGCCGCGCGCGCCGTAGACGGCGGCGGCGCCGCCCGCGTTCCCCGCCGACGGGATCATCACGCCCTTGACCCCGAGCGTGCGCGCCTTGGTCAGGGCCATCCCGAGCCCGCGCGCCTTGAAGGAGCCCGTGGGATTCTGCCCCTCGTCCTTCGCCCAGAGGTGACGCAGGCCGAGGTGGCCGGCGAGCCGGGGCAGCGGGAGCAGCGGCGTTCCGCCCTCCCCGAGGGTGATGGGCGTCTCGCCCGGATCGAGTGGCGTGAGCTCGCGGAAGCGATACATGCCGGGCGGGCGGCGGAGGAGGTCGTCCTTGGTGACGGCGGCCGCGACCTTCGGCAGGTCGTAGCGAACGGCCAGCATCTGGCCGCACCCTTCGCAGACGGTGAGGAGGCGGCCGGCTTCGTGCCGCCGGCCGCACACCGTGCACTCGATGTGGGAAACGAAGCTCCCGGACGGGCTAATGGGCCTTCTCTTTCTCCGCCTTGGCGGCGGCCACGATCTTTTCCGCGAGGTGCGCCGGCACTTCCTCGTAGTGGGAAAACTCCATGGAGTAGCCGCCGCGCCCGCCCGTCATCGAGCGCAGCGAGGACTCGTAGGTGAGCATCTCCGCCATGGGCGCCTGCGCGCGCACGGAGACCACCTCGCCCTCCGGCTCCATCCCCACGATGCGCCCGCGGCGCCCGTTGAGATCGCCGATCACGTCGCCGGCATTGTCGGACGGTGCCGTCACCTCGATGTTCATGACGGGCTCGAGGAGGATGGGATGCGCGTCTACCACGCCCTTCTGCAGGCCCATGGAGGCGGCGATCTGGAAGGCCATGTCCGACGAGTCCACGTCGTGGTAGGAGCCGTCGTAGAGGGTGACCTTGAGATCGACCACGGGGTAGCCCGCGAAGATGCCGCGCTTCATGCACTCGCGCACGCCCTTCTCCACGGAGGGGATGAAGTTGCGCGGGACGGCACCCCCGAAGATGTCGTCCACGAACTCGAAGCCGCCTCCGCGCGCGAGCGGCTCCACGCGGAGCCACACGTCGCCGTACTGGCCCCGGCCGCCCGTCTGCTTCTTGTACTTCCCCTGCACCTCCGCGCGTCCCTTGACCGTCTCCTTGTAGGGAATGCGCGGGGGCAGCACGCTCACGTCCACGTTGTACTTGCGCTTCATGCGCTCGACCACCGTCTCCACGTGCAGCTGCCCCATGCCGGAGACGAGGAGTTGCTTGGTCTCGGGGTCGAAGTGATGGTGGACGGTGGGATCCTCTTCCGTCATCCGGTGGAGCGCGGTGGAGATCTTGTCCTCGTCGCCGCGCGTCTTGGGCTGGATGGCGAAGGAGATGGCGGGCTCGGGGAAGGCGATGCCCGGGAGGACCACGGGATTGGCCTCGTCGCACAGGGTGTCGCCGGTGAGAGTGTCCTTGAGCTTGGCCACCACGCCGATCTCGCCGGGACCGAGGGACTCGACCTGCTTCTGCGTCTTGCCCTGGAGCCAACCCACGTGCCCCACGCGCTCCTTGCTGCCACGGGTGGCGTTGAAGACCTGGCTGTCCGCCTTGAAGGTGCCGGAGTAGACGCGGAAGAGGGAGAGCTTGCCCACGTGCGGATCGGCGATGGTCTTGAAGACGACGGCGGCGAGCGGCGCCTTGGGATCGGCGGCCCGGGTCACCGCCTGCTTGGTGCGGGGATCGGTGCCTTCCGCGGCCCCCGCCTCGGCGGGAGAGGGAAACTCCTTGATGAGGCGATCCAGGAGCGGGGCGACCCCGATCCCGCGGGTGGCCGCGGCCCCCAGCACGGGCACGAGGGTGCCCGCGCTGACCGCCTTGCCGAGGGCGGTGAGCATCTCCTCTTCCTCGATGCCGCCCGCCTCCAGGTACTTGGCGAGGAGATCGTCGTCCGTCTCCGCCACCGCCTCTATGAGCTTCTCGCGCCAGTTCTTGGCGTCGTCCATGATCTCGCCGGGGATGTCGCCTTCCTTCACCTTGCCGTCCACGGTGGAGAGCGCCTTCATGGTGACGAGATCGACGAGCCCCTTGAAACCCGCCTCGCTGCCGATGGGCACCTGGAGCGGACACAGCCGCCCCTTGAGCCGCTTCTGGAGGGACTCGAGGGCACGATAGAAGTCCGCCCGCTCGCGATCGAGCCGGTTGATGACGATGGCCCGAGGGAGGCCGTACTCGTTGGCGTACTTCCACACCTTCTCCGTCTGCACCTGCACGCCCGCCACCGCGTCCACCACGATGACGGCGGCGGTGACCACGCGAAGACCGGCGCGGGCGTCGGCCACGAAATCGCCATATCCCGGGGTATCGATCAGGTTGAAGTGGTGGCCCTTCCAGTCGCAGAAGGCGACCGAGGTGCCGAGCGAGATCTTGCGCTTGATCTCGTCGGGGTCGAAGTCGGTGGTGGTGGTGCCGTCCTCGACCTTGCCCAGCCGATTGATGGCACCGGCCGCGAACAAGATGGCTTCCACCAGGGATGTCTTGCCGACTCCGCCGTGCCCCACGAAGCCGACGTTACGAATCTTGGAGATGTCGGTCGCCATGCATGCCTCCCCGTGCCGCGTTGCGAAGGGAAAACTCGACTGCCGGAGCAACGGCGATGTGGGGAGCGATGCTACCACAGTGTTACGAGGTGTTCCAGAGCGCGAGGGGACGTCGCCCGCGTGGGCAACGTCCCGTGGTCAACGCAACGCGTGGTCCCCTACTGATTGCGGGCGCGCATCGACGCGGGCTGTCCGGGGAGCTTGAGCGACTTGCCCGTGTTGACGACGCGCGGACCCTTCTTCGTATCCTCCACCTTCAGGATGGACACGTCACTGTCCATGTAGTTGCCCACGTAGAGGTACTTGCCGTCGGCGCTCCACACCACCCCCTCGGGCAGCCCGCGCACCTCGACCTCGTCGAGCCGGGTCACCTTCTTGCCGTCGATCTTGAGGATGACCACGCTGCCGTTGCGGTTGTAGTACCAGGAATTCCACGCCTGGTTGCTCCCGCGCAGGAGCACAACGGCGGCGAGATTGCCCCTGGGGCTGATGGTGAGCCCTTCGGGCGCGTCGCCCACCACCACGCGATCGATGACGCGCGGCGGCGTCGCCTCCAGATCGATCACGCTCACCGTGTCGATGTGCCCGTCGGAGCCGCCGGCGTTGCCGTTGTCCGCGGTGAGGGCGATGCTGCCGTCGGGCGTCACGTCCACGTTGTAGGGCCAGAGGCCTACCGGCATGTCGTACTTGCCGTACGTCACCTTCTGGCCGTCCACGTCGAGCATGGCGATCTTGTGGCCGGGGAACTTCGCGGCGAGCGCCCGCTTGCCGTCCGGGGTGAACACAACGTGGGAGATCTGCTCGCCCATGGGCACGGTGTCGATCAGCTTCACCTCCTTGCCGGAGATGGAGAGCACGCTGATCGAGTTGTCGGCGCGATTGGCGACCAGGGCGAGCGTGCCCGCCTTGTTGATGCTGAGCCCCGAGGGCTGCTTGCCCACATCCACGGTGGCGATGTGCGAGGGCGGGCTCGTGCTGAGGTCGATCACGTAGAGCTTGGTGTCGGGCACCTGCTTCCAGTCGTCGCCGTCTTTTTGCCAGTCCACGGAGTTGGCCACGATGGCGAGCTTCTGATCGGGAGTGATGGCGAGGTTGGTGGGTGGCCCGACGATGGAGTTCATCAAGGGAAGATTGGCCACGATCTTCGGCGCTTCCGGATTGCTGATGTCCACGATGGACACCGAGTCCTTGCCGGGGGGCCGGCGGATCGTCTTGCCCGTCTTGTCGAACGCCAGCTTCTCATCGTTGCCGATGATCATGAGCTGGGCGTGGGCGACGAGCGGGACGAGCACGAGGGCGAGGGCCAGCACGAGCGTCTGGGCGATGGACATGCGGGGTTCCCCCTCTCCGTTGAGGTGGATTCGACTACGGTCGGACGACTTTGTTGGCGAGCACGCCGATCTTCTCGACCTCCGCTTCCATGCGATCCCCTGCCTTGAGGAAATTGCCCGTGGCCGCCCCCACGCCGTCGGGCGTGCCCGTGGCGATGATGTCGCCGGGGAGGAGGGTCATGGCGAGGGAGAGGACCTCGATGCACTGGTCGACGGGGAAGATCATCTTGCTGGTGTTGCTCGACTGGCGCACCTGCCCGTTCACGCGCATCACGATGTTGAGGGTCTGCGGGTTGGGCAACTCGTCGGCCGTCACCAGCACGGGGCCCATGGGGCAGAAGGTGTCGAGAGACTTGCCTTTGAACCATTGGGTGTGCCGCTTCTGGAGATCGCGGGCGGTGACGTCGTTGACGATGGTGTAACCGAACACGTGCTTGAGCGCATCCGCGCGGCTGATGTCGTGCCCGCCCGTCCCGATGACCGCGGCCAGCTCCACCTCGTAGTCGAGCTCGCTGGTGACCGCGTGGTGGACCACGTCGTCGCCGGGGCCGACCACCGCCGTACCCGGCTTGGTGAAGTACACGGGATGCTCGGGGACGGCGGCCCCGCGCTCCGCCGCGTGATCGGCGTAGTTGCGCCCGAGGCAGAAGACGTTGCGCGCGGGACGCGGAATGGGAGCGAGCAGGCGCACGCGCTTGAGCGGATAGGCGAGCTTGCGCCCGGCCAGATCCTCGATGGCCTGCTGCTCCACGAGGTTCTTGCCGTGCTCCCACGCCTCGCGGGTGAGGGCAAGGGTGGCCTCGCCGCCCTGAATCATCTCGAGCAGGCTCCGGGGGAATCCTCCGCGCCCTCGCCGCACGGTGCCGCGCTGGATGGCCAGCTCCCGGGCGAGACCGGTGAGGTCGAGCACCGCCTCGTTCCACACGGCCCCGGGCTTGGGCTCGCCGCGACCCCGACGGAAGGTGACGAGGCGCACGGCTACTGACTCACCACGACGCCACTGCGCGGGGGCAGCGTCTTGCCAGTCTGGCGGGCGATGTCCTCGAGCTCGCGCGGCAGGCCGAAGCGCACGTCCTCTTCCACCACGTGCACCTCGCGCACCGCGGCCGGGCGTTCCCGCTGGAGCGCCTCCACCACTTCCGTCACGAGAAACTCCGGCGTGGACGCACCCGCCGTCACCCCGACCCGCGTGGCGCCCTCCAGCCATTCCGCGCGGATGTCGTTCTTGTCGTTGATCAGGTACGAAGGCGTGCCCATCACCGTCGAGACCTCCACGAGCCGGTTGGCATTCGAGCTGTTGGCGGCCCCGATGACGAGCAGCACGTCCACCGCCCCCGCCACCGTCTTGGCGGAGACCTGGCGGTTCTGCGTCGCGTAGCAGATGTCGTCCTTGGCCGGCCCCACGATCTTGGGAAAGCGGCGGCGGAGGGCCTGGATGCAGTCGCGCGTGTCGTCCACGGACAGCGTGGTCTGCGTCAGGTAGGCGACCTTGTCCGGATCGGGCACCTCGAGGCGATCCACTTCCTCGGGATGCGCAATGAGGAACATCCGCTCCGGTGCCTCGCCCATGGTCCCTACCACCTCGTCGTGATCGGCGTGCCCCACGAGCACGATACTGTAGCCTTCCCGCGCATAGCGGATGGCCTCCAGGTGCACCTTGGTCACGAGGGGACAGGTGGCGTCGATGACGTGGAGCCCGCGCCCCTTCGCCTCGTGGCGCACGGCCGGCGACACGCCGTGGGCGCTGAAGATCACCGTGGCATCGTCGGGCACCTCGTGGAGCTCGTCCACGAAGTGCGCGCCTTTGGCGCGCAGCGCCTCGACCACGTGCCGGTTGTGCACGATCTCGCGCCGCACGTAGACGGGCGGCGGACACACCTGCAGCGCCAGCTCGACGATGTCGATAGCGCGGTCCACGCCGGCGCAGAAGCCGCGAGGCCCCGCCAGCACGATTTCCTGCAAGGGAAAGGTCGCCATAGTCTCCTCAGGCCGTGGACGGCTCGATCAAGACCTTGAGGGCCAGCCCATGATCCATGAGCCCCAGCGCCTCGCGCACCTGACCGAGCGCCATGGTGTGGGTCAGCAGCCCATCCGGCACCAGGCGGCCCGACTCGAGCAACGACACCGCCTGCCGGATCAACGCCGGCGTGTGGTGAAAAGCTCCCACCAGCGTCAATTCTTCGTAGTGCGCCCGTCGCGTGTCCACCCGCACGGTCGTACCCGGCGCGCAACCACCGAAGAATACCACGGTCCCTCCACGGCCGACAGCAGCCATGGCCTGCTCCCACACCTCGGGGCGTCCCGTCGCGTCGACGGCCACGTCGATGCCGGCGCCTCTCGTGGCTTCCCCCAGCACGGCGTCGAGGTCCGGGCCTCGCGTGGCGTCGAGACACTGGGCGATCCCGAGCCCTCGCACCTGATCGAGCCGCCAGCCCGGCTTCCCGACGAGGATCGCCCGCGCACCGCGCTGCGCGGCGACGAGGGCGAGGAGACATCCGAGCGGTCCGTGCCCGATCACCGCCACCGTCATACCGCGCTCCACGCCCCCGCGCTCGATCCCCAGGAGAGCGCAGGCGAGCGGCTCCGCGAAGGCGGCGCGGCGCGCGGGCAGCGAGGGCGAGAGGCGGACGACGTTGGCGGTGACGAGTCGCGGCGGCAGGGCAATGTACTCGCCGTAGGCTCCGTTAACGAAGAGGAGATCCTCGCAGAGGTTCTCACGATGCATCCGGCAGAAGCGGCAGGCCCCACAGGGAGCGGAGTTCGCCGCCACCACGCGGTCCCCTTCGCGGAACTCCGCCACGCCACGACCCACGCGCGCCACCGTGCCCGCGAGCTCGTGGCCGAACACCGTGGGCACGTGCGGGATCATCACGGGATGTCCGCGCCGCAGCACCTTCACGTCGGTGCCGCAGGTGAGCGCGGCGTCCACCCGCACCACCAGCTCGCCCGCGGCCGGCTCCGGCACCGGGAGCTCCTCGAAGCGCAGATCGCCGGGGCCGTAGAAGACCTGCGCCCTCATGGCCGGATGTACACCTTCACCGCCTCGCGCCGCTGCATCAGCTCCACGCCGCGGGCCAGCTCGGCCAGAGGGAGGCGATGGGTGATGAGGCCGTCGACGGTGACCCGATCGCGGCTCAGGAGATCGAAGGCGTCGATCAGCTCGGCGGGCGACGACGAATACGTGGCGGAGAGGGTCAGCTCGCGGTGATAGAGCTCGCCCAGAGCGAGGGGGAGGCTGTCTCCCCCGCCGCCCGCGAAGGAGTGGATCTGACCTCCGTCGCGGGCGTGCGCGGCGGCCCAGGGCAGGAGCGCCGCGCCGCCCGCGGTGAGCATCACCACGTCGGCTCCGCGTCGGTCCGTCGCCTCTCCCAGGGCGCGGTCGAGATCCGCATCCGCATCGAAGACCCGGGCTCCCGCGCGGCGGCCGAGAGCGCAACGCGAGCCGTCGAGGTCCACCCCGAACACGGTGGCGCCCGCGAGCCGAAAGGCCTGGACGAGGAGGCAGCCGATCGAGCCGAGCCCGACCACGATGGCGGTGTCGCCCGCTGTCGTCCCGCATCGCTTGACGGCGCGGAGACAGCAGGCCAGCGGCTCGGTGAAGGACGCGGTCTCGTCGCTCATGGTGTCGGGCAGCGCGAAAGTGGCGTGATCCACGTTCGGCGCGGGCACGCGGCAGAGCTCGGCGAAGCCTCCCGGGTCGAGGTTGATGCGCTTGAACTCGCGGCACATGGACGGGCTGCCGCGCCGGCAGTAGTGGCAGGCGAAGCACGGCACGTGATGCGCAGCCACCACGCGCTGGCCCGGTCGGAAGCGCGTCACCCCCGCGCCCAGGCCCGCAATCTCGCCCACCACCTCGTGGCCGAAGACGGCGGGCGCCTTCGTGTGAGGGCTCGTGACCTTGAGGATGTCGGATCCGCAGAGCCCGCAGCCGCGCACGCGGACGAGGAGCTCGCCCGGCCCCGCCGCGGGCTCTGGCCAGTCGAGCAGCTCGAGGCTGCCAGGTCCGGTGTAGACCCCGGCCTTCACGACCGCCGCTCGCCCCAGCGGGAACGGGCCCAGCTCCGGAGCGCGATGGCGAGCTTCCGCGAGGTGGGCACGCTCACCCGCTCGCCGAAGACGCGGAACCGGCGCTGCTCCATGAGTCGGAGCAGAGCGTAGTAGGTCCGGCCCATGATCTCCGCGGCGAACAGGGTGCGCGCGTCGGCGCGAGGAAGGGCCGCCCACGCGCGCTCGTAGTACCCGCGGGCCCGCGCCGCCTGATGCTCCATGAGGCGCACGAAGGCCGGAGTGTAGCGCGCGGCGGACAGGTCGTCACCGGTGACCCCGAAGCGCTTCAGCTCTTCCTGGGGGAGGTAGACGCGCCCGGCCCGCGCGTCGGGCTCCACGTCGCGCATGATGTTGGTCAGCTGGAGCGCCACCCCGAGGTCGACCGCGTAGGCCCGGGCCCGCGTGTCCGTGTAGCCGAAGATCTCGATGCAGCAGAGTCCCACCGCGGAGGCGACGCGGTAGCAGTACGGGTAGAGCTCCTCGAAGGTTTCGTAGGTGGAGCGGTCGAGGTCCATCTCCACCCCCGCGATGATCTCGTTGAGCGCCTCCCGCGGGATGCGGAAGAGCCGTACCGCCTCCTGCAGCCGCTGGGCCGCGGGATGCTGGGGGCGGCCCTCGAAGACTAGGGCGATCTCACCCCGCCAGCGCTCCAGCTCCTTGCGCTGGGCGGCGCGATCGTGGCCCACATCCACCGCGTCGTCCACGATGCGGCAGAAGGCATACACGGCGTAGATAGCCTCGCGCTGGGGGCGCGGAAGGCAGAGGAAGGCGTAGAAGAAGTTCGAGCGGCTCTTGCGCGTCAGCCTCGAGACGAACTGGGTCGGGTTCATTTAGCTGCGGGGGCCTCGAAATGGCCCCCGCACTCCCCCAGGTTCACGCCGGCACGCCCGTGACGGTCGTGCCACGACAGCCATGCCCGTGTCGATGTTTGGGGCGCTGACACCCTGCTGGCCTCGAAATGGCCCCCGCACTCCCCCAGGTTCACGCCGGCACGCCCGTGACGGTCGTG
>Ga0075435_100002733_pt1 | contig 11780 bp, 5 predicted proteins | sample RhiMethybrSRZTD4_FD_75302 | JGI IMG/M metagenome (GOLD analysis project Ga0075435, IMG submission 75302) | Populus rhizosphere microbial communities from Tennessee, USA - Rhizosphere MetaG P. TD hybrid SRZTD4 | ecosystem: Host-associated > Plants > Roots > Rhizosphere > Soil | place: USA... | reverse complement strand
CAGATGAACCGGATCGGCAAACCGCTCGACAAGGGCGAGTGGGAGATGACGCCGCCGACCGTGAACGCGTACTACAACCCGCTGCAGAACAACATCAACTTCCCCGCCGGCATTCTGCAGCCGCCCTTCTACCGGGCGGGCGCCGACCCCGCGGTGAACTACGGCGCGTCGGGATCGGTGATCGGCCACGAGCTGACGCACGGATTTGACGACGAGGGGCGGCAGTTCGACGCGCAGGGCAACCTCAAGGACTGGTGGACGCCCGAGGACGCCAAAGCGTTCGACGATCGCGCCAAGTGCGTCGTCGACGAATACTCGTCGTTCACGGCGGTGGACGACGTGAAGGTCAACGGCAAGCTGACGCTCGGCGAGAACGCCGCCGACAACGGCGGGACGCGCATCGCGCTGATGGCGTATCTCGCGTCGCCGGCGGCCGCCGGCGCGAAGACGCTCGACGGCTTCACGCCGGAGCAGCGCTTCTTCGTCAGCTACGGCCAGAGCTGGTGCCAGAACACGCGCCCCGAGCGCGAGCGCATGCTCGCGCAGACAAATCCGCACTCGCCGGCGCGCTACCGCGTGAACGGCGTGCTGTCGAACATGCCGGAGTTTGCGAAGGCGTTCTCGTGCAAGGCGGGCCAGGCGATGGTCCGCGCCGACGCGTGCCGGGTCTGGTAAGACGAGGCCTGGCGGGCCAGGCAGGTCAGGTGGGTCAGGTGGGTCAGGTAAGTCAGGCAGGTAAGCTCGCGCTGCAGGCAGTTCACGAGTCGATCGTTTGTTGCGATCGCTGCGCGCGGCTGCGCAGCTACTGCGCCGAGGTCGCGCGCGTGAAGCGGCGCGCGTTTCGCGACGAAATCTACTGGGGCAAGCCGGTGCCCGGCTTCGGCGATCCCGCGGCGCGGATGCTGCTCATCGGCCTCGCGCCGGCGGCGCACGGCGCGAACCGCACGGGCCGTGTCTTCACCGGCGACGGCCCCGGCGGCTCCGGCGACTTCCTCATGGCGGCGCTTCATCGCGCCGGCTTCGCGAACATTCCGACGGCGCGCGATCCGAACGACGGCCTGCGCCTGATCGACGCGTTCATCGCCGCCGCCGTCCGCTGTGCCCCGCCGGACAACAAGCCGACGACCGAGGAGATCGCGAACTGCCTTCCGCATCTCGACGCCGAGATCGCCGCGCTGCCGAACGTGCGCGTTGTCGTCGCGCTCGGACACATCAGCTTCGATGCGTACCTTCAGCTCATCAAGCGCCGCGGCATCGTCGTGCGGCCGAAGCCTGCGTTCGGCCATGCCCTTGCGCATGAGTTGCCGAACGGCCAGACCCTCATCGGCTGCTATCACCCGAGCCGCCAGAACACGAATACGGGGAAACTGACGGCGCCGATGATGAACGCCGTGTTCACTCGCGCCCGCCGCGCGCTTCTATAGGCCTGGCGGGCCAGGCGAGTCTGGCGGGTCAGGCGAGTTCACAGAGGATGCGATCCTTTGTGCCTTTGTGACCTGCCAGACCTGCCTGACCGGCCTGACCTGCCCGACCTGCCCGACCTGCCCGACCTCGCAAGGCCTCCCGTTTGCAGTGCTCGCTGCGGGCCTGCGTGATGGGCCCGGGAGGTGAGCTCATGCGAGGCATTCTTCTGTCGCTGGCGTGCGCGGCGGGATTGATGGCCGCACTGCCGGCGAAACCGGCGGCGGCGTTCGCGCCCGCTCCTGCCGCGATCTCGGCGCCGGCGCCGGTCGTCGTCGCGCTGCAGGTGCCCGACAAGACCATCGAGGTGAACATCGGCGATCGCGGCGGCGCGCGGTGGTATCGCAGCCCGGTCTGGATCGCGATCGGCGCGCTCGCGATCATCGTGATCCTGCTGCTGGTCGTCGTCGCGGCGCGCGGCGGCGGCGGGACGACGATCGTGAAGGACTGACCTTGCATTGAATCTCGCAGGGCCCGGCCTCAGGCCGGGCCGATGGGGACGGCCTGAAGGCCGTCCCCTACCTTGACCGTCGAGCGGCCCGCCGGTAGACTTTCTCGCTCCCCCGAGTCATCCATGAAAAAACAGCTGACGGCCCTGGCCGCCCTCGTTCTTCTTCTGCTCACACAGCGTCCCCACGCCCAGGGGCCGGCCCTGGCGCAGATCTACTTCGTGGACATCGGCCAGGGCGCATCGACGCTCATCGTGTCGCCGACCGGGAAGACGCTGCTCGTCGACGGCGGGCCGCCTGGCAGCGGCGCGAAGATCGCCAGCCTGCTCGACGCCCGCGGCATCTCGCAGATCGACTACACGGTCCTCACGCACTACCACATCGATCACATGGGCGGCCTCATCGAGATCATGACCGCCGGCCGCGTGAAGAGCGCAGCGAGCGGCGGCGTTGCGTACGACAACGGCGACGCGCCCGAGGTGCAGCCGCCGGGAACCTCGACCTCGCCGACGAGCACGCGCGGCACCTACTTGAACTACGTCGCCGCGGTCGCGAGCGCCGGCGCGGCCCGCGTCACGCCGAATCCCGGAGGCGCCGCCGCAAACGCCATCGATCTCGGCGGCGGCATGCGCGCGACGTTCATCGCCGCCGGCGGACGGTTGATCACCGGCGGCGTGGCAGCGATCACGAACGCCGATCTCAACTCGGAGAGCATCAGCGTCCTCGTCGAATACAACACCTTCGACTATCTCGTCTCGGGCGACCTGACCGGCGGCGGCAGCACGTCCACGGCGAAGGCGCCGGACGTCGAGACGTGGGTCGGGCAGACGGTCGGCGACGTCGACGTCGTGCAGCTCGATCACCACGGCAGCACGACGACGAGCAACCAGTCGTTTCTCTCGGCGGTGCGAGCGGAAGTCGCCGTCGCGCAGGCCGGCGAAGCCAACACGTTCGGCCATCCGAACCGCGAGACGGTGAACAAGTACCTCAACACGGCGACGACCACGGGCAACAGCTTCGCCGGCACCGGCGTGCCGCCCGCGTCGGGCGTCGGGCCGGTGTTCTATCAGAACGAAGCGAGCCCGTCTGGCGACGACCGCGTGACCGGGCAGGGCTACACCGGCGCCGCGCCCGGCAGCGCGGGCCAGGGCACGATCCTCCTCGCCACCGACGGCGCGACGACGTACTCGCTCACGAGCTTCGACGACGGCGGTGTGCGGCTGCCGGCGGCGCTGCACACCTACGCGGTCGACGGCGCATCGCCGGGCCTCGCCGCGGATTTCAAGCCGACCGTGATTCCGCGAACGACGCCGGCAAACCCGCTCGCGTCCGACGCGCTGCTCGTGTCGGCGCTCGTCAACGATCGCGAGTCGCCGATCGACGGCGTCACACTCGCCTACAACCTCAACGGCGTGGCGCAATCGCCGCTGCCGATGTCGCTCGTCGCCGGCCGCTACGAGGCGTCGATTCCGGCGCAGCCCGACGGCGCGCGCGTCGACTACGCGATCACGGCGGCCGCAGGCGGACAGACAACGACGTACCGCTCGGGATATTTCTCCGGCGTGACGCCCATCGCGACGATTCGCGCGATCAACCCGAAGGGCGAGCCGCTCTACGCGGGCTACGCCGCGCGCGTGCGCGGAACGGTGACCGCGTCCGGCTTCAGCGCGGGGACCAACGACGACTACATCCAGGACGCGACCGGTGGCGTCAACGTGTACCGCTCCACCGACACGCTGACCGCCTTCACCACGGCCGTGCCGGGCCAGCTGGTCGAGGTGAACGGCCTCATCGGCTTCAACGGCGGCCGCCTGCGCCTCGACATCACCGAGTCGGTCGAGAAGACGTCGTCGCCGTACGGCATCGTCGTGCTGTCGACGAACGCGGCGCCCGCACCGCAGACGATGACGATTGCCGCGCTCAACGCGAACCCGGAGGCGTTCGAGGGACAGTTCGTGTCGATCGAGCACTGCACGATCACGTCGGGCACGATTCCGGGAACGCCGCAAGCGGTCGACGCGTTCGTCACGATCGCCGATGGCACCGGATCGTTCGTGATGAAGATCGATCACGACACCGACGTCGAGGGCTTCACGCCGGCCTCGCCCTTCACCGTCGCCGGCATCGTCCAGCAGGACGATTTCCTCCGGCCGTTCGACTCCGGGTACGACATCACGCCGCGCAGCCGCGTCGACCTCGGCGCCGCCGCGCCGGCGCCGGCGCCGCTGCTGACGATTGCGGAGGCGCGCGTCGATCAGGTCAGCAACGTCGACGGTACCGCGGGCGCCGACTTCGTGCCCGATCGGCTGAACCAGGAGGTGCGCCTCCGCGGCACCGTCGCGTCGATCGACTTCCGCGGCGGCAACGGCATCGAGTACTACGTCCAGGACGCCACCGGCGGGATCGATCTGTTCCACGGCAGCTTGAACTTCGGACCGTTCGCTATCGGCGACACCGTCGAGGCGATCGGCACGGTGACGCAGTTCTTCGGGCTCACGGAGCTCTCGGTGTCGTCGGTCTCGCTGGTCTCGCACGACGCGGCGCCGGCGCCGCAGACGATCACGCTCGCCGCGCTCGCCGCGGGCGGCGGCGAAGCGTTCGAAGGCCAGCTCGTGCGCGTGGAAGGCGCGACGATCATCGACACCTATCCGGTGTCGGGCAGCTCGAAAGCGGTGGCGATCGCCGACGCGACCGGCACGGGCCAGATCTTCGTCGACAGCGACACCGACATCGACGGCACCGCGAAGCCGGCGGGCACGGTGTCGATCACCGGCCTGCTCGGGCAGCACGCGCTGGCGGCGCCGTTCGACAACAGCTATCAGATCGTGCCGCGCTCGCTCGCCGACATCGTCGTCACCGGCGCGTCGGGTCCGTCGCTCGTCGCGTCGCCGGCGACGGTGACGTTCGCGGCGACCGCCGTCGGCAGCGCGAGCATCGCGCCGGTCACGATCACGAACAACGGCGCGTCGCCGCTCGCGCTGACGACGCCGTTCACGATCACGGGCGCCGACGCGCCGCAGTTCCAGGTGGGAACGCCGGCAGCGACAATGGTCGCCGCGGGCGCGTCGACGACGGTGTCGGTGACGTTCGCGCCGACCTCGGGCGGCGGCAAGAGCGCGACGCTGAACATCACGAGCGACGCGGGATCGACGACGGTGAGCCTGGTCGGCACGGCGCAGGCCGCCGGCGGCGCGGCGCCGATCGTCATCAGCGAGTTCCGCGTCCGGGGCACGGCGGGCGGCAACGACGAGTTCGTCGAGATCTACAACAACGGCGATACGCCGGCCGACATCAGCGGGTACACGTTGCGCGGCTCGAACAACGCGGGGACCGTCAGCATTCGGGCGACCGTGCCCGCAAGCGTCGTCCTGCCGGGACGCGCGCACTATCTCTTCGTCAACACGGGCGCGGCCGGGTACTCGCTTACGGTCCCCGGCGACGTCGGATACGGCACCGGCATCACCGACGACGGCGGGATCGCGATCTTCACCGCGGGCACGGCCGGCACGGTCGTCGATCAGGTCGGCCTGAGCGCGGGCTCTGCGTACAAGGAAGGCACGACGCTGGCGTCACTGGGCACGACGAACGCCAACCGCGGGTACGCGCGCAGGACCGCGGGGACGCCGGACACGCTGCAGGATTCCGGCGACAACGGCAACGACTTCCAGCTGCTGTCGCCGAGCGATCCGCAGGATCTCGTGGTGACGGCCTCGCCGTCGAGCGTGAACTTCGGATCGGCGGCGCCCGGCGACACACGGTCGCAGATCGTCACGATCAAGAACCTGCTGCTGATTGCGGTGACGCTGTCGTCGCCGGCGACGATCGGCGGCGCCGACGCCGCGGTCTTTTCTGCCGGCGCGCCCTCTACGACGACGCTGCCCGGCGGCGCCACGGCGACGATCGCGGTCACCTTCCAGCCGGCGGACAGCGGCGCGAAGAGCGCGTCGCTCACCGTCACGAGCACGGCGGGCGGCAGCGTCACCGTGCCGCTGAGCGGCACCGGCACCGGCGGACTGTCGGTTTCGCCCGTGAGCATCGATTTCGGAACCGTCGCGCCGGGATCGAACGTCGCGTCGACGATCACGATCTCGAACACCGACGCGACAGGCGTCGTGCTGACGCCGCCCTTCGCGATCACCGGCGCCAACGCCGGGGACTTCGGCGTCGGCGCGCCGGGGACAACGACGATCGACGGCGGCGCGAGCACGACGGTGCCGGTCGAGTTCCGGCCGCTCTCGGCCGGCGTGAAAAGCGCATCGCTCCTGATCACGACGTACACCGGCACGACGCGCAGCGTGGCGCTCGCCGGCGTCGGCACGTGCCCCGCGATCACGGTCGCGGGCACGCTGCCCAACGGGCTGACGGGCGCTCCGTATTCAGGCTCCGTCACGGCGTCGGGCACCGACGGACCGTTCACGTTTGCGGTCGCGAGCGGCGCCGTGCCGAACGGGTTGACGCTCGGCGACGCCGGCGTCCTGGCCGGCACGCCGATTGCGATCGGCGCGTTCACCTTCACCGTGCAGGCGACGGCGGCGAACGGCTGCACCGGCGCCGGGTCGTTCACCGTCACGATCACTCTGCCGCCGATCGTCCTGACGGCGGCGCCCGCGTCCCTCGACTTCGGCATCGTGCCGGCGGGAACCAGCGCGTCGCGGACGGTGACGCTCACCAACGTCAGCGCGACGCCGATCGTCCTGACGACGGCAACGATCGCCGGCGCCGATGCCGCACGATTCTCCGCCGCGGCGCTGCCCGCCACGACGCTCAACGCGGGCGCTTCGACGGACGCGTCGATCACATTCGCGCCGACCTCTGGCGGCGCGCGAAGCGCGGCGTTCACCGTCGCCACGAGCGGCGGCTCCTCGGTGACGGTCCCGCTCGCGGGGATCGGATCGGTGGCGACGCCGGTCGTCGTCAGCGAGTTCCGCACGCGCGGGCCGAATCAGGGCAACGACGAGTTCGTCGAGATCTACAACAACACCGGCGCGGCGATCGACATCGGCGGCTGGCAGCTCCGGGGATCGAGCAACACGGCGCCGACTAGTCCGACGCCGCGCGCGTTGGTGCCCCCTGGCGTGATCCTGGCGGCGCACGCGCACTTCCTCTTCGTCAACGCCGGCGCCTACAGCGGCGCCGCGCCGGGCAACGTCGGCTACTCGATCGGCATCGCCGACAACGGCGGCATCGCGCTGACCGACGCGGCCGGGACGATCGTCGATCAGGTCGGCGTGGCGACGACGGCCGCGGGATACCGCGAGGGCAGCCCGCTCTCGGTGCAGCTGACGACGAACGTCGATCGCAGCTACGCGCGCAAGATCGGATCGGCGCCCGATTCGCTCCAGGACACCGACGACAACGCGACCGACTTCGTGCTCGCCGCGCCGAGCGGTCCGCAGGACCTCGTGTTCAACGCCGCGCCGGCGAGCGTGGACTTCGGGTCCGCGCCGACGGGCGAAATGCGCTCGGCAAGCGTCGCAATCAGAAACCTGCTGCTCGCGGATGTGACGCTGACGGCAGCGACGGTCGCGGGCCGAGATGCCGCGTCGTTCGATGCCGGCCCGCTCGCATCGACGACGATTCCGGGGGGCGCGACGACGACCGTGCCGGTGAGCTTCCATCCAGCCGCCGTCGCCGGCTTCAGCGCGCAGCTCACCGTCGATTCCGATCGCGGCGCCATCACGGTCGATCTCGCCGGCGCCGGCACTCCCGGCATCATCGTCACGCCCGGGTCCATCGACTTCGGATCCGTGGAGCCGGGCATCGCCGCGTCGGCATCGCTGACGATCGCGAACGGCGAGACGACGGAGGTGACGCTGTTGCCGCCGTTCACGGTGGGCGGCGCGGACGCGGCGGCCTTCTCCGCTGCCGCGCCGGCCGCGACGCTGCTCGCCGGCGGCGGCAGCACGGACGCGAGCGTCGCGTTCCAGGCGACGTCGCCCGGCGCGAAGAGCGCGCTGCTGACGATCGCCAGCGTCGGCGGCGGAACCCGCACGGTTACGTTGAACGGCGTAATCGCGTGTCCCGCGATCACCGTGGCCGCGACGCTGCCTCCCGCGGAGGCGCTCGCCCCGTACGCGCAGACGGTGACGGCGAGCGGCGCGACGGCGCCGTACACGTTCTCCGTCATCGGCAGCCCCCTGCCCGCCGGCCTCTCGCTCAGCGCGGCCGGCGTTCTGAGCGGAACACCGGCCGCCCTCGGCCGCTCTTCCGTCACGATCCAGGCGCAGGCCGCCAGCGGCTGCACCGGATCGGCGGACTTCACGCTCACGGTCGTCGACACGCGCCCGCCCACGCTGACGCTGCCGTCCGACATCGCCGCGACCGCGACGACGCCGTCGGGCGCCGTCGTGAGCTTTGCGGCGTCGGCGGTCGATCTCGTCGACGGCGCGCGGCCCGTCGCGTGCTCGCCGGCATCGGGCAGCACGTTTCCGATCGGGACGACCGAGGTGACCTGCTCCGCCGCGGATGCGAGCGCCAATACCGCCGCCGGCCGCTTCACGGTCGCCGTGACGACGGCCGACGTGCCGGGCCGTATGGTGGGCGACGCCTCCATCGACCGCGGCGCGTCGACGCACCAGATCGCATTCGCCGTCCGGGAGCGCGCCGGCGGCGCGGACGCCGGAACGCTCCGCTACGAGGTCAGAACGAAAGGGCGCGGGGCGGACGCGGTCGACCGCTTCGAGTCGACGCTGATCACGAGCGTCAGCTTCTTCGACGTGCCGGGCGCCTCGCCGGGGAAACCCCCGGCGTCGGGCATCGACACCGTGCTGGTCACCGGCGGCGGCGTATGGAACGGGCGCGGCGGCTACACGTTCGAAGCGGTGGCGCGCGACGCCGGCGAGCCGGGGCGCGGCGCCGACGCGTTCGCCGTGACGGTGCGGGACGGCGCAGGCAGGATTGTGGCGGCGATCGACGGGACGATTACAGCCGGCAACATCGCGTCGCTCCGCGCGCGCCCGTGACGCGGGCGCCGCGCGGTCGCGAAGCGGTCCGCGTCACGCCTTCAGACGATTCCAGCGCGCGAGCGCCGCTTTGCGCGCGATTGCACGGCGTCGCGCGGCGCTCAGGCTGTTCGCGCGCGCACGTCCGCCCTTCAACCCGCCCAGCCGGCCGAGCGCGGCCGCGTGCGGGTTTTTCTGTGGCAGACCGTGATCGGCGACTGAGTCCACGATCGGCGGAACCGCGTTGGTCGACGGAGTCTCATGCGAAGCAGTGGGGGATGTCGCGTGGCGACGCCTGCTCGTCATATTCGGCTGATTAAATGCATGAACGATGCTCAGCCACAGGCCAGCAGCGCTGGTGCGCGTCAAACGACGCAGACGTCAGATTATGGCCTTTTGCGATTGACCAAAAGGAACCTGAGTCCCTTGTTCGACCCGCGGCGCCGAGCCGCAATTCGCTTCGGACTGCGTCACGTTCACACCTGTCTGTCGTATGCGACGACAGCATCGTGCGCAAGGATGCGCGCCAGAGTTGCGCGATCGATGTTGCCGCCGCTCATCACGCAGACCACCTTTCGCCCCGCGAGGCGACCGCGCAGCTTCATCGCCGCCATCAACGGCGCCGCCCCCGCGCCCTCGGCCAGATTGTGCGTCGTCCGCAGCGCGAGGCGGACGCCGTCGGCGAGCTCCTCCTCGCTCAGCGTTACGACGTCGTCCAGCCCGGCGCGCAGGATGTCGAACGTCAGATCGAAGGTGACGCGCGTGGCCATCCCCTCGGCGAACGTGTCGGCCGTGTCGCCGACGACGCGCGAGGGTCCGCGCCACGAGCGCGTGAACGCGTCGGCGCGCGCGGCCTGCACGCCGATCACTTCGGCGCGGCTGCCGACGCCGGTGCGCACGATTGCACACCCGCACGCGCCGCTCCCGCCGCCGATCGGGACGAGGATGACGTCGACGTCCGGCAGCTCTTCGAAGATCTCGAGCGCGTAGGTGCCGACGCCGGCGATGAGCAGCGGCTCGTTCGCCGAGTGGATGTAGCGCAGGCGGCGCTCGTGCTGCAGCGCCTCGACGCGCTCGCGCGCCTCGTCGAAGTCGCGGCCGAACTCGACGAGCTCCGCGCCGTAGGCGCGCATCGCGGCGTTCTTCTCGGGGTTGTTGCCCAGCGGCACGACGATGGTGCACGGCACGCCCTCGCGCTGACACGCGAGCGCGATCGACTGGCCGTGGTTGCCGGTGGTCGCCGTGATGACGCCGCGGCGCTCGTCGGCGCTCAGCGAGGCGATCAGGTTGATGCCGCCGCGCACCTTGAACGCGCCGGTCGGGTTGTGGTTCTCGTGCTTGACGAAGATGTCGAGCCCCGTCTCGCGCGCAAGCAGCGGATGGCGCATGAGCGGCGTAGGACGTACGACGCGCGAAACGCGCGGCCGCGCGGAGTAGATGTCTTTGAGCGTGGGTGGAATCATCGTCTTACAGTGTCGGGGCTAGGGGCTGGGGCTAGGGGCTAGCTGGGGGCTAGCTGTATCGGTAGCCCCTAGCCCCCAGCCCCTTCACGATCGGCACGATAATATCCGGTCGATCCGTAATCAGCGCATCGACGCCCCACTCGATCAACCGCCGGGCATCGTCGGCCGCATCCACCGTCCACACCTGAACCCCGAGTCCGGCACGGTGCGCGGCGCGGACGAAGCGCGTCGACACGACGCGCGTTCTCCCCGCGACTTCCGGCACCTGAAACCCGTCGTACGCCGCGCCCGCGAGCGGCCAGCGCACCCACGATCGATAGAGCGCCCAGCGCACCTCCTCGCGCCCGGCGCTCGTCGCGATCGCCGGCTCGATCGCGCGTGCGGCGCGCAGCACGCGCACGCCGAACGCGCCGAGGCACACGCGATCGACGGCATCGGCGCGCGTCACCACGCGGACGACCGCCTCGGCGAGCGCGGGCCGATTCACTTTCATCTCGACGATCACGCGCGCCTCGCGGTGCCGCTCGAGCACCTCGTCGAGCCGCGGCACACCGGCGCGCGCCAGCTCCGACGCCGTGCGATCCGCAACCGGTCCGCCGAGCGGCGTCGTGCGATCGAGCGTCCGATCGTGGTGGACGACGACGACGCCGTCGCGCGAGAGGTGCACGTCGAGCTCGAGGCCGTCGGCGCCGAGCGCCGCCGCGTTGTCGAAGGCGGCCATCGTGTTCTCGCGCGCGAGCGCGCTGCCGCCGCGATGCGCGAACACCAGCGGCCGCGGCGCGGAAAAAAACGGGTGGCGCACCGGTTCGGGAGTCTATCCCGCCGCCGCGCGCCGCTCCTGATAGAATCGGTCAATGGCGGCCATTGAGACCCTGGGCGACCTGCGGCGATCCGGCTACCGTTCGCGGCCGGTCAAGCAGGAGATCCGCGACAACCTGGTGTGCAAGCTGCGCGCGGGAGAGACGCTGTTCCCCGGCATCATCGGCTACGACGAGACGGTGATCCCGCAGCTCGTCAACGCCGTGCTCTCGCGGCACAACTTCATCCTGCTCGGCCTGCGCGGCCAGGCGAAGAGCCGCATCCTGCGCGGGCTCGTCGATCTGCTCGACGAGCGGATCCCGGTCGTCCCCGGCTGCGAGATTCACGACGATCCGACCTCGCCGATCTGCGCCGCGTGCCGCGCGCGCCTCGCCGAGGAAGGCGACGCGCTGCCGATCGCGTGGCTGCGCCGCGACGAGCGCTACGTCGAGAAGCTCGCGACGCCGGACGTCACGATCGCGGACATGGTCGGCGACATCGATCCGATCAAGGCGGCGCAGGCGGGGCTGAATCTCTCCGACGAGCTGACGATGCACTACGGGCTGCTGCCGCGCGCCAACCGCGGCATCTTCGCCGTCAACGAGCTGCCCGACCTCGCGGGCAAGATCCAGGTCGGCCTGTTCAACATCCTGCAGGAAGGCGACGTC
>Ga0075435_100002730_pt1 | contig 11785 bp, 5 predicted proteins | sample RhiMethybrSRZTD4_FD_75302 | JGI IMG/M metagenome (GOLD analysis project Ga0075435, IMG submission 75302) | Populus rhizosphere microbial communities from Tennessee, USA - Rhizosphere MetaG P. TD hybrid SRZTD4 | ecosystem: Host-associated > Plants > Roots > Rhizosphere > Soil | place: USA... | reverse complement strand
GACGGATGGTTCATCAACTACGACGTGTTCATTCCGGTCGGGTTGTTTCCGGTGCCGGGCGGGATCCAGAAAGCGGGTCCCGGCGTGCTCGGCGTCGCGCGCCTGCGCGCGGGCGCGGCGATTGCGGCGGCGAACGCGACCCTCGACGTCCTGTCGCGCCGCATGGAGGCCGCGAATCCGCGCGCGCAGGCCGGCCGTTCGATGTATGCGATGGCTGCGCACGAGACGCTCGTCGGCGATTCGCGAACGCCGCTGCTGCTGTTGCTCGCCGCAGTCGGCGTCGTGCTGCTGATCGCGTGCGTGAACGTCAGCAATCTGCTCATCGCGCGAGCGATCGATCGCCAGAAGGAGATCGCGGTTCGATCGGCGCTCGGCGCCCGCCGGTCGGCGGTGCTTCGACAGCTCGGCGTCGAAGCGGCGCTCCTGGCGGCGACCGCGTCGACGCTCGGACTCTTCATCGGCCGATGGTCTCTCGACGCCGTGCGCTGGCTGAAGCCGCCGAACGTGCCGATTCCCGAACGCATTCTTCTCGACGGGCGCGTGCTGCTGTTCACGATCGCAATCGGCGCAGCCGTGGCCGTGGTCTGCGCGCTCGCGCCGGCCGGACGCATGATGCGTACCGATTTGAACCGCGTGCTCCAGTCCTCGGGCCGGAGGACGGCGGGCGGTTCGCGTTTCACGCGCGACGCGCTCGTCGTTGCCGAAATCGCGCTGTCGGTCACGCTCGTCGCGATGTCCGGTCTGCTCATTCAGAGCATGCTGTCGCTGCAGCGTGTGAAGGTCGGGTTCGACACGTCGAGCGTGCTGACGCTGCAGTTCCGTCTGCCCGCAACGAAGTACGCGATGCCCGACGCCATTGCGCGATTCTTCCGCGGCGCCATCGCGCAGGTGCGCGCAGTTCCCGGCGTCGAGTCGGCGGCGCTCGTGCGACGCGTTCCTATCAGCGGTAACTGGGGCGACACGCCGTTCGAAGTCGAGGGACGTCCCGTCGCCGCGGGCAGCGAGCCTCGTGCGGGACAGAACATGGTGACGCCCGACTACTTTCGCACGATGCGAATCCCCCTCCTCCGCGGGCGCGACTTCAGCGAGCGCGACGACGCGCAATCGCCGCCGGTGGTCATCGTGAACGAAACGTTCGCGCGGACGATGTGGCCGGGCGAGGACGCGATTGGCAAGCGCGTGAAAGTACCGGACTTCAAGGAATGGATGACGGTGATTGGCGTCGCCGGCGATACGAAGCACCGGTCGCCGACCGAGGCGGCGCAGCCGCAGTTGTATCTCGCGCATTACCAGCTCCCGATGATCTTCAGCAGCCTCGTCGCGCGCACGTCCATGCCGCCGCTGACGCTTGCTAGCGAGGTGCGGCGCGCGATCTGGTCCGTCGACAAGGATCAACCGGTGTGGACCGTGATGGCGCTCGACACCATCGTGGAGAACTCGCACGGGCCGACGCGGTTCATCGCGCTGTTGCTCGGGATGTTCGCCGCTGTCGCGCTGCTGCTCGCTGCGGTCGGGATTTACGGCGTGATGTCGTACGCGGTGACCGAGCGGACGCACGAGATCGGCATCCGCATGGCGCTCGGCGCGTCGGGAACGCGCGTCCGCCGCGAAATCGTGAGCCGCGGGCTGGTCCTGACCGGCGTCGCGCTGCTCGTCGGCATTCCGGCCGCGATCGCTATGGGGCGATTGGTGCGCGGCGTCCTGTTCGGCGTGCAGCCCGGTGATCCCGGCACGCTCGTCGTCGCCGCCGTAGCGCTGTCTATCGTGGCGTTCATCGCGTGTTATCTGCCGGCGCTGCGTGCTTCACGCGTCGATCCTGTCGTGGCGCTGAGCGAATGAATTACATTACCGGGATGGCACCACAGACTCCGTACTCCGCAGATCTTCGGGATCGCGAACCGCTCGCCGCGATCGAGAACACCACCGCGCGCGTGCGCTCGCTTGCATCCGGCTGGACGCCACAGCAGTTCGAGCGCACCTATGCGCCCGGCAAGTGGACGGCGCGCCAGCTGTTCATTCACCTCGCGCAGTCGGAAATCGCGCTCGGCAACCGCGCGCGCATGGCGCTGACCGTGCCGGACTACGTCGCGCAGGCGTTCGATCAGGACAAATGGATGGCAAAGGAGCACGCGCTCGGCGGACGCGACGCGCTCGACGTGTTCCTGGCGCTGTCCGCGATGAACCGCGCGCTGTTCGCATCGCTCTCGCCCGCGGATCGCGCGATCGCGCTGTCGCATCCCGAATACGGCGCGCTGACGGTCGACTGGATCCTGCACATGATCGCCGGACATCAGATTCATCATCTGAAGCAGATCGAGGAGATTGCCGCGCGGTAGGTTTGGTGGGTCGGGTGGGTCGCGTGGGTCTGGTCGGTCGAGTGGGTCGGGTGGGTGCACCTACCTACCCGCCCTACCTGACCTGCCCTACCCGACCTACCCCACCTACTGCGACAGCGAGGCGCGCAGCGCGTCGAAGAAGACCTGCGCAGCTTCGTTGACCGCTTCGAGCGACACGCGCTCGGCGTCGCCGTGCATGTTGGCGACGGCTTCGGCCGGCACGATCGCCGGGAAGATTCCATAGGCCTTCACGCCTTTCGGACGGAACGCGTTCGAGTCGGTGCCGTACGGAATCAGCAGGGGCGTGACGACGGCGTTGGGGTGGCGTTTGAGAATGGCGGATTCGATGTTGCGGTACAGCGGCGTGTCCTGCGATGTCACCACCGGGTCGTCCGATTCGTTGATCAGCTCGATCTTCAGCGACGGATCGCCGAGGCGCCGGCGCACTTCTTCTATCCACTGATCCTTCGTCGTCCCCGGCAGGACGCGGCAATCGAGTCCGACTTCGGCGACCGACGGGATGACGTTGATCTTCGGCGGCTCGCCGACGCCCGATCGCAGCCACGTCACCGCAATCGTCGACTGCTGAATCGCGTTGGTGAACTTGTTCGTCGCAAACGTGCCGACGCGCGCCTTCATCATGTCGACGACGGAGGGATCGCGGCCCTGAAAGGGCCGCGCCACATCTTGTTGCGGGGCGGGCCTTTCAGGTTGTTGTGGGGCGGGCCTTTCAGGCCCGCCGGTCCCAACGAGTCGGGCCACGGCGCGTACGAGGTGATCGTTCGGATTCTGATCGTTCGGCTGGCTGCCATGCCCCGCCACGCCTTCGGCGCGGACCTTCAGCCAGACGATCTTCTTCTCGGCAATTGAAATCCCGTACACCAGTTTGCCTGGTGAAAACAGATCGGCGCTGCCGAAGCCGCCCTCGTCGATCACGTACTCGGGATCGAGCTCCGCGTAATGATTTGCGATCATCCAGCGCGCACCCATGGCGCCGCCGACTTCTTCGTCCGGCTCGGCGAGCAGGATGACGTCGCGCGACCGCGGCACGTTCTGACGCTTCAGCATCAGGAACGCCAGCAGTTCGGCGACGCCCTGGCCTTTCATGTCGAACGATCCGCGGCCCCAAAGTGTGCTGCCCTCCATCGTGGCGGCAAAGGGGTCGAGCTTCCATCGGCTGCGATCGGCGGGCACGACGTCCATGTGATGGAGGAGGATGATTGCCTTGCCCGCTGGCGGCGAGGTCGTGGCTTTCAGCCGCGCGTAGAGGATCGCCTTGCCCGGCTCGGATTCGTACCGCGTCACCGGAATGCCTTCGCGCTCGAGGACACCGGCGAGAAAGTCGGCCGCCTTGCGCGTGTCGCCCGGCGGGTTCGACGTGTCGATCCGCACGTACTGCTGCAGCAGGCGGGTCGCTTCGTCGTCCTGGGCGAAGGACGTCAGGAACGCAAAGGGTGCGAAGGACGCAAAGGTAATGACAAGCCAACGGCGCAAACCAGACAGGTGCATATCGATGCTCTTCAGCTGCGATGCTATCTCAGCCCTTCGACGCGCCAGGCTCGAAAATCTGGATCGTTGAATCGTCGTGAACGATCGCGCCTCGAGCGGCCACAAATCGACACACTATAGCCGTTCGACTGGCCTACAATCCGCCGGAAATCGGCAGCACGTCCCGTGCTCCGCGGCGCTCAGTTCGCTATCTGCAGGAGAACGGCCATGATCGAGCGAGCAGTCCGTTGGGTCATCGTCGGCGTCCTCGTCCTCACCAGCACTTCCGCACTCGCACAGACCGTCGGCGCAAGTCTCCAGGGCATCGTCACCGATGCGAGCGGCGCCGCGCTGCCAAATGCCGACGTCGTGGTGATCAACACCGCGACCGGCGGCACGTGGGACGTGAAAACCGACGCGGGCGGACGCTACCGCATTCCGGTGCTCCAGCCGGGCGAGTACGACCTGCACGTGTCGCAGACCGGCTTTCAGGCGATCGCGCGGCGCGGCATCCAGCTCGCCGTCGGACAAAGCGCCGTGATCGACGTGAAGCTGGAGCTGGGACCGCTGGCGGAAGAAATGACCGTGACCGGCGCGGCGCCGATCATCAACACGACGTCGGGCGCGCTGAGCGGCCTCGTCAACGACAAAGAGATTCGCGAGCTGCCGCTCAACGGGCGATCGTTCCAGCAGCTCGCGCTGCTGCAGACCGGCGTGACGCCGGCGCTCGCGGCCGGCAACGACGTCGTCGGCGGCCGCACGCCGAAGATCTCGATCAACGGCGCGCGTCCCGAGCAGAACAGCTTTCTGCTCGACGGCACCGACATCAACAACGTGTACAACAAGACGCCCGGATCGTCCGCCGGCGTGCTGCTCGGCGTCGAAGCGGTGCTCGAATTTCAGGTGCTGACCAACTCGTACTCCGCGGAGTTCGGCCGGTCGGCGGGCGGCGTCATCAACGCCGTGACGCGGTCGGGCGCGAACGCGTTCAACGGATCGGCGTTCGAGTTCTATCGCAACTCGGCGCTCGACGCGAAGAACTACTTCGATCCGAAGGACAAACCGATCCCCGACTTCTACCGCCATCAGTTCGGCGGCGTCTTCGGCGGCCCAATCGTGAAAGACAAGACGTTCTTCTTCGGCGCGGTCGAGGGACTCGTCGAGCGTCTCGGCGTCACGGGCGTGACGGCCGTTCCCGACGACAACGCGCGGCAAGGGATCCTGCCGACGCGCACCGTGACGCTTCATCCCACGATTCCCACGTATCTCGATACGCTGTTTCCCCACGCGAACGGCGCGTCGCTCGGCGGCGGCGCCGCCGAGTATCTGTTCACGATGACGCAGCCGACGAACGAGTACTTCGGGCAGATCCGGCTCGATCACCGGTTCCAGGGCGGCAACAACCTGTTCGCGCGCTACACGTTCGACGATGGCAGAGTGGATCGCGTGCCGCCGAACAAACCGCCGATCTCGATCACGAAGGAGCACTCGCGCAATCAGTACCTGACGGTCGAGGATCAGCACCTCTTTTCATCCGCGCTTCTGAACACGTTCAAAGGCGGCATCAACCGTTCGGTGTCGCTCGCCGACAACGTCCGCACGATTGGCATTCCGCCGTCGCTCTCGTGGCTGCCGGGGGAGAAGTTCGGCTATCTGACGATTACCGGCCTCGTCACGGAGATGGCCGGCGACTTCCGTCTGCCCCGCAACGACTACCTGACGAACTGGCAGCTCGGCGACACGCTCTTCCTGACGCACGGAGCGCATGCGGCGAAGTTCGGGTTCCAGAGTCAGCTGATTCAGTTCCATCAGAACACGACCAGCCAGCAGGGCGGCATCGTCACGTTTCCGAACCTTGCGGCGTTCCTGCAGGGACAGCCGAGCAACGTCGATTTCGCGGTGCCTGGCCTGATCGATCCGATCCGCGACTACAAACAGTGGCTGTTCGCGTTCTTCGGCCAGGATGACGTCCGCCTGCGGCCGAACCTGACGATGAACCTCGGCCTGCGTTACGAGTTCATCACGACGCCGACCGAAGTGAACGGCAAGCTGTCGAACCTGCGGCAGGTCACCGATTCTTCGCTGACAATCGGCGAGCCGTGGCATTCGAATCCGTCACTCAAGAACGTCGCGCCGCGGCTCGGCGTGAACTGGGATCCGACGGGCTCCGGCATGACCTCGGTGCGCGCCGGCTTTGGTTTGTTCTACGACGAGATTCTGCCGAAGTACTACTTCTTCTCCGGCAGCCTCAACCCGCCGTTCACGACGCGGACGACGATCGTGAACCCGCCATTTCCGAACGTCGTCGCGAACTTCGATCCGAACGCGCCGATCAGGGCGCAGCTGCAGACGGTGAACTACGACCTGCAGACGCCGTTCATCACGCAGTACAACGCCGGCGTGCAGCGCGCGTTGCCGGGCGAGTGGGACGTCTTCGTCGGCTATGTCGGCTCGCGCGGAACGAACCTGATCCGCATCGGCGACGCGAACCTCGCGCCCGACCTGATCGTGAACGGCGTGAAGACCTATCTGCCGCAGCTCGGACGGCGCAACCCGAATTTCGGCCCGATCTTCCAGCGGGTCACCGACGCCCGATCGTTCTACGACTCGATGCAGGTGAGCGTGATGAAGCGCTACTCGCACGGGTTGCGCGCGCAGGTGTCGTATACGCTCGCGCGCTCGATCGACGATTCGAGTGGCATCAACTCGCAGGACTACGACAGCGTCGTCCAGTACGGACTGGATTGGTACGACCCGACCTACGACCGCGGTCCTTCGGCGTTCCAGGCGAAGCACAACCTGACGTTCAACGCCAGCTGGGAGATTCCCACATCGTCTTCGATGACCGGCGTCGCGGCGGCGCTGCTCAAGGGATGGCAGTTGAACAACGTGACGACGATTCAAAGCGGGCAGCCGTTCACGGTGCGGCTCGGATTCAACCGCTCGGGAAATCTGAATACCACGAGCTTCTCGATGAACGAGCGGCCGAACTGGAACCCGGCGTTCACGGGCGATCCGGTGGTCGGTGGCCCCGACAGATACTGGGACATCAACGCGTTCGTGCTGCCGCCTGCGAACACGCGCGGCAACGTCCCGCGCAATGCGCTCGTCGGTCCCGGTCTCGTCAACTCGGATCTGTCGCTCATCAAGTCGGTGAGCGTCGCCGCGCGCCGCACGCTGCAGGTGCGGCTCGAGATGTTCAATTTCCTCAACCGCGCCAACTTCGCGGTGCCCTCGGGCCGCATCGCGTTCACGAACGCCGCCGGCGACATCGCGCCCAACTGGGGTCGCGTCACGGCAACGACGACGACCGCGCGACAGATTCAGCTTGGATTGAAGTATTTGTTCTGACGACACGCAGGGAGACGGCGCGCGATGTTCGCGGGAGCTATGACGGCTCGAACACGCCCGTCTCCTTATTCTTTTTCACCTCGTCCCACTGGAACGCGCGTCCGTTCATCGCGAGGTACACGCCAGGCGGCAGGACCTGGACGAACGACAGCGCGCTGCCCAGATTGAACAAGCCGTCCGAGCTGCCGAATGCGTAGGGGATCATCGCGCCAGTGAGCACGATGGTCTTGCCGTCGAGCGGCGGCGTCGCTGTCGCGATGGCGCGCGCGGTGTCGACCATCGTGTCGGTGCCGTGCGTGATCACGATCTGCGCCTCGCCGGCCTGACGGCACTGCTCGACGATCAGCGCGCGGTCGGCGTCGGTCATGTCGAGGCTGTCGATCATCATCAGCGTCCGGATCGACACGTCGGCCCGGCACCGGCCCAGCTGCAGCATCTCGGGGAGGTGCGTGTCCTCGAACGCGAGCGTGCCGGTCAGCTCGTCGTATTCCTTGTCGAAGGTCCCGCCCGTGACGAAGATCCGGATCATCAATCCGAGATCTTCGCCGGCGCTTTCTCGGTCGCAGACAGATACAGGGCGTTGAACAGCATCGGGAACGTCGCGTGCGTCTGCGCGCGGTGCTGCGGGCGCAGGCCGAACAGCACGACGCGTCCCGGATTCATGTCGATCGAGACAACGGCCGCGCGTCCGGCCATCAGATCCTCTCCCTTGAGCCAGCCCGACGCGACGACGTTCGTGTTCGGATAGCGCGCCACGACGGCCGTTTTCTGCGACGCGAACCCTTCGACGATCGAGAAGAACGGACTGTTGATGTAGAAGCCGTATGTGTTCGGCGCGACGCCGTACGCGATCGGATGCTGCGCGTCGACCTCGATCCGCAGGATCGCGCCCGGCGCATAGTGTTGATCGCGCGTCAATCCCTTTTTCAGATTGCGCACGGGGATCGGCAGCTTCTCGATGGCGAGATCACACGCGTTGCCCATCGTGACGAGCGTGCCGCCGTCGGCGACGAATTGCTTCAGGTTCTCGACGCCCTCATCGCCGATTCCGCCGCGATACTCGGGCCGAATCGCCGCCGCGTCGTACCCTTCGATGATGTCGCGCGCGTTCTGGTCGGCGAGGATGATCGCGTCGAACTTCTGCCGCAGCCTGCCGCCGCGGATGTCGTCGTTGTGGATCGACGTGAGGTTGAACTGGTACTGCTCGAGCACCCAGCGCGTCCACCCTTCGTCCATGTTGCCGCTGGTCCACGGCTGGTACATCGCCACGCGCGGCGCATGCAGGACGAGATCCTTGGACGGCGTCTCCTGGTCCGGGGGCCGCTCCTGATCTTTTTTCGTCGTTCGGGCGGTCTCTTTCGTTTTCTTCTGATCCTTTGGACGGCCTTCATCGATCGCGGTGACGCTCAGGCCGTACTCCTTCGCCAGCTCGTCAACCTCGGACCGCGGGGCCTCTGTGACGACGATGTGCGACGGCGCGTCGAATGCGACGCGCGCGCCGGCTTTCAGCAGACGGTTGATCGCGATGGCAGTGTCGGGGCCGTTGTAATCGAAGGCGAAGCGCGTGCCGCTGCCGACGATCGATCCCGGCAGCGGCGGCAGCCCCTCGATTTTCGCCAGCTTGACGTTTGCAGGCAGCGGCTCCTTCGCGAACACGGCGTCGACGCCGAGCAGCATGCCGAGCGACCACGCGGTGACGTCGTAAGGCGGCTCCGGCGCCGAATTGGGACCTCGGCGAACCTCCGGATACGTCTGCGGCTCGATCATGTCTTTCGCGTACCGCGCGAAGACCTGCGCCATGGGGATGACGAACGTTCCGGCCGCGTAGCTCTTGCCGTCCGCCTCGAAGGCTGACTCGGCGCGATAGATCTCGACGCCCGCCATGTTCAATCGATCCACGAGATGCGCCGCCTCGCGCGGATCGTGCTGACCGTCGACGCGCACGAGAATCGCCGACGGGTCGCCTTTCCGTCCCTTGTCGATCGTCTCGCGGTTCACCTCGTAGATCTGCCGGTTGATGGCTTCGCGCCGATCGGCCGTCGCTTCGAGCAGCGCCATCGTCGCGATCATTTCGTAGTCGACGATGTCGCGGAGCGTCCAGCGGCCGCCCATCCACGGTCGCGGATACTCGGTGCGCGAGGTGATGTCGGTGGGAGGCGGGAGCGGCGCGTCGCTGAATTGCGGCCGGCCGCCGCGTCCTTCAGAGGATGTCGCCGCGTCGCCGCTTTCGCCGCGGCCGCCGGCGCTCTCGCGCGCAGCGGCACGAGCGGGATTCGCGCGCTGCTGCTCGATCGGCGCGGCCACGCGCGCGCTCGCCACTTCGGTGAGCAGCCCGATCTGGTTGTGCCACCAGCCGCTCCACGCCATCGCACCCTGCCAGAAGTTCGTGTACGTCGAGTTGTAGATGATCCCTTCCTTGCCCGCCGCCTCGAGCGCCGCGGCCTGCGACTGACCCAGGATGCCGTTCCAGCGGTAGATCAGCGGATGCACGTTCGCGTTGATCGGGTCGGTAGCCGGCATCACGAAGATGCGCGCGCCGTTGCTGCCCATCTGGTGCTCGTCGAGCCACACCGCCGGGAACCAGTCGCGCCAGACGAGCCGTGCCGTGAGCTGGCTCTCCTTCTGCGTGAACATGTACATGTCGCGGTTGTTGTCGTGGCCGACGTACGGGTGATAGAGGTAGGGGACCGGGCTGGTCGCGTACGCCGTGCCGACGTTCCGGTTGAACCAGTCGGTGACGAGAATCTGGCCGTCGGGATTGAGGCTCGGCACGAGCACCAGAATCACGTTGTCGAGGATCTTCTTCACCTCGGGTGAATCTTCCGTCGCGAGGCGATGGACGAGCTCCACCGACATCTGCGTCGCGCCGATCTCGGTCGCGTGGATGCTGCATGTGACAGCCAGCACGAGCTTCCCGTCGCGCACGATCTGATCGCGTTCGGCCTCGGTCGGCGCGCCGCCCTGGAAATACAGCTTTCGCTGGAGCTGTTTGTACCGGTCGAGATTCTTGAGCGTGTCGGGCGCGCTGATTTCGACCGCGATGAACGGGTTGCCGTTCGTCGTCTTGCCGAGCTCGCGGAAGCGGACGCGATCCGAGCTCGACGCCGCCAGCTTCATGTACTCGACGATCTTGTCCCAGCGAATCAGCTTGTTGTCTTCGCCGACGCGATGGCCGACGAACTGCGCGGGTGGCTGCAGCGATCCCGCGGCGGCGGCGAGCGTGCAGGTGAGAGCGATCGAGAGCAGGGACCACGCGGCTCGACGGCGAAGCATCGCGACCTCCGGGCCACCCACTATAAACCGCTGCGTCGACAACCAACCGCGGAGACCGCGCTCGCCGGGTACTCTGCGGTTGCGTCTCCGGGCGTTGCACGCCTGAGGTGACAACGATTTACAGCGACCCTCGCGGCATCCGTGATAGAAAGGATGCCCGTTTTCCACGAACATATGGACAGCGTGCGATTAGCGACGCGCATGGACGTCGTCCAGGCGCCAATCGTTCCGGTCATCGGCGACCTGATCCGGGAGTCGCCGGGAACGATTTCACTCGGCCAGGGCGTGGTTCACTACGGCCCGCCGCGCGCGGCGATCGAGGCGGCGCGCGACGCGCTCGGCGATCCGGCGACACATGAGTATCAGGACGGCGCGGGACTCCCGATTCTCATCGACCGGCTGACCGACAAGGTGCAGCGCGAGAACGGCATCGACGTTTCGCGCGGCAGCCGCATCATGGTCACCGCCGGCGCGAACATGGCATTCGTGCACGCGGTGCTCGCAATTACCGAGATCGGCGACGAGATCATCCTGCCGGTTCCGTACTACTTCAATCACGACATGGCGGCGGAGATGGCGGGATGCAAGGCGGTGCGCGTCCCGACCGACGAGCACTATCAGCTGCGGCTCGACAGGATTCGAGACGCGATCACGCCGCGCACGCGCGCCATCGTGACGATCTCGCCGAACAATCCGAGCGGCGCCGTCTTCAGCGAGGCGTCGCTGCGGGAAGTGAACGCGCTCTGCCGCGAACGCGGGCTGTATCACATTGCCGACGAAGTGTACGAGTACTTCACATACGGATCGGCGCGCCACGTGTCGCCCGGTTCGTTCCCGAAAGCGGCGAGCCACACGATTTCGATGTATTCGCTGTCGAAGGCGTACGGGTTTGCAGGCTGGCGCATCGGCTACATGGTGTATCCGGATCATCTCGCGTCAGCGATGATGAAGGCGCAGGACACGATCCTGGTGTGCCCGCCAGTCATCGCCCAGGTCGCCGCGGTCGCGGCGCTCGAGGTCGGCAGGCCGTACAGCGAACCGTTCGTGCGCGAACTCGCCGAGATCCGCGACATCGTGCTCGGCGAGCTTGCCGCGCTCGAGCCGCTCGCACAAGTGCCCGCGGCCGACGGCGCGTTCTACGTGCTGTTGAAAGTGAACACGGCGCTCCAGCCGATGCGGATCGCCGAACGACTGATCCGGGAACACAAAGTCGCCGTCATCCCCGGTCCCGCGTTCGGCATGACCAACGGCTGCTACTTCCGCGTCGCGTACGGCGCGCTGCAGAAGGAAACGGTGGCGGAAGGCGTCGGCCGGCTGGTGCGCGGACTGCGCGCGGT
>Ga0075435_100002728_pt1 | contig 11789 bp, 12 predicted proteins | sample RhiMethybrSRZTD4_FD_75302 | JGI IMG/M metagenome (GOLD analysis project Ga0075435, IMG submission 75302) | Populus rhizosphere microbial communities from Tennessee, USA - Rhizosphere MetaG P. TD hybrid SRZTD4 | ecosystem: Host-associated > Plants > Roots > Rhizosphere > Soil | place: USA... | reverse complement strand
GCACGAGATCTCGCGGCGCCGTATAGACGTAGCATCGTTTATCCTCCCCAGTGTAGTAATAATAAATGGATACTTTGTACTATGCTCTGCTTCAATCGGGTAAGAGCCTGCGCGCGCCTTTCGCCGCCGCGCTTGATGTTGCCTCGGTATCCGCCGAAATCTGCTCGACCTCGTTCCACCTTTCGACAGATATATTATCCTTCGCCGCTATGGATCCAAGCTTGGCGGTCCAATCGGTGTCTACATCGCGCCGACGAGTGGGTTGGCTCATGCTCTTGGTCCAGACTTCCTGTCCTTCTTTGCCGAGCAGCCAATTGACGAAAACCTTGGTGGCGTTGGGATGGGGGCGATTTTTGATGACCACCAGATTCCCTGACCCGGCCGTGCCGTAGGTTCCTTCTTTGAAGACGGGCAGGGGGCTTACCGGCAGGCCTGCATTGACAAAGGACCGGTACGTGTAGTGACTGACTCCGATGGTTACGGCCAGTTTTTCCTTGGCGAGCGACTCCGCCATCACTCGCGAGTCGCGGGAAAGCTGGAGGTCTTGGGTTACCAGGCGCTTCAAGTAGTCCTCGCCTTTGTGTCTCCACATGTACTCCCAAACGCCGATCCCACCGCCCGGTTGTCGCGGATCGAGCCAGCCAATCTTACCTTTCCATTTTGGATTGAGGAGATCGTCGTAAGAGCGAAGCTCTGAAGCATTCGCAGCTTTTGTATTGTGCCAGAAGCTAGCCACCAAAAAAGCTGAAAATTGATATGTAAACCGTTTCTCCTTATCAATCGCCATATGTCCGCCCCACCAGTTTTTGGTGTCCGTAACCTCGGGAAGTAGCAGGTTCGGCTTGATTGGATCGACAATCTGGCCGCCAACGAAGCCGGTTATCATGGTGAGGGCACCGCCCAGGTGGACGTCGAAATAACGCACGCCGGCGGTAAACTCGTCACTGATCTTTCTATGCATGGCTGTAGCAGCGCCCGGGACAAGTTCCAGATCGATGCCCGGAAATCGCTGCTCGAATATCTCCTCCATTTGCTTCCTCAATTCTGAGCTCGCAGGAATGGAAACTACAACCGTGCCCTCTTTCTTGCCTGCCTCCACAACCTTCTTCCATTCGTCCGCCGAAGCGCCCCAACTGCTCGGCGCGAACACCAAAAATAAGATCGCCACAGTGGTGATGCAAACCACTCTTTTGTGCCGTTGGTGTGAACGCACCATAAGAAACAGCCTCCTCAGCTTGTTCTTTCCTTTTACCACGAAGCACACGAAGGTCACGAAGTTCGGAAAAGATTATGCGCAAGCCAAACCGCCAAGAAATTTAATAGGAACCAACGGGGATAACAGAGTTTTTGTAAAGAAAATCTTTCTCCGTTCCCTCAGTTTCCTCCTGTCAAATATCTTATCTTCGTGAGCTTCGTGGCCTTCGTGGTGAAGATTTCCCCTCCGAACCTTTGCGCCTTTGCGGGAGATTATTCGGTCGGTTGCGGCTATGCCGCGCTGGGCGCTTCATGGTGAAAAGAATGGGCGCATTCGACGAGCTGATAGAATCACCCACCCTGATCGACGGGCTCCAACCTAAGGGAAACTCCGTTCCGCTCCAATTCAGTGTAGTACTCCTCCCGGATCTTGGGGTCCTCTCTATCATAGCGGATTTTGAACGAGGAGCCGGCTGGATCATCGCTGCGCGCCGCCCCAACGGAATCGTACTCTCCCTTCGAATTCGTGCCGAGTGGTCTACGCACCCATCCTTTGAATGCAAGCTGTCGCAAAGGACCTTTAGCCGTATTGAAATGCTGGTGGAACTCATTGGCACGTGGCGCGACGACGCTATAGGGTTTGATGTAGACCTTTTGGCGTTTCTCCGCATTGCGCTCGTCGCCCGGCTGGAACATAAGCTCATAGCCTCCGCCATCAATAACCACGACATGGGCGCCAGGATTGTGCCTGTGCGCGGTGACGTAGGTGCCTTCGCTAACTTCAAGTATGTGTAACTGAGAAAGAGAATTGCCCATGTACAAGCGCGTAATGAAGGTCCGAATGCCTCTTTCCTCCCAACGGTCTAACTGAAACCTTCTTATGTCTGGAATAAAATTGGTCGCAAAGAGACGCAGGTTCCAGTGCTTACCCTCGTCTGCATAGAAATTTTCCATGGTGTGAGAGTACCGGTCGGTGAATTTGAACGGATTGTTAAAGACGAACTCAAGGTTGTGATAGAGGTTGATGACCTGAGCCATATTGGTTCCGAACAGGAGACGACAAGGCTCGTCACCGGAGCCATTGAATTCCTGATGCCATGCGTTCAATGGGATCGCGAGCAGCGCTCCTTCTTTCCATTCAACGGTTTGTTTGGGTTCTCCTTCTTGCCAGATCGTCGTGGCTCCGCTCCCCTTCATGACGTACATGATGGACTCGTACATGTGGCGCTCCGGCTGCAATGCACCCTTGGGGGGGATTTCCACGATCTGAAGATTTACCTCTTCCTGATCGCCCAGACGGGTATAGGCGGCCTTGCCGCCCCGTCTCTCCCAGTCTCCAAGCGGCAAGGTAGCGAGGTCTTCAAGAATGCTGCCTTCGTACAGAGGCACACCTTCTCTCTCGACAAAACGCCGATAGTAGCTTCCTACCCACCATTCCTCAAAAGTCGTCGGTGCTTTCGACATGATTCTCGATCTTTCTGCAAACCGGTTTTAGCGAACCGGGAAAATTCGTAAGAATGCTTCGACACGAAGGACTCCGAACAATTTTTCAGCAGCCTGCTAGTGTCATGTCCCGTAAGTTCGTTGACACAATTCCGAGGTCATTCCGGGCAAGCTGGCGATAGCTAGCGCGACCCGGAATCCAGGAAAACACAAAGAAAAACCTGGATTCCCGCCTGCGCGGGAATGACGAACGCAAGTACCGACTGCGCCAATGAACTTCCGGGACAGCCTGCGAGTGTCCCGTCCGTTGAAGAACGGCCGTCGTGATTTCCAGCTATTTACCAAGGAAACCGGCAGAGTTGTCAATCGCTTTTCTGCGGACTTAATACCCCGCGGGCGAAATGCTGCACTGCAATAATCGAAGTTTCGCAGGCTGCGATGAATCTTCTCGGAAGACTCACCACGGAGGTCCTGGCGCGGCAGAGCCGCAACCAAAGTAGAAATAAAAATTTTCACCACGAAGGACGCGAAGAGCACGAAGGTTAAGAATAATAATCTTCCGTTCTTCGTGTCCTTCGTGAACTTCGTGGTGAGAGAGAAATTTCTCTTTGTTCCGATAACTTAACATCACCGGTTAAAATAATTTACGCAAGCTGCGCAAATTTTCGTGTGCTCTGTGGTGAACAATCCTAATTCTTTGGTTGCGGCTCTGGATCGGCAATCATCGAGACATAGACTTTTCCCCATGGCCGGAGTAATGAAAAATTAAATTAATTTTCGCAGAGGCATTGCTGTATGGCCAAAGCCGGATTCAAAGTGTTCGACAGCGACATGCATGTTATGGAGCCAGCCGATCTCTGGCAGCGCTATATTGATCCCGAGTTCAAAGCGTCCGCTCCCGTAGGTCTCACCAGTGGTAACTTGAGGGAGCTTAGAATGGTCCACCCCGACGGGAAGCCCTGGGGACACAACCCATCTAGAGATAACAGTCGTCGTCCTCCCGACGGCGGCAAAAATTTTGACCGCACTCAATCGGTCTATCGACGCTACTCCGATCATGGATGGTCTGCCAAAATGCAGCTCGAGGCCATGGATATTGAGGGAATCGATGTCGCCGTCCTGTACCCCACGCGGGGACTCATTGCGCTGGCGGAACCTAGCATGGAGCCGCGTCTCGCGGCGGCCATTGCCCGGGCTTACAACAATTGGCTCTACGAATTCTGCAGTGAAAATCCGCAGAGACTCTACGGCGCCGCCATGATCTCGCCATTCGCTATCAATGAAGCGGTCAAAGAAGCGCGCCGCTGCAAGGAACTGGGCTTCAAGGCGGCTTTTATGCGCGCCAACCTTTTCAACGGAAAGAATTGGTACGACGAGTACTATGATCCCTTGTGGTCCGCATTCGAAGAATTGAACCTTCCCCTGGGTTTGCACGAGGCCACGCGAAGCGGAGTCAACAATCCCGGCGAGCGTTTCGAACCGAACTTCATGCTTCGAAGGGTGTACTCCCAACCCCTGGAACAGATGATGGCCTTGGGAAGTTTTTGCGCGGGGGGCGTTTTGGCGCGCCACCCGAAGCTCAGAGTCGCGTTCCTGGAAGGCAACTGCAGCTGGTTGCCTTGGGTTCTATGGCGCCTGGACGAAGCCGCCGAACTGGACGGCGACATCTGGGCCAAGGATTTGACCGCGGCACCGAGCGAATACTTCAAAAGAAATTGTATCGTATCCGTAGAACCGGAGGAACATACCGCGCGAAGCGTGATCGATCAGTTAGGATGCGATCACCTGGTTATTTCCACCGATTATCCCCATGTAGACTCCCGCTTTCCCGGCGCCATCGACACTTTCTTAAAGTCACCGTGGACCAACGATCAAAAGCGAAAGATACTGTGGGATAATTGCGCTGCCTACTATGGATTTCGTTGAGACAAAATAGCCAGGGGGTTCCGTTCGGGGTCGTTCTTGAGAGTAGGTCGGGTCAAAGTTCAATGTAAACTGACGGCGTTCCAATTGTTCCAGCCGTTCCAACGTTTCCAGGCGTGATGGAATCAGGATAGCCTTCATCGCCGCAGTGGTAGGAAGCACGTTCAAAACGTTCGAGCCAAACATCGGCCGGTTCAAGGTTCCTGGTTCAAAGTTCAAGGTAAAATTTTCTTTCAGTCCTAAGCGGAGCCTGCCCTGAGCGACGTCGAAGGGTTCAAATCGTTTAAAGTCACCGAAACTCGGTTCCAGGTCTTTAGTGTGCCGCTAAACGTGATCGTGCTAGCGTGCTCGTGATCGGAGAGAATTCGACGGTCAGGCATGAGTGTTGACTTATTCGGTTATGTCCTCAGCTCGCATGAGGCATACTACAGCGCGATGTTTATCATTTTGATGGGAGTGGGAGATGCCCAGCCGGTAGGCGAGGGAGTTTCCGAACTGCGGATCGACTACGGTCCGGGTTATCGAGTGTACTTCAAAAAAATTGGAAGTGCAGTGCTCATTCTGCTCGCAGGAGGAGACAAGCGTACTCAGGACGCGGATATAAAAACCGCTCTGCGCTTGGCGCGCAATCTTTAGCAGATCAAAAATGCGAAAGACCAAGACCACGCGTTATAATGTCGCCGAACACCTGCGCACGCCCGAGGAAATGGCCGCCTACCTTGAGGCGTGTCTCGAAGAGGCCAAAGGGGACGCCGCATTTATCGCCAAGGCTCTTGGCGATATTGCGCGAGCCAAGGGCATGTCACAGGTCGCGCGCGATTCCGGTCTGTGTCGCGAGAGTCTCTACAAGGCTTTTTCAGGTGAACGCAGTCCCGACTTCGACACCGTTCTCAAGGTGGTAAGAGCGCTCGGTATAAAACTGCACGCGGAAGCGGCGCAGCAGTGAAAATGAACCTGGCAGGTGGAGCAGGTGATTAGGGTCACGTTTTGACAGACTGTTGAAAAACCTATTCGGAGTCCTTCGACGCGGCTCAGGCTGAGCGGAGGAAACCTGAAGTGTCGGAGAAAAGTCCGTGCATGCTGATTCCTCGGCGGGCTCGGAACTGAAGCCCGATGAGTAAGCCTGCCGCGAGGCTTCTCGAAGATCGAAGCATGTTTAGCTCGTTTTCAACCTGCTAACCTCTTTCAAGATTGGAGCTTTTCAAACTCGAATTCGACAACGTCCCGATCTTCCAAGTCCCGGCCAGACCGCGTGACTCTCTCCGCGAATTTCAGTCAACTCTCTGACAATTGACATTCGCTCGTTGAGCAGTAAATCTTCAGTTAGAGAGCAGACGGCTTAAATTTTCGCTACATCGCACCGGGTGGCCGTGCGGGCCGGAAATGGCAGCTGTCGGAATAGAGTGGCAGCTCGAAAGGAAGTTCCATTGCCCCATCAGGACCGTCTCAACATCGCCGTGTTCATCGACTTCGACAACATCGAGATTGGCGTCAAATCGACGCTTGGTGAGAATTTCGACGTCGGCGCCATCCTCGACGCCTTAAAAGAGCGCGGCGAGGTGGTCACCAAGATCGCCTACGCCGACTGGACGCGCGCGGGCGAATACAGCCGGCACCTCACGCAGCACGCCATCCGCCTGGTGCAGCGCAACCTGACGCCCGGCGGCGACAAGAACGGCGCCGACATCAACCTAGCGCTCGATGCCCTCGAAATGGCCTTCACGCACCCGCATATCAACGCGTACGTGATCGTCGGCGGCGACAGCGACTTCCTCTCGCTTGTCGAAAAGCTCAAGCAATACGATAAGAAAGTGTTCGTCGTCGGCGGCCGGGCGTTCACCAGCACTATCCTCCAGCGCAACTGCCACGAGTTCATCGCCTATGAGAACGTGACGGCAGGCCGCCGCTCGGCTGCCAGGAGCGGCCGCCCGTCAGCGCCCGCCGCCTCCACGCCCATCGCGCAGGCGTTCCCCATCGTGCGGCGCGCGCTGAAGATCCTGTCCGAGCGCGAAGTCTCGCCGCAGATCGGCCTGCTCAAGAGCACGCTGCTCCAGCTCGACTCGACTTTCTCCGAGCGGACGTATGGTACGTCGTCGTTCCTCGATTTCGTCGAGAAGGCGGCGCAATCGGGTCTTGTCCAACTAAAGCACGCCGGTCGAAGCGTCATGGTCGAGCTGAACGAAAATTTCGACGAGAACGGGTCTTCGACCGCTGTCGTGCCGAGCCGGCCCGTCGCCGTCGCAGAGACGGGCGACGAAGGTCATGGGGCTGCGCCCGAGGCCGAGACCGAGCCGCGGGCGGTGCTGGCCGAGGCCGCTCAGTCGTCCAGGGCCGCCCCGGTCGAGGCACCAGTCGTGCCGAAGGGCGATCAGGCTGACGGAGTCCGCCTGCTGGGCCAGATGCTGACCGCGGCCACGACGGCACGGTGGCCGATGTACTTGCGCAACTTCAAGCACCTTTTACGAGGCGCCGAGGGCGGCTTCGACGAGCGGCGATACGGGTTCAAGGGGCTGATCGATCTACTGCGCGCAGGTCAGCGCGAGGGCCTCGTGCGACTCGAGCGGGATCGTCGAGGCGGCCTGCTCATGTTCAAGGGGCCGGCGTTGCAGCAGACCGGACCGTCGCCCGAGATCGACCCATCCCCAGAAGTGACAGAAGCTGAACCCGAAGCCGGGCGCTTAGACACGCTGGATACGCAACCCGTAGAAGCTGAGGGCAGATTCGCGCTGGAGGAAGAAGCCGAGCAGGATCAGTTCAATGTCGAGCCGATCCCGACCGACACGATGGCCGGACCCCTCGACAGCGCCAAGGCGGGACGTCCGCGCAGCCGCGCCGCGGCCGCGGCGCCTGTGGCAGCGCGTGTGCCGCGAAAGGCGACTCCAAAAAAGCCTCGGGCGCGCGCAACCAAGCGGTCGAAAAAGCCGGCCGGATCCAGGTCCCCCGGCAAGAACAAGGTCTAACACTTCCGGTCTCGGTCCCATGCGCTGTTTAATCTAGTGTAGTGTCTCTCAAATGAGAGCACTTATTGGTCGACGCAACTCGTCGAAGTGCGCTCATTGTTTTTCACCACGAAGCACACGAAGAACACGAAGTTGGGAAAAGCATTGCTATTTCCTTCTCTTTCCTTCGTGAACTTCGTGCCCTTCGTGGTGAGTGACGAATTCAGGATAACATACGAACAGTGTGAGACAGTGCACTAGCAGACTGATGAAAAATTGATTCTTAGCGTGCTTTGTCTGTCTGATTTTCAATGCCCGGTCAATTTGATGACGGGTTTTTGGCCTATGGCGCGCTCTCCAGCAAGCGAGAACCGTAGAGTCTGACCGCGTTGTCCCAGAGTATTTTTCGTTTGCTGTCGTCTGAAATGGGCTGTGCCGAGAACCAGGGCAGGACCTGATTGGGATCGCTCGCGTCCGGATGGGGATAGTCGGTGTTCCAGACCAGGTTGTCGTCGCCGATAAAGTCGATAACGGTGTCGAGGCCGGGCTCGTCCGGGTCGGCCGAGATCACGCATTGCCGCAGGACATACTCGCTCGGTTTCATCGGCAAGCCCGCGCCGAGAACGAGCCGAGTCTGATCAATAGTGACAGACTTGCTTAAGTCTACTCTTCCGGTGCTTTTTGATTTGTTAGCGCTTTTTGTAGAGCGCATCGGTAAAGCCGCTCTGATCCAACTCTCGAACAAAGCTCGCATCAAAGAAGTCTTCCGGCTTTGCCGGCTTCCCTTTGAACTCGGTTGCCAAGATGGTTCTCAATCCCTCCACCGACGGATATTGCTTTCTCGGCAAAACCGCTTCGACAAGAAGATCTTCCCTGGTTTTTTCCAGTACGCCCCGCTCGATATTGCCTCCGAAGAATCGCGCTAAAGCTCTTATCGATACTTCCTTGTCGGTATAGATCCGATGCACGGCCTCAACTTGCGCTTTGACGTAGCGCCGCGCCACGTCTGAATGCTCGCGAATGTATTTTTTCGTCGTCACCGGTGCCATCTGCTGGTAAACCAGTCCGAGCTTGGGAAGATCAGCCAGGAGATTCATGCCTCGTTTCCGCGCGAGAATACTGGGAAGAGGATCCAGGACCGTTGCGTGTGCTCGTCCTGTTAGTAGAGCGTCCACCCGAGCGGTGGTGCCTCCGATCTGCACGATGGTGACATCTTTTTCCGCCACCAATCCAATCTTGGTCAAGGCATAGCGTGCAACGACATCCGATGCAGAGCCAAAGCGACTGATGGCTACAATGCCTCCTCTGAGTTGCTCCGGTGTTTTGATGTCGGCACGGGACAATAAGTAGTAGTTGAAAGCCGTAATGCCGCCGGCGATCAATGTGGCATCCGAGCCCGCGAGAACCGAGTTGACCACCGCCGGCCCAGCTAAATAAGAGAAGGGTGTATCAGCGGAGATCAGTGCCATTACCGCGGTGGTACCGCCGGTGAAGTAAACCAATTGCGCATCGAGACCATTCCGTTCAAAAATCCCTGCATCCTTGGCGATCTAGACCGGCAAGGCGTTGCGGCTGATCGCGCTGTAACCCACGTTGATCCTTGTGGTCTGCGCATAGATGCTTCTGTTCCACGAGCGCCGTAAGCAACAAGCAACTCGCCATTGTCGAACGTTTCAATGAAATCATTTTTCATCCCGTCCCGAGAACAGTCCCTGTCCAGATTTTCCGCATACCTACTAAACTCGGCCTACTGTTCACCGTTTGAGAGAACGCTTCAGCCGTTCCTTGATGGCCGGCGGCATAGTTACAAAGTCGCCGACGATTTGCCGGATCGACTCACCGTACAGCGGTGAGATTTCCAATTGGCTCTTTTCTGCTTCGGCTTGAAAATTTCGGTCAGCGAAAGTTCTGGCAAACGCCGCTTCGAGAACCGCAGCCCGATCCGCCGGTACGCCGGGGCGCAGCATGTAAACCTTGCCGAATTGGTTTGGCGACAGAGTGCCGTAGCGCAACAGCATGCGCTGGTTTTCGTCCGCGGTTAGATCCGCTATCGTTGGTACATTAGCCGATGGCAGACCGGGCAGCGATTGATCACTCAGCTGAAGGATCACCGACCACTGGCCGCTGGTGAATTTCTCCAATGAGCTCGCCTTGACCGTGCTCCACGGATTGAAAAAACCGCCGATCTCGCCCGAGTCGATGGCCAAACGGATGTCCGCGCTGCCTTTGTAGCCGGACACCACTTTTAAATTCGCATTCAAAGCATCACGCAGCAGGATCGGCGCATGCTCGAGGGTCGAATTGGGAATGGCGCCGAGGATGGCTTGTTTCGCCTTGGCTCCGATGAGGTCGTTGAATCTCGTGATACCCGAGCGGCGCGTGACGATCATGACGTAGGTCTCGGTTACCGGTACCGCGAGATAGTGAAATCGCGCCATATCGAACTGGACTGCGGCGTTGCCGAATAGCTCTTCAAGAATCACCGCGCCGTTGAGCATGCCGATCTCGGTGCCGTCCGTAGCCCCGGCATTGAAGATATGATTGCCGGCGATGATGCTGCCCGCGCCCGGCATGTTTGTCACCGCGATCGTCGGGTTACCGGGAATGGACTGGGCAAGATAGCGGGCGAGAATCCTGGAATAAATGTCGGCGCCGCCGCCCGGCGGAAAGCCGACGACAATTCGCACGACTTTGCCGCGATAGAAATCTGCTACAGCGTGCTCATCGCTATTCGTGCTTGGCAGCTGCGTCGCCGGTGCCGGAAACGCCGCGCCGACAAACAAGACAAAAATCAATGTGGCTATCGGAATACTCAAGTGTTTACCTCACCGCGCGGTAACCTACCACAAGTCACACGCCGCGCCCATTCACTTAGGGAACCCTGTTCGCGAGGCTTTGGAATGTTATCGAGCGCTCTGGCAAAGCCAGCTGCATCGTCCGCCATAGGTATTCCGTTCAGCTCCCCACTGCTCTGTTGCATAGAACCGCAGTCGGGGTATAAAATTACGTAACTTATACCTTTGGAGTTTAGCATGGGCATGAACATAAAGAGCGACGATACACACCGTCGAGCGAAGGAATTGGCGCAAATTACGGGCGAGACAATTGCTGAAGCTGTGGACCGGGCGGTCAGCGAACGCCTGGAACGGTTGCGGCGGCAACGGAACCGCAAAGCGCTCGCGGCGAAACTATTAAAGTTGGGCGACCAGTGCAGCCGCCTGCCTGTAATGGACAAACGATCGCCCGACGAGATGCTCTATGATGAGCATGGACTGCCGCGATGATTGTTGTCGATACCTCTGCGCTGATTGCGATCCTCGAAAAAGAGCCGGATGCGGCGCGTTACGCCGAAGCGATCGCTGAGGCGGATAACCCACTAATTTCTGCGCCGACTCTTTTGGAATTGCATATTGTGATGCTCAATCGGCATGGCACCAGAGCCGCACAAATCGTCGACAGATTGATTCGAGACGCTGCCTTTCAGATCGAAAACTTTACCGCTCAACATGTGGAGCTCGCGCGTGAAGCTTACGCTCGCTACGGCAAAGCCAGAAATGCCGCAGGGCTCAACTATGGAGACTGCTTTTCTTACGCATTGGCAAAAGCCACCGGCCTGCCGTTGCTTTTCAAGGGGGAGGATTTTTCAAAGACGGACATGGTGGCAGTCCTAACGAACACCTGAAGCCAAGCCGAGTTCCGCTTTGATCGGACGATTGTCTATTTGTGATCGACATGGCAAATGGAGGACTGATCGATGCCGTTGAACACGCAACCTTTATCCGACGAGTTCGGTGTCGCCATTACGAGCGTAGACCTGTCAAAGGAGCTGGACGAAAAGCTCTTCAGTGAAATTGTCGATGTCTTCGTGAAGAAACAGGTCCTGGTTTTTCGCGATCAACATATCGAGCCGCAACATCAAGTTGCGTTCAGCCGGAGGTTTGGCCCGCTCGAAATGCTCTATGACGAGGATCAGCGGGTCCCGGGCTTTCCGGAAGTCGCCATCCTCTCCAACGAGAAGGTCGACGGTAAATTCATTGGCGTCGTCGCGGCCGGCGATTTCTGGCATTCGGACCAGTCCTACAGAAAAGAGCCATCGCTCGCGACGATGCTCTATGCCCATAAGCTGCCGAAACACGGCGGCGATACGGAATTCGCCGATTTGCATGGCGCCTATGAAAGCCTGCCCGATGATATTAAAAAGCGCATCGATGGGCGCACGGGTATCCACCAGCGCAGCAAGCTGGGCAATCCACGTGTCGCGGTGACCCGAGAGGGTGGCGAGGAATATTA
>Ga0075435_100002727_pt1 | contig 11790 bp, 8 predicted proteins | sample RhiMethybrSRZTD4_FD_75302 | JGI IMG/M metagenome (GOLD analysis project Ga0075435, IMG submission 75302) | Populus rhizosphere microbial communities from Tennessee, USA - Rhizosphere MetaG P. TD hybrid SRZTD4 | ecosystem: Host-associated > Plants > Roots > Rhizosphere > Soil | place: USA... | reverse complement strand
TGTAAGCGTGGGTTTCTTGGTGGCGACGTCAATGACGGTGACGGTGCCATCCTGGGCGTTGGCGGCCCAGATTTCGCGGCCGTCAATCGAAAGGTCAAAACCTTCCGAGCCGCGGCCGCTCGGGACGCTGGTTATTTTTGAGTCTTTGCGCGGAGTGCCTTGAGGCTGAGGAGGCGGTGCGCCAGGACCGGGCGCTGCGCCTGTTGGTGGGCCGGGCATCGGCGCCAGAACGCGTTCGATGATGCTGATGGTACCGGAATTGACGTTGGCGGTGAAGATGCGGTCCTGGGTTTCGTCGGCGATGACCATGTGAGTCCGTTCCTGTCCGATGCCGAGGATCCAGTCAATGGAATGAGTCGCAGGATCGTAGCGGCCGACGACTTTGTTGGTTTCGGCGGTGAAATAGAGTTTGTTGCCGGAATACCACAGGCCGTGAGGCGAGTGCAAAGCTCCGAGCTGGATCGGAGGCAGGGCTTTTTGGGTGGCGATGTCCACGACGGAAATGGTGTTGAGCTCGCTGCCCAAGCCGCCGTAATTCGAGATGTAGGCGAGCTTGCCGTTGGAGGAAACGACGATTTCGTGGGGGTCAGGGCCAGCGGGAACGCGGCCAACAATTTTGAAACTGGCGGGATCGACGATCGCGACGGCGTTGTCGGATTTTTCGAGGACCAGAAGAGCTGGCGAAGGAGATTGCGCGGCGGCTCTGATCGCCAAAAGGCTGAGTATGAACGCAACGGCGACTGTGGAGGACCGAACAGTTGTAACCGGGGTCACGCTGGATGAAGTCATAGCTTCTCCTCTGGCCGGAAAGACAGGGGAATCTTACTGAAGCCACGGGGCCTTAGGAAGGGGGAGAGTCGGTTAGGCAGGGAACGGCACAGAACGAGATTGGATGGCAGCGCATCGAAGAGGAACCATGAAAAAGCGAAAAGGGAATTGGGGAAAGACGCCGTGGACCATTGATTTCCGGGCAAAGAGAAGCAGGTTGCCGGAGAGAGTGGATGTGGCGATTGTGGGCGGCGGGTTCACTGGACTGACAGCGGCCGCGATAGTAAAGCGGCTGGCTCCGGAAAAGACGGTGCTGCTGCTCGAAGCGGAGCGCGTCGGAAATGGAGCGAGCGGTCGGACGGGCGGAATGGTGTTGGCGGAAACCGCAGCGGGAGATTTGCCGGGGCTGGGAGATGTGTTGAGGGGCTATCGCAGAATTTTGCGGGAGCTTGGCGTGCGAGCAGATTTGGCGTTGCCCGGAGTATGGGAAGTGGCGCGGGGGCCGCGGTCGATGGAAGGAAAACCAGTGCGTGCGATGAAGCGGTCGGCCATCGAGTGGAACGACTTGGGGACGGTGCGGGCGGTAGCGAAAGTGCCTGGAGGATCGGTAAATCCGGGAAAGGTGGTGGCGGGGCTGGCGCGAGCGGCGGAAAAGGCGGGGGCACAAATTGCGGAGCGAGCCACGGTAGGAAGAATTGAATTTGGCGAGCCGGCGCGGCTGCATGTGCGAAGGTCCGGGAAAGGCGGCGCATGGGGTACCGTGATTTCGGCAGCGCGAGTGTTGCTGGCGACGAACGCGGGCTCTGTGGAATTGGGCGAGAAACTATTTGGCGGGCCAGAGCCGGCTGAGCCAAAGCTGACATTCGCGCTTGCGACTTCGCCTGTCAGCAAGAAAGAGATTGCTGCCATCGGGTTGGGTTCAGGGCGACCGTTTTACACCGTGGATTTGCCGTATTTGTGGGGCCGGCAAACTTCAGATGGCCGGCTGATTTTTGGGAGCGGGCTGGTGCCCGGGTTCGGCGAGTCCTTACGGGCAGAATCGCGGAAACAAGAAGCGGCGGAATTTGACGGGGCCAGATTATGGAAAGGACTGGAAAAAGTGGATGTGCGAACGGGAGAGGCGGCACGCCGGATCGAAAGCCTGAAGAAGCGGGTGAGGGGATTGCATCCGGCGCTGGAGAAGGTTCGGGTGACGCATCGGTGGGGCGGTCCGATTCTGATCACGAAGCAGTTTATGCCAGTGTTCCGGCGGCACCCGAAGAGCGAGCGGGTGGTGGTGGCGGGAGGGTACTCGGGACACGGAGTGGCGCTCAGCGTGTACCTGGGAGCGTGGGCGGCGGAACATCTGCTGGGACGCCGGGAGCTTCCAAACTGGCCCCTGGCTAAAAATTCACCCGTTACCAAATCGCGGTGACGATCGAGTGGGCCGGCGCACTGACCTGCAAAACGCGGCCCTTGTATATGAGACTGAGCGGAGAATCGACAGCGCCGCTGTTCAGAATTTGCGCCACGATTCCGTGTTCCGGCGATTGAAAAGCCATAACGCGGATGCTGGCTGACCTGCCAGCGGTTTGAATGCGCACGGCTCCTGGACGAACGAACTTGCTGAAGTGCGCCAAATAATAGTAGGTGCCAGTGTAAGTGATTTCGTGAGTGGTCTTATTGATGATTACGACGGGGTGCTGGATGTTGGGATCGGGATTGCCGTGCACGGGCGACACAGCCCACGGCCCTCCGGTTTCGTCGAGAATTGCGTTCCAGTAGAGCCACGCGGACGTCCCCGCTTCCAAATCATTGAAAATGATATTGCCCCAGACATCGCCGTCCGCAAATTCATAGATGGGCAGTTTTTTGTTTTTGGGATAGCCCGCTTCATAGGCGTAACAGAGTTCATCCATCCAGAAGGGAATGTCAGCGTATTTCCTTTTGAGGTCAGCGACCTTGTCAAAATGTTTGAAATCGTAACCGTGATACGCCACCACCGAGACAAACTTGCGGACTTCCGGATCGTCGAGGATTATTGGATAACGCTTGTAGGCGACGAGGCGTTCCGGCGCTTCGCTGATCATCATTTTTGTGGGAAGCCCAGATTGCTGCAGAGCGGGACCGACAAAATCGCGGAGCAGCACGCGGATTTCCGGATATTTTATTTTTGTGTAAACTTCCTCCGGCTCATTGAAAATGCTCAGGTAATCGATGGCGACGCCACGTTTCTTGTACTCCTCGAGATATTTCACAAAGTATTTGGCGAGTGCCGGATAGTATTTCGGCGGAATGTCCTGATGTTTTTTGACGTCGTAAAGCATCCAGTCGGGCGGGTAGTCCATCGGAGCCTGCAACGCGAAGTTCCCGTACTTTCGGGCGCGCAGGATATAGGTTCCGACACCGCTCGGCGCAAAGTCGCGTTCCACGGAGAAATTCTTTAATTCGACGTCGCCCGGGGTATCGTCATAAGTGAACCACGGTCCGGCGGATTGAAAGTCCGTTCCGCCCAGTGGTGTTTTCATCGCCGTAAAGCCGGCACCCTGCTTTACGTCAAACAACGAGCGCAAGACTTCTTCCTGCTTCTCGGGCGGAAGAGTGTTCAGCGTCATAAGACCGGCTTCCATGAAGGAAGCGCCGAAACCATCCATTTTCTGAAAACGCACTGAATCGTTGACTTCAAAGATCGCGCCGGTGCCAGGTTTGCCGTCAGTGAATTTCAGCTCCGGCTTGGCGGTCAAGCGGTCGCCCGCTTGTGAGGACACATAAATCTTCGCGGTCTGCGCGACTACAACGATCGGCGCGGCGCCTAGAATCAAGGCAAAGCAAAGTCTGACCATTCGAATCTTCATCTCTCTCCGATCTCGCGCGGATTTTCCAGCAGCAGCCGCGCATATTTGGGCCCTTTACCGGCGTCCTCGTGCTTTACATAGACGTACACATCAACACCCGCATCCATCCATGCGGCGAAACGCTTGCGCCACGCGGCAAGCTCTTTCGATGAATATTCCTCGCGACGCAAGCGAACATACACGAACCCTGCGGTAAGCACATCGGGTGGTGAGAAATCATCGGTTTCTGCCAAACACAACGCCGTCTCGTATTTCCGAAGCAGTTCGTAGGTTTCCTCGGTATACCAAGACGCATGCCGCACCTCGAATGCAAACCGGAAGGCAGTCGGGCGCATCGCCAAAAACCCAGCCAGCACCGCGGCATCAAACTTAAAATTCGGCGGCAACTGCACCAGAATTGGTCCCAGGTGATTGCCCTCCTGCAAAACGCTCGCGACTTCCAAAAAGCGCTTCAGCGTACTTTCGCAATTCCGCAACCGAGCCACGTGTGTAATCTTTTGATTGGCCTTCAATGCAAATTGAAATCCGTCGGGCACATTGCTGGCCCAACTCTGCAGCACACTTTCCTTCGGCATCTGGTAGAACGAATAGTTGATCTCCACCGTCGAAAGCTGCGTGGCGTAGAACTTGAGCATTTCTTTGTCGGGCAGCTTCTCCGGATAAAACGTTCCTTTCCACGGTTTGTATGCGTAACCCGAAGTTCCCACGTGCAATGTACCTGTGTCCGGCATGTCCTTCTTCCTCGCGACCTTACTTTCTTGTTTTTCCGCCTTCGACACTCGCGCTCAGCCGCTCCACCACGTCTTCAAGTTTCAGCCGCTTCGTCCAGAAATCCGCCCACAGATCGCCTTTTTCCTCGACCCGCGCGACCATCGATTTGATGTTGAATTTGTCGGCGGCCAAATTTGCTTTTAGCTCTCGCGCTGAGACCGGCGCCGACACCGGCGCCTGTGGGAATGCGCGCGCCACATACGGTGCGGCAAGCGGCTTCCCTGTCGCGTTCTGGTGTACATCAATCAAGACGCGCCCCTTCGGCCGTTTGGCCACCATGCGCTCATGTGTAACCAGATTGGGATGCTCCGCGGAGACCATTCGGGCCACTACTTCGGCGAATGTGCGCAACTGCGCGTAGGAGTACACCGGCTCCACGGGAATATAAAGGTGGAAACCTGTCGCGCCGGAAGTCTTCAGGAATGCCGTAACACCGATCTCCTCCAGTTTCTTGTTCAGCGCTCGCGCAATGGTCAGCACCACCAAAAAATCGGTTTCATCCGACGGATCGAGGTCAAAGAAAAAATAATCCGGGTGCTCCAGATCATCCACCCGGCTGCTCCACGGATTGTGATCAATGCAGCCCAAGCTGGTCAGGAATAGCAGGGAAGCCAAATCGTTCGCGACGACATAATGGATGTCCTCGCCTTTGTCCTCCGAGCCGATCGCTACCGTTTCGAGCCAATCCGGAATTCCTTCGCGAACGTCCTTCTGAAAAAATGATTGCCCCTTGATTCCGTCCGGATAACGACGCAGCACCAGGGGACGATTGCGTAAGAACGGCAGAATGTAGCCGGCCATGCGGTAGTAGTAAGCCAGCAGCTCGCGTTTGGTATACCCGGACTCCGGCCAATACACTTTGTTCAGATTCGACCAGCGCATCCGTTTGCCGTCGATTTCCACGACAGCGCTCTCGGCCTTGCCCTTGAAGAGCTCCGTTTCGATTTGTGACTGTGCGGTCAAGACTTTTCCGACCACCTCCGGCGCGCGGACAATGTTTGGATTCGCGGCGACGGTCGGTGGCTTGGCCTCTGCGACGGGTGCCGCTTCCGTCTCCCACCGCAAGTCTTCGGCCCGTGCGTCATTTCGCAATCCGAGGAACACCGGATGCCGCAAACGCTTCTCCGGAGTCCATTCCGAGTATTTCACGCGCGCCACCAGTTCCGGTCTTGCCCAGTGTTCGGGCTCGTTTGTTTCAGGGACTTTGTCGAACGTGCAGGCCGTCGTTTCCCGCTCCTTCAGCATTTTACCGATCGCTTCTTGTGACTTTCCGTCGAAGCCCGTTCCCACATGGCCGATGAACCGCAGTTTTTTCCCCTGGTACAAGCCCAATAGCAACGCGCCTAATCGCAGTCCCGGAGAGCGAGCCTCCGTCCATCCGCCAATGACCGCATCGATCGTAGTGGTCTGCTTGATTTTCACCCACGAATTGCTGCGCCCTTCGCCATACAAGCTGTCCACGCGTTTCCCAATAATCCCTTCCAGCCCGTTTGCACCGGCGAGTTCGTATAGCTCCTTGCCTTGCTCCAGCTGATGGTCGGAAAAGCGCACGTGGTCGGCAGGATGTAGCAATCGTCGCAAAAACTCTTTCCGTTGCAGCAGGGGCACCTGCCGCAGATCGTAGCCGTCGCAATACAGCAGGTCGAACACGTAATAGGTAACGGGCACCTGGGTTACCAGCGTCGGCGCCGGAGCGCGAACGTGCATGCGCTGTTGCAGCCGCGCGAAGCCACTGTGGCCTTTTTCATCCAGCGCCACGATTTCGCCGTCCAGAATGGCTTCCCGCGCGCTGAAGGCCTTTGGCATTTCCGCCAGCTCAGGATATTGCTTGGTTACGTCAATTCCGTTGCGCGAGGTCAGTTTGATTGTCCCGTTTTCGATTCTTGCCAGGGTTCGTACGCCATCCCACTTGATCTCAAACAGCCAGTTCGGATCGGAAAACGGGCGGTCCACCGTGGTTGCCAGCATTAACCCGGTTTTCGCCGGCAAAGCCATTTTCCGCGTGCCTTCCAACTCCTGGGGAGTCAGCGCGCTCGGCTCGCGACTAGGCGGCACCTCCTCTGCGATTTCCTCAATGGTGCGCCCGGTCAGCACCGACCCGTCGTGCGCATCCACATCCCACGCAGGATCGACGTCCACGTCCTTGTGCTTGATCATCAGCCATTCGTTCTTTTTCTCGCCGTGTTTCAGCTTGACCAGCACAAAGCTTCCACGCAACTTTTCCCCATTTAAGTGAAACTTGATTTCTCCGTGCTCGATCTGCGTCAAGGCGTCCGCATCTCCGATCGGACTGAACGTGCCGCGGTCCCACACCATCACCGTGCCCGCGCCGTAATTCCCCTCGGGGATTTTTCCTTCGAAGCCGGCGTAGTCCAGCGGGTGGTCCTCGGTCCGTACGGCCAGCCGCTTGTCGTCCGGATTCAACGACGGCCCCTTCGGCACTGCCCACGATTTCAGCGTCCCGTCCACGGCCAGCCGGAAGTCATAGTGCAACCGTGTTGCTGAATGCTTCTGTACCACAAAACTGTCTCCATGCTCCAACGAAGCCGGCCGCGCCTTAACCGATGCTTTCCATCGCGCGTCCTCTTCCCCAGACGTTTGCGCGCCACCCAGGATCCGCTGCCTTGGTCGTTGCTTGTCCTTTACTATTGGCTGTGGCTCATCGCCGGACGGCTCCGGAGTCCGGTCAAACTTTCGCTTTTTGCGATATTCCTCGAGCTTCGCCATGCGCGCATTCTACCTCACCCATTTCGATCCTTCGCAGCAGGGTAGTTCTGGTACCATGCCAGTCGCTTTGCTTCACATTTGGTTACTATAAGGTTCAATTTTCTTGATTCCTCGGTAGTTGCTGACTAGGCTTGTAGTTCTTGGGAATCTTGGGCATTTCGAGCAAGGAGCAGCGTCATGGCTTCGACAGTTTGGAAGGGCCACCTAACCTTTGGGCTCATTTCCATCCCAATTCGTCTTTTTTCCGCCGCGCGGGGCGAACGTATCAGCTTCAACCAACTCCACTCGGTTTGTCATTCGCGGGTGAAGCAGCCGCTGTTTTGCCCGACCTGCAACCGCATGGTGGAGCGCTCAGAGATTGTGAAGGGCTACGAATACGAAAAAGACCAGTACGTCCTGTTTAGCGAAGAAGAGCTGGACAAGATCGAGCCCGTCTCCGCTCACACGATGGAAATTCTCGAATTTGTGCGCGCTGATGAGGTGGACCCGCTCTATCTGGATGCTTCCTATTATGTGAATCCTGAAGAAGCTGGCCTCAAGGCTTACCAACTCTTGATGAAAGCCATGACCGACTCCGGCTACGCCGCCATTGCGAAGCTCACCATGCACCAGCGCGAGCACATCGTGATTATTCGCCCGGGCAGCAAGGGCCTGACGCTTCACACTATGTACTACACCAACGAAGTCCGCGAAGCCGAGGCCCTACCTTCCGGAAAAGTCGAACTCAAAGAAGCTGAAAAAAAGCTCGCGCAACAACTCATCGAGAGCCTCGCCGCACCCTTTGAGCCGGTCAAATATCATGACGAATATCAGGCCAACGTGCGCACCATGATTGATGCCAAACTGAAGGGCCAGGAGATTACCGCCGTCGCCCAGCCGCAGCTCGCTCCCGTCATTGATTTGATGGAAGCCCTGAAAAAGAGCATTGCGGAAAAGCAAACAACCGCGCAAGCTACGGCTGCGAAGAAACCACCGGCCCGCGCGGTGCCGCAACTGGTACCGGCGCAGAAGAAAACCAAGAAGCAGCAAGCGGGTTAAAATAATCGTTCCATGGGAACGACCGACCGATTCAGCCGCGGAGAAGTGCAGCGCATCCTGGATGTGACGGAAAAGCAGCTCGACTATTGGGAGCGCTTGCAGATCGTCTCGCCCAAAAAAGGCCGCGGCGAAAAATTCTACGACTTCCGCGATTTGATCGGCTTGCGCACCGCCAAGCAGCTCATCGCCGCCGGAGTTCCGGCCAACCGTCTTCGCCGCTCGCTGGATGCCCTGCAGCAAAAACTCTCGCAGATCAAGTCGCCGCTCGCTGAATTGCGCGTCGTTTCCGACGGCCGCGACATTGTGGTTGAGCGCGACGGCACCCGCCTCGAACCTCTCTCCGGACAGTTTGTCCTGAATTTCGAGACGCGCGAGCTCGACGCCAAGGTTCACATCATGCCGGAACGCTCGGCTGACGAATGGCTCGCGGTGGCCCGCACGTATGAGGCCGATCGCCAAACTTGGAACGACGCGCTTTATGCGTACGAGCAGGTCTTACGAAAGGATCCTCGCCGCGTGGAAGCGGTGATTAATTCCGGAACGCTGCACTATGAACAGGGTGATCTGGCCGCGGCCGCGGAATGCTTCCTCAAAGCCGTCGAACTGCAGCCGACCGACGCACTGGCGCAGTTCAATCTGGGCAGCGTCCTCGATGAATCCGGCCGCCTGGAAGACGCGCGCCACCATTTGCGCCAGGCGGTTTCCCTGAATTCAGAGTATTCCGACGCGCACTACAATCTGGCTTTTGTTTGTGAAAAACTCGGCGCATTCGACGAAGCCCGCCGCCACTGGCGCCGCTACGTTGAGCTCGATCCCACCAGCCCCTGGTGCGAATACGCGCGCCAGCGTTTGGGACAAAATTCGGCCCACGCCTGAGCAACAATTTAGCTGGCGGGTTTTCTCGCAGCTCGCACACTTTCGCCGACGGCCCGGCAGGTGTTCACCACTTCATGCTTCCGGCCTTCACGTAATGCGGCGGCATCGATAAGATCACTGCCCATGCCGACGGCAAAAGCTCCCGCCGCAAAAAACTCCGCTAGGTTGGCGGGGTTCACTCCGCCCGTTGGGATGAAGTGAAGGCCTGGAAACGGTCCACGCAGGGCTTTGATGTATTTCGCTCCGCCCACGCTGCCACACGGAAAAATCTTGATGGCCTTCGCTCCAGCTTCGGATGCTGCCATGACTTCGGTGGCAGTCAGCGCGCCCGGAATCGCGAGGATTCCCAACGCCCGCCCCACCTCCAGCACGGGCACGGAGAGTCCGGGGCTCACGAGAAAGCTCGCGCCGGCATCCAGGCATTCGCGCGCTTGACGGACATCGCAAACGGTGCCCGCGCCAACGAGTACGCGGTCGCCGCAACGCGCCGCCACCAGTCGAATCGTGGAGACGGCATTCGGCACCGTCATGGTGATTTCGACGATCGGAATTCCACCGGCTTCGATGGCTTCGACCGCGTCCAGTGCGTGTTGGGAACTGCTCGCACGGACAACCGGAACGATGCCAATTTCGCCGATTCTATTCAGGATTTGTTCAGGGGTCATAGGGGTTCGCAGCAATTGTCAGAAATTGGCGCGGAAAACTCAGCGGGCGATGCGAGCGGAGTGTCCTCTCATCAGGTTTTGTACCTCCTGCAACGTCGCCATGGATGTGTCGCCCGGAGTGGTCATGGCTAACGCACCGTGCGCCGCTCCACACTCGAGCGACCATTGGACATCCTGGCCAGCAAGAAGTCCATACAGCAAACCGGAGGCGAAGGAATCGCCGCCACCGACGCGATCGTAGATCTCCAAATCTTTCCTGACGGCTACTTCGTAAAACTTGCCCTCAGCGTCGCAGGCCATTGCCCCCCAATCATTTCGCGTCGCGGTGTGCGCGGTACGCAAGGTTACGGCCACCAGCGAAACGTTGGGAAATTCCTGGCGGACGGCATCCATCATGACGCGGAAGCCGGTGGTGTCGAGTTTGCTCAGATTCTCGTCCACGCCGGGAACCGTAAATCCGAGCGCCACGGAAAAGTCTTCCTCATTGCCGATCAGGATGTCCACCAGTGAAGCGAGCCCGCGGTTCACTTCCTGCGCTTTGGATTTTCCGCCGATGGATTGCCAAAGGGATGGGCGATAATTCAGATCGTACGAAACTCCGGTGCCGGTGGCCTTTGCTGCCTGCATCGCTTCTCGCGCCACCAGCGGTGCCGTTTCCGAGAGCGCACAATAAATTCCCCCCGTGTGGAACCAGCGGGCGCCTTGGCGAGCGAAGATCCCGTTCCAATCCACTTCGCCATGTTTTAGCTGTGAAACCGCAGTATGGCCGCGGTCGGAACATCCGGCGGCCGCGCGAACTCCGAACCCGCGTTCCGTAAAATTCAGGCCGTTGCGAACGCTTCGGCCAACTCCGTCATACTTCACCCACTTCACATGATCCAGATCAACCCCGCCTTGTAACATCAGGTCTTCGACCAGGCGGCCTACCGAGTTGTCGGCGAGCGCGGTCACTACAGCCGCCCGCATCCCGAACGTCTTGCGCAGTCCACGCGCAACGTTATATTCGCCGCCGCCCTCCCACACGCGAAAATGACGCGCCGAGTGCACCCGCACGTCGCCGGGGTCGAGGCGAAGCATCACTTCCCCCAAACTGACCACATCCCATCGGCATCCTTCTCGCGGGCGAATCTTCATGCGCGTTCCCTCGGCTGTCACGTCGTTTCCAGCCTCATGTTCGACGAAGGCGACAGCGTAGCGCGAGGATCTACAAAAAGCCAAGCCGCCGCGCCGAGAACAGCCACCGCGGCGGCTACGCGAAAGCCTGCGCTCCATCCGAATTGTGCCGCGAGAAACGGAGTAAGCGAAACCGTGATCATGCCGCCGATCTGGTTGGCCATGTTCATAAAACCGGAAAGGCCGCCGGCGGATTTTCCGCCGAGGTCGGCTGAGACGGCCCAGAAGGCACTTTGCGAAAGGTAGAGCGAGCCCGCTCCGCCCGCGAGAACAAGGCTGGCGACGCGCGTATCCTGTGCCGCCGAACCAAATACGATGAAGACCGCGGTAAGCGCGAAACCGGTGACAGCCACGCTGCAGCGGCCCAGCCTAGCTCCGAATTGTTTCGTCAATGCGTCGCTGATTGCGCCACCCAGGGGGCTGCAGACGGCCATCGCCAGAAAAGGCAGCGTGGCATAGAGTGAGCTGGACTTCAGATCGAGACCGCGAACCCGCGCGAGATACAGGTAGAACCAGCTGAAGAAAACCCAAGCGACATAGCCGAAACAGAAGTAGGCAAAGGAAAGAATCCAGACGTTGGCGCTTGTCAAAATGGTCAGCCAGGAAAGACGGCCGGTGTCCGATTCGGTTGACGTTTTTGGAATGCCTGCCTGAATCGTGGCCAGTTCATCCGGTGAAACCGATGGATGGGATTGCGGTGTATCACGTGCCGCGAGGAACCACACCGCACCCGCCGCAAGTCCGATCAACGCGCTCAGCAGGAAAGAGAAGCGCCAGCCGTAACGCAACATCACGTAAGAAATCAAAGGCGGCGTGACACCCGCGCCGATGCCGACCCCGGCAAAGATAATGCCGTTAGCCATGCCGCGTTCGTTTGTGGGAATCCACCGCGCCACAAACTGATTGGAAGCGGGATACATGATGGCTTCGCCCGCGCC
>Ga0075435_100002725_pt1 | contig 11792 bp, 5 predicted proteins | sample RhiMethybrSRZTD4_FD_75302 | JGI IMG/M metagenome (GOLD analysis project Ga0075435, IMG submission 75302) | Populus rhizosphere microbial communities from Tennessee, USA - Rhizosphere MetaG P. TD hybrid SRZTD4 | ecosystem: Host-associated > Plants > Roots > Rhizosphere > Soil | place: USA... | reverse complement strand
CAGTACGAATGGCCGCGCGTGCCAGCTCACTCCCACCGAAATCTGATTGGTCGTGAAACTCGAACTGCACGAGCCTGTACACCCGGACAGTTCCGTTCTCTCCACAAACGCCGTGTAGCTCACGTTGAACATCGCATTCCGTCCCAGCGGCCTGGTTGCCGAAACTCCGCCAAAAAAGGAGTCGTAATCGGTACTGCTTACGCCTTGTGTTGTTTCGGCACTCCGGTTTCGGGCATAACCCGCGTGAATTTCGCCGCTCCATACCCGCGACACCTTCCTCGCGGCTGAACCAGTCAATTGGTCCGTTGTTGCGCCCAGGAACACGCCGCTTCCTGCTGTGATTCCGTGAAAGTAGCTGGCCGTAAGGCTACCCTTCTCCACGAGATAATTCAGCGAAGCCCCCCCGGAGCCCGCGACGTGCTGTGTATCTGCCGTCGGAGGCTGCGCGATACGGAAATTCGTAATCTCGGGACCGCCCGACAGGGTCAGAGCCAGCCTGCCCGTTATCTTTCGTCCAAAAACGACTTGGATTATGTGATCGCCAATCGCCTGCGGATCATTAATGTAATGGAACGCACTGAAACGATACTGCAGACCAATCGTGTTGCTGCGCGTGATCTGATAGTTGTAGCCGACGTTTCCGACGTACTGGTCACTTTCGATGTTTCCGGGCTCGGTAAATCGCAGCAGGCTGTAGAGCCCTCCCATCGTCACCGAACTCCGCCTCGACAACTGATAAGTCGTCTGCACTCCAGCCGTGTTGAAATAACGTGGACCAACCGCCGAAAAAATTGACTGTCCCGGGCTGTATCCTGCCCCAATTCCTGTCGGTCCTCCCCCTAACGATCCGCCCACTCCGGGAGTGGATAATCCCGTCCCCGCACCAAATCCAAACTGGGACTGCGGCAGATAGCCAAATTCGTCGAGAAGCACCAGCTGGAGACGTTTCCAGTTAAAGGTTTGTGTCGCTCCGAGCTGTTGGAACCAGCCATTTCCGATCCCATCGTCTGTCGAAAAATATCCGCCGCCGGAATAGTTCACCTGCAATTGCGAGCGGCTCCAGTTTTCAAGCAGACTCACGTTCCCGTTCAAGTAGCTTGTCGAGCTCCAGCTGTCTTGACCGCCCCCCAGGCTGCCATTGGATTGAATGACGTTGTTATAGGACACTCCAGGTACCCAGTAACTATGCCGTTCAGGGGGCGCGCCTACCGTCGTTTGCTGGAACCCGGTTAGCGGCCGAGTATCGGGCTGATAGGTGTCCGGAGATTGGTTCTGTTCCTGCTGATTATCGACGCCCAAAGGACCGTAGGTTTTCGCCGGAGGCTTCGGAGGCTCACTGCTCTGCTGATCTTGAGCGTACGCGCTCGTTCTGGCCAGCCACCCGCACGCCGCAACTAAGATCGCCAACTTTTGTAGGTTCCTGCCTCTCATCATGACTCTTCCTATGGCACCACGATGGTATCGCCGGGCTGCAGCGGAATATCGTCCTGCTTCCCGTCCAGCACCGATTTATAGTTGAACGGGTGCTTCACCTGCTTGCCGTTTTCGTTTCGCAGTACATAAATCTTCTTAAGATTGGAAAACTGTGTAAATCCGCCGGCACTCGTCAATGCCTGCAGCGCCGTCATGTTCGGCAGCAGCGGATACGCTCCCGGGCGCGTCACCTTGCCTGTCACGTACACGCGCCGGCTGTTGATCTCCGCCACGCTTACGGTCACTTGCGGGTTGTTGATGAATTTCTTTAGCCCTTCCGTAATCGTATTAGCCAGTTCCATCGCTGTTAGGCCGGCCGCCTGCACGTCATTTAGCAGCGGCAGCGAGATCTTCCCATCGGGCCGGACCGGTACTGACCGCGAGATCTCCGTTTCTTTCCACACATCCACACGCAAAACATCCTGCGGTCCGATCTTGTAAGTGGCGTCGGTAGTCGCCGCCGGTTGCGCGGCGCTGCTCTTCGCCCCTTCCTGTGCTTGCATCCCACCCGTGGCCAGCATGATCCCAATGGCTGCGCACAGCACCGCTTTCATCGCTCTTCTCCCTCGTTTTTCAACTCAGTCCCCGGCACTTCCATCTGCTTGATCTTGTACAAAAGCGCCTTGTAGCTTATCTGAAGTTGTTTTGCTGCCTGCTTTCGATTCCAATGCGTTCTTTCCAGCGCCTTCAAAATCAACTCGCGCTCCGCCAACCGAGAAGCCTCGCGTGCTACTGCCTTTAGCGATGAATTTCTCGGCGCCGCGCCCGCGTCCATCGGACGCATCGCTGGACGTTGTAATTCTCCCATCACACCCATGGAATCGCCCAGCGCCACAATTCTTCGGGCCAGGTTTTCCAGTTCCCGCACATTTCCCGGCCACTCGTGCGCTCTTAACAACTCTTCATCGTCCGCGTTCAGTACTGGCGTCCTTTTTGCAGCCTCGTGAGCGTGTTTTTCCAAAAAGTACTCCGCCAGCGGCACGATATCCGCTTTTCTTTCTCGTAGCGCGGGCAACTTCACGCACACCCCGTTAATCCGAAAATACAATTCCCTACGGAACCGCCCCATTCCGATCTCTCGATCCAAAACTCTTGTGGCGGTCGAGATCAGCCGCAGGCTCGCTCGCCCTCCCGACGCTACTTCCTGTTGCTGCAGCATCGCCTGCATTACTTTCTGGCAATCCACGTCAAGTTCATCAATTCCGTCGAGGAAAAGCGTGCCGGCGCTTCCTTCTTGAGCCTGCTCCAGACATTGCCTCATCTGGTTCAGCAAGTCTCCCGGCGCCAGCATGGTGCAGTTCAATTTTGCCATTGGCAGCTCGCGCCGCCGAGAAAGCTGGTGGATCAGCTTCCCATACACGTCCTTGCCGGTACCGCTTTCTCCACTCAGTAAAACCGGTATATCAGTCTGCGCGATTTCTCCAACAATAGAGTTGACCGATCGGATGGCCTCCGACTGACCGTACACAAAGCCATGCTCGCCGATCAGATCAATTGCGCGACTAAGTCCAGCTGCCATAAGTTTCCGGCAATATCACAGCAAGTCCCTGGCCAAGCGTTCCCCTGGCTTCAGCCCCTGAGAGTCGGCTAAGTCATTTGTTTGCAGCATATTACAAGCATGTAGTCACGGGGCATCCTCGACCGCCCCATGGGCATTACCATCCGCCCATTCCACGAAGTGGCAAACTTTTATCCCTTTTTGGCCAGACCCAGCCACAGAGCTCCGTTCTTTTGTAGGTAACTCCATTAGAATAAATGAGATAGTCCCGGAATAGGTTTAGTCGCTACCGACCGAAAAGTAGGTGCAGTCCGGATGGATGAACGCCAGAGCGCTCACGCTCGCCTCGGGGTCCATCATGAACCCCTCAGTCAGCTGTACCCCTATCTCCTCTGGTTTCAAAAGCTTCCAAAGTCCGGTCTGGTCCTCCAGCTCCGGGCACGCGGGATAGCCAAAGCTGTACCGTTTTCCGCGGTATCTTGACGTAAACCGCTGCGCCATCGTCATTTCGGCCGGGTCGGAATATCCCCAATCTTCCCGTATTCGCCGGTGCAACCACTCTGCGCAAGCTTCCGCCGTTTCAATCGCCAGCGCCTGCAGCCCATGTGAGCGAAAGTAATATCCTTCGTTCTTCGCCGCTTCCGACCTCCCCCGTACACCTTCTCCCGCCGTCACTACAAACGCCGCGACGTGGTCCCGTTTCCCATCCCGCGTAGGCAAAATGTAGTCGCTCAGGCACAGCCGGTCACCCGCCACCTGCCTTTTGAAATTCCACATATGCGCCGGCTTGCTCTCTCCCGGCTGGAAGACGTGCAGCCGTTCTCCCTCGCTCTCTGCCTCAAAAAATTGCCATACTGCGCGTACCTTCATGAATGTTGCCGCTTCTTCTTTAACTTCTTCCATCGCTTCGAACAATTCCACTGCTTTCGGCTCGCGCGCCGCCAATTGCTTCTCAAAATCGCCTTTGTATCCCAGATGCCGCCCATACAGCATGAAAGGATTGATGTAGCTCCACACTTCCCGCAAATCTGGCACCAGCCGCACCTTGCGATCCAGGTATCCCACGGGCGCGATCGGCAAATCCGCGCGCACTTTTGGCGAACGCGTCACCGGCGTTAAGTCTTTCACTGTCACCGATGTGGTCACGCTCACGCCATCGCCGGCTGCTTGGTGCGCTTGCAGCACCGTCGCCCGCGTCGCCGGATCCATCAGCTCGTTCATCAGCCGCAGCCCAGTCATCGCGTCCTTCGCGTAACAAACTGCGTTGCCATAGCTCGGCGCAATCTTCGTCTGCGTAAACTTTCCGCTCAGCGCCGCTCCGCCCACGAGCAGCGGAACCATAATCCCCGCATCCTTCAGATCGCTCGCTGTGATCACCATCTGCTGCGCGCTCTTCACCAGCAATCCCGAAAGCCCGATTGCATCCGGATGGTGCTGCAAATATGCTTTGATCAGCTCTTCCGGCGGCACCTTGATTCCCAGATTCACCACCTCGTAGCCATTATTCTTCAAAATAATTTCCACCAGGTTTTTCCCGATGTCGTGTACGTCGCCTTTGACCGTCGCCAGCACGATTTTTCCGCGCTTCGCCGTGTCCGCCTTCTCCATGAACTGTTCCAGGTGCCCCACCGCCGCCTTCATCGCTTCCGCCGATTGCAGCACCTCCGCCACAATCAGCTCGTTCGCGTTGAACAGCCGCCCCACTTCGGCCATTCCCGCCATCAGCGGCCCGTTGATGATATCCAGCGGCGCTGCGCCTTCCGCCCGCTTTTTCTCCAGGTCCTCAATCAGCCCGTCGCGCGTTCCCTGAATGATGTAATTCCCCAACCTCTCATCCAGCGGCAAATCCTCCGCGCGCAGCTTCTCTTTTTTCTTCGCCGTGCGAAAATGTTCGGTAATCGACGCAATGTGAAACTGGTTGATTGCCGCCCGCTGTTCCTTACTCTGCTCCCTCCAGTCCATCGGCGCGCTTTTCAGCAGCTCGGCCTTCGAATTTCCCGCCGCCCCATGCTTCGGCGGATGCTGAAACAGCAAATTCTCCGCCAGCTCGCGCTCCAGCTCCGGAATCGACGCGAACCGTTCCAGCTTTTCCGTATTCACGATCGCCAGGTCCAACCCGGCCTTGGTGCAGTAGTAGAGAAAAACCGAATTCACCACTTCCCGTGCACCCGCTGGCAAGCCAAACGACACATTCGAAATTCCCAAGATCGTCCGCACATTGGGAATGGCTTTCTTGATCGCGCGAATTCCTTCCACCGTCTCCACCGCGCCGCCGATGTAGTTTTCATCCCCCGTAGCGCACGGAAATACCAGTGGATCAAAAATAATGTCCTCGGCGTCGAGCCCGTACTTGTTCGTCAGCAATTCGAACGAACGCTGCGCTATCTCCAGCTTCCGCTCCCTCGTGAACGCCTGCGCCTGCAGCCGGTCCTCGTCAATGCAGCCCACCACCACTGCCGCGCCATAGGCGTGCGCGATCGGTACCACCTTGTCGAATTTTTCCTCTCCGTCTTCCAGATTGATCGAATTGATGATCGCTTTCCCCTGGCAATACGTAAGCGCTATCTCCACCGCCGACGGATCGGTCGTATCCACCATCACCGGCGCTTTCACTTTGCGAATCAGCTTTTCGTAAAACGGCGCAATATCCTTTTTCTCGTCGCGCTCCGTGCTCTGCAGGCAAACGTCCACAATGTGCGCCCCGCCCTTCACTTGCCGCCGCGCAATCTCACTCGCCTCTTCCCACTTTTCTTCGGCCACCAGGTTCTTGAACAGCCGCGACCCGATCACGTTGGTCCGCTCACCCACTAATAGCGGCCGCGTGCTGTCATCTGCTTCCACCGTCTCAATTCCCGAATACACTGCACGGTGCGCTTTCCCCGGCCGTATGCGCGGATTCTTTCCCTCCGCCATCTGCGCAATCGCCGCAATATGCTTCTCCGTCGTCCCGCAGCAACCACCCACCAGATTCAGCCATCCGTGGTCCACAAACTTTTCCAGTTGTGCCGCGAGCGACGTCGGCGTCTCCAAATACTTGCCTTCCTCGTCTGGCAATCCGGCGTTCGGATAGCAGGATACAAATTCGACTGTCACCCCGCTCAGGGTCCGAATATGGTCGGTCATGAACTCCGGCCCGGTTGCGCAGTTCATCCCAAATGCCAGGGGCTTCGCATGCTTCAGCGAGGCCCACATGGCCTCAACCGTTTGCCCCGCCAGCATCGTCCCCATGGGCTCGATCGTTACCGAGACGATCACCGGCACACGCTCGCCAATTTCCCGCGACAATTTGTCAATCGCCAACAATGCCGCTTTGATGTTCCGCGTGTCCTGGCAGGTCTCCACCAACAGCAGATCCACGCCGCCCTCGATCAATCCCTTGGCCTGCAGGTAATAATTTTCACACAACCCCGCGAACGTCACCCCGCCGGTCACGGTGATCGCTTTGGTCGTCGGTCCCATCGAGCCCGCCACAAAGCGCGGCCGTCCCGGCCTCGCAAACTCCGCAGCGGCCTGCCGCGCCAGCTCCGCCGCTTTCTTATTCAGCTGGTGCGCCTCCGCCGACAGGCCGTACTCCCCCAGCACCAGTGGCGTCCCGCCAAACGTGTCTGTCTCCACAATGTCCGCGCCTGCCGCAAAATATTTCCGGTGAATATCCAGCACCACGTCCGGACGCGTACGCACCAGTACCTCGTTGCAGCCTTCCAGGGCCGCTCCGCCAAAATCCTGCGCGGACAAGTCCCGCTGTTGCAGCATCGTACCCATCGCTCCATCGAGCACCAGGACACGCTGCCCCATCAGCTCCCGCAAGGCCTGTTCTATTTCCCTGAAATTTTGCATCCCGGATCTTGTAGCGCCGACAATCTTGTCTGCGCCTCTTCCATTGGTAGGTGTAGCGAAGGTCGTAGCTCCTTGCGGCTCCGCCAGCCGGTCCATCCCTCTTGGGTAACGACTGCGAACATCGCTTATTTTACGCGCCTTTCTCCTTAGAATCGAATCCAGTAGAACCTATTGACGCAGCTAAACGCTCTCGGCGTATAAGCAGGCATTGTCGTTCGAGCGGCGGGGAATCTGCTTTTTCGCTCTTGGAGGCTTGCCCATCCCCGCGAATGGCGGTCTGGAGCACATCCAAGTGGTCAGTAACAGTTCGTGAACACCTGCCCCAAAGTTCCTTGCCCACTCGTCCAGTTTTCCCTACCCTATCGAAGGTGGCCACTAAACGTCCGAGTCCCAAGCTTTCGATTTGCCTGCTCTCGCCGCATCCTCTCGTGCTGAGCGAGTTCGAACGCCTTTTGTCCAAGCCCGATTTCAAAGTCATTTCCAAACAGCTCGAATCCACTCTTGCTCCAGATCTTCGTTCTTTCGAACCGCCCAAAGCCCAGGTATACGTCATTGATGCGCACGCCGCCCGACAAGCCACCGGGGCCTTGCTCTCCAATATTCTCGAGCGCCACGCTGATGCTCGCCTCATTGTCGTCGGCGAACAACATCAGGACTCCAATAGCTTCTCCCTGCTTCGTCTCGGCGTAAAAGGCATCCTCACCTACACCGAGGCTCGCGACCAGCTTATTCGCGCTCTCCCGCTCGTTGCCAATGGAGGCTTTTGGGTCCCGCGCACCGTTCTCTCCGGTTTCGTCGACTCCATCCTCTCCGGACAGACGCGCCGGCTCAAATCCGACTCCGTCGCCAACCTGAGCCGCCGCGAACAGGAAGTCCTCGATTCGCTCCTCGAAAATCTTTCCAACAAGGAAATTGCGGGCAAGCTCAACATCGCAGAGCGCACCGTAAAGTTCCACGTCTCCAACCTGCTTAACAAATTCGGTGTCCGCCGCCGCGCCGACCTCATCCTCCTGACCTTCCAACGCCGCATGGCCCCGGACTCTTGAGCCTTCCCCGAATTCCCCCCTTTTCATGGCACCGACCCCAACTCATCATTCCAACGAGGAATCTCTCGGAATGCTCCCGGGCTCTCCCATTAACCCATTCCCGCTCCCTCCTCTCCTCTTCCTTCTTTACTCTTCCTCCGCTCCCCCGCTAAACTTTCCTCTCAACTTATGACCTCTCACCGCCGCAACCCTGCTGCTCTGGTGGACCCCAAACTCTCCGTCGTCATTCCCGTTTACAACGAAAAAGCCACCATTGACGAGATCCTTCGCCGCGTTATCGACACCGAGTTCCGCAAGGAAATTGTCCTCGTCGATGACTGCTCTACTGATGGCACCCGCCAAATTCTGGAAAAAATGCTTCAGCTGCAATCTTCCGGCGCCGCCGAAGCTCCGGCCTTTGACGGCAGCGACCCCATCGCACTCCGCGACGTCCGCATCTTTTTCCAAGCCCGCAATCAAGGTAAAGGTGCCGCTCTCCGTCGTGGCTTTGCCGAAGTTACCGGCGACATCATTCTGGTTCAGGATGCCGACCTCGAATACGATCCGCGGGACTATGACAAGCTTCTCGAACCTCTTGTTGACGGCCGCGCCGACGTCGTCTTCGGCTCCCGTTTCCTCGGCGGCCCGCAGCGTGTCCACTACTTCTGGCACTACGTCGCCAACAAAATGCTCACCTTGCTTTCCGACATTTTCACCAACCTCAAACTCACCGATATGGAGACCTGCTACAAAGTCTTCCGCCGCGAAGTCCTGCAAGGCATCCGGCTCAAATCCGATCGCTTCGGCTTTGAGCCTGAAATCACTGCCAAGGTCGCAAAAGGGAATTGGCGGGTGTATGAAGTCCCCATCTCCTACGCTGGCCGTACCTACGAAGAGGGCAAGAAAATCACCTGGAGAGATGGTTTTCAGGCTCTCTGGTGCATCATCCGCTTCCGCTTCACCGACTAGGCGGACAGCTGGACAACCGCGCTGGTACGGTTTGGCCCGTGCAAAACGCTTAAAACCGGATAGCCCGATAGACGGTTCTATACGATTTGACTTACAGAACTAGTGCGTTTTAAATCGTTTGCATATCGGGGTTCAGCTTCCTGCCCTTTTGTGTGCGCTCCGATGAATCCGTCTAGGACGATTCTGAATCATGCCAACTCGCGTCTGGTGTTCTCTCTTCCTGTCGATCGTGTCTTTGACGTTGTCCAGCGTTCGCGCGGAGGCTCAAGCCGGAAACGGTGACCTCACGGGAGAAGTACGCGACGCCTCGGGCGGATTGGTGGCGGGCGCGAAGGTGACACTCGCGCGCGCCGACACGCAACAGACCTTCGCAACGTTCAGCACCGACGGGGGTGTTTACACCTTTCCCAGTCTGAAGCCCGGGACTTACACCGTTACTGCGGAACTATCCGGCTTTAAAAGGCTGGTGCGGGAAGGCATTGTCGTCTCCACAGGGAATACCACCCGTGTGGACCTGCAAGTCGTCGTTGGTGAGGTGAGTGAAGTCGTCACGGTTAGGGGTGAAGCCTCAACGCTAAAAACGGAATCCGCCACGCTCAGCCAAACCATCGACGCAATGGAAATTCCCGCGCTGCCCTTGAACGGCAGAACTTTCATTAACTTGATCGCGCTTGCGCCGGGCGTCGCGGTGCCGCCAGGGTCTTCCTTGCCGAGATTGAGCGGAAGCCGTCCCCGCACCAACGAATATCAATACGACGGGATAGGAGTCTTGCAGCCGGAACCGGGTCAGGTGGCGTATTTCCCGATCGTGGATGCGATTCAGGAATTTAACGTCGAGACGAATTCCGCGCCCGCGGAGTTTGGACGGTTCAACGGCGGCGTGATCAATCTCACGACGAAGTCCGGCACGAACGACTATCACGGCTCGGTATTTGAGTTTCTCCGCAATGAAAAGCTGAACGCACAAAACCTTTTCGCCCCGGCCGGGGCTGCCGGTCCCGGCAAGCCGGAATTTCGCCGCAATCAATTCGGCTTTGTGGCCGGCGGTCCGATCATTCGCGAAAAGACATTTTTCTTTGTGGACTATCAGGGCACCCGGCAGCTGATCGGTCGCGTGGTGACCTCAACGGTTCCTACACTGGCGGAACGCGATAACGGCGATTTTTCAAAACTGCTGGGCCAGCCGTTGTTCCGGGACCCCAGCAACAACAATGCGGTGACGACAAATCCCATCAATGCGCAGGGCAATCCCAACAACCCGATCACGACGACCGACACCAACGGGGCCACGATCCAAGTGCGGCAAAACATGATCTTTCGCACTTCGGATCACTTGGCCTACGCGGGCAACATCATTCCGCCAAACACGTTTGACGCGGTCGCCGAGAACTTGCTGGCCAGCTATCCCCTCCCTGCCGCCAGCGGCCAAGCCAACAATTTCAGCCGCATCGCGAACGAGCCGGACAATCAGGACCAGTTCGATATTCGCCTGGATCATCGTTTCTCCAGCCGCGATCAAATCTTCGGCCGCTATTCGTATTTCAGGGATTTCACATCGCCTGTCACCGCGTTTGCCAACGGCAGCGGCACGGTTGCTGCCGGATCGTTGGCCACGGGGCCGCAGGCGACCGTGGCTCAATCGGTGGTGGCGAATTATCAGCATGCGTTTTCACCGACACTTTTCAACGAGGCGCGTTTTGGTTATACCAGGCGGCATGTGGAGCGAGCAGCGCTGCTGCTCTCGAGTCCTCCGTCGGAGAGCCTGGGCCTGCCCGGAATTCCCACCAATGGCGCCTTCAACAACGAATTCCCGACCTTCCTGATCGCTGGATTTCAGCAATTGGGTCCCCCGCCGAACACGGATTCGTCTTTTCGCACAGACGTTGTGGAGTTGGCCGACACTGCTTCGTGGCAGCACGGGCGGCACACGATCAAATTTGGTGTCGACAACCGGATTTCGCGGCTGGACGTTCTGCAACCGCCATCGCCGACCGGCTCCTTCACCTTCAGCACACTGTTCACAAACTTGAGCGGCGTCACCGGAACCGGCAATGCGCTTGCCAGCTTTCTGCTCGGCCAGGTGCAGCAGTTCTCCATCGATATTCAGCAGACCGTTCTGCAGCCGCGCGCGTGGTTTCAGGAATGGTTCGTTCAGGACGATTGGAAGCTGACCAGCCGGCTGACGATGAATACCGGAACGCGCTACACGTTGAATTTTCCGTCAACGGAAGCAAACGATCGCGGCGCGGTGTTCAACCTGCAGACGCAGGAACTGCAGTATCTGGGGCAGGACGGATTTTCCCATTCCGCGCGGCAACTGCATTGGAAGGATTTCGGGCCGCGTCTGGGCATCTCCTATCTGCTCACCAAAAAGACCGTACTGCGCTCCGGATATGGACTGGCGTTTTTCGACCAGGCCGGCATTACCACGCCGTTCACGATTCCGCAGTTTCCGTTCGTGCAGACCGCCGCTCAGGCGACGCTCGACAACAAGACGCCGGCGTTTGTGCTGGCAAATGGGCCAGCGGTTCAGCCGGTCGGCCCCACGCCCGATGCCGGCTTGGGTCAAGGCGTGTTTTCCGTGGATCGCGGGTTAAGCTCGGGCTACGTGCAGCAGTGGAATTTGACGTTGCAGCGGGAACTGACGCCTTCGCTTTCTTTTGAAGTGGCTTACGTTGGATCGAAAGCCACGCACCTGGGTGTTCCCGATGTAAACCTCAACCAGCTCACGGTAGATCAGTTGGCGCTGGGCAGCGCGTTGACGCAGACAGTGCCGAATCCGCTCTTCGGGCAGGTTCCGCCGTCTTCATCAATTGGCGGACCCACAATTTCGCAGGCCCAGTTGCTCAAGCCTTACCCGCGATTTACAAACGTCGCACTGTTCCGCAACAACGTCGGCAATTCGGACTATCATGCGGTCCAAGCCAAACTGGAAAAGCGATTCTCGCGCGGGCTCACCTTCCTCGTCAGCTACACGCGTTCCAAACTGA
>Ga0075435_100002724_pt1 | contig 11793 bp, 7 predicted proteins | sample RhiMethybrSRZTD4_FD_75302 | JGI IMG/M metagenome (GOLD analysis project Ga0075435, IMG submission 75302) | Populus rhizosphere microbial communities from Tennessee, USA - Rhizosphere MetaG P. TD hybrid SRZTD4 | ecosystem: Host-associated > Plants > Roots > Rhizosphere > Soil | place: USA... | reverse complement strand
GCCGTCGAGCGCGATTGGCGATCCCGTGACGACCGTGATCAGACGCCGGTCGCCGTTCGAGACGGCGTAGGCATACTTGATCGGCGTGCTGCGCGACCCTATCTGCAGCGATCCGACAGCGGGACGCCTGGCGAGCAGTTCCCGACTGGCGGTGCCGCGCTCCTTCAGTGCCTTCAGGAGTAAATCGCGCTCGGCGTCGGTCGAAAACTTCTCGACGACGATCGTCAGCGCGACGGTCGCCGCGTCGCCGCTTGCGCTCTTGACTGCGGCGGTGGCGGTGAATCGTTCGCTCGCCTCGACAGGCGACAGAAGGAGCGCCCCGATAAGTCCCAACAGGCACGCGAATCGTCGATGTAAAGACATGACGGCATGATACCCGCATCGGCACGCTATGCGAGCGCCGCACAACGGGTCGATTCCGCTCCGCTGATGCCTCCCGCGAGTCGCGTCACGGTCCCACGCTATTTGATCCGGCGACGAATTCGTTTGGTTTCCGGTGCCTGGTCGGCCGCCCACAGGCGAACGGTCAGATCGACCGTGCCCACCTGGATCAGATCGCCGTCGGTCAGCGCGACTTCCGCAACGACGGGAGCGCGCCGGACGAACGTGCCGTTGGTGCTCCGCAAATCCTCGATCGTAACGCGCCGTTGGCTGCTGTCGACGCGAATGACCGCGTGGCGCCGCGAGACGCCCGGTACATCCAGCCAGATGTCGCTTCGCGGGTCGCGTCCGATGATGTTGTCCCCCTCCGAGAGCTGGCCGGTCTTGCCGTTCCACGCAACCCAGCAGACGAGGGCCTGGACCGCGGCGCGCGACGGCGGGACCTGCACGGCCGCGCCGCAGAACGCGTATCCGACACCGTGGACCGTTCGGATGAACTTCGGGTCCTGGGCGCTGTCGCCGATGGCGCGCCGAATCTCGCCGATCAGGATGTTGAGATTCGCGTCCACGACAAACGTGTTCGGCCAGATTCGGTCGTGCAGGTCGGTCTTTTCGACGACCCTCGGCGCGGTCTCAATCAAGGCGCACAGCAGGTCGAATGCCTTCGGCGAGAGGTGGATTTCGCGTCCGCCATCCAGCAGCTGACGCGTCTCGGAGTCGATGGTGAACTGGGCGAATCGAGCTCTCACGGTGCGCCTCGCCTGGCGGCCCTGCAGAATCCTTGGGCTTTCCTTAAGACTCGACGCCGCGTACTCGGCGATAGTGTTCAGCCTCGGACGTCTGTCAACGAATCTTACCCGGAGCGGTGCAGATCGTGGGGATCCTCGGTGCGGCGCCGCCGCGACGCCACGCGCGCGACATCATCGATGCCGTTGTCGCGAACATGCGGCAGAATCTCGAGCGTCTCAAGTACTCGACGCTCGCGCCGAGCCGCTACATCGTCTATCTTCATCCGGCCGAGTTCGAGCGGCTGGAAACGATCATGCCGGTGCTGCAGGAACAGACCGTCCGCGCGCTCGATGAAGAGCTCCGGCGTCTGAACGCGGCGTCGGCCACGCATCGATGGATGCGCCGCATCGCGCGTGAACCCGCGTCGGAAGTCCGCAATGCGGCGACCGACTGGCACATCGCTTTCCTCGCCGATCCGGACGAGGAGCTGAAAGAGGGAGATCTCCTCGTCGACTCCGAGCTGCTGATGCCGGCAAGGCCGGATCTCGGCCTCGGCGAACAGACTCGCAAGATCGCGACCCTGCAATCGGGGCAGCGCGCGACAACGATCGAACACGTTATCACCAGCCCCGCGTCCTCCTCGACGCCGAGGCTTCTCGGCCGCATCGAGTACGACGACGAGTCCGGTCACCATTTCTACGACGTGACCAAGGATGGCTTCACCATCGGACGCGGCGGAATCGCCTATCCGGTCGACATCCGCATCGTCTCGTCGGCCGACGTGTCTCGCGAGCACGCCCGCATCCGCCGGGATTCGGCGAGCGATCGATTCTTTTTGACCGATCTGAGCACGCTCGGAACGACCTTGAACGGCCGTCATGTGCCGAAGGGTTTCGATGAAGTCGACGGGGCCAAACGCGAGAATGGATCCGAGACGCCGCTGCCCGATGTCGCGAAGATCGGACTCGCCGGCACCGTCTTCCTCGACTTTCGAAAGCGACGATGATCGCGTTGCTGTGGTGGGCTCGCGTCCTCTTCTTCGTCGCCTGCGGCGCTCTCGTGTCGCTGTATCTGTGGATTGGTTACCGTTCGCGCAGCGCGGAGTGAACCTACCCGATGCAAACAGCAACCGCGCTGCGAGCGGCGGCTGACACCCACGCCGGCCTGCAGCGCGACGTCAATCAGGATCGCATCCACGTCGACCTCGCGCGGGGGCTGTTCCTGGTCATCGACGGTGTCGGCGGCCACGCGGCCGGCGGAAAGGCCGCCGACATCGCGCTCGCGGCGGTGCGGTCGCGGCTCGAACGCGAGACGGGATCGGCTGTCGATCGGGTGCGCGAGGCGATCGCCAGCGCGAACAACGAGATCCATCGCGCCGCAGCCTTGCGGCCGGAGTGGAACGGGATGGCGTGCGTGCTCACCGTCGTCGTCGTCGATGACACGCGCGCCGTGGTGGGCCACGTCGGCGACACGCGCTTGTACAAGCTCGGCGCGGATCGCATCGACAAGATCACGCGCGATCACTCGCCGGTCGGCGAGCGTGAAGACTCCAGCGAGCTCTCCGAGCTCGAGGCGATGCACCACCCGCGGCGCAACGAGGTGTATCGCGACGTCGGATCCGATCTGCACCAGCCCGACGATCCGGACTTCATCGACGCGTGCGAGATCGCATTCGAGCCGGACGCTGCGCTGCTTCTCTGCAGCGATGGATTGACCGACCTCGTCAACTCGTCGTCGTTGCACGACATTGTCAGGCGTTGTGCCGGTCAGCCCGACCAGGTGGTGAAGGAGCTGATCGCGGCGGCGAATGCCGCCGGCGGCAAGGACAACATCAGCGTGGTTTACGTGGAAGGGGAGCGGTTCGCGCCGACCGACGGTTGGGAGGCGCGTGCGGCGGGCGAGATCACGCGGCGCGGCGCGCATCCTCTGGTTGTCGAAGGCGCCCTGAAGAAAGAGTCTCCGCGCGGCCGGCGAACAAACGCGTCACGCGTGATCAGGCTCGGGGCGATCGCTCTTGCCGCCGGGATCGTCGCCGCGGCCTTTGGTCCATGGCCGCTCGGCGCGATGTTTCAGCGGCCATCGAAGGCGACGTCTGGCGTTCCAGTCGCGACGATCGCCGTGGGTCCGACGGAGTCGATTGCCAGGGCCGTGGAGCGGGCGGGAGCCGGCTCGGTGGTGCTCGTCGAGCCGGGTGTGTACCGTGAGACCCTGACCCTGAAAAACGACGTTCGGATTGTCAGCCGCGTCCCGCGGGCGGCGACCATCCGGCTATCCGGCACCGCGTCGGAGGGCGACGCCGCCGTGGTCGCCAATGGAGTGGCCGGAGCGGAACTTGCCGGCTTTCGGATCGTCGGCGATGCCGCGACGCCGCTCGGTACAGGTGTCCTCATTAGAGCTTCGCAGGCCTCTCTTGTGGACATCGAGGTGACCGGCGCAGCAAATGCGGCGGTCGTCGTCGATGGCACCTCGCTTGCCGCGATGCTGGCCAGCGACATTCACGACAATCCAGGTGCGGCGTTGACCATCCGCTCCACGTCGGCGCGACTCGCCCACAATACCTTCGTGCGCAACGGCACGTCGGAGCACGTCCGTCGCTCGTTCATCATCGACGAAGGCGCGAACCCGCTCTTCACAGGAAACGTGTTCCAGGACGTCACCCGCGACGCCTTCGGCGATCTGGGCGACGGCGAACGGGTCGTGTTGGGCCGCGACAACTGGTTTGTCGAGAACCAGGACGGTCGATCCGCCTGGTCGACGACGCCGCGCGTCCGCCGGGGGCGATGATGACGACGGTCTTTCAGCGCGTTCGCGTCGGACCGTACGAGATTGTCCACGAGATCGGGCGCGGCGGGATGGCCGTCGTGTTCTTCGCGACCGACAGCCGGGACAATCGTCGTGTGGCGCTCAAGCTGGTTCCGATCGGAACGGACCGGGACGCGCAGGAGATCGTCGAGGCCGAGCAGTGGGGTGCGAAGCTTCAAGAGCAGTTCTGCCGGATCAGCCGGAACGTTCCGGTCCTGTACGAATACGGGACCGAGGGCGGCTACTTCTACATCGCGATGGAATATATCGACGGCCGGAACCTCTCCGAGATTCTTGCCGCCGGCGCGCTGGCGCCGAAACGCGCCACCGGCATCGCGATTCAGCTGTGTCATTTCCTCGAAGCGGCGCATGGCTTCGAATCGACGATCGACGGACGCCAGCTTCGCTCGCTGCTGCACGGCGATTTGAAGCCGCGCAACATCCGGCTCCTCTGGCCTGACAAGGTCAAGATTCTCGATTTCGGCATCGCCAAGGCGCTTTCGCTCAGCCGGAAAGTGACGCGCAGCGACTTCGGCAGCATCACCTACGTGTCACCGGAGCGGCTCGAATCCGGCGAGATCGACACCTACGCCGACTTCTGGGCAGTCGGCGTGCTCTTGTACGAGATGCTGGCCGGCGTCCAGCCGTTCCGCGCGTCGGACACGCGCCGGCTGGAGCTCCGGATCAGATCGCAGCAGCCCCCTGAGCTGCTCGGCCCGTCATGTCCGCCGCCGTTGCAGGCCGTCGTCGCCAAGCTGCTCGCGCCACATCCGACCGATCGATACGGGGAGGCCCGCGCCATTCGCGAAGATCTCGAATGCGTCCTGTGGGGTCGCGTGACTCAGGCCGAACGTGAAGGATGGCCCGCCAAAGCGATGCGGCACGACGAACCTCCGACGGGGCGCACGCAGACCTCACCGCCGGCGGACGAAGACGCGACGCGAAAAACGCTGCGAGCCGAGCGGGAACCTGCCGCCACCGCGCTCTTGCCGGCGAACGTCATCTTTCGGCCTTCCGAGTCGCAGCCGACGTCGACACAGCGTCGCCTGCGTCGATACGCGCGAGCCGCGTTTCTGCTGCTCGTGTCCTTCGGCATCGGACACGAGCTGATGATCGCGTCCCGCGCCGAGCGGCTGAAAGCCGAAGTGCCGGTGGTCGAACTCGAAGGCGTCGGCGACGTCTGGGAGAGATACCGGGCGCTCAGCTCCCAGAGTCTGAGGATCACGACTGCGAGGCTCGAGGATGCGCTGACGAGCCAGACCGTGGTGCTGGCCGATCGCATCATCGGAAACTACCGAACGACCGCTCCGACCGTTCGAGAGACGCAGTGGAAAATGGCGCGCGAAGCGCTCGCGCAGGCGCTGGCGGTCAATCCGAACGACGGTCAGTTGAAAGGTGCGCTCCGTTACTGCGACGGCCACTTGCATCGAATCAACGGCGAGGCGCGGAAAACGCACAAGCAGAACGCTGAGGCGCGGCGCGAATTCACCGAAGCGGTTTCGGCATTCCGCGAGGCGGCCGAGCTTCGTCCCGCGTGGCCCGATCCGTTTCTCGGGTTGATGCGGACGTTCATCTACGGACTCGAAGACGTCGACCGCGGCGCCGACGCGTTGAAGCAGGCGCAGCGCCTCGGCTACTCGGCGGGCGAACGCGAGACCGTGCAGCTGGCCGACGGATATCGTTCGCGCGCGATCGCGTTCGCGCGCACCGCACGCAGGCGCAGCGGCATGGCCGTCGAACAGGAATACCTCGCGCGATCGGCGGAGGCGTATCGGCAGGCGATCGATCTCTATTCGAAGGTCCTCGGCTACGCAGACGCACCCCGGAGCCTGCAGGCCGCGCGCCGCGGGCTCGAACAGATCGAACAGCGGAAAAGGGAATTGTCCGGCGCGCCGGCTCGGCCCGACAGAGCGCCGGCATTGCGACTGGCGGCACCCCAGGCCGTGCAACCATGACCCTCACCTACACGGCCGCCGTCGAGAGAAACGCGCGACGCGCGCACCACTGGACCGATCGCATCGATGTGTCTGCGCTGACGGTGGCCGCGACGTCCTGCGTCGCAGTGCTGGCGATCGCGCTGGCCTATGCGGGACGCATGTATGTGCTCGAGCGCTCGGGCCACACCGCGGCTGCGCCCATCAACTTGAACGCCGTCGCCGACGCGGGACCGCTCGAGGCCGCGATGGAGGCGGTGTTTTCCGACGCGAGCGATCGACGACTGGCGGCGGAGCGGCTGTTCCGGTTTCTGGCCGATGAGCGACAGAACGCGCGGACGCTCCCCAACGTCGGCGCAATCGCGCCGCTCTTCGGACCGGCCGATTTTGCGAGAGTCAAGCCGCTCTTCAGCGTCAGGACGACCGACCAGTTCCGGCGGCGAGTCGTGGGGTTCGCGTGCATCTACATTCTGGCCTTTCAGGCAGCCATCCTCGTCTGGCGATTGCGCCGCATCCGAACCGATCCTCTCCTTCTCGCGATCGCGCATCTGCTCACGGCGATCGGGTTTGCGGTCCTCCTCAGTCGCGCCGATCCGCTGCGCGACAGCCTGACGTTTGTGCGCTTCGCCGAAGGAACGGTATTAGGCGTCGCCGTGATGACGGCCGTGTCGCTCGTCGACTTCGGCGCCGCCGGATTCGTGACGTTGAGCTATCTGCCGCTCATCGTCGCGCTGTCGCTGTCGGTGCTGCTGATCCTCTTTGGTTCGGGTCCCGGCACCAGCGGCGCGAAAGTCAACCTGGGCCCCGTGCAGCCGATTGAGGCGATCCGTCTGCTGCTGGCGCTGTTCCTCGCCGGCTTCTTTGCGCGCCGGTGGGAATTGCTACGGGAAATCCGCAGCCCGATGTTCCGCGGCTCGCGGTGGACGCGATGGATCGACCTGCCGCGCGCCGAGTATGTCATTCCGGTGTTCGGCGGAGTCGGTCTCGCGCTCGTCTTCTTCTACCTTCAAAAGGATCTTGGCCCGGCCCTGTTTCTCTGCTGCGTCTTTCTCGCGACCTATGGCGTCGCGCGAGGGCGCGTCGGGATGGCGAGCGCCGGGCTTGCGCTCCTGATACTCGGTTTCTATGTCGGCTATCGCCTGCAGATCTCGCAGACGCTCGCGGAGCGCGTTCGCATGTGGCAGTCACCGTGGGACAACGCCGTTCCCGGCGGCGACCAGGTGACGCATGCGATCTGGGCTCTTGCGACCGGGGGAGGGTTCGGGACAGGTCTCGGCCTCGGCGACACGCGTTATCTGCCGGCGGGCCATACCGATCTGATTCTCGCGGCGATCGGTGAGGAGCTCGGGGTCGCAGGCCTGCTGCTGATGGCCGTGCTGTACGCGCTTCTGGCATGGCGCGGCTTCCGTATCGGGCGGCTCGCGCGAAATGACTACGGTTTCTTCCTTGCCACCACGCTCACGCTGTTTCTGATCGTGCCGGTGTTGATCATGGCGTCCGGCATCCTCGGCGTGGCGCCGCTCACGGGCGTCGTGACGCCATTTGCGAGCTACGGCGGGTCGGCGATGGTCGCGAACTTCTGTGCGCTGGGCATGCTCGCCGCGATCCACGCTGACCGTCACCCGTCAGGCCATCTCGAGCCGTTCCGCGTTCCGGTCGTGTGGCTTGGATCGTCGCTCGCCGTCCTGGCGCTGGTTCTTCTTGCCGTGGCCGTCAACGTCCAGATCGTGCATGCCGACGACTACATCATCAGGGCGCATCTCGGCATTCAGGCCGATGGCGGACGGCGCTTCGAATACAACCCGCGCCTGCTGGACATCGTCCGGCTGATCCCGCGCGGAACGATCTTCGATCGCCGCGGCGTACCGCTGGCCACCGACGATCGGCAGGTGATCGCGGGCGCACGGCAGACCTACGCAAACCTCGGCGTGTCGCTCGACGAGGCATGCCCGCTGCCCGGCGAGCGATGCTACCCGCTCGGCGGCGCGGCGTTCCATCTCCTCGGCGACGCTCGCACGCGGGTCAATTGGACCGCGCCCAACTCCTCGTACATCGAACGCGATGAGGAAAGCCAGCTGCGCGGCTTCGACGATCATGCCGAAGTCGTCCACACGACAGATGCCGCCGGCCGATCGATGCTGACGATCCGGCGTGATTACCGCGACATCGTTCCCGCTCTGCGGCATCGGTACGATCCAGCCAGCGCGGCGTTCGATCGATTTCGACAGCCGCACGATGTGCACCTGACGGTCGATGCGCACCTGCAGCTTCGAGTCGCCGGTATCGTCGCGACCTATGCGCAGAAGACCGCCGGGAAGGCCGCAGCGGTAGTGCTCGATCCCGACAGCGGCGAGGTCCTGGCGAGCGTCAGCTATCCGTGGCCCGCGGCGACGCCGAAGGCGATCGCCGCAGCGCGATTGGAAGGCGCGACCGAGCCGTTCCTGGATCGCGCCCGCTACGGCCTGTACCCGCCGGGATCGACGTTCAAGCTGGTGACGGCGTCGGCGGCGCTGCGTCAGCATCTCGATCCGCGTAGAACCATGTTCACATGTGCGCGGCTGCCGGACGGGAGAGTCGGCGCGAAGATCGACGGCTGGAACCGTCCGGTGCGCGACGATGTGCTGGATGCGCACCCGCACGGGACGATCGACGTGCACGGCGGCTTCGTGCATTCGTGCAATGCCTACTTCGCCCAGCTCGCCGTCAAGCTCGGATCGCAGCCGTTGATCGACACCGCCAATCGCCTGGGGATTTCGCTGACGCCGTCGGCCGCCGTCGCGTCGCGCGTGCGCCAGACACTTCCGCAGATTGGCTACGGCCAGGGCGATGTCGTCGTGACACCGCTGAGGATGGCGCGCGTCGCGGCGGCGGTGGCCTCGAACGGCGTGCTGCGCGACACGCGCTGCGCGCAGGACGAAGCCGCGAGTGCCGCGAATCAGTTCCTGAACGGCGACGCCGCGCGAGTGCTCGCGGGCTACATGCGCGACGTGGTCTTGAGCGGTACCGGCCGCGTGCTGCGGAACCATCCCGCTCGCATCGCCGGCAAGACCGGAACGGCGCAACTGGACGGCCGACGGTCTCACGGCTGGTTCGTCGGCTTTGCGCCGTTCGGTCCAGCCACCAGACGAATCGCGTTCGCCGTCGTCATCGAGAACGCCGGCTATGGAGGCGGCAGCGCGGCGCCGGCCGCCGGAGAAATCGCCGACGCGGCATCACGCGCCGGACTGCTGCAGTGAACCAACATGGATGTTCTAAGAAGAGCTCGACGGATCGAATCGAGGATCGCGGCCAGGCTCGACGAAGCCGCGAAGGCCTTCTCCGGATCCCGCACGCGCAGCCCGCTCGAAATCGTGCACGCGATTCTGGATGGGGTCGAGCAGCAGATCGAGCCAACCGGCCGCGGCACGCGCGTGTTTCCGTTCAATCGACTCGAATTGTCCGTTGTCGCGCCGTCGCGGGAGGCGCGCGGCCGTCTCGAGGCGCTATTCACAGGCGAGACGCCGCTTCGGACGAGAGTTCTCGACCGGTTGCAGTCTCTCCGATGCTCGCCGGCGGACGTCGTCGTCGAGATCCAGTACGTGGATCACGCCGAAGCGAACTGGCGCGCGCCCGAATTTGATCTGCAGTTCGCACGCGTCGCAGAACCCGGGGGTGACGGCCAGACGCTCGAGCCGCAGCCGGAACAGATCGAGATCAGAGTGCTGCGCGGCTCAATGGAGCGGTGGTCGTATTCATTTGCCGCCCCGCGCATCGACATCGGCAGAGGCGCCGAGGTCCGAGACCACCGCAACCGGCTCATTCGAACGAACCACGTCGTGTTCACCGAAGGAGCAGGCGACGTGAACCAGACCGTTTCGCGGACGCATGGGCACATCGCATACGAGCCGCTCAGCGGTCACTTCCGGCTGCACGACGACGGCAGCGAACATGGAACCGAGATCGTGCGCGGCAGCAGGACCATTTCGGTCGTCCGGGGAACGCGCGGCGTTCGCCTGCAATCCGACGATGAAGTTGTACTCGGTGAGGCGCGCGTGCGAATCAGGTTGCGCACCCTATAACCTGAGTCGTACCGGGATCGTCCGAAGAGCAAGTCGTAGGCGGGAAGATCGGCGTCGAGCACACGTAACCCTCGGGGCCGGCGAGGAGGAAGGCCGCGACATCGCTGGCGCCGATGTAGTAGAAATTGCCGGCGATTCCGAACGGTTCGGCGATCGTCAACCGCATGGTCGGCCGATGACACACATTCGCGACGACCTGCGCATCGCGGTTCGCGCACTCCGGCGATCTCCGGGATTCACTCTCCTCGCGATCGGCACGCTCGCCATCGGCATCGGCGCCACGACGAGCGTGTTTTCAGTCGTCAACGCCGTTCTGTTGCGCCCCGTCCACGTGTCGTCGCCCGAGTCAGTGGTTCGGTTCCTCGTCTCGACCGGCGCGACCAGCTCCGTCGCCGGCGTGCCTCAACTCGTTGCGTGGCGCCAACGCACCGATGCCTTCCAGGATGTCGCGGCGCACCGGATGGAGTACGCGAACGCCACGCTGGGCGCCGAGCCGCAACAGGTGCCGATCGCCCGGATCACCCGTGAGTTCTTTCAGCTGTTCAACGCGCCGCTCGAGGCAGGGCGCTTCTTCACAGCGGATGAAGATCGGGCCGGCGGCCCCTCGGTCGCGGTATTGAGTCACGACTTCTCGACGCGGACGTTTGGCGACTCCCGCGGCGTCGTCGGACGGTCCATTCAGCTCGGCAACGTTCCTCATATCATCGTCGGCATCCTGGCGCCCGGATTTGACACGGAGCAGTTCGATGTCGAACCCGCTGCGTGGGTGCCGTTCCAGATCGATCCCGACCGCGTCGACGCGGGCAACCTGTTTACGGTCACGGGCCGGCTGCGATCGGGATGGACTCTCAGTGATGGCAATGCGGCTCTCGGTGTCGCCGTAGCGGCGTACCGACGCGACCGACCCGGCGCGGTGAACGCTCGAACAACGTGGGCCGTGCAGCCGCTCAGCGACGCAATGGTCGGGACCGCGCGTCCGTCGCTGGCAGTGTTGCTCGGCGCCGTCGGCTTCCTCCTGCTGATTGCCTGTGCGAATGTGGCAAACCTGCTGCTCGTCCGCGCCGACGTCCGGGCGCGGGAGGTGGCCATTCGGCGGGCGCTCGGCGCAAGCCGCGCACGTGTCCTGATCCAAACGCTCACCGAGTCGCTGCTGCTTGCAGTCGCCGGCGGGGCGGTGGGTCTCGGCGCAGGGATTGTCGGCGTGCGCGCGCTGCTCGCGCTCTACCCATCAACGAATCCGTACCGGCTCGGCGACCCAGGCGCCACGATCCCGCGGATCGGACAGGCCGGGGCCGCGGTCACCGTCGACGGGCGCGTGTTCGCGTTCGCGGTGGCAGTGTGCCTGTCGACGGGAATTCTGTTCGGGCTCTGGCCTGGCGTAATGCTCGGTCGCGTGGACGTCGCGGCGGCCATGAAGCGGGTCACCGGCGGCTTCGGCCTGCGGCACACTCGCGGTCGCGCCGCACTGGTTGTCGGCGAGGTTGCCCTCGCCTTGATGCTGCTGGTCGCCGCGACGCTGTTGATTCGAACGTCGCTCGCGCTTCGCGCCGTCGATGCCGGCTTTCAGCCCGCGAATGTCATCACGACGCGAACGTCGGTGACGGCAACGCGGTATGAAACGCGCGAAGGCCTGACCGAATTGACCCGCATCGGCGCGGAACAGATTCGCTCGCTGCCTGGCGTGCTCTCCGTGAGTGCGGGGTGCTGCATGCCGCTCGAAACGGTGTGGCAGTTGCCATTTGTCGTCGAGGGGCGCCCACCCGAGTCGCTGACCCGCAGTGGCGCACTGTCGTATTCGGGATTCGCGGGGTGGACCTTCGTCGCTCCCGGATATTTCGACGTCCTCAGAATCCCGATTCTGCGCGGGCGAGACTTTTCCACTGTCGACA
>Ga0075435_100002718_pt1 | contig 11809 bp, 10 predicted proteins | sample RhiMethybrSRZTD4_FD_75302 | JGI IMG/M metagenome (GOLD analysis project Ga0075435, IMG submission 75302) | Populus rhizosphere microbial communities from Tennessee, USA - Rhizosphere MetaG P. TD hybrid SRZTD4 | ecosystem: Host-associated > Plants > Roots > Rhizosphere > Soil | place: USA... | reverse complement strand
ATCACCATTCCATTTTTTACCATCAGGACATTGGGGTTCACATCCATCACCATTCCATTTTTTACCATCAGGACATTGGGGTTCACATCCATCACCATTCCATTTTTTACCATCAGGACACTCGTGGTGGTCTTTTTTCTCTTTGACGGCATTATGACCATCGTCTTTATTGGAAGCTTGTACATCGGCATTATTACTTTCGTCAGTATTGGAAGCTTGTACATCGGCATTATCACTATCGTCATTATTGGAAAAATGGGCATATACATTGTAAAGCGGATAAATTGAAGTAAATAAAACTGAAATAAGAAATATAGGAATTAAACGCAACACCCATGTTTTAACAGAAAAAATATTACTATTTATGGGACATCATCAGACTCCATTGAATAAGTTCCTAGATAGGGGAACGCTGTCATGCTAGTGCCCATTGTAACAAGAAACATTATATTTCTAAATGAGTTTTCGGTAAAGCTGAAACCAATAAAACGTACGAGTGTCTTAGCCAAAACGATAATGAATTTTCGTAAATAACATATGTGAACAAGAGGACGGATTATAGTTACTACTTTACTTAACAAAATTCGGCTCGTCTTTATAGTAATCATCCTCATACTATTATTAGCACTAGACAGGAAATATCAGTAGCTAAGTTCTATCTGTTATTGTTAACACTAAAATCGGAGTTCTAAGCTTCTATTTGTAATTAATGTTAAATAGGATACTGGGATAATTCCGTCAAAGCAAATACTATTGGATTAAGGGACTAACAAATATCAATCCATTACCTTTAGGGATTTAAGTACAGATCAGTAAATATCTAGAAAGTACCTAGCCTTGGAATTTCGTGTCCCACCAGAACATGATCCGTGGAAATATATCTCGTGGCTTCCAGGTTCTAGTGGCTTCAAGAAAACCCAATATCCATCCGCTGCAGCGTCAACTAATCCAGGAGAGATATGCAACCAGTTGTCCTTACAAACATTCAGAGGAAAAACTTCCGGAGAAGACTGCACACGGTAAGTCGGAATACTTACTCCGTCCACTATTGCCTCTTTCTGGATTATATCATCTATATCCTGTACTACGTTCTTCACTAATGCTGCAGCATTTTTTAGTTTGGGATCTTCTAATTGATTAATTTCATAATTTATTACTGGAAATAGTAATGCCTTACCAATTGGGATCACACATTTTCTGACAGGTAGCTTGTTCTCACCAAGAGTTCCTGCCAAAAACCATACGGGACCTTTTTGATTAACTCCACCATACTTGCCAGTGTCGTCAATAACAGGATTCATTTCAACTGGTGAAGAAACGGCCCATTGCCACCATTTAACCGTCCACTCACCATATGAATGGCCATAAGGTTTTTCTTTTACGGAATAATATAACATATTTTCCCGGGATTTATTTTTTAACAATTGTCAATATTTTCCATCACACATAAATAAAGATTTGATGTAACTCATGATTCTCGTTTATGGAATTCAAGTAGTAACTTCTCCCAAAGTCAGATTTCACATACCAAATTAGTTACTTTCAAGAATAGTTTTAAAATATATTTTGAATATGTCCTAAAAACGGGATCTCCTAGGCTTCTTCTGATTTTGTCTATGTTTTCAAACCCGATTTGATTTTAAGATATACGATAGTACTAATATCAAGTTCTCTAATCCCTATGAGGGATTGAAAAATTACGTTGTCGCGACGGAAGACCTTACATGATTTGATATGCCCATTTAATGAAGTGCTAAATCATTGTGCTTATAAATAACATTATCAAGAATATATTGATGCAGGCAAAAATTCAGAATGGCATATTTTACCTTGAAACTCCTCAGATAGGAAATTCTTGTCATATTGTATTGATACGGGCAGGAGATGGTTCACACGCCCCTGAAATAGGTGATGTTTTAGTAAAACTGTGGAGTATGCTCAACAATTTAGAAAAAGGAGAAGTAGAGGATCTAAAAGGTGTAAATCGGCGACACCTTTACCCCGGAAATTTATACGTACTAATAGGTTATGGCCCAGAAGTATTTTCAATTAAAGACGTAAAAAAACAAAAACCTCAAGATCTCGGTGATGCCTATACCTTCGCGGCACCTAGTATCAAAGGAGGGGGATATATTATTCAAGATTCTGATATCAAGTATGCCAAAGACATAGTCAAGAATGACGCAGCCTCTGAACATATCATAATGCAGTTTGTAGGTGACAATCAATTCATAACCAGCAGAGCCGTGTCCGAAAGTTGGAAACTATTATCGAGATTTAAGAATAGTCAAGGAAATGATACATTGTACATCACTAAGATTTTTACAGGTTTTCAGCGCGACGACAAGAGAAATTGGTTTGGTTTCCACGACGGCGTTTCTAATTTGCCTAGCAAGGATCGTTTGCAGGTTATTGGTGTTACGAGAGGTGATGTTGTTGAAAAAGATAGATGGTTTGTTAATGGAACATATATGGCATTTCTTAGAATTGAATTTGATCTAGATAAATGGAGAACATTTAAAGACACTGATCAGTCGATAATAATTGGCAGAGATAAAATTACAGGATGTCCATTAATTGGAGTCGATAAAAATAACCAACCTATAAAGGATAATAGATGTCCCGTAAGGGGTACTTTTGAGGTATTGGAAAATGGAAATGAGGTTTTTCGGGAACATGCCCCATTTGGAAAGCAAAGATACCTGCCGCCAGGAGTATCTGATAAAGTCCTAAAAAGAAGCCATGTAGGAACAGCTAATCCTACAGATGAGCTATTTGACAGATATAATTCCTACCGAATATACAGACAGGGGTTTGAGTTTTTGGAACCGATAGAGTCCTACCCAGGATTTAGAGTTGGCCTGAACTTCGTAAGTTTTCAGAAAAATCCAAAAAGAGTGTTCAATATCTTAAAACATAGCTATAGAAATAATGATCATATCAACGATCTATCAGGACTTCCTTCATTCGAAGCTTTTATTTCGGTTAGGACCGCAGGGATTTTTCTTGTGCCTCCCTTGATAACAAATGAACCATTTCCCGGAGCTGCTATTTTTCTGGATGACCACTATACAGGAACCATAAGCAAATCCAAATATTCTGGCAGGATAGGACATTCATATTACAACCCGAAATAAAAGATAACATATCATTTTTTCATCAATAGTTAATATCATAAAATGGATTTCGAATTCTTTCTAAAGTTTAACTCAACATACCCTGACAGCAGCTCTTGACTGTAATTATCTGTAAGCCTAATCGGAACATTCGATTTCTTTACTGAATTCAATGTTCTGTACGCCATGTTTTCTATGCCATTTTCGATCATGATCAATGTTCGGCTTGTGCCAACTATCCTTTAACATCTGGATAGACGATCATATCACAATCTTGGATCCTTTTATTGACAACATACTATATTTTCAAATCCGTCTGGCACTAGTGAAAATATAAAGTCATTGATATTATTATCTTGGCAAAAGTTCTCAATTTATTTGTATTTTTATTTCTCTAGAGTCTCGAGTGTAGATGATCCTTATTTTTAATTTAGAATGTATAAATTTAGAGTACTACGGAGAGCACAGGAAGCATTTAGACCACAGTAATTCAGTATCGAAAGACATTGCAAGTTAAAATTATATTCTGAACACAAACCAAAATGAGATTGGCAATCAAGCAAAAGGTGAGATGTTTTCAACAGTGTCCTCGGTTTTAAGATGTAGATAATTTTTTCTTTCTTTATCCTGCGTTTCGATAATTGATTCTCCTTTCCCTTCAGTCAAGTTTTTGTCTGATACATCGTTTGCCAAATTTCTTGATTCATATGGGAGCACGGTAATATCGTAGACAGCATCTGTATAATAATATCCTCGACCGTTGCCTCCAAAATGAAATCGATGCTTACCTTTCTCCAAATCAGTCAATATAACAAAATAACCTCCCTGTACGGTTTCGTGTTCACCTGCAGCTAAGGCAGCTTCGAATTTATCTACTAAAGGGCTTTGGCTTGAGACACTTACCGTGAAAACCGCAGTTTCAAAGTAATATTTCGTGATCTCATTTTTTGGAATAACGGGTTTATATCCGTCCTTAGAATCTTTAAATCGAAGCCACATCTCTCTACCATCAGACAAGTCCCTTCTTACTGCATTGCGAAGATCCTCTTCATCTAGTAGCTGCCTTGTTAAATATTGGTCATTCACAGAATACATAGCAGTCATTACCGGAATGAACAATGCTGTATTTTTGTATATAGTTTGACCTAGACTTCCTGTTCTGTTATAGAATTTTCCGGGTTTTATAATGCGATAACCGGTTTCATCTGGCTCATAGTCTAAGTTTCCCCTTAAAAAAAACATTTCTGAAGCATTTTGATCATCAGGTGAAATTGATACTAGCAAATTGGACCATTCCTCTATCCATTCAGAATAGCTTCTTCCTCTGTATCTTTCATTTGGTTGAAGAATTTTGAAAGTTGACATCGATAATAGTTATAATAAGATGTTTATAAAGAAATTGCTCAAGTGAATAAAATCTTGTATTTGGTAAACAATTTAAAAATTGAGGTAAAGATTTCTTAGTTGTTTTTTTCATAATGAAAATAAAAATTAATTATTCAAGCAAGAAGTATTAATTTAAATATTAAGATACTACTATGACAGTAAAAAATCAATGTGACTATATACAAAATCTTAAATTTCTGAAGAATAAGAAACGCATTTTAATACGTAATCTTGATTTGATTGGAAAAATTTTTAACATTCAAACCAGGATTATAAATTATTGTTGACAGTTTATTTCACTCGTTGACTAATAGTCTTTGGATGCAATCAAATTGCTAATGAGCACTAATACAATCATAATATGAAGATGATACCCATGAAATTAGGATTTTTAACCTAAGAAAAGTTCAATTAATCGAAAAGAGCAGATCTTGAAGGAGTTTATAAGGTGACCACTTTTAGGGACAGTCTAATCCGGATGATGTCCTCCGATTGGTTAGTGTATGTCATTGTTTCAGCAACAATAATCTGTGTTTCATTAGAGACTGGCATTATCAGAGTTTCAGGTTTTGAGAATACCGGCATTAGCACCTATACCTTATTCTTTGTTGGTTTATCGATCTTCTGCATTATTTCACAAATAATAATTGTGAGATTTGTGGGCAATAAAGTTAACAAGTCTCTTGTTTCTACTGCTCACTCACATTTGAGCAAAATGAAAAAACTGATACTAGTAGTTCAACTCGGTATTACTGGACTGATAATCCTGATATTATTCCAAATTATGCTTACCTATTCATACCAGACCGTTATTTTAATAGCCATTCTCGCTCTTAGCTTCTTAACTGCTGCCTTTATTACGGCTCTCTTGTCGTGGAAATTCATTATGTGGCTTAAATTACACAAAAATCGTGTTATCATGATGTATTTGATTGCAAGTTTATTTATTTCCATGAGCGCAATTTCTGGTGTTGTATATTTTCTAAATCAGTTGCTTGATCAACCTGCTGTTGTTCACGCTAAAGAGTATGCCGATTTTGTAAGACATGTAGCAACTGGAAATTCTTCACTCGTGTACTACTATACCGTCTTTTCCGTTGTTGCATTCGTGTTTCTTTGGCTAGGCACAGTATTTTTGCTTAATGGCTATAGAAAAAAAATAGGGAATATAAAATACTGGGTCATCATAACCATCCCACTCCTATATTTTCTCAGCCAGTTCGAACCAGCTATTCTAAATTTCTTGCTCTCATATGCAGTAGACAATCCCACACTTTTCAATATTATTTATATAGTAATGGTACATGCCAGTAGACCAATCGGTGGTGTGTTATTTGGCTTTGCTTTTATCGTGGTAGCACGTAAGGTACAAAATCCCCAAGTCAAGGGATATTTGATTGTAGCAGGTATTGGACTCTTAATAATGTTGGTGTCCTATCAGGCTCAAACATTGATAACGACACCGTTTCCTCCACTCGGCCTTCTCTCTGCTTCTTATTTTGGGCTGTCGTCGTACCTGATTTTTGTAGGGATATATTCATGTGCTTTATCCATTTCTCAAGACTCCATGCTACGCTCTACGATCCGTAGAGCAGTTGAAACTGAGGTTAGCTTTCTAAAAGGCATAGGAAATGCGGAAATGAATCACAGAATTTTCGAGAAGGTTTTAGTGACTTCAAGAAAAATTTCAGAAATCATGCCAGAAGAAACCGGGGTCTCCAGTTCACTTACAGACAAAGAAATCAAAGAATATGTGCAAGCGGCTTTGGCCCTAGCGCTTAAAAACAAAGTCAAAAACGTAAAGTAGTGACTCCAATGTCAAAATACCAACTGATAGTAATGCGTTAGACCATCGGTCGTTACCAATCCCTATTGCACCTTAAGCAAAAACTTTGTGTCGTAGTTATAATTATAAGTTGGATCAAGAGGATTATTAACTTTCGCAGAAATTCTTATCGCGTGGTCACCTGGTGAAAGGGGCTTTAGAAAGATAAAATATCCTCCTGCCGCATCCTTCCATTTGCCTGGTTTCAGCTCCAAGAAATTGTTTTCTGGTATTGTTATATTGAAAATTTTGGTTATCGCATAATTTTTACCTAGGTCGTTCATTTGCGTACCAATCACATAACTTTGTTCCAGATCGTTCAAGGGCACACCGTCAATAGAGACCGTATTGATCGTCAGAAACTTATCGCCCGTCGTGGCACAATTGATCATTTCTTCAGGTACGCTAGTTTTTGCTTCATCGGTTGTGCATTCTCCGGTCCCAATGGGAGCCAATATGGCATGCCCAGATGGGATAGTACAACTATATTGCGTTTGCCCCTGCAGTTTTTGAGTTAGGAATGAGACAGGTCCTGATTCCCCCACTGGGCACGTCGTAAGACTGTCGTTAACTATTGGATGTTGCTCCTTGGGTATTTGCAAATTCCATTGCCACCATTTGGCTATCCAGTCTTCGTAAGGTACCCCATAGGGGACGGACCCTTTAAGGAAAATCTCTGGATTTGAAGGAGTCCCAGAAACTGAATGAATGCCAACCATGCCTAAACATAATATAATCGAAAGACAGACAACCACCCACATTTAGCTATTCTGGTATAGTGTAACCAGCTAATTGTAAATATGTGTTTCTTTTATCGAATTCGTAAGTGTATTCACGATATAGTTCTTTGTTAGTTTTATACATAAAATATATGGCAAACTCCAGCAGAGATAAAGTACACTGATTTTTGGGAACATAGGAACTAAATATAAGACGCAAAAGTTATTTCCAGTCCTTAAACTTAAATCAATTCATGAAATCTATAGTCTAATTATATGATAATTTGTCAAATAGATTACTCAATCATCATTATTAATTGTTCTAATCAATTAAATGATATGACATCGATAACATAATTGTTCTTCTTTTGAATACTATAATAGTAACGCATACTTATTCCAAATCAATTCAATTCAAAATTATGACATGTGGGGTGTGACATTTTCATCCAACCTGATTCTAATTTCTAAGTTTAAATGATGTCAGGAAAATTTGTCAGTACTTGAAATACTCTGATTTGCTACTACAATTAGGTTGTTGCATCGTAGTTTTGCATGCGACCTATTATATCTTTAAATGATTCCAAAAATAACTAGTTAAGTCCAAAGGGATTTCGACAAAACTGATAATAATCAATCCCAATATGGTTAAAACAGCGATGTCTCAGCCATTCCATCTTAAAAGTATAAAAAAGCATTCGTTCGGGAATGGTGAGATATCTACAAAGGTAAAATCATTTGAAGATACCCTTAATACGATTAATCCAATAGGTACTAAGATTGGGGTAACAAGGGTATGTGATATCACCTATCTTGATCGATTGTATATTCCAAATTATAGTGTTATACTCCCAGGAACGGAGGACACGATTTGGGTCTATGGGGGAAAAGGACCTACAAAAACGCAAGCGAAAGTAAGTGCACTAATGGAATCAATCGAAAGGTATTGTTCTTTATCTAAAACTAGCTTTATAGCTTCCATTCAAGGAAATTATGCGCAACTATCAAAATCATATAACAAAGTGCTCCATCCCGATGAGGTGGTGGAACCTGTCGAAGCTAGTTATGATGACATGAAATCAATCATAGACTACATACCAGGATTTGATTTAATTAATAACGAGGAAGTTTTAGTTCCGGCTAAGCTTGTATTTTCCAGATTTTCTGCAAAACCTCCATGTGTTAATGCCTTTCCATACTCTCACACAAACGGATTGGCATCTGGTAATGTTATTGAAGAAGCTATATGTCAAGCACTATGTGAGGTTATCGAGAGAGACGCAGCAAGCATTGCTGATTTATGTGCATCTTCTATACCCTACAGTTTATTGCAAAGATTAATAGGTTCACTAAGTAAAATTGAGAGTAATAAATTCCAGTACATTATAGCTTCAGACAATTTTGTCGATGATTCTAGCATTTTTTCAGATGTCAATATTTCTGAAATTTCACAGGATTTTAGACCCATAAAATTTTTGACAGAAAGATTCGCTCGTGCTGGGATACCGTTACTAATAAAAAATATAACACAAAAAGATATCGGGATTCCTTCATTTGTTGCAAGTAGCGTAGAATGGGTAAGTAGTGACTACGGGTATTTTGCGATAGGCTACGGAACACATCTTGATGCCAGGGTCGCATTGATGCGTGCCATAACAGAACTTTCACAGACGCGGGCCGTTAATATTCAAGGTGCAAGAGATGATCTTAAGAAGATACAGTATAAGGAAAATGATAAGATTTACGAAAGGAAATGGCATTTTATGAATTCCCGATCTCATTCTAATAAAGAAGAAAATAGAATGTTAATGTTCTCTGAAATAAAGACATACATCTTTAATGATATTTTAGATGATATCAAATTTATTTTAAAACGTTTGAAGAAAGCAGGATTGAGAAGAGCAATCATTGTGAATTTAACTCAGCGAAATGTAGGTGTACCAGTTGTAAGAGCGATAGTCCCAGGGCTTGAAACATTTGAAGTTGCCAGACTGTTCACAAGTGACCAAATATACATCGGTAACAGAGCTAGAGCACAGTTTCAACAGATTTATGGACTTTAATTAGACTTGAACGAAATTAAGGTATACTATTATTACATAATTCAAATCCTTGACTTAGCTCTAATCATACTCAAAAATTCATTTAATGCCGCTGGTCGTGAGTATTGGTTTTTTTAAGATACTGGTCTTATTAACGATCTCACCTAATTCAACGAAAAGTTTGTGCATCAAAATCACTATAATATTGACTCCAGCCCCATATGGATACCATCAATATTATTGTAAATTTGGTATTTCAGTTAGTTAATTAATTGTGTCCGATCTGCGTGACGTCTCCTGGCGTCCTCAAAATGGGAGATTTTCTAACTGTTTCTATTGAAGCTCCTCCCCTAATAAACTCCCTGAATATCGCCAACAATCTACGCATAATGTTTAATCTATATACATATAAATAAGCATTTTGCATAAGTGCCCATACAAATTCTATAAAATAATTAATTCATTTAGATTATGACTGTTCGCCTCATGATATAGCTAAATAATGGAGTGCATCATCTCAACTAATTTTACGACCTGAATTTTCAATATATTTAACAAGTGACTTCAAATCATCTTCAATATTAAACTGATTACATTCTATGACTTTTACGTTCACACCATCTTGTATTGAAATCTTATAAGTATAATGATCTGCAGCCCCTCTTGGTGTATCCTTTATTGGTAAGGTTGATGAATTTGTGTTTTCCATGATTTTTTTTAGCTTAGTTACCAACGCAGAGGGCAAATTGTTTGCATCAATTTCATTGGAAACTGGTATCCCTGCAAATCCTCCACTCCGTTCAACCTTAATTATCACGTAGATTCAGATATAGGCACAGATATCAATAAATCTATTTAATTTTAATACCAACTAAGTTCCATGCTTTTTGGACGGCTTTTTGTTCTTGACTTCCTTTGCCATAAACACTAGATGCCACGTCAAATGTCATGTTGGCTGCTTTTTGAAAGTTCGAGCTTTCTCTTAATTTTTCGGTTAGTGTAACATACCATATATACCCGGCTTTTTCCCAAGCATTCCCACCTAGCTCCGTAGCTGTGAGGTAAAAAGCTCGGTTTGGAATTCCCGAATTAATATGCACACCTCCATTATCACTTGTTGTGTTCACAAAGTCTTTCATGTGACCAGGTTGTGGATCCTTACCAATAGTTGGATCGTTGTATGCAGAACCTGGTTCTTTCATAGAACGTAACGCGATGCCATTAACTTTTCTCGTGAACAGACCAGCACCAATAAGCCAGTCTGCCTTATCGACCGTCTGTTTAAGGGCATGTTGCTTTATCAGAGTTCCAAACACATCAGAGAAGCTTTCATTTAATGCTCCGGCTTGACCTTGATATTCAAGTGCTGCTTCGTACTGGGTCACCCCGTGAGTTAACTCATGCCCTATTACATCAATCGATTTAGTAAACCTCTGAAATATTTCTCCATCGCCGTCGCCGTATACCATTTGAGTACCATTCCAAAATGCGTTATTGTAAGCCTCACCATAATGTACGGTAGAATCTAATTTCATTCCTCTAGTGTCTATTGAGTTCCGTTTAAAGATATCCTTATAAAAATTGTAAGTTGCGCCAGAATAATCATAGGCCTCAGAAACAGTCCTTCCACCTGTTCTTTTCCCATCTTCAGATCTTACTAATTTTCCTGGCAAAGTTTCGGTTTCTCCTGCATCATATATAGTCCGATTGAGTTTGTCCGAAACAGAAAACATTGAAGACATTAACCCAGTGACACTTCTTCTTCCCCTCAATTGCTCTGTTAGAACAAGGTTTTTCCATGCACCTTCTTTCTGTTTTTCCGTCCCTTTTTTTACAATATTTTTGTTCATGTACTCTGGGATAATAAAGCAGCATTGATTGCCGTGATTTCGTGGCTTGTTTATCGAGCTGACTCGTGTATTAAAATAATTTTTGAAAAACATGTCCATACTTATTCGTGTAATGATTTATGCATTACGAATTTTTTTCTGATATCTCTAATAGATTATAGTTCTGCAGGAAATTCGTCTTTATTTCCCCATTCTCCCCACGATCCAAGGTACATCTTTACGTTCTTGTAACCTAACATCTTTAAAACTAAAAATGTGTTTGCAGCCCTGTATCCTCCTTGACAGTATGTTATGACTTCTGTATCCTTTGGAATTTTTGAATAAATTTTTGACAATTTCTTCTTACTTTTAAAAACGCTGTTTTCAATATTTCTAGCCCATTCAATATTTATTGCAGATGGAATATGTCCTCTCTTTGCAGTTCTTACTTCAGAACCAGAGTATTCTTCTTTCGAACGAGCATCGACTATCTTTACATTTTTTTTGCCTATTGATTTTTTAACTTGATTGGAATCTGCAATTACTTTAGAATTTGGTTTGCCCACAAATCGTACATTTGTTAATTGATTACTCTTTACTTCTATTGGCAGATTTTCATTCTTCCATTTTTGAAATCCCCCATCTAGCATGCATACATTCGTATGGGAGAAATAAAGGAGCAACCAGACTCCTCTAGCCGAGATTATACCCGAAACATTATCATAGAATATAACCATGCTATCCTTTCTAATACCCATATTTGAAAGCAACAATCTACTCTGCCTGTTAAAGTCTCTGATACCTCTTTTAGTAGTATCAAACCAATGTAGTTGAAATAAATCAATGTTTATTGCCCCAGGTATATGACCATCTTTATACTCTGAAAAAGACC
>Ga0075435_100002717_pt1 | contig 11814 bp, 9 predicted proteins | sample RhiMethybrSRZTD4_FD_75302 | JGI IMG/M metagenome (GOLD analysis project Ga0075435, IMG submission 75302) | Populus rhizosphere microbial communities from Tennessee, USA - Rhizosphere MetaG P. TD hybrid SRZTD4 | ecosystem: Host-associated > Plants > Roots > Rhizosphere > Soil | place: USA... | reverse complement strand
GCGCTTGCGACGAGACAAAGATCATCTGGGCGATCCGATCCAGTGTGGCAAACACTGGGGAGGTCGGCGGATGGCAGCAGCCAAATCCGAGCCAATGCCACTCCCGACTGTGATGCCAAGCCCTGAACAATACTCTGCAAGACAGAGTCCACGCGCTGCTCTGAAGTAACGGTGACTGCTAAGGCGAGCAGCGGTTCTGCCGCCAGTGAAGTCCCCACCAAACCCTCCCTCGATTCGTGTGTAACGCCTTTTGGCCTAACTCGAAACGTTCTTCGACGAAGGGAAGCAGCACGCGGTATCCCTCGTCAGGGGCCTTTACATTACCGTGGTCCGAACAACTGTTCAACCGTTACAAATCATCCTTCCGCAGCACGTCGAGACACTCCAAACGCCGCGGCACAATACTTTGGCATTGATCCCCCAGCTGATCACTAACGCCGTCGTCGCTAGGTCGATACCAAAGTCTAGTCTCGCCAATACCATCGTCCAATTGTTTCTTTTGCGCGACTCTGGTCTCATCGCGTCATCGCAGCCGATCAATAGGGCTTGCTCGCAACAGTTCTCCAGAAAGGAGACGGCAATGACTCAAGTGGCACAAGTAAGACAATGTTCCGTGCGCTACTCGACGGCGAGACAAAGTGGGCTCCGGAGATACAGCGGCGAAAACTTCTCGATCAGGGAGGAACCCTCCATGAGTATCGCTGAGTCCGCAATCACCCCTCAATTACCTCGGAGCGTTCTACCACAAGTTCCGTTCAGACTTCCCGATGCGCGTTCCGAAGCTATTGCCGGCAATGTGGATCGCCCAACAGCAGAGCTGAACATTAACGATGCGTTTTGGAACGAAAAGGGCAGAAACCAGGTTTTCGAGGGCATCGTAGGCCGAAGTGCGGCTTTGCAGCGTGTACTCCAGGAGATCGAGGTTGTGGCACCAACCGATTCCGGCGTATTGATTTTAGGAGAAACTGGCACGGGAAAGGAGTTGATCGCCCGAGCGATCCACAACCTGAGCGCTCGACGGGATCGGCCTTTTGTCAAATTGAACTGCGCCGCGATTCCCTCAGGCTTGCTTGAAAGCGAACTTTTTGGCCATGAAAGAGGCGCATTTACCGGCGCCATCATGCGCAAGGCGGGTCGTTTCGAGGTGGCAGATAAGGGCACCCTGTTTCTCGATGAAGTAGGTGACATTCCCCTCGAGCTTCAGCCTAAATTGCTGCGCGTGCTCCAGGAACATGAATTCGAGAGACTAGGCAGCACCCGTACGCAGCAGGTGGATGTTCGCGTGGTTGCGGCTACTCATCGGGATCTGAAGCAGATGGTGGAAGATGGCGAATTCAGAAGTGACCTCTATTATCGCCTGCACGTTTTCCCATTATCTGTTCCGCCCCTGCGAGAGCGCCGCGAAGACATTCATCTTCTGGTGCGCCATTTCGTGGACGAATATGCCCGGCGCATGAACCGGCGCATTGAAACCATTCCTCCCCAAGCGATGGAAGCTCTTCGAAGTTATTCCTGGCCGGGCAATGTACGTGAGCTGCAGAATTTCATTGAACGGGCGGTGATCCTATCGCCGGGGAGTGCCTTGCGTCCACCTCTTGCCGAGCTCAAACAGGTTGCTGTCCGAACGCCTAGTGCGGAGATAAGCACCTTGGAAGAAATGGAACGTGAACACGTGCTGCGAGCGATCCGAGCATCCAACTGGGTGATCGGTGGTCCTACCGGGGCGGCCGCACGCTTGGGTATGAAGCGGACAACCCTGGCCTATCGCATACGCAAACTGAATATTCCGCTCCGTCCTCAATAACGAAAGACGGTTATATGCAAGACAGCATCAGTAAGGCAAGGAGTCTCAGCTTTTCTTTAACTGCTCCTTGGCTGCCATGACAACCTGGTCGGGCTCGAATCCAAACTTTTTCTGCAGTTCTTTGAGCGGAGCGGAAGCCCCAAAAGTATTCATGCCGATAACGCGGCCGGAATTGCCAACGTATCGATCCCATCCCAGAATTGAGCCCTGCTCCACTGCTACCCGCGCCTTCACGTTCGGCAGCAACACGCTCTCGCGGTAAACTTGCGGCTGCTGCTCGAAGATTTCCCATGAGGGCATAGACACAACGCGCGAGCGAATGCCTTCCGCGAGCAGCGTCTCGTGGGCTCCCACAGCAAGGCTGACCTCACTGCCAGATGCGATGATGATCACTTCCGGATTTCCTCCGGGAGCGTCTGCGAGCACATAGGCTCCCTGTGCGACGCCAGACGCGGGCGCGTACTTGGTGCGGTCGAGCGTCGGTAAAGGCTGACGCGATAGCGCCAGCACTGCGGGCTGGTGGCGCAGCTGCATGATGAAGCGATAAGCCTCGACTACCTCATTTGCATCACCGGGGCGCAGCGTAATCAACCCCGGTATTGCCCTTAGCGATATCAAGTGCTCGATGGGCTGATGCGTAGGCCCATCCTCGCCGTCCCCCATAGCGTCATGCGTGAACACCAAGATAGATGGAATCTCCATGAGCGAAGCCAGCCGGATTGCCGGCCGAGCATAGTCGCTGAAGATGAAAAAACTCGCGCCAAAAGCGCGCACTTTTGACAGGTTAAGTCCGTTGACGATTGCAGCCATCGCATGCTCGCGAATGCCAAAGTGCAGGGTTTTTCCCTCCGGGGTGTCGGCCTGAAAGTCTCCTGCTCCTGGATATGTAAAGAGGGTTTTGTTCGACGGACCCAGGTCGGCAGATCCGCCAACGAACCAGGGAATGTTCTGCGCAAGCACGTTCAGCGTTTTGCCTGAAGCATCTCGGCCTGCAATCCCCTTGGCATCGGCAGGGAAAACCGGAAGGTTGCGGTCCCATCCCGTCGGAAGCTCACGCTTCTGCATCAATTCAACTTCTACTGCCAGGTCCGGATATTGAGTGCGGTACGACTCAAGAAGTTCCGCCCATTTGTGCCGGGCTTCAGCGCCGTGTTTGCCGATGCCGTCTTTAAAGTGATCGTACACACCGTCGGGAACGTAGAATTTTGCGTCTTCGGGAAATCCATAGGCCCTCTTGCACAACCGAACTTCGTCTTCGCCGAGCGGTTCTCCGTGCGCGGCGGCAGTGTCCTGCTTGTGCGGTGAACCGTATCCGATGTGGCTATCGAGAACAATAAATGTCGGGCGACCCTTCGTCTTGCGAAATACCTCGAGCGCATGTTCGATGCGATCGATGTCGTTCGCATCGCCGACTCGCAGGACATTCCATCCATACGCAATGAATCGCGTCTGAACGTCTTCGGTGAACGCGATGCGCGTGTTGCCTTCAATCGTGATGTGATTGTTGTCGTAAATCCAGCAGAGATTTTCGAGGCCGAGATGGCCGGCGAGTGATGCAGCCTCAGAGGCAATGCCTTCCATCAGACAGCCATCACCACAAACGGTGTAGATGTTGTAATCGAAAATCTCGAAGCCCGGCCGATTGTACCGGTGGGAAAGCCATTTCTCCGCGACGGCCATGCCAACGCTGGTTGCCGCACCCTGTCCGAGCGGGCCAGTCGTAGTCTCAACACCTGACACCCAATGGTATTCGGGGTGCCCGGGAGCCTTGCTGTTGAGCTGGCGGAAGCGGCGGATATCGTCGAGCGTGACCGAGGGTTGCCCCAATCTTTCGTAGTCGGCATTCACGGCTTGAACGCCGGTGAGATGGAGCGCCGACCAGAGCAACATCGATGCATGGCCGTTCGACAGCACGAAGCGATCGCGATTGGGCCAGATCGGGTCCTGCGGATCGAATCTGAGGACACGATTCCATATCGTATAAACGAGCGGCGCGAGCGCCATTGGCGTTCCGGGATGTCCGGAGCTAGCCTGCTGCACGGCATCGATGGAGAGCGTGCGAATTGTATTGATGCACAGTATGTCTAGTTGTGCGGCGCTCAGATTCTCAACTGGAGCTATTGCGGTACTCATGACTGCCTCCGTAATACGTATTCAAATTCGGTGTCTCGACTGCTACGCTGGAATTGCCGAAGCCTCGGCTCCTACTTCGCTGGCGGCCTTCCTTTCGAGGGCGGCGACTTTGCTCAGACGTCTCAGGTGGCGTTCGGCCTGGCCAAAGTCGGCCGCCAGATAAGTTTCGACAAGGTCCCACGCCACCATGGTTCCCATAACCCGGCCACCCAGACAAATAATGTTCATATGATCGTCCTCGACCCCTTGCCGAGCCGAAAAGTGATCATTGATGAGAGCGGCACGTACTCCCGGAACTTTGTTAGCGCAGACGGAAGCACCCACACCGCTTCCGCAAACGGCAACCCCGCGTTCTACAGTGCCTGAAGCCACTGCCCGCGCCAGCGGAGTAACGAAATCCGGGTAGTCGTCACCTGGCTCGAGGCGGTTCGTGCCGAAGTCAACGACGTCGTGCCCCGCGGAAGAGAGGCGGCCGCGAAGGTCCTCCTTCAATCCAAACCCGCCGTGGTCGGCAGCAATTCCGATGCGCATGTGCCCTCCTTATTATTAGGGCGCAAAATTAGCCTGTGGTTCCTTATGTTCAATCGGCGTTTGTTACGCCACTTCTGTCTGCGAATTCCTATCCACTTGCTCTGCGCCACGGCAATCTGTCAAGACCAGAGCTTTAACTGCGCGCACGCGACCGGCGGGAATCGAACTATCACCAGCCATCAGACGAGTAAGCATTCCCGCTTTTTCGCTTCCAGTCACAAGCCATAGTACGAGTCGCGCGCGATTGATGATTGGATATGTCAGGGTCATACGTTGCCGTCCCTGGTAGATTCCCGTGAGTGCAACATCCGCGTCTTTCATGTCGAGGACCGGGTCTCCAGGAACTAGAGAAGCCGTGTGGCCGTCGGGTCCGAGCCCCAGATGAACGAGATCAAGCACAGGCGGTGAACCGGCAATTGTTTCTAGAGTCGACGCATACTGCGCACAAGCGGCTTCAATATTCCCCGATTCCACCGGCATAGCGTAGATTTGCTCGGGACGTAAAGGTGCATGCTCGAGCAAACTTTCGCGAAGATGAGTGAGATTTCGGTCGGGGTCACCGTCAGGTGCGACTCTTTCGTCCACCTGTACGACATGCACGCCGTTCCACGGCACATCTTCTTGCGCGAGATCGCGTAGCATGATCCACGGTGTTTTTCCGCCGCTCACCGCCATTACAAATGTGCCGCGAGCTGCGACCGACTCCCGGGCCTCGTTAGCGATAAGCTTGGCGGCTTCGAGGGCAACCGCGTCGGCATTGATATAGACTTCAGCGTTCATCACGCTGCCTCGCTTGCAACTGCAAAGGCTTTCTTCTCGCCGGGATTGCTCCAGCCGCCCGGCGGGGAAACCCGGTCAACTTCCGCCGGTCCCCACGTCTGTGGCGCGTACTGATAGACGGGGGTGTGCTTCTTCAATACCGGTTCCACAATTCGCCAGGCTTCCTCGACGTAGTCCTCGCGCGCGAACAAAGTACTGTCTTCGGCCATGGCGGCTCCCAGCACGCGCTCATACGCGTCCATCTCATCTGCCCGCGGAGAGTGGCTCGCCACCATCTCGCTGGTTTGAAGTGCCATTCCTTCAGCATCAGGAGCCAGGTTCATCATCCCCATGGCGATCGTGATCTCCGGACTCAACCGCAGCCGCAGATGGTTTTCCACCAACTGGCTGTCCGGAATCAGGGTCGGGGGCTTACGAAACTTGCCGACAATCTCGGTGCAAGTAGTTGGCAAACACTTGCCGGCGCGAACGTAGAACGGCACGCCTTTCCACCGCCAGGAATTGACTTCCAGCCTCACTGCGGCGAAGGTTTCAGTCTGCGAATCTTTGGCAACTCCGTTTTCATCGCGGTAGCCGCGGAACTGGCCGCGCACCAGGTTTTTCTCCTCGATAGGCGGAATCGCTCGCAATACTTTGGCCTTCTCGTCGCGAATCGACTCGCTGTCGGAGCGGACCGGTGGCTCCATTGCTAAATTCGACAGGACTTGAAACAAGTGGTTCTGCACAACGTCGCGAATGGTTCCAGTCTGGTCATAGAAACCGCCGCGCCCCTGTACGCCGAAATCCTCCGCCATCGTGATCTCGACGCTCTCGATGTAGTGGCGATTCCAAAACGACTCCACAAAAGTATTGGCGAAGCGGAAGGCCAGCACATTGTTTACCGCGCGTTTGCCGAGATAATGATCGATGCGGAAGACGTCGTCTTCGTCGAAAACGTTAAGCAGGACTCGATTGAGTTCCTGCGCAGATGCTAGATCATGACCGAAGGGTTTTTCCACGATGACTCGCGCGCCTCTGCCGCAATTCGATTCAGCCAGATGCTGGACCACGGTTTCGAACAGCACCGGTGGAATTGCCAGGTAATGCGCCGGGCGTTTCGCATTTTGGAGTTCTTTGCGAAGCGCGTTGAAGGTTGCCGGATCCTGATAATCGCCGTCCACATAGCGCAGCAAGCCGATCAACTTCTGGAAGGCATTGGGATCGAGCCCGCCATGTTTCTCCAGGCTGTCCTTCGCGCGAGCGCGGAGTTGATCGAGATTCCATCCTGCTTTGGCGACGCCGACTACCGGGACGTCGAGGTGCCCTCGTTTCACCATCGCCTGCAAGGACGGGAAAATCTTTTTATAAGCAAGATCGCCAGTGGCGCCGAAGAAAACGAGGGCGTCCGAATGTGTACTAGTCATAAATACGTCTCCTTTTAAGCAGCCTCAGATTTTTCCTTCGGCTTCTCCAAATGCCCGCCAAACCCAAAGCGCATCGCGGACAACAGTTTGTCAGCGTAGTCAGCTTCGCCGCGCGAGCTGAAGCGCTCGTAGAGCGAAGCGGTCAGCACGGGAGTCGGAACCGCTTCATCGATGGCGGCTTTGATCGTCCAGCGCCCTTCGCCGGAATCGGATACCCGGCCGGCAAACTTGGAAAGTCCGGGATCCTGAACCAGCGCGGTTGCAGTCAGGTCCAAAAGCCACGAAGCGATCACGCTGCCACGACGCCAAACTTCTGCGACGTCTCGCAGATTGAACTCGTATTGATAGTGTTCCGGATCGCGCAGCGGCGTGGTTTCGGCATCAACGCCGTGCTGCTGCTTGCCAACATCAGCCGAGCGCAACACCGACAGGCCTTCCGCGTAGGCCGCCATGATTCCGTATTCGATTCCGTTGTGCACCATTTTGACGAAGTGGCCGCCGCCGTTCGGACCGCAATGGAGGTAGCCTTGCTCGGCGGTGCCATCGAGTTTGTCGCGACCTGGGGTGCGCGATATGTCGCCCGTTCCCGGAGCGAGCGTGGAGAAGATGGGATCGAGGTGCTGAACGACATCCTTCTCGCCGCCGATCATCATGCAGTAACCGCGTTCGAGACCCCACACGCCGCCACTGGTGCCCACGTCCACATAGTGAATCTTTTTGGGCGCAAGGTCTTTCGCGCGTTTGATGTCATCGACGTAATAAGAATTTCCGCCGTCGATGAGGATGTCGCCTGCTTCGAGGTGCGGCAACAGATCGGCGATAGTCTGATCCACGACCGCCGCCGGAACCATCAGCCACACCGCCCGTGGTTTCTGAAGTCTCTTCACTAGATCGGCCAGTGAATTCGCCCCGATTGCTTGGTCTTTGACCAGATCGGCGACCGCCTGGGCCGACCTGTCGAACACAACGCAGCTGTGTCCTTTCTTCATCAGCCGGCGCACCATATTGGCGCCCATCCGGCCCAGTCCTATCATTCCGAGTTGCATATGTTCTCCTCTTCTGAAAATTGCGTTTGATTCACTGCGCTACCTGCGTTACGCGTCACGCAAACATTCCATTGCCGCAGCAACGCTCTTGTCGGTGCCAAATACTGATGTACCTGCGACCAGGACATTGGCTCCTGCTGCGACTACCATCGGAGCAGTTGCCTCATCAATTCCTCCATCCACTTCTAACTCACAGTCGGGCTTGATCCGCTCTATCATTTCCGCAACCCGCCGGATTTTGGGCAACGTTGATTGCAGAAAGTGCTGATGCCCGAAACCTGGATTTACCGTCATGACCAGCACCTGGTCGAGATCTGGGAATATTTCTTCCAGAACCGACGCAGGAGTAGCGGGGTTAATTGCCACTCCGGCGCCTTTTCCCAAAGCCTTAATGCGCTGCACTGTGCGGTGCAAATTGTTGTTGCCTTCCCAATGAACGAGAAATGACGTGGACCCGGCCTCAGCAAACTCGTCGAGAAAAGAATCCGGATCGGAAATCATCAAGTGCGTCTCCATCGGCAGACGCGTGACTCGGCGGAGCGACTGCACAATCGGCGCTCCGATCGCGATGTTGGGAACAAAGTGCCCGTCCATCACATCCACGTGAATCCGATCAGCGGCTGCCCGTTCCGCCTCGGCGACCTGCTCCCCCAGACGAGCGAAGTCAGCCGCCAGGATCGATGGAGCGAGTTTGATGACATGGTCTTGCATATTTCTCTCTAGCTCGCAAACGTGCGATCTGAAAGGCTCCTCACGCAACGCTTCCAACGGCACCGCTGACCGCTTGGCCATGGAACAGTCTCAAGCGCGAGCTGACAACATTCTTCACAGCATCTACGACCGGCCGCAGGATCTTGTAGGGCACAACTTCGTTGGAATCTCGGGCCAGGCTTTCGTCTAGTGATTCCCTCCAGGCAACGCGCAGTTCTGTATTGATATGAATAATGTTGATTCCGGCAGCGATTGCCTTGCGAAAGTGCTCATCGTCCGTCCCTGACCCGCCATGTAGAGTGAGAAAGACCCCGGCCGCTTGCTTGATTTGGGCGATTCTTTCGAGATCCAGATGCTTCTTCGCTTTTCCCTGCACCATGCTTTTGAGCATGCCGTGCATGTTGCCGACGGCCGGCGCGAGGATGTCGATCCCGGTTGCCTCGACAAATTGTCGTGCCTCTTCAGGTGTGCTGAGCTTCCCGCCTTGAGCGGTTTCTTTGATCTCGGAGCCGGTCCCTATGTCGCCAATTTCTCCTTCCGCAAGGATTGCGGGGTTGACCGCCTTAATTGCTTCAACCGCTTCCTTCGTACGCGTCACATTCTGATCCAACGGTAACGCGGAAAAATCAATCGTCACAGCATCGAAGCCCGCATTTGCGGCTTCCATTGCTTTCGTCAAAGAATGGGTGTGGTCTGCGTTGAGAAAAATCGGCACATCAGATTCCTGCCGTGTGCTTTTCACCAGAGCGGCAAGCTGGCGCGTACCAAAGAACTCCCGCTCGCCCTCGGACGCGCCGACGAGCAACGGAATTTCGGTCTCAGCCGCAGCTGCGATGACCGCTTTCAATAAGACTTGGTCGGAGACATTGAAATGTCCGAGGGCCGCACCTTCTGTTTGCAGCCGTGTCAAAACATCGTGCAGGGTATCAGTACTTCTGTTCGCAATTGCCGTCATTGCTGCTCCTTAAGTTTGCGGTAACGCCGGATTAAAGTATTAGTTGAGCTGTCGTGGTTGAGGACGGGCTCAGCGGGATTTTCGAGTTCCGGAATGATGCGCTGCGCCAGAACCTTCCCGAGTTCCACTCCCCATTGATCGAACGAATCAATGTTCCAGACCACGCCTTGTGTGAACACCGAGTGCTCGTAGAGGGCAATAAGCTTGCCCAGTGTTTCGGGAGTGAGGCGGTCAGCCAGAATCGTGTTTGATGGGCGATTGCCCTCGAACACGCGATGCGGCACAAGCCAGTCCGGAGTGCCCTCAGCTTTCACCTGCTCGGGCGTCTTGCCGAACGCAAGCGCTTCCGTCTGTGCGAAAACATTGGCCAGCAGCATGTCATGATGTCGGCCAAGCGGATTTAGAGTCTTTGCGAAGGCAATGAAATCACACGGAATGAGACGTGTTCCTTGATGAATCAGCTGATAAAAGGAATGTTGACCGTTGGTCCCCGGTTCGCCCCAGAAGACCGGGCCCGTTTCCTGCTTGACCGGTTTTCCATCCAGTGTGACGTGCTTGCCGTTGCTCTCCATTGTCAACTGCTGCAGATAAGCAGGAAAGCGCTTCAGGTATTGCTCGTAAGGCAGCACAGCAACCGTCTCCGCGCCCAGGAAATCGTTGTTCCAGACTGCCAGCAGACCCATGAGAACCGGCAGATTGGCTTCAAATGGAGCCGAACGGAAGTGTTCATCCATCGCATGAAAGCCATCCAGCATGGCGCGGAAGTTTTCGGGACCGACGGCAATCATGGTGGAAAGACCGATGGCCGAATCCATGGAATAGCGACCGCCAACCCAGTCCCAGAATCCGAACATGTTGGCGGTATCGATCCCGAACTTCGAGACCTCAGTCGCGTTGGTTGACACGGCTACAAAGTGTTTTGCGACCGATTTGTCATCGCCTCCAAATCCTGCGATCGACCAGGCGCGGGCACTCTGCGCGTTGGTCATCGTTTCGAGAGTGGTGAAAGTCTTTGACGAGACTATGAAGAGCGCCTCCGCCGGATCGAGATCCTGCACCGCCTCGGCGAAGTCCGTTCCATCCACATTCGAGACAAAGCGAAACGTCATCGAGCGTTCCGAGTAGTGCCTGAGCGCCTCGTACGCCATAACCGGACCAAGGTCGGAGCCGCCGATTCCGATGTTTATGACATTCCGAATGCGTTTCCCGGTGTGCCCTTTCCATTCGCCGCTGCGCACACGATTGGAGAAGTCAGCCATGCGGTCCAGCACAGCATGAACCTCGGGCACCACATTCTTTCCATCCACCAAGATCGATTCATTTTTCGGAGCGCGCAGAGCCACGTGCAGCACCGCGCGATTCTCTGTGATGTTGATCTTCTCTCCGCTGAACATGGCGCCGATCCGCTCTCGCAAGCCAGACTCTTCGGCCAGTTCGCGAAGCAGCGTGAGAGTTTCATCCGTTACGCGGTTCTTCGAGTAGTCGAGGTAAAGACCGACAGCCTCAACCGCCATTCGCTGGCCGCGCTTGGGGTCGTCTGCGAATAACTGCCGCAAGTGAAGCTTTGAAACTGCCTTGTAGTGCGCCGCCAGTGTCTTCCACGCGGATTGTTTGATTGCTCGTTTCTTTACCTGCGGTTGAGGGTTTGCTGCCATTCTGATGCTCCTTTTCATTCTTTCTGCCGTCTCCTCACGCGAACTAGACAGAGGCGAGGGAAGCTCTTGCTTCTTCGCGCTTTCTGAGGTAACTCAGGCTCTGCAGCCCGAATGTGGCAGCTCCGACAAGAGCCGCCCGTGTGGTGATGATGTGAATCGGCATTCTCTCCATCAAATCTTTGAAGCGGCCTTTTCTGGTGAAAGTCTCGACGAACTGCGGTCTTTCCAGCAGTTTGATGAGGTGAAGAGCAACGCCGCCCGCCAGGTACACTCCACCCGTCGCCAGAACTTTCAGTGCAAGATTTCCAGCTTCGCTTGCCAGTATTGAGGTGAGCAAATCAACCGTCGCCAGGCACAATTCGCTTGGATGCTCCGGATCAAGAGCCGCCTCCACAATCGCCTTCGTATGATCCATGGCGGAAGCGATTGACTGAGCAACTTCAGGCCGCTCCGTTATTTTCGCTTCGTCGCGAAGGAATTCATAAATGTTGGGAACACCGATTCCCGAGCAGACGCGCTCAACTCCCACGTGTCCGAAACGAGGGAGCAGATATTGCAAAAGGCGAATTTGCCGCTCGTCTGTCGGAGCAAAATCTGAGTGGCCGCCTTCGGAGCCATGAGCAATGTAGTTGGAGCCATTCCAGGTCAGAAACGATTCGCCCAAGCCCGTGCCTGGCGCAATGACAGCGATCGGTCCATTCGCAACCGCCTGTCCTTTATTAATAGTCAGTACGTCTTGTGGGCGTAGGGCTGGCACCGAAAGCGCAACTGCTTCCAGATCGTTTATCAAGTGAAC
>Ga0075435_100002715_pt1 | contig 11820 bp, 11 predicted proteins | sample RhiMethybrSRZTD4_FD_75302 | JGI IMG/M metagenome (GOLD analysis project Ga0075435, IMG submission 75302) | Populus rhizosphere microbial communities from Tennessee, USA - Rhizosphere MetaG P. TD hybrid SRZTD4 | ecosystem: Host-associated > Plants > Roots > Rhizosphere > Soil | place: USA... | reverse complement strand
CAAAGTCTTTAGGTGATTTGATACCTGAATCATTCCTAACTACAAACACCGCTCCTCCGCTGGCTGCACCAGATATTATTCTTAGATCTTTTCCATCTGAAACTACATAACCATTAATTGTAGGATTGGGTCCAATATACGCTACATCTATCTGGTTTGCAAACAAAGCCTCAATTACAGATGGCCCAGCACTAAAGACGTGCGGCTCAACCACGATACCATCATTACCCAAAGTTTTTTGAAAATCTCCGTTTTCCAATCCTATGACGGCCTGGGCATGATTGAGATTAGGAAAATATCCTATTCTCAAAACATTTGAAGCTGTGCCCGCAGTACTGTTATTTGCATTTCCCAAAGATGCATTATAGAATATAGAACTTGCAACCACAAGAATAATGATAACCGAAGATATCCCTAGACTTAGCTTTGCGTCCATTTTAATATGATAGGTAATTTGAATATAGGCATATTACTGCTTACAAATATGCAAAATAAGAAAATTATATGCAAACATTTATCTTGAAGTAAAAAGCTAGGCATATTTAGTAGTTCCATATGCAAAACATGCATAGATTCTAAATTTGTATGCTCAACGATTTAGTTAAAGCTAGAATAGATGACAAAAAGCCAAGAAGAGAAGGGTTAACTTATATTGTTGACAAGCTGCAGGGTATAGATAAAGATAATTTTGAGATTCTGTCCCCGATGATAGATGTAGTAAAGATTTATGGGGCGTTTCCATTATTAATACCTGAAACCATACTAGAAAGGAAAATAAAATTTTACCACGACTTTGACGTCCTTGTGTCGACAGGAAGTACTATTACGGAATACGCCATCATGGAAAACTCTTTTGATAGGTTTGCAGCAGAAGCAGCTAAAATTGGATTTGACATAATAGAGATAGGCGAGAACAGTATTGATTTAAGTATAGAGCAAAAAGAAAAGATTGCACAGGCTGTCAAATCAAAGAATAACCTTGAATACCATTGTAAAGTAGGAAGAAAAGATCCTAGACATCAGCTTGGAGTCCATGAGACTTTAGTAAAGATTGAAGAGGCAGTGAAAATAGGATCTGACAAAGTGATACTTGAAGCCAATCAAGGCATGGCCGTAGGCATTTATGATGAAAAAGGCCTAGTCAAATGGAATTTTATAGGAGCTTTAACTGCAAAATATCCACCTATGAGTTTTATCTTCGAAGCACCACTTGAATCCCAACAATCTTCTTTAATTGCTGAATTTGGACAGCGTGTGAATTTAGCAGAGATTCATCCTGATTTTGTTCCATTAGTCGAATCACAGAGAAGAGGATTCTTGTCGAAAGCAACTTATGGTGTATCAACTTATGTTCATAAGGAGCCAGAAGGTGGGCCTGCTTCTAAATTTATTTACTACATAATAAAATCAAAGCATCCTGTAGAACAAGGCGAATTAATTAACCTCACTCATTTGCCCCGAAGAACAGTTCAGAACGCAATTGAGGAATTAAAACAACAAGGATTAGTGATGGAGAAGAACAGTCTTGAAGATACACGAAGGAAAACTTATTACCCGATTCAGTCTGATTGGCTTTGATCCTTATAAAAGGAACTCTGAATTGGGCACCACTTTTAGTAATTCAAAATTAGCTTTAGAAGTTTTTGTTATCAGAGTTTATGTTGTCATTTCATTGTGTAAAAACTTCAATAATGTTCAGACTTGTATCTTCACTACAATCTATTTTATTACCTTCATATGGGTAGCCCATTTCGTGCCAAATCAAAAGGAAAACGAAATAATATTTAAGAACATGTGACTGCAAACTTCTTGCATTATGGTTTACAAGACATTATTAGCGATTGATGCTAATTCGTTTCTAGAACGAGTTCAAAGCACCCGGCAAGTCATCTGGCTCTGTATCTGCCTCACATAGAGTATCTGTAATTGAAGCTGTCCTTAATGGCCTACCTCATGACTTATAGATGCTAATTTTGCATAATTCTGGTTTCAATTGCATGTTTGTACTAAGTTATATTGCGTTGTGCTCCACGATATGAGAAATTGCAGATATGCTTAATGATAAGGGAAATGATATTGCGATGAATTCTATAGAAATAGTAGATTTATCAAAATTTGTAGATGCTTACATTCATCAGTTATCACATGGTATGAAGAAACAATGTAGGATCGATCTCACACGCGTCGCAGATAAACGGTCTCTATGGATCCCATTACAAAAAGATCATAGAAGAATTCCGAGAATTGCGCATTTCTAACGATGGCGAAATTGGAGATAAGGAAATTGCATCGATGGTCGCCCATTAAAGGGAGAACAGAAAGGCAAAAAGCAAGAAGTAAAAGGATCGACATTCAAGACATAGGTCATGTAATACTATTTCTTGCTGCATTTTTAGGTGTATGGCAGATAGTGTTTATCCTTGGGATATTTCCCAAAGTTTCACTCCCATCACCAGCAATGGTAGCTCAGTCGTTCGCAGATTTGCTTTTCAATGGCTCATTGGTTATGAGCATAGGTATGACAATGTGGAGACTTGTTGCTGGATTCTCAATCTCTATTATTCTGGGTGTCGGAACTGGATTGCTAATGGTAAGATTCAGAGACTTTGGTAAAACTATGAGCTCATTTGCCGTGGGTTTACAGTCATTCCCTAGTATTGCATGGGTGCCATTTGCAATTCTATTAGTTGGATTAAACGATTTTGGCATCTTGTTTGTGGTAGTCTTGAGCTCGATTTTCTCGGTTATGCTATCCACCTATAGCGGAATCCGTAACATAAATGCAATCTATCTTCGCGCCGCTAAAAATATGGGCGCAACTGGTATGTCACTGTTCACGTCTGTAATGATTCCTGCGGCCACGCCATCATTAATTGTTGGTATAAGGCAAGCATGGTCATTTGCATGGCATGCATTAATAGGAGCTGAAATACTGATTGCAGCATCAGTAGGTTTAGGTCATATTCTACTTGTTGGAAGGGAATTCCAGCTCATGGATCAAATAATTGCATCCATGATCACTATCTTTGCGATCGGTTTTGTGTTTGATAGACTGATCTTCTACAGACTGGAGGATAAAGTGAGATCCAGATGGGGTTTGAACCATGCGAATGAATAATAAACAGATTTGTATATTGGCAGATTTGGCAAGACCGTGAAATTGCCAGCTGACATAAGATAGGAGTATAATCTTACTCTATAAGACACGTACTCGTACTAGGCCAATGGTAACAAGTGATATCAAGGTAGTATTGATGGTATCAATATGTATCATGGTAATGACTATAGCGTAGTATGTTCTTTGTAATGATAATAGCAAAAGACTTCAAGCACCGAAAGAGAAAGTAAAGTTTTGGAATTATCCAAACAAGGTAAAAGCATACGGGAAGTATTTCTTTTCTCCCTATTCTTTATGGTGCTGTTTTGGTTTGTGGTTTCTTTATAACTACAATTTAAGACAAAAAAACAGGAATTGGTAACACAGCATTTTCCTGACTGCCACTTAAAATAAAACAAATTTGGCTGGTTGTACAAGGTAAACAATAGGCATATTTCGAACTAGTGAAACGAGTATATCTTTGTCCTCTATTTCTCCTTCGATCCCAGTTTTCCCAGTTGTGCGAGCAAGGCAGATAATTGAATTTCAGGATGCGCACCTACTGCAAGTCGGTAATCATACTCTGCCATTAATGCTGCCAATTCATCGAGATGGTCTAACTTCATATCGTACAATTCTTGGTTGGCATACTTAAGAAAATCACCTTCGGACATTCCATATACACTTGTTAATTCGAGCAATTTGATCCTGGCATCACTGAACTTTCCAGCAATGGCAGATCTAATAATTTCTCCAACTTTAAATTTACCCGAAATTCCTATTGAGGCAACAACGTTGGCGATTGAAACAGAGCCCATTCCTGCAGCTGCTTGAAGAATATTGATTGAATGGCGCAAATCTCCAGAAGTGGCACCATAAATCTGCGAGAGTGCTTTCTCTTCATATTTTACCCCTTCTTTTTCACAGATCGTTTTTAAGTAGCCTACGACATCCTCCCTCGGCAATCTCATAAACCGAAATACAACGCACCTGCTTTGAATTGGCTCAATAATCTGTGACAGATAATTGCAGATTATTATGAAGCGTGTTGTTTTTGAGCTATCCTCGATGATTCTTCTCAGTGCGGTTTGAGCTTCAGATGTCATTTCATCTGCTTCGTCAAGGATAATTATTCTAAAAAACATATCATCTTTATTGCCAGTCGCAAGCTTCATGACGGCTGCAAATTCTTTCACTCTTTCACGAACCATTTTGATCCCTCTTTCGTCAGACGCATTTAGTTCAAGAGTATTTCTTTGCCACTCTTCTCCAAGTAATTCTCTTGCAATGCACAAGGCAGCAGTAGTCTTTCCTACCCCGGCTGGTCCGGCAAACAAAAGATGCGGAATCTCATAAGGATTCTTAATAAGGTTTCTCAATCCATTAACAATTTCCTTTTGATCGATAACTTGTTCTAGTTTTACTGGGCGATATCTTTCAACCCACATCAAATTTGGAAGGGTTTTATTTGTTGTTGACATGATGTCTTATTTGATGAATATAGTTAACAACATTAATAACCTAACGCAAATGATGCCTCATCCTCAACTATGTAAGAGGTCACAACATCCTTTAAGTTAAGTGAACGGTTAGATAAAAGATTCAGATAGCTAGACTCAATATAACTTTGATTCTAAAATAAAATATTATATCAATACATACTAATCTAATAATAAAAACATCAAGACTATAAATTTCTACAATTTGCAGTAAATAAATACATGTCACGATATTTATGAGAGGATTTCAGTATGGATTCATAAATTCTAGGATATAATGCAGAAAAAATAGCCAGAATTATTTTTCTGGAGGTGTTGTTTGCGCCTTTCTGAATTCACGAATAATGCCACCTTTAGATCCTGCTTCGAGTATCTATTATTCTTTCCACCCCTTCCATCTATAATAGAACAACATTAACTTGTTTATTATATTCAGCAGCAGCAATTATCTCCATCACTATCTTGGGGATAATGGTTCCATTTTCGAGTATCCTATTTCCAAAGATTCAGGTTCAAATTTATGTCACCAAATTTCTTTAAAATAACTGCGATACACTTTATGGTTTTGTTTAATGAATCGATTCTCATATACTCATTTGGCGAATGAGCTCGGTTGGATATATCACTCCCCCCTATACAAACAGACGGTACGCCCAAGATTTTATCAAAATAATACATCGGTCCTGTACCTGCTGAAGACACATTGATAATCACATCGCCGTAGACTTCTGCTGCAGCTTCCTTAACAATATTTACGAATGGGTGATGTACAGGTGTTCTAGACGCTGGTTCTCCATCTAGAAACCTCACATCTATATCATCATCATAATTATCATTATTCTGAGACCTGTAAGCCTTGATATGCTTTCTGAGCCTTTTAATTTGTATCTCTGGAATCATATCTGGGACTAGCCTAAAATCTAATTTTGCAATAGCTATCGATGGAAGTACAGTTTTTGAACCTTTACCAATATATCCTGATACTAATCCAGAAATATTGCATGTAGGCAATCCTTCAAATGCTTTCTTAACCGCGATGCTTTTGGCGTTGTTGAGAAATTTAGTTATACCGTACTCTTTCTTTAATGCCTCCTCATCAAATGGTTCTTTGTTAATAAAAGAGAGTTCTTCAATTGTAAATTGCCTTACTTCTTCATACCAGTCTTTTATCAAAATTTCTCCTTTATCATCTCTTATACTATTTAGTATATTAACAAGCTTCCATGCTGGATTTTCAATTAAAACCGCAAGACCTGAATGAGCGTCTCTACTCGGCCCTTTTGAGATAATTTCGACAGACAGAATACCTTTTTGCCCTAAAGAAATGATCGATCTGCCGCTAGCATCCACAAAGCCGCTCTCCCATATAACTCCGTCACACTCAAATATCTCTCTGTACAGGCTAAGGTATTTCTTTAAATGTATACTTCCAATCTCTTCTTCACCTTCGACAATAAATTTAACATTACAAGGTACATCGCCAGTCTTTTTCAAATAATATTCTACTGCCTTGATTCTAGTAATTAACTCGCCTTTATCATCCGCTGAACCGCGTCCAAAGATAAAGTTTCCTGCAACTTTTCCACTAAAAGGATCTTCGTCCCATAGTTCTATTGGTTCTACTGGTTGAACATCATAATGATTGTAAAACAAAATGGTCTTTCCATTGGGATTTGATTTAGATCTAACTTCACCATAGACTAATGGCGGTGACGTAGGAAAAGCAGGATCAATATCCTCTTGCTCTGCCTTTAGAAGATTATCAAGATAAAGAAGTCTAGAGTCAATTCCGGCTTTTCGCATTATCTGTACAACTACTTGAGCACATGAGACCAATCCTTGATTTTTTGCAGAAACGCTAGGCTGTCTAATCAGGGTCTGCAGGTCTGTAATAGCATCACCATCATCACCATCATCATTGTTCATTTTAATAGTATTCACTTAGTTTCAATAATATCCTTCATCTAGGAAGACAAATATCAACCATATAAAACATGTTAATGATGACACAAGAAACCACGTGTTAAGTTATAGGTCGATTATTCTTTGTCCTCTCCCAGATATTAGATATTACTTCAAAAACTGTTTGTTCTACAGAACCGTTGAACTTCTCCTGCCATAATTTCGCTACGTATTCTCCAGGGGTATTTCTGCTTTCCAATCTACTGTCTAATACGCCGAGAAACTCCGGTTTTATACCCAAATCAGATAGCCCTTTGCGTGCAAAGTCCAGTTGGTTTCTTATTGTCTCGATTATGTTAAAATGCGTCTTGGCATTAAATCCAGATCTGACTACGGATAATCTTTCTTCTCTTAACGAAGAGAGTGGTCGTAATTGCCTATCCTCATGAATAGCTCTGTAAAGATAACCTATGAAGAACTCTGTCAAAGCCATTAATGCTTTAGGAGTAGGTTGTACAGACATAATTCGGGTTTCAACACGGTAAAAATCTAGATTCAAACGAATTCGTAGATCGTCATGCCTCTCCTTTTCTAATTCAAAATAATCTTTCGCAATAATTTTGTCCCGCGAAGTGATATAATCTATGTAGTCTTCAACGCCATCCAGATATCGAGTAATAGTTGGAAAGCCTGAATTTTGCTGTTCTGACTGATCATATAGGTGAATTCGTGGTTCGTGCATAGAAAATATCCTACCTGCAAGGAGCCGGCTATTGGCTCCGAGTATAATGGCAGAAGGTATCAAATTTAGTATGTGATTGAACATTTGTGCTGTATGGAAAGGATTCTGTCCTTGGAGATGAAGATGAAAACCCTGAATGGCAGATGGAATTTGTAATGCTTTAAATTTGTGGCCTTCAATCTCAACATCAGGCATCTCCCTTTGCCAATGTGCGAGCTTCATATACCGTGGTTTATCGGTTATCAGTCTGTAACTATCATCATTTAATATCTGTGGAGATGGATTGGCTCCAAGGAATACAGGAAATACCATCTCCTTTCCCTTGTATACCTTCTGGACTGCTCTATCCAGGTGTTCGATAAATTCTTCAAACAAACTATTGAGATCAAGGAGGCTGTCCATTGGAGTTGGTGGAGTTTTGTATTCAAACTGGCATATGCCATATTCGAAATCAAGTTCATGTGTGGTTCCCTTTAGCTCTTCAATTAATGGAGCAGCATTAACAGGCATTCCTTTATTATCCAGCAAACATCCTTCAACTTCCACTCCAACTCGAAATGTTTCGTCATATCGTTCCGAGTCCCTACGAACTCTATCCTTCAACTCTTGTGCCTGTTTTGGGATAGAGAAGTTGTTGTTGGAGTCTGAAAGCCGATTCAACTACTATATCATAAGAGTAGTAGCCAAAAAGAGTTATTATCTATAGCTTATCAATCCGTCTTGTCATTTTTGTAGTTATGATAAAGGGGTTATATGGGTAGACGCTTAGATCGGCCGCCAGAGTACTACGCAATCAATTTTTGAATCGTAAGTAAGTTATCGAAAACTGAAAGAATAGAGATTATCAAAATCTGTTATACCTCTATGCATAAGGCTTTTCTAATGAATACAGTTATCGCAGCAAAACTTAACATTAATAATTCTATCATACAATAACACACTTTATGGATTTTAAGATCTGGTTTCAGAAAAAGATAAAGCAACAATTATCATCTTCTAAAGAAGAAGTAACCGAACTTCAATCAAGACTAGATCCTAAGGAAAATAAGTCTAAAGAAGAGTATTTGGAAGAACACCAACTATCATCGGCATCAGAGCAAACAGCATCGACTCCAAAATCTGTAACGACAACCTGTGATGACAATAAAGAAAAAATCAATGATCACATTCTCTATGTTTTGAATGATCTGCCTGAACAATGGATAGGAAAAGAAATGAAGCTACATGTTATTGCAGACAGAAGGGATGCCATGTGGATTACAAGAAGAGTGTTTGAAGATGTAGAGAGAGGACTAATAACAGCACAATTCGCCGTTAAAGATTCAAACCATCTATGCGATATTAGTCTTATATTAAAAATTGCTGACGGTCTCGAAAGCTTTCCTGCTGCTGTCACAGCTTTCAATCCGGTATTTTCCTTCATTTTAACAGATATAAAATCTGAAGCAATATTTAGAAGAAAGAGAAGAATTAAAAATACGATAACGTAAACTAATGAGTAAGTGGCCTCTTTTACAAGACAATGTGCTACAGAGAGGACGCGTCCCGCTATTCGAGTTCTGTCGCCAAACACTAACGTTGGTTCTAGTTTCTTTGGATTATCTGTATTAAACCAAAGCTCTTGCCATTGACTTTTATACAACCTCTATTTGTAACAATTTTTGGACTCATTGGAAGTTTGGAGCTATAATACGGTCTATTCTCAATCGCAAGCGAATTAAGTTCTGCCGCTTCACAATCAACACCAGTCTCTTTCCTTGCTTCTCGTGCTAATCTCTCATTCAAATTCACCCTTTTGGTAACAATTTCAGGCAGTTCTTCTGAGATTTTGGCTAGATTGCTGGCTTTGGTAGCTTTCATATCAGCTTTAATTCCCCGTTTGGTCTGTTCGATAGCCTTGTTTGCTTTTATACTAATCATGATCGCTAATTCTTTTAATAATGGCCTTGACTTCGCACCTGCATCTTTTGCCACAGATTTTGCCTTTCTACCAGTTATCCTGGCTAGCTTTTTTAGTAATTGCCCTGACTGTATAGCATTCTCTTTTCCTGTAGTCTTTGTCTTTGCAACCAAGAATACTGCCAGTCGTCTTAGAATATTTGCAATTTCTTTACCTTCTTGTTTTCCAGTAGCCTTTGCTTTTTTGGATAGAATAACAATAATCCTTCCTGCTACATAACCTGCTTGTGATGTCAGAATCAATATCTTTTTACCTATAATAACACCGATCTCTTTAGCTTTGAGAGCTGAGGACTTTCCTATATTCCCTTCATACGACCACTTCATACCTAACTAGTATTCTCATGCAACATAGTTGTTATAACTCTTGTAGTGAAAGAACCATGACTCTTTATCTGCAGCCGATTTAGCAATTTTGACAGGGAAATAAGATCTTTGGATATCGTGGTCTTCTCAGTGTCTTTCTTCCTGATGAATCCCAATAATGTGAGTGCGCTGCTATTTTCAGCAATAAATTATGTTGCAGAAACACTGGTATCTTATCTAAATGTCAGAAGATTCTCAAAATACATGCCTGCTACGTATTTGTTAGCATATATGCATCTCATAGATATAGCATATTGTAGTAGACACATCTAAGAATGTGGATGGTTTGCCGGGGGAATTTCAGCCATATCTCTTCCATAATCGTCCTTGAACTCCCGTGACTTTGCATCTTTGAATACATCCTTACTACAGTACTTCATAGAGTATGCTGCCATCACGTCCAGAATTGGCTGTAAAGCCAGACCTTTTTCTGTTGGATAATATTCTATTCTTACAAGTATTTCATGAGAGTATACTTTACGCTTTATTAATTCAAACTTCTCCATTTCTCTTAGCCTTGCAGATAGAGTTTTAGGATTGGCTCCCTCTAAAGAATTTAGTAGTTGGTTAACTCTGGTTTTTGTTTGCCGTTTACCATATTTCTAATAATCGGAATTGTAAATTTTTTGCCAATTATTCTAAATGTGTTATTAATTGGACAAGACTTCATTTCAATTTTGTCCGATGGATTTATTATTTGTGTCATGGCAATATAAACAGTAGTGACTCGTCTGGTAGCTTCCACAGGTATCATGAACCATCCTCTTTTTATGTAGTTACCTTTGTATAGTTAGTAAAAACACTTACCACATCGTTATCTACTATCTAACTGGTAACATACGTATTTATATATAATTACTGTATTATAGTTAGTCATGGTAAGATATCTAGGTTTAATTTCTGAATTCAACGATGATGACAATAAGGGTTACCTGAACAACAAGAAAAAATATTCTTCTAACTCGCAGAAGCTACAAACTTCTGTTCCATCTTCTAATACTGCGTTGATATGTTCCATTTGCGGAAGTAATCAAATAATTACAGATGCTGAGTCTGGTGAGACGATATGTAGCAAATGCGGCCAGGTTCTTTTAGACAAGATTTTAGAAACACAGCCAGAACCGCAGAATTTTCCAAAATCATATGGATCAAATGACAGAAGCAGAACAGGCATGTCAACATCGTTAGCTCGACATGATATGGGTTTATCAACAATAATCGGAAGAACAGATAGGGATGCTAGTGGACAAAAAATAGATCCCCTTATGCGTTCTACTATGGAAAGGCTAAAGACGTGGGACATAAGAACCCAGACTCATACACCAACTGATAGAAATCTTAAGCAGGCCTTCTTTCAGCTCGATGTGTTGAAAGATAAACTCGGCTTATCAGACACAGTAGTTGAGAAAACAGCCTATATCTACAGAAAGGCCCAACAAAGAATGCTAATACGTGGAAGAACAATATCTGGAATTTTGTCTGCTGCAATATGTATTTCATGTAGGGAATTGGGAACTCCAAGAACCTTGAAGGACATATCTGTAGGTAGTAATGTTAGTTTGAAAGAAGTTGCTCGAAGCTATAGGCTGCTCTGTTTTGAACTTGACCTTAAGATTCCAATTGTTGATCCTATGAAATGTGTCTCAAGAGTCTCAAATAAAGCTAATCTAAACGAGAAAACCAAACGACAGGCAGCAGAAATTATGAACAATGTTATTCAAAGAGAGACATTATCTGCTGGAAAAGATCCTATGGGACTTGCGGCATCCGTACTGTACTTAGCATCTTTGAATACAGGCGAGAATATAACTCAGGCTAATATTGCAGATGCTGCTGGAGTAACGGAAGTGACTATTAGAAATAGAGTTAAGGACCTGAAAAAACAGATACTGCAGGATAATATCAATAATAACAAAAAAATTCAAGGGTACTTTACTAACTAGATAGTATTGGTGTTGTTGTCGACATTCTTCTTTTCAGTTTATTGTCTTCCATATCATAGATCGTTTTAGCTTGGATACACCACATCTCCATCTGTCGAGTTAGCATACTTCATAATGTGCATTCATAAATGGCTCCATTAAATCCGCCAACATGACTGATAACGCCTTTTTGACCAAAATCAAGTGCTTCTCCTGTACATTGTGTTTATTTGTATAAATCAGTAGTGTTGTTATAACCCGACGCACGAATTGTAGTAAATCCAATTCCTATTGCAACAACTGATAGTGATATAACGGCACCAATAATTACCA
>Ga0075435_100002712_pt1 | contig 11822 bp, 10 predicted proteins | sample RhiMethybrSRZTD4_FD_75302 | JGI IMG/M metagenome (GOLD analysis project Ga0075435, IMG submission 75302) | Populus rhizosphere microbial communities from Tennessee, USA - Rhizosphere MetaG P. TD hybrid SRZTD4 | ecosystem: Host-associated > Plants > Roots > Rhizosphere > Soil | place: USA... | reverse complement strand
GGTTTGCTTATCGAGGGTCTGTTCTCGATTGGCAGCGTGATTTCCACCGCCGCTATAGCTCGGACCGGGCTCACCCTTGTTGTTGCATCATTCAGCGCATGGTTGTTCCATGTGTCGCCTGGGAGTTTACTCCTGGCATGGATTGTGGCCACTATGATCAGTGCCGTTGTCGGTGGATTCATCGGCGCGTTCCTGGGCTGTGTCAGCGCGACATACGTTTTGCAGAAGGCTCGCGATAGATTGGAGGCATGACACTCCGCATCTCGCAAGTTGACGCGTTCACCAACAAGCCATTCGCCGGCAACCCCGCCGGCGTTTGCATTCTCCCCAAATCCGCCGAAGCCGACTGGATGCTGAACGTCGCGCGCGAGATGAACCTCGCCGAGACGGCATTCCTGGTGAAGCAGCGCGACGGCTACGACCTGCGCTGGTTCACTCCGGCCATCGAGGTCGACCTCTGCGGTCACGCGACACTCGCGAGCGCACACGTGCTCTGGGAAGAGGGGCACCTGCCCAGGACTGCCCAGGCGCGCTTTCATACCAAGAGCGGCTTGCTCACCGCCGATCAGAACGGCGCCTGGATCGAGCTCGACTTTCCAGCGACACCAGCGAAACCCGCGAAGGCACCCGCTGGACTTGTCGAGGCGCTCGGCGCTAAACCCTCATTCGTGGGCAAGAGCCCGTTCGACTACTTCGTCGAGCTCGAGAACGAATCCACCGTACGCTCGCTCACGCCGAATCTGTCGACGCTCGCTGAAGTCGATGCGCGCGGGGTGATCGTGACCGCGCGTGGCACAGGCAAGTACGATTTCGTGTCCCGCTTCTTTGCGCCGCAATCGGGCGTGCCTGAAGATCCCGTCACCGGCTCGGCGCACTGCGCCCTCGCGCCGTACTGGAGCGCGAAGCTCGGCAAGAACGAGCTCGTGGCGTTTCAAGCGTCACCGCGCGGCGGCGAGCTGCGACTGCGCGTCGTGGGTGGTCGCATCAAGATCGGCGGGCAAGCGGTCACGGTGTTGCGCGGAGAACTCACCACCGACAACTTGGGCGCGTGACAGAACCCGCTACCGCCACACAATCCTCCGGCAGTCGCGTGGTCGGCTACCTCTTTGCGCTTGGCGCCGGCGCGACGTGGGGCACCACCGGTCCACTGTCGACCGGCTTGTACGGTCTCATGCCCGCCAACACCATCGGCTTCTGGCGTGTTCTGATCGGGACGATCGCACTGGCAATCTGGGGCATTCTGTTTCGGCGCGACCTGTTTCGTGCCGACCGCCGCGGCTGGCTGATCGTCGGGCTTGGCGGAGGCGCGATGGTGGCGCTCTTCGAGCTCGCGTACCAGTACGCGATCGCCGGCGCCGGCGTCGCCGGCGCCGCTGCGCTGCTCTATACCGCGCCCGTGATGGTCGCAATTCTGGCGCGCGTGATCCTCAAGGAGGCACTCACCGCGACACGCGTGGCGCTCGCGGTCCTCGTCATGATCGGCGTCGCGCTCACCGTCACCGGCGGCAGCAATGCCGGCGCGGAGGCGGCACGCATGGGGCTCACGGCCGGAATCGCCGGCGGCCTGCTCTCCGCGCTCAGCTACGCGCTCACGTCGCTCATGGGACGTTGGGCGGCGCCGCGCTACGGGGTCGTGAAGGTCTTGTTCCTCGAAGCCATCGGTGGCGTCGTCCTGATCTGGATTGCGCTGCTGGTCTGGGGTCGGCCCCCCGCCTTGCCCCCGTCGGGGGCAGCCTGGCGCGGATTACTCGGCCTTGCGGCTGGATCGGTCATCGCCGCCAATCTTCTGTTCTTTGGCGCGATGAAGCGCATTGAAGCCGCGCCCGCCTCCGTCGCCGCGACGATCGAGCCCGTCGTCGGTTCGTTGCTCGCACTCGTCCTCTTCAGCCAGAAGCTGACGGCGCTGGGCTGGCTCGGCCTGCTGATGGTGGTGAGCGGTGTTGCCGCGGGTTATCTGCTAGAGGGCCTCAGAAAGCAGCCAGAGCCCGTTTAGCGCAGAGCGCCGGTCGTCTCCTGCACTTGCCCGCTGTAGAAGTTTGGCTTGCCGGACGCCTGCATCAGTCCGTGCACCACAAACTCGAGTCCCACAAAGAACAGCCCGCCCGCCATCAGTGACGGAAGCTCGGCAGTATTGCGGCCGTACATCACGAGCAGCCAGCGTGCGACTTCGTAACACCACAACCCTCCGCCGAACCACCCGAAGATGCGAATGAGCTTCCCTGTGCCGGTCTCGATCCCGGGGATCTTCAGCAACAGGACTTCGACCCAGTGCCCGACGTATGTGAAACAGAACGCGATCGTAAATGCATCGAGCAGATCCCATCCGACCGGGCCGTGATGCGGCAGCACCGTCGTGTAGATGAGCAGTGCCAGCGGCACCGCGAGGAGCGTGCTACGGGTGAGGTCTTTCATTCAGATGCACCTCCAACCAGTCGAGGACCGTGCCCCACCAAATACGGCGATTGCGAGGCCGCAGGACCCAGTGCCCTTCGTCGGGGAAGTACAGGAACTTGGAATCGATTCCCATCCGTTTCGCTGCCGTGAACGCCTGATAGCCTTCCGACAGGTCCACACGATAATCGAGTTGGCTGTGAACTACCAACAGCGGTGTCTTCCAATCACTTACGTGGTTCATCGGTGACCATTTTTCGTACAGATCTCTGGTCTTGTAGGGTGATCCACCGAATTCCCAATCGGGAAACCATAACTCTTCAGTACTGCCGGCCATGCTCACGGTGTTGAACACGCCGTCGTGCGCCACGAGCACTTTGAATCGGTTCGTGTGACCGGCGATCCAGTAAATCATGTAACCGCCGTACGACGCGCCCGCCGCCCCCATGCGTGTCGAGTCCACGTACGGCAGCTGCGCGACGGCATCGACGCCTTTCATCACATCTTCGAACGGATAGTCGCCCCAGTGCTGCGAGATCGCGTCGGTGAATTTCTGCCCGTAGCCGGTCGAGCCGTGAAAGTTGACTTCGGCGACAACAAAGCCCCGCGAGGCGAACATCTGGTTGTTCCAGCGCGGGCCCCAGCTGTCGGTCCATGCTCCCTGCGGGCCGCCGTGAATCAGATAGATGAGCGGATACTTCTTTGCGGGATCGAAACCCGGCGGCTTCTGCAGCCAACCGAAGACGGAGTCGCCCATCGCGCCCACAAAGCCGAACGGCTCGAGCGGCGGCAGGTCGAGCGTGGCAAGCGCGGAGTCGTTGTGGTGCGTGAGCGCCTTGCCGCTGATCCACACTTCGGCTGGCGCCGAGTTGGTCTGATGGAGGTAAACGAGCGTCTTGTTATCGAGACCCACCTGCACGGCCGTGTTTACGCCATCGGAGACAACGACGGAACGACGGAAGGACGGAAGGTCAATACGGTAGATCTTGTCGCGACCACGTTCTTCCACGACAGCGTAGATGCATTTCGAATTCGGGCACCAGATGTACGATCCAATCGAGAGATTCCACCCTGGCGTCGCCTCGACTGGTGGACGCGCTGACCGGCCCAGCGGGTTTTCGATCAACATGAGGCGCTCGCGATCGGCTTCGAACCCCGCCCGTTCCATCGACAGGTAGGAGATGTAGCGGCCGTCCGGCGAGAACCGCGGCGTGTTGTCCGCCCCGGGACTCGCGGTGAGCTGCCGCATCTCCGAACCATCGGACTGGATCAGGTAGATGTCGACGTTCGTGTTGTCGGCCACCGTGGTGTCGCGATGCATCGCGAACGCGATCGTGCGCGCATCGAGCGCGACCGCCACGTCGCCGTCTCCGCTCGTCGCAATCGTCGGCACGTCGTGATCGATGGGCGTGATGTCGGTGCCCTTGCCGGTCGCGAGATCCACGCGGAACAGATGCTGCCGCTTCCCCGCCCTGAAGTCGTCCCAATGCCGCCACATGAGGCCGGTCCAGATGCGAGCCTCCGTGGAGTATTCGCCGTTGCGCTGATCGATCTCCTGATTCACCGGCCACTTGATGTCACTCGTGACGATGAGGCCTGACCCGTCGGAGAGCCAAACGGGATCAGAGGCACCGTCCGCGAGGCTGGATACTTTGCGTGCGTCGCCACCAGCGATCGGCATCACCCACACCTGCGCGCCGTTCTCACGAGTCGAGATGAATGCGAGCGTCTTGCCGTCCGGCGACCAGCGCGGCTGGCGATCCGAGCCTGGTCCGTTCGTGACTGCCCGAGTCTTTCCTGTCCGCGCGTCGGCGACCCAGATGCGGGCGACGTTGCGATTGTCCTCGAGTGACGGAATCGAAACCGTGTACGCGACCCACTTGCCGTCGGGCGAGAGCTGCGGGTCGCTGACGGCCTTGAGCGCGATGTAATCATCGAAGGTGATGGCGCGCTTTTGCGCAACGGCGGGAGAAGAGAGAAGGGAGAGGCAGAGCAATAGATAGGACAGTCTCATTTTTTAATACTCTGGATGGGTAAGGATGGCGCGCACGAGATCGTCGAAGAGTTTGGATTCCGGCGTCACGTTTCCATCAGCGTCGGTATGAACATTCCATGCGGCGAGCTCGTTCAACGCCGTCGCTTCTTCGTAGGTGAGATGCAGGACATGGCCATCGTCCTTCTTCTTGGCCTTGTCGAGCACGTTCTTGAGCACGTCGGGCAGATGCTGGGCATTGCGCACTGCGTCGTACTGTTCTCTAGTCACGGTGAGATCCATGCGGTAATCTTCGTACCCCGGCATTTACCCTGCAACCCGGAGCGCCCGAGCGCCCATGCCACGCACCGCATTTCTGTCCACGGGCTTTCACGTCCCGTCGCACCTCGTCACCAACGACGACCTCGCGCAGATGATGGACACGTCGGACGAGTGGATCGTGCAACGCAGCGGGATCAAGACGCGCTACTGGGTGGGTGCGGGGGACACGGGAGTAGGGCTGGCGCGTGAAGCCTCGCAAAAAGCGATCGCGAAGGCAGGCCTCGAGGCGAAAGACATCGACTGCATCATCTACTGTACCTGCACGCCCGACCACTTCGAGCCCGGCAACGGCGTCTTCCTGCAGCGCGAGCTCGGCCTCACCGACATTCCCGCCGTCGACGTCCGCAATCAGTGCAGCGGATTCATCTATGGCCTCTCGATCGCGGACGCCTGGATCCGAATGGGCCAGTACGAGCGCATTCTGCTCGTCGGCGCCGAGGTGCACTCACGCGGGCTCGACAAGACGACGCGCGGCCGGGATACGGCCGTCCTGTTCGGGGACGGTGCGGGCGCGGTCGTGCTGGGTCCGATCTCGGAAGACAGTCGTGGCGTGTTGTCCACGCACATCTTCGCCGACGGCCGCTATGCCGAGAAGCTGTGGGTCGATGGTCCGGGGCTGGCGCACGATCCCTATGTGAGCGTGGAGATGCTGGAGCAGGGACTGCATCGGGCGGTGATGGAGGGACGCGAGGTCTTCAAGTTCGCCTCGATCAAAATGCCGGAGTCCGTTGCCATCGCCCTTAAGACTAACCGCCTCACGGCCACCGACATCACGCTGCTCGTGCCGCATCAAGCCAACCTGCGCATCATCGAGATGGTCCAGAAAGCCGCGGGCCTGCGGGACGATCAGGTCTACAGCAACATTCAGAAATACGGCAACACCACCGCCGCATCGATTCCCATCGCGCTCGACGAAGCGCTGGCGGAGGGCCGCCTGCGGAAGGGCGACGTGCTCGTCCTAACGGCCTTCGGCTCTGGGTTTACGTGGGGGAGTGCGGCGATTCGTTGGTAAGCTCGACGTTCTTCAATTCCTTGAGCTCGCGCGCGGCGCCTTCCGCGAGCGCCGAGCCGCGATAGGTCTCGACAAAACGGGCAAGCTCCACCTTCAGCCGGCCTGTCCTTCCCAACCTTCGGTACACATCGATCAACCCATTCGCGGCGCGCATCAGCTCGCGCGGATTCGCGCGAGGCTCGGCATTACGGATCTCGACATAGAGCCGCTCGGCTTCCTCGTGTCCCTTCAGATGCATCTCCAGGAGATGGGCCAGACGGAGCCGCGCTTCGTGATCGCCCGGTTCGATTCGCAGATGATCCCGGAACCAATCCGCTGCCTCCTCGTACTTGCCCTGCGCGATGAGCACGTCCTGACGCGGATAGGTCGGTGGCGGCGGAATATCACCGACCGCGTAGATCGTCTCGACCATCAGGACCGCGGTGCTGCCCACCGTGCGGTGAATCGCAAAGGCTCCGGCAATGCTGAGCGGCAGGTCGAGCGCGACGAGCACGACGAAGAGCCAAGTCGGGATCCAACCCTTGTCCATCATGAAGTACCACAGAAAGCCGAGCATGGTGAAACAGGCCGGCACAAACCAGGCGATCACGCGCATCAGCCGGATCACATCGGTCGCGTCGCTATATCCCGGGCCCTTGGCCATCGCGGTCACAATTGCGCCTGAAACGGCACCCGCGCAAGTTGCGTAGAGCGCGGTACCTACAGGAGAACACCATGATTGGGCTGATCGTCACTGCCGCCGCACTCGTCGGCGGCTTCGTTATCTCGCGTGATTTTGTCCGGCGTCGTCTGCGTTACGTGGACGCAGTGAAAAGGCCGTCGGCACCCCTCATTGCGGGAGCCGCGGCTGCGGTGGTCGCATTGCCGGTCGCGCTGCTGCCGATCGTGACCGTCGGGACCGCCGTTGCCTTGGGTGTCGGTGTTGCGGGTGGAGTGGCGAGCGGTCGGAATGCTCCGCCGCCCGATTCGACTAGCTAGCGCGCAGCGCCTCGGGCCGTCCCGCGATCACGCGCAGCGCGCGTACCGCCTCGCGCGCGAACGTCTTGCCCGCGCCTTTCTCCAGCTCTTCGAGGGCGCTCCAGCGCGTAAACGCCGGCCGCACCGGCGTCGCCATCTGTAGCGTTTCGAACGCGTCGGCGACCGCGAGCACTTTTACCGTAATCGGCATGGGCAACGCTTCGACATCCCAGTCGTCGCCCACGATCTCATAGTAGTGCGAATACTCACCAATGATCTCCGCCGCGCCGCGCAACGCGCGGCCGACCGTGAGCGACTCGTCCGTGATGGAACGCGTCAACAGTTTCAGCAGGCGCTGGTCGACGGTCCCGACTTCGTGGAGTAGCGCGGCAATCCGCAAGTTCTCGAGCTCCGCAGAGGACAACTTCAATTCCGCTCCGATCGCGGCCGCGAGCTCCGCGACGCGCGTCGAATGGCCTTCCTGATTGCTTTCGGCGGACTCGATGTGGTAGGTCAGAATCTCCAGCGTCGCGAGATAGGCGTTCTTCAGATCCACGACTCGCGCCGCCCGCTGCTCGGCCAGCCCGCCCACCACATATCCCGTCGCGAGCAGAAAGACGGCCCAGGGCAAGAGCGTAAATGCCGCGGCTTGCGTGAGTCCTTCTTCCATTCCCCACCCCTCGACGGCCTGGACGAAAAACACGAGTGCAGCGATGAAGAGCGCCGAGACAACGGCAAATCGCCGGCCGCCATAAAACCCGGCCAAGATGATCGGCAGATAATAGAAACTGAGGAACGCGACCTTGTGGTCGATCAAAAAGTTGATGACCAACAGCGATGCGACGAGGAGGACGACGAGAATGCGCTCGAAATTCTTTAGGACGAACTGCTGAATCACAAAACCCTTTCGGCCAAGGAGATAGAGCGGGCACCAAAGTGACTGACTGATGGGCAATCTGCATGTGAGACGGATCACACTTGAGCATACCCTGACCTAGGGAAACACCCGGCATGGAATTCGCTTGAGAGAACGGCGGGGACGGCCTGCGCGTCCTAGAGGCCTCCCCTCCTCGGAGTTGGACCTCAGCGCTCGTGGAGATCGCGCTCGGGTTCAGCGCGCGTGTCTCGCTCGTAGCCGACGCAGCTCAGCACCGGTAACGGCGGGTAACGAACGAAGCGCGGATCTGTGTCGGCCCGGAGGCAGCGGTAGAAGACGGATTCCCGCCGATTGGTCACAATTCGCACCCAGTTACAGGTCGCGCACAGCCCCACTCGAGGCTCGCCAAGGCCGCTCATTAGGTCGAAAAACAAGCTAGCTATATCTTGATGCCCGTGAGTCAGGCCCAGGTCGACGACTTCGGGCTGCCACCCGGAGCCCGGAACGAATACCTCCAAGGAGCCCGCGATCAGCTCGGCGCGATTGCTGAGTTAGCCGAACGGCTGGTCACCGCGGGCGACGACACGGCCGCAATCGAAGACCTGCGCCGCGACGCTCATCGTCTGCGCGGCTCCGCCGGATCCTTCGGCTTCCCGCACGCCTCCGCCGTCGCCGCCGAGCTGGAAGAAGCGGCCAAGCAGTGGCTCGACCATCCAGGGAATGGCCCTCGGGATCGGGGGAATGTTGCCCGCGGCTTCGTGCGTCGGTTGGCCGCCGCACTGTTCACCAAGCAGGTGGCGCCAGCCCCACCAGAGCCCGCCCCGTCCGATGCACCGGAGGTGATCGTCGTCGAAGACGATCCCGCGCTCGCCGAGCTGCTCACATTCGGGCTCGAGGCCCGCGGCTATCGCTATATCCACTTCCGGAACGGGCGCGAGGCGCTCGAGCTGCTCAAATCCATGGACACGCGCGGCAGTCCGCGACCGCCGCTGTTGCTGCTCGACGTGGACCTGCCGGAGCGCGACGGGTATTCGATTTTCGAGGAGCTGCAGCAGCGGTGTCCGGGACGGTTTCGCGTGGTCTTCACAACGGCTCACGGGAGCGAAACGGAGAAGCTGCGCGCGCTCGAGGCTGGCGCCCTGGACTACCTGCTGCAGCCCATGAGCCTACAAGTCGCGCTCGAGAAGATTCAGCGCTGGGTGGGCCACTAAGCAGGCTGCTCCTCTCCATCAACCCCCCACACTGATTCCGATTCGTACGGCGGCATCTTCTCCCATTCAAAATGCCTGTTACAGCTCGGACAAATCACGAAATGCCCAAGCACACCGCGCCGTTGATGGGTCGCAGACTCACCGCAATGCGGACATTGCAACGTCATTGATTCCCCCGTGAATGCCAGAAGCCCGCAACGCTCGAGACCGATTGCTCGGTGAGCGTCGCGCCAATCGTCATGAACCAGCCCGATCCGCCGCGCACCGCGAAATCGGGATCGTGGAGATCGCCGATGCGGTAGCCGCTGGCGATCTCGATGCCGCGCACCGGCAGCAGCACGAGCTGCGGCGCCGCGTCCCAGCGGATTGTGCCGCTCGTGCGCTCGTGCAACAGGCGGCCGTCGCCGCGGATTCGCGCCCACGCCGACACGCCGACATCGAGCCGCGAGCCGACATAGTCCGCTGAGGACGCGAGAGGTTGGACGACGCTGTCGCTGTGCGTCACCGTCGCATTCGCCGTACGGAACGCGTAGCGCGCGCCGAACTCGATTCGCGCGTCCGGCGACCAGATCGCTTCGGCGGTCAGAATCCGGCGCGCTTCGTGGCCCGTCTGCGCGGTAAGCACGCCGCCGCCCAACGGGTTCTGCTCATCGATGACTTCGACTTTGGCCAGCAGGTTCAGCGCATCACTGCCCACCGGCCGGAATGCGAGACCGTTCAGCGACGCGATGCGCTGGTGACTGACCCAGCCGCTCGTCTGGCGGTCCTCGGACGCCTGGAACTCCTGGCGTGTCAGCACGGCGAATGACTTTGTGACGTCAGCGGCACCGGCCATGGAAAGGAGCTTGCTGGTCCGCTCTTCGCCGTCGCGCCATTCGCTGCGGAGGCTGAAGCGATACGGCGACTGCTCGGGCAGATACTCGGCGCCAAAGCCGGCCGACCAGTAGTTCTCTTCCGACTGCAGGAACGGCAGCGCGCGGATCGGGTCAGCGGTGGGTGCGTTGTTCAGACCGAAGCGACGCTCGAACAGCGTATTGAGCGTCCACGCGGTACCGACACGCAACCGGTTGTTCAAGCCCACGACGGCAGCGACGTGCCCGCCATTCGCGCCGGCAAGTTGATACGAGCCCCACGCCTGCGTCCCCACGGCAACATCCGAGCGGCCGCCGAGGCTCGTAACGCCGTAGCCTAAGCCGCCGGGCAGCTCCACCTGGCGGTGTGTCAGCTCGAACGTGGTGTGCGGATTCACCTTGAGCGCGACGCCCGCGCCGATGTAGTCGGGCTGAACGGCGCTGATCTCCTGACCCAGATGACGGCGCGCTTCGGCGCTGAAGGTGAGGGCCGAGAGCGGCGCCCAGACGAGGTGGAACTCGCTCGCCTGCGCGGCATCGTCGGTCGTGCCGGTGTTCAGCCGGCTCGCCGAAACGCCCGCTTCGGCGCGCAACGTGCCGAAGCGCTGCGCGACAAACGCGCCTGACTTCATGCGGCTCACGCCCTGCAGATCGAACGATTGCGCCGAATGCTCCACGCGGATCTCGCTGCCGCCCACGAGGAACCGTGCGCCGAGGCGGAGATCTTCGGTGCCGCCGGTGAGCGCGATGTTCGCCGGATTCTTGAATTCGCGATCGGTGCGCAGCCAGTCGCCCGACACGGTCAGGCCTTTGACCAAGAGCACCGAACCGCCGACGGCGGTCGCGAACCCCGCCGAATCGGGCGTCTGTGAATGCGCCAGCTCGCCGTGGAACGTCAGCCGTCCCAGGCGCTGCGCGCCGAAGTCGACCCCCGCCAGGTCGCGCTCGGCGCCCGGGCGGCCGTCACGAATGAACGTCGAGCCGATGCGCAGTGAGTCGAGCACGTCGTGGCCGACCAGGGCGCGCGCGTCGGCGCTGGCGCGCAGGCCCCACACCGTCGATTCGGCGCCGCCGTTGTCCGTCCCGTAGGTGACCATGATGAACACGGGGTTCCCCGACGGGTCGGTCGCGGGCACGGGATGCTTGAAGAGCAGCAGGCCGTGCTCGTAGTCGATGTCGTAATCGAGGTAGCGCGTGAGCGTCTGGCGCGCCAACGCCTGCTGCGGGTTGTCGAACGCGCGCGTCTCGAGCACGATCTTCTCGGTGCCCGCCACGATGCCAAGGCCGATGTCGTACGGCCCGGACATGCCCGCGCCTCTGATCTGCTGCTGCGCCAGGCGCTCGCTACTCGTGCTGCCGAAGCCCTGCCACACGACCGCGCCTGTCGTGACGCGGCCGGCGACGCCGGCCAACGCGCGATCATAGCCCGACAGCGCGAGTCCGCTCGCGAATTGGCCGGTCGTGAGATCGCCGAAGGCCATCCAGTCGAGCCCGCGCTCGACGCGCGCCGCGACGGCATAGCGCGACGCGCTGCGCGTGCGCGTGACGCTCGCGTCACCCAGGATCGGATACTGTGCATCACCGAGCGGATCGACGGCGCGACCGAACTGATTGCTCCCGGCGTCGAGCTGGCGTGAATCGACGCTCACGAGCACCGAGGTACGGGCATCCAGGCGGCCACGCGCGGTCGCGGAGCCGAACGCGTCCGGGCTCGCGCCCACGCCCACCTGGCCCGCAGCCGTCATCATAAAGGGACGGGCCTCGGGCAAGATCTCGAGCTGCACGTGCGTGTTCGCGTTTTCGGAGTGCACCGTGAGCGAGCCCAACCGGACATCGCGACCGCCGCGGAGCTTCAGCGCCACGACACCGGTGGAATCGGCCTTTACTTGTACGCCGACGGACGAGCGGTCCATGTCCGTATTCATCACTTCGGCGCCATCAGCCGAAACCGTAACGAGCGCACCGGTCACCACCGGCACGCCCCACTGGTCCAGCACGTGGACATATGCCGTATCGATACGCTGGCCGCCGGCGGCGAGCACGAGCTTCGAGCCTTCATAAACGAGCTTCGCCGGCCGCCCCGACACATGCACGTCGAGACTGTCCCACCGCTCTTGTGACCACGAGTTCACCATCTTCACGCGCAGACGATGCGGACCGCGCGCGAGCTGCACCGCGATGAAGTCGTGCACACCGTCGCCGCGGGCTT
>Ga0075435_100002709_pt1 | contig 11826 bp, 6 predicted proteins | sample RhiMethybrSRZTD4_FD_75302 | JGI IMG/M metagenome (GOLD analysis project Ga0075435, IMG submission 75302) | Populus rhizosphere microbial communities from Tennessee, USA - Rhizosphere MetaG P. TD hybrid SRZTD4 | ecosystem: Host-associated > Plants > Roots > Rhizosphere > Soil | place: USA... | reverse complement strand
TACGGCTTCGCGCCCATGATCGCCGCGCGCATCAAGCCACAAACCGCGCACGGAGTTCAGCGCGTGATCGCATTCGTGCTGCTGTCCATCGGCGTGCAGATTACGTGGAACGGTCTGGCGATGCTGTTCGCAGCGCTACCACGTTGACAGCGCCATGACGGGAGCGACCTCGGATGCCTTCGCTACGGTGGCGTTCGCGTTGAGACACCGTTGGTCTGCGGCGCGCGAGCACGTCCTCGACTGTGCGCGCAATCTACCAGTCTCTTGATGACGCACGCCCTCAGCGTTCACTCGCACGCATCCTGCCGAGTCACCCGCGACGTTTATCGCAGCGCGGCGCTGATGCCCATGGCGATCACGATCGCGGACACCATCGTCACGAGACCCGGTCGCATGAAGCTGTGGTCGAGCACCCAGCTCCCGATCCGAGTCGTGCCCGTCTGGTCGAAGGACACGGCGGCGAGCAGTGTCCCGTAGGTCGGCAGGAAGAAATTGCCGCTCGCGGCCGGATAGAACGCCACCAGCAACGGCGCCGGCATACCGAGCGCCACTCCGACGGGCACCAGCACCACGACCGCGGCGGCGGCGCTGAACAGCAGGCTCGAGAGTAAGAACAACCCGACAGCGAACGCCGAAGGATGCACCTGAACGAACCCTGAAATTCCGCTGACGATTGCGGTTCGGTTCCCGTCGAAGAAAGACGATCCGAGCCAGGACACGCCAATGATTGAGATGATGGCGGTGATGCCGTTTCGCATGACGGCCCCCTTGACAGCCACGTGCGGAGACGCACCGAAGCAGACCATCGTCACGCCCGAAACGGCAATCATGACGATCATGATCGCGGTGCCCATGCTCACCTGGTCGGTCTCGATGCCGTCACCCGCTGCGGCGCCGTAGATGGGGCGCAAGCTCGGGATCATCCCAATGAGGATGACACCCAGGATGCCGACGAGGAACAAGAGCGTCGATCCCCTGGCGCTGAACAGCGCCGTGCCATCGAGCTTCGTCGATGCTTCCAGAGGCTTGATGGCACCACTCGCGAGGCGCGCCTGGTAGGCCACGTCCTCGCTCAATCGTTTCCCTCGCCACGCGACCGACAGCGCGCCGACGATGACGGCGAGGAACGTCGAGGGAATGGTGACGGCGAGCAGCATCGGCAAGGAAAACCCCGCTGGCGCGAGGAACCCGAGCATGGCCACTGTCGCTGCCGAGATCGGCGACGCGCGCACGCCCTGAAAGCCGGCCACGACACTGATCGAGAGCGGCCGTTGCGGTGGAATATCCGCTTTGCGCGCGAGCTCGGCAATGATCGGCAGGAGCGCGTAGATCACGTGCGTCGTGCCAGAGGCAAACACCAGCGCATAGGTCACGAGCGGCGCGACAAATGTGATGGCCTGCGGGCGGCGTCGCATGATCGATTCGCCCAGCGCAACCAGATAGTTGAGCCCGCCGGCAGCTTCCAGGGCCGCTAGCGCCGTGATCACCGCGATGATCATGCCGATGACGGCAGCCGGGGGACCGCCGGGCGGAAGGCCGAAGAGGAACACGAAGATGAACAGGCCGATTCCAGCGGTCGTTCCGATGCCGATCCCGCCGAGCCTGGCGCCGACAGCGATGCACGCCAGCAGGACGACGATTTCAACCCAGATCATGGTCGTGATCAGCAGCGCGCCGGGACCACGCCACGTTACGCGGCGAGCTGTCCTCTCATCTCGGCCGCGTATTGGTCGGCGTTGAGGCCGGCGAGCAGGTGAAGGATGTGGCCGCCGTCCAGTTTGACCACGGCGGCGATTCCCTCGTCACGCAGCGCCGACTCCCGCACCTCGGCTCCGTCACGTACGACCAGACGGAGGCGCGTCTCGGCGCAGGCATCGACGCGAACGATGTTTGTCTTGCCGCCGAGCGCGGCGATGTACGCGCCAGCCCGGCGCGCCGCATCGGCGTCGCGCAGACGCGGCTGTAGTCCGACGGGAGCCGTCGCCTTGACTGGTGACGCGTCCTCGATCTCGTCGGCCTCCACGCCTGCCGTCTTGAGATATTCCTGCATCTCGGTCTTCAGGTTTTCGCTGCGGGTGCCGAAAATTGCCTGCATGCCGTCGCCGACCACGACCACGCCGGCTGCGCCGAGCGCCTTGAGGCGGTCGGGGCTGGCCTTGCTGACATCGGCCAGCTTCACGCGCAGACGTGTAATGCAGGCATCGAGGCTGACAATGTTCGACCGCCCGCCAAAGGCACGAACGAGCTGTAGCGCGAACTGATCACCAGACACGGCGCGCGCCGCTGCCGGCTCCGCATCCACCTCGCGTCCCGGCGTGAGCAGATGGAAGCGGCGGATCGCGAACCGGAACACCGCGTAGTACATCGCCGCCCAGATCGGGCCGATCACCAGCAGCCACAACGCGCCATGGGACTTTGGGAAGAGCACCACGTAGTCGATCAGCCCGTGTGAGAAGGTGAAGCCGTGCTTGATACCGAGCGCAACGCACAGGAAGTAGGCCATGCCGGCGAGCAGGGCGTGCACGACATACAGCATCGGCGCCACGAACAGGAAGGCGAACTCGATCGGCTCGGTGATGCCCGTGAGAAACGCGGTCAGCGCGCCGGACACCATGATGCCGCCGACCTTTTTCCGCTGCTCCGGCCTGGCCGTGTGCCAGATCGCAATCGCGGCCGCGGGCAGGCCCCACATCTTGAACAGATACCCGCCGGTCATGTTGCCCGCCGTCGGATCGCCGGCGATGAAACGTGCGATTTCACCGTGCACCACCGTACCGGTGCTCGGATCCGTGTACTCCCCCGCCTGAAAGAAAAACGGGACGTTCCAGACGTGGTGCAGCCCGAACGGGATCAGTGCCCGCTCGACCACTCCGTAGATCGTGAATGCGAGTGCGGGACGCTCGTGCACGGCCCAATGGGAGAAGCGATCGATCCCGCTGCCAATCGGCGGCCAGATGAAGCTGAGCACCGCGGCGAGGACGATAACGGCGAACGCGGTGATGATCGGCACCGACCGTTTTCCCGCGAAGAAACCGAGATAGCTCGGCAGCTGGAGCCGGTAGAAGCGGTTGAACGCCGTGGCGGCAATCAGGCCCACTACGATTCCGCCGAACACGCCCGTCTCGATCGACGGAATGCCCATGATCGTCGCCGGCTCGATGCCCAGCAGCTTCGCGAAGATGCCCATGGTGGCGAGAAAGACGACGTAGCCGACGGTGCCGGCCAGCGCGGCGACGCCGTCGTTGTCGGCGAGGCCGATCGCGACGCCGATCGCGAAGAGCAACGGCAGATTGCCGAAGATCGCGCTGCCCGACGCCGCCATGACCTGCGAGAGCGTGACAGGCAGCCAGGAAAAGTTCGCGCTGCCGACGCCGAGCAGGATGCCGGCGACCGGGAGGACGGACACCGGCAGCATCATGCACTTGCCGATTTTTTGGAGGAGAGAAAAGGCGTTCTGGAAGATGGTCATGTTGACACGTAATTCGTGTGCGATGTTGACGGTTCCGCGTCTGGATCAGCGACCAAGGCGCGCACTTCCTCTGCAGACTCGGCGGCGAGCGCGCGCTCGGCAAGCTGCCGGCACGCGTCGAGGCGGAGGGCGCGGATCTGCGCTTTCACGGCGGGAATCGCCGGCAGGCTGACGCTGAGTTCGTCCACGCCGAGACCAACGAGGATCGGTACCGCCCGCGGATCGCTCGCAATGCCGCCGCAGATGCCGACAGCTTTGTGCTCGGGGCGAGCGCCGTTCACGGTGTGAGCGATCAGCCTGAGGACGGCGGGGCTGAGGCCGTCGACCTGCGGCGCCAGCTTGGGATGTCCCCGATCCATCGCGAGCGTGTACTGCGTGAGATCGTTCGTCCCGATCGAGAAGAAATCCGCTTCGCGGGCAAACTGCGCGGCCATGATGGCTGCCGCCGGGACCTCGACCATGATGCCCGCCGGCACCGACGGGACGCCGAGGCTCGAGGCTTCTTCGGCGAGCATCGCTTTCACGTCGCGCAATTCGCTCAGCGTCGCGATCATCGGAAACATGACCCGCACGCGACCGCACGCAGCCGCACGTAGAATCGCGCGGAGTTGCGTGCGCAGGATCTCCGGACGATCGAGGCCGACCCGCACACCGCGCTCGCCGAGGAACGGATTGTCTTCCTTCGGAATCGGCAGGTAGGCCAGCGGCTTGTCGCCGCCGACATCCAGCGTGCGGATGATGAGCGGGCGATCGCGTCCCACGGTTCGAGCGATCGCCTGGTAGGTTTCGAACTGCTGCTCTTCGGTTGGCGCATCGAGGCGTTCCATGAACAGAAACTCGGAGCGCAGCAGGCCGACGCCGTCGCCGCCGAGGCCGGCGATCTGCATGGCATCGTTGAGCCCGCCGATGTTGGCGAGCACTTCGACACGGGTGCCGTCGACGGTGACCGCGGGCTCGGCCGCGTGTGCAAGGTTTTCCCGGCGCCGCTGTTCGGCACGCGCCTGCGCCTGACGAATGCGGGCCACATCTTGCGGCGATGGGTTCAGGCGCAGCGTGCCCTTGTTGCCGTCGAGAATCACGACTGTTCCGGCCGGCACGTCGAGCGCCGCCGGTTCGATGCCAGCGAGGGCAGGCAGGCCCAATGACCGCGCCAGGATCGCGACGTGCGACGTGGCGCCGCCGCGCGTCGTGCAGAAGCCGATCACTCGCGAGCGATCGAGCGCGGCGGTGTCGGACGGCGTGAGGTCCTCGGCGATGAGGACCGAGTTCGGCGGATAGTCCGGCTGCCGCACCTCCATGCCGGTCAGAATGGCGAGCACGCGCAGCCCCACGTCACGCAAGTCGTTGGCGCGCTGAGCGAGCAGTTGATTGCGGAGGCCGGCGAGGCGATCGGCGTGAGTGGCGACGGCGTTCTGCCATGCAAATGCCGCGCTCTTCCCCTTCGCGATCGCCGACTCGGCGATCTCGAGCAGATCGGGATCCGAGACCAGTTCTTCGTGCGCGGCGAAGATCGCGGCTTTCGCCGGATCGGCTCTGGCGTGGAGCTGCGCGCGCAGCGCCCCGAGTTGTGCTTGCGCGGTGGCGGTTGCCGCCGCGAGGCGGCGGCGCTCCGCGTCAGCGCCAATGCCGGCCTCGGTCACCGCGATCTGCATCGGGCGAACCTGGAACACGTCGCCGACCGCCAGCCCCGGCGAGGCGGGGACGCCGCGGAGCAGGTCGCGATCATCGGATGTGCGTCGCCGCGGCGGCGCAGCCGCCAGCGCGATCGTCGTCGTCGCCGGCGCCGGCGCCGGTGCGCAGCCCTCGTCGCCACACCCTTGTGCCAGCACCGTGGCGAGTTTCGCGACTGCGGCTGCGGCGTCAGGACCGCTGGCCAACACCTGCACCTTCGCGCCATGCGCGACTTCGAGCGCCATGATCGCCGTCACGCTACGGGCGTTGGCCTGACGGTCGCCAACCTGCAGCCGCGTCGTTGACTGAAAACTCTTGGCCAGATTCGCGAGCACCGCCGCGGGCCGCGCGTGCAGTCCGGTGAGGTTCGGGATGATGATCGCTTCGGATGTGATGGTCGCGGCTCCCGCGGCAGCAGCGTCGGCGTCGCTCGCCGCCAGAGTCACCGTGAACAGCGTGTCCTTCCCCGCCGTCACGTAACCGCTGGCACGCTCCCACGATGCCACGCGATCGCTGTTGGCGATGACCACCTGCGTCAGCAGGCTCTTCGCGTGCGTTGCGAGGTAGTCCAGATCGAATTCGATCAGCGGCGTGCCGGCGAGCACGGTGTCGCCGCGTTTCACGCGCGGATGGAATCCCTCACCTCTCAGCGTCACCGTGTCGATGCCGATGTGCATCAGCACCTCGAGGCCGTCCGGCGTCCGCACGGTCACTGCATGGCCGGTCGCGGGGAGTGCGACGATCTCGCCGTCGCAGGCCGCCAGGAGCAGCGCGTCGGTCGGATCGATCGAAAGGCCGTCCCCGACCATCTTCTGGGCGAACACCGGATCGGGCACGCGCTCGAGCGGCCAGACCTGACCGGACAGCGGCGACACAAACATGAGTCGGGACATCGTCATCACCTGCCGCCTCCGCTACCACCAGGTTTCGAGCTGCACGCCGAATGCAGCCCCGCGCACCGCATCGGGATTCGTCGCGGCGGCGACGCTGCCGCGAAATGCGTCCGACCAGTGCGCCAAGGTCGCAAACGCGCGCAGCGACGGCCGGCTGAGGAACTTCATCTCGGGTGTGATCTGCGGTGCGACCGTCAGCTTGAACAAGGATCCGCCGGGCAGATCGCCTTGCACCGTATGGTCCCAGCCTGCCTCCGTCGCCAGCGAGAAGAACCGGCCCAACCGGCGCACGGGTCGAGCGCCAAGCGACACCCAGTGAATCCGGCTGTTCGATGCCGCGCCGTTCTCGAGCTGCTGGTAGAGTGCCAGCACCTGCAGCGCCCACGGTCCGCGCTGCTCCACCAGGAAGTCGTTCAGGATGCGGAACTGCCACAGATCGTCCACGCGCACGCGCTCGCCGGGCACGAATGTACGGCCGATCGGCGGCGCCAGGACCGATCGAAAGTCGTACGCGGCGCCCGTTCCGTACTGAAGCGAGATCTTGTTGCGACCGGCGGTGAACGGCGACTCGAGGAACGCGGTCGCCGCGGCGCCGAAGCTGTCCTCGACAACGATCGGCGCGCCGTCGGTGGTGACCTCATCGCCATTGAAGGTCGAGAGATCGACCGCGACCGACGCGCGGCTGCGGCCCAGGCCCAATTCGTAAAACTTGATGTCGAACGTGTTCTTGTTGAAGCGGAACAGCTCGGACTTCGGCACGGTGCCGTTCGGATCCAACTGGTCCTGCGTTCCGCCGATCCAGGCCACCGCGAGCCTGGCGCGGCCCCCAAGCGCGATATCCTCGATGCCGCCGCCGAAGCCGCTCGGATCGCGGTACCAGAAGTCGGTGATGTGCACATCGCTGCGATCGTAAAAGCGGGCGCCCGCCCAGAAGGTGGCCTGGGGCTGCGCCGCCCACACGCGACGTGCGATCGCATACGCCTCGCGCAGCGAGAACGTCGTCGCGAACGTGTTGCTCTGGGATGTCGGGGTTACGTAGGCGAGCGTGACACGAGTGTCGAAGTAGGCCGGATCGTCACCCTCCGACGTCGTTCCGTAGTTGAATGTCGTCTCGAGGTAGGTCTCGGCCTCGTTGCCCAGCCGGTACTTCGATCCGGCGAGCGGCGCGATGAAGGGCTGCTGGCCTTTGCCGGTACTGTCCACGCCGAAACCCGATCGTAGGTAGCCGTGAAATCGGAATCCCAGATCGCCGGGACCGGGTGTGCCCGGCGGGGGCGGCTGATCAGCGATCGGATCCGCCGTGGTTGTGGTTGTCCCGGCGTCGGGTGTCTGGGCCGTCGCGCAATGCGCGCCCGCTGTGATGAGCAGCGTCGCACAGGCAGCGCGAAGAGGGTCGGCCCAGGATCGTCGCAGCATCGCGTCTCCAAGCCGCTCGCTGGCGCGACTTGATACGGAGGGTGCGACCAGGCACACACGAGGTCGCAGTCATCCTTAGGATTGTTTTCAGCGCGTCAGATGTCGTTGCCGCTTGGTCGGTTAGTGCAATAGGGACACCAATCGGACTGACGCGACGATCATCCCTTCTACCGTCAAACCCCGTGTTTCACCGGCATATCGGCCAGCAACCTCCGAAATCTCGGAGAACTGCACGAATCCGATGTCAGTAGTCGCGGCTCCAATCGCCGACGGTTCTGGATCGGAACCGCTGTAGGTCGATGTTGGTCGGCATGAGTTGCCGACTGTTTTGTGTCAGAACTTTTATGAAGCGGCGCGCCGACGTGAGGCGCGTCAGCGCTCGGCGGCGGGTGCTGACTGCTCGATGGTTCGCTTGATGGAGGCGAGTGCGCTTTCGAGCGACCCGCGGATCTTACCCACCGCAACCTGACGCAGGAGCGACCCTTTGATGCCCGTGAGCCCTTCCTGCTCCGACCCCTTGAGCGTCAGGAGGTAAAAACCACCGGGCGCCGACGGGTCCGCGACGCAGACGCTGAGATCCAGTGCGGTATTGAAATAGTGGCTCGCGTAGAGTTGCTTGATCGCGACGACGCTGATGTCCCGGCCCTGCGCCGTGACGTTGTAAATGACGGCATGATTGACGCGGATGGTGGGTTTCATCCCGAACTCCACCTTCTCCCAGTACATGAAGCTGTCGGCGCCGGGCAGATCCGCATCGGGGTACCGTAGGAGGTATTGCTTCAGTTCAGGCATCACATCGGGTAGCGCCGTGGCGCGGCCGACCATCTTTTCGAATTGCTCCGATACCCGCGTCGGATGCTCGTTGTCGCGATATTCGCCGAGCGTCCCGTTGCCGCCCTTCCGGTACTCTCGGATCAAGTTCGTAAGCATTTCTCGCGCGAGCCGATTGACCTGATCGGTGCTGTCCGCCGCGTCCCAGTTCACGGACTTGCGGAATGCCTGGATCGAGGCGCTGGGGAGTTGGACGTCACAGTCGCCCTCTTTGCACCCCTTGAGGGATTTGATGTCGTCCGGGTCGAGCACAAGCCCGCTGAGATCACCTGGGTCGATGGAAGTCGCGGGGAGTTCGCCAATGCCAAGGTATCCCTTGACGGCAGCGAGTCGCTTGATGTCGCGCGCGCTCTTCAGGTAGGTGTCCGGAGAACCGGTGATGTGCACGGCGCCAAAGACGTACACTTCGGACGCCTCGCCCCAGGAGAGTACTTTTGCAACGGGCCGGCCTTTGTCAACGGTCGCGACTTCCGCCGGCGTCAGGCCCAGTCGCGTGAATACCGTCAGCGGCTGCCTTTGAGCGGTTTGCTCGAGCCCACCGAGGACGATTGGATACGCCAGCGTAAATAACGCTACCAATCTCATCATTCAGAACTCCGCGACATCGGCTGGAACTTCACCGAAACGACCGCAGCGATGAGCCCGTTCCGCTCATTGCGTTCAAGCGTTGGCGGCGCTCGTAAGCGTCTTTCAGAAACCAACGTCAAATCGGGCCAGAACTCAGGCGGGACCCGAGCACCGCCGTCCCGCCTGCACGACGGATGCCGGAGCAAAGGAATCCGATGCCGTCAGGCGTGGCGCTCACCCGGATCTTCGCGGCAGGATCCCGGCCAGGGCTTCGCGCGATTCGGCGTGCCACGGGTCACGACCGCGGCTCACCGGTGGCAACCCTGAAGTCGCGCGGCGCCTGGCCGGTCCACCGACGGAATGCACGGTGGAAGGCCGCGGGCTCCGAGTACTGCAGGAAGAATGCAATGTCGCCGACGCTCAAGCTGCGATCCTGCAGCAGCGCGCACGCAAACTCGCGGCGGACGTCGTCGAGGATGGCGCGGAACGATGTGCCTTCCTCGGCGAGCCGGCGGCTCAGCGTCCGCGCGCTGACCGTGAGAGCCCTGGCGGCCGTCGCCGGCGTCAATATGGTTCCGCCAAGGTGTTCGATCATCAGGCGTCGCACGCGCCCGCTGAACGGTCCCGCCTGCTGCAAGTCGCGATCGACGAGCGCCTTCTCGAGCCGCCGTCGCACGACCGAGGATAACGCTTCATCGGCCTCCAACATCGGCCGCGCCGCATCGGACACGCCGAGGATCATCGAGGTGGACCCGGCGCTGAAGCGCACCGGGCCTCGAAAAAACCGCCGGTGTTCCGACGCGTCCAGCGGCGCGGAATGGGCGAAGCAGACCTGCTGCGGCACGATGGCGTGCCCCGTACTGTCCCGGGCAAGCTTCAGCGCCGCGGCCAATGCGAACTCGGCGCGGCCAGGATGCAGCGGCGTGCTGCCGACATCGTCGAAGGCGAGCAGCAGTCCCTCACTGTTCACGTCCACCCGTGCGGCGACTCGATCGCTGATCACACGGCCATAACGAACCAGCCGCTCGAGCGCCGACGTCAGCGACGCGCCGGATCGAAACGCGAACTCGACGAGGTCCAGCGCGCCACGCGGAAGCCACTCTGCGACGTGGACGCCGACGGCGTCATCGTTGGTGAGTGTCGTCGCCAGACGCCAGGCTTCCTCGACGGAGGCTTCGGGCACCCGCAGATCCGGATCGGTCAATTCCGCCATCCCGCGCAGCTTCCTGATCGGTGCGGCGTTGAACCCCTGCGTTTCGACCCACTCGATCAAATAGGGCAGGACCCAGCCCTGCACCGAGGGCCCTGACGCGGCCGAACGCAGCGAGGAAATCGCCCCGAGCCGTGTCACATCAGCTAGTTACCGACGACTGGCGGCAAATGTCAACACAAAGGCCGGCCGGGTCACCACGTCTCTCCGCGACCCGCGCGACACTAGCGGTGAACCGGGAGGGAGGATTCGCTCATGGTCAACAACCAAGATCTGTTCGTCGATGGTGGACGCACCGGTGCGCTGATGCTCGCTCACGACTGGTCGCACTCGCCGCTCGGCGACTCCTCCACGTGGCCGCCGTCGCTGCGCACGGTTGTCGGGTTGCTGCTGCGCTCGCGATTCCCGATGTTCGTCGCATGGGGTCCGGAACTCGGCTTTCTCTACAACGACGCCTATGCGGACATCCTCGGCACCAAGCATCCCGCGGCGATCGGCCGCCGGTTTTCGGAGATCTGGTCCGAGATCTGGACCGACATCAGCCCGTTGATCGACGCGGCGATGGCCGGCGAAGCCACGTATCGCGAAGACCTCCCGCTGGTCATGAACCGCAAGGGATACGACGAGCAGACCTGGTTCACGTTTTCGTATTCGCCGGTACGGGACGAGAGCGGCCGGGTGGCCGGGATGTTCTGCGCCGTCTCCGAGACGACCCAGCGGGTGGTAGCGGAGAGCGCGGTCCGCGCGAGCGAGGGAAGGCTGCGCGAGCTGAACGAAACGCTGGAGCGCCGCGTGGCGGAGTCGCTCGCGGAACGACGTCTTCTCGCCGAAATCGTCGAGGCCACGCACGCGTTCGTCCAGGTGGCGGACGTCGAGTACCGATGGCTCGCGCTCAACGGTGCCGCCGCGGACGAATTCGAGCGCATTTTCGGCGTCCGCCCGAAGGTCGGCGCCAGCATGTTGGATCTCCTTGCGGATCAGCCGCAACACCAGGCCGCCATCAAAGCGGTGTGGGGCCGGGCGCTCGCCGGTGAGGAGTTCACCGCGATCGAGGAGTTCGGCGATCCGGCTCGCGACCGCCGCGCCTACGAGATGCGGTTCAACACGCTGCGCGATCGAAGCGGCACCCGGATCGGCGCCTATCAATTTGTCTATGACGTGACGGAGCGTCTTCGCGCCGAGGAGCGTCTGCGCGCCGCGGAGGACGGACTTCGTCAGGCGCAGAAAATGGAAGCGCTCGGCCAGCTGACAAGCGGAGTGGCGCATGACTTCAACAACCTGCTGGCGGTATTTGCCACGGCCCTGCAGCTGCTCGAACGCACCGGCCAACCCGCGAGTTCCCGGATGCTCGAAGCCATGCGGCGCGCGGTGACACGTGGAACCGGCCTGACCCGGCAGCTGCTCGCCTTCTCGCGGCGGCGTCCGGTCAACGCGGAATCGATCGATGTCGTCGCCCAACTGGCCGGCATGCGGGCGATGCTCGATGCGACGCTGGGCGGACAGATCGCCATCGACACGCGGTTCGGCGGCGGCGTATGGCGCGTTGAAGTCGATCCAGGCGAAATGGAGCTCGCCATCATCAACCTGTGTGTGAACGCCCGAGATGCCATGCCTGCCGGCGGCTTCATCACGATCACCGCGGATAACGTCCGTATCGACAGTGAAGGCGCTGGCGAGTTCGTGAAGATATCAGTGTCGGACACAGGGGTCGGGATGCCACCCGAAGTGCAGGCGCGGGTGTTCGAGCCGTTCTTCACCACCAAGGAGAT
>Ga0075435_100002708_pt1 | contig 11826 bp, 9 predicted proteins | sample RhiMethybrSRZTD4_FD_75302 | JGI IMG/M metagenome (GOLD analysis project Ga0075435, IMG submission 75302) | Populus rhizosphere microbial communities from Tennessee, USA - Rhizosphere MetaG P. TD hybrid SRZTD4 | ecosystem: Host-associated > Plants > Roots > Rhizosphere > Soil | place: USA... | reverse complement strand
CGAAGGACGAGCGCCAAGGGCTCATGGTTCGACAGGCTCACCATGAGCGGGAAAGAAACCGAACCACTCAGGGCTAGTACGCGCGCACATACTACAACTGTGTTAGGCTCTGCGACCATCGGATGTGGCCGTTGGTCATTGGTCATTGAGCACGTCAACACGTCGCAGCGAGTGGTGACTTATGAAGATGAGACGTCGAGAGTTCATCGGCGCAACGTCAGCATTGGTCGCAGGCATGGCGGCGCCGCGAGTCGGCGCGCAGGAAGGCGGCAGCAAAGAGAAGATTCCGACGCGCGCGGCGCAGGTCGAGAGGCTGTACAAGGCGCCAGACCTTCATCCGAACGCGCTCGAGGCCGCGGCCGATGGTTTGTGGATCGGCGACCAGGTCTCCGAGAAGGTGTTCAAGGTCGACTGGAAAACCGGCAAGGTGCTGCTCGAACTGCAGACCGAGTCGCACAACACCAGCGGCCTCGCCATCGGCGCCGGCTACATGTGGCTCGGCGCGAACGGCGGCGTCAGCGGCCGCCGGCCGCCGCGTCCGCAGGACAAGCCGTACGGTGAAGTCGTTCAGGCGGATCTGAAAACGGGGAAGACGATCAAGATTCATCCGCTGATCTGGGGCGGCGGCGTGCACGGCATCACCTTCGTGCCGCAGACGCAGACGCTGTGGGTCACCGCGCTGAGCATCCAAGCAGTGGCCGAAGTCGATCCGAAGGACTTCCACCCCCTGCGGATTCGTCCGGCGACCGGCGATCGGCCGCACGGGCTCGACTGGGAGAACGGCGCGCTGTGGGTCCTGATTGCCGGCGACCATCTGGTGAAGAAGATCGACCCGGAGTCAGGCAAGGTCCTCGAGATCATCACGATATCGCGCACGGCGGATCCCGATCCGCACGGCATGTGCGTCCGCGACGGCTACATGTATTACTGCGACGCCGGCCTCACCGCGCCAGGTCCCGGCAGCGAGCCGGCGATGATCTGCCGGTTCAAGTTGAACACGGCGTCGAAATCAAGCCAGGCCGCCGACTGATCTGGGGAAAAAAGACGTGATGGCGACGAAACGGCGCGCGTGGTTGGGAGGCGTCGCGGCACTCGTGCTGCTCGTGCTGGCCGCATGGGCGCGCTCCGCCGCCTCCCAGACCGACGATCTCGACGTCCTCAAAGTCATCCCCGAGAACTACACCCTCATCATCGACAACCCGTTCGTCCGCGTGCTCGAAGCGCGCATTCCCGCCGGCACCGAAGAAAAACCTCATCGTCATCTGAAAGGCGTGAGCGTGTGCCTCACCGAGTACACGCTCGAGTCGCGGACGTTCGACAACGGTCAGTGGGGTTCGTGGTCCCGGAACGCGCGAAAGGTCGGGACCACCTACTGGAGCGACGCCAGCCTTCATCAGGTCCGCAACGTCGGCACGACTCAGAGCCATACGATCAGGATCGAACTCAAGCATTGAAGGAGCGGCGCGTATGCAGTCGAGACTGTTGCGGCAGATTCTCGTCGCGTCGGCGTTCGTCGTTCTGGTCCCGCTGACCGCGTCGGCGCAAGCGTCGCTCGCCGGTGTGGTGCGAGACGAATCGGGTGGCGTGCTGCCGGGCGTCAGCGTGGAAGCGTCGAGTCCGGTACTGATCGAAGGCACCAAGACCGTCACCACCGACGAACAGGGACGCTATCGCATCGAAGCGCTGCGGCCCGGTCCGTACACGCTGAAGTTCTCGCTGAGCGGCTTCTCGAGCTTCACCCGCACCGGCGTCGACGTTCCGTCGGACACGGTGGTGACGATCAACGCCGAGATGAAGCTCGGCACGCTCGAGGAATCGCTGACCGTGTCAGGACAATCGCCGCAGGTCGACGTCCTGCAGGCCTCGCGCACACAGGTGCTGTCGCGCGACATCATCGATGCGCTGCCGGTCTCGCGGAACGTCATGTCAATCGGTGTGCTGGCGGCCGGCGTGCGCGCGGGCACGCCGGACATCGGCGGATCGCGGATGACCGAGCAGGTGGGGCTGCGCGCCCACGGTCTGGGCGGCAACGACGCCGAGCAGCTCGTCGAAGGCATGTCGATCCAGAGTCTCGAGGGCCCGTCACAGTCGTACTTCGACGACATGCTGCAGTCGGAAATCACGGTCATGACCAGCGCGATTCCCGCCGACACCTCCGGCGGCGGCATCCGGTTGAACAGCGTGCTGAAAGACGGCGGCAATATCTTCAGCGGCGCGACGTTTCTGGGCTTCAGCAGCGGCGGCTGGCAGGCCGACAACGTGGACGATGAGTTGAGAGCCGCGCCACGGAGCATCAGGTCCGCCAACGGCATCAAGCACATTCACATGTTCTCGGCGTCGTTCGGCGGACCGATCAAGAAGAACAAGCTGTGGTTCCTCGTCACCGCGCGGCACCAGTCCTCCGACGAGCTCGTCGCCGACGTGCCGGCGCAAATCGTCGCGCCCGACGGCGAGGTCATCAACTCGTATCTCGACACCTACGTGCGCGGTCCGTCGGTGAGGCTCACGTGGCAAGCGAGTCCGAATCACAAGATCGCGGCGTTCGGGTCGCGCTGGTGGAAGCGCAAGGGCAAGGACTTCAGCGCCGGCGTCGACCCGCGGGTTGGACAATTCCGCGATCCGACGCGGGCGCATCACTACGTCGCCAACGCGAAGTGGAACTGGACGGCGAGCAGCCGCTTCCTCGTCGAGGCCGGCTTCTCGACGGCCGCGTTCGACTGGCTTGGCGGTCCGGCCGCCGGCGTGATGAAAGAGCGCGGCACGCCCGAGTGGTTCACGCAGACCGAGAAGACCGACACGCAGCGGCAAATCCACCCGCAGTGCGCCTACGACACCGGCTGCACGATGTGGGGATCGCTTCTCAGTCAGCGGCAGGACAACACGCGCGACGTCTTCGACGGACGTGTGTCGTACGTCACCGGCACGCACAACATCAAAATCGGCTACACGCACGAGATCGGACCCGACTACCGGATGGACAACGAGCACAACGGCGACATCCGGCTGAATTACAACGCCGGCCGTCCGAGCACCGTCACCGTCTACAACACGCCGCTCAACGCGCCCGGCATCGTCGAGTACGACGCGGCGCTGTTCGCGCAGGATTCGTGGACAATGCGGCGGCTCACGCTGAATTACGGCCTGCGCGTCGAGTGGTTTTCCGCGGGGATGGACGAAGTGGCGGCGTCGGCCGGCCGCTTCGTGCCGGCGCGGTTCTTTCCGGCGCAGCACGGGTTGATCAGATGGGGACCGGACTACGCGCCGCGGCTCTCGGCCGTCTACGATTTGTCCGGCGACGGACGGACCGCGCTGAAGACCAGCTTCAGCAAGTATCACCGGCAGTACGACGCCGATCCGGCGCTGGTCTACGCTGACGCCGGACTCCGTCAGGAGAACCGCAACTGGTTCGACTGCCCGCTCAACGCCGCGGGCACCGCGTGCTCCGGCGTCGTGCTGCCGACGACCAATGACGGTATCGCGCAGGATTCCGAGATCGGTCCGAGTCCGAGCGGCGGAAACTTCGCCAATCGATCCGGCGCGCTCCCCGGCGATCTGCGACGCCAGTACAACCTCGAATACACCGTCGGCGTGCAGCATCAGGTCAGACCTGGCCTCGCCGTCGGAGGTCTGTTCATCAAGCGCTCGATCCACGCGATCCAGATGACGGATCGGACGTTCATCTCGCTGAGCGACTACATTCCGTTCCAGGTGCGCATGCCCGCCATCATCGATCCGGCGGTGTCGGCGGTGCTGGACCCGAACGAGATGATCACGGTGTACAACCTCAATCCGGCGAAGAACTCGGTGTTCGGGCAGGGACTGATCGATCGCAGCAGCCAGCAGAACCGGTCGCTGTACACCGGCTTCGAGGCGTCGTTCTCGGCGCGATTCGCGCGCTACGGCACGATGTTCGGCAGTTGGACGGCCGAGCGCAACGTGTCGGTGTTCTGCGAGTCCGACGACAATCCCAACGGTCCGCCGGTGGCCGACTTGTATCAGGGCCGCAGCGTCGCGGAGGGCGGCCGCTTCTGCGATCAGCGGAATTTCCACATGCCGTTCCTGAACGAGTTCAAGCTGGCCGGGAATTACACGCTGCGCTACGGCGTCGACGTCGGCGCGGTGCTGCAAAGCTATCCGGGTCTCGAGCGCGTGATCACCTGGCAGCCGGCCGCGAATCTCTATCCGAACGGACAGCGCACGCAGGCGCAGACGATCATCCTCAACGAACCGGGATCGCTCTACGGCGAGCGGTGGAATCAGCTCGACATCAACATCAAGAAGAACATCCACTACGGCCACAACAAAGTGCACACCTTTCAGTTCGACGTCTTCAACGTGTTCAACGGCAACGCGATTCGCACCATGACCGACACCGTCGGCACCTCGCTCGGTCAGGTGACGGCGATTCTGCCCGGCCGCTTCCCGCGGATCGCGTATCAATTCAAATGGTGATGCGCCTCTTCGTCGCGCTGGTCACGATGGTGGCGTGCTCCGCCGCGAATGCCGCGGCGCAGCCCGCGTCGATTTCCGGCGCCGGAAAGATCGAGATCGGCGGGTTCCCGATGGGCGGGACGTTCTTCGTCGGCGGCGACGACAACGGCGAGGTGAACTTCAACGTCTACTCGACCGGCGCGAACCTGACGCGCTACTTCACACAGCGTGTCGCCATCGAGGGCGAATTCACGCTCAGCTTCGGTCTCGCGCAGGACGTGTTTTACAAGAACGCCGAAGTGCTGCACGTCCAGATGCCGAACGTCTGGACGTATTTCGGCAACGTCGTGTGGTTTCCTGCCGGCGCCACGGGCCGGCGTCTGCCCTACTACCTCACCGCCGGAGCCGGCGCCGTGTCGCTGCAATCGCGCCAGCCGACCGGTCAATTCGGCTACGACGTCGACACCGTCGGATTCCAAAGCTTCCTCGCCGAGAACATCGGCGGCGGGGTGAAGATCTTCCGCGGCGCGGACGCGCCTGACTGGGGATTCCGGATCGACTACCGCTACGTGATCGTGAACGCCAACAGTGACGCGCCGGAATTCTTCGCGAAGACGAAAACCCGCGGCGGCCACCGCATCAGCTTCGGAATCCTGTTCACAGCGAAGCGGTAGGCTACCGCGATGAACACTCGCCCGTACCCTGGCTCCACCCTTCCACGTCGATGAAGTTCTGAGGGGCGGTGTTGGGCGTGTTCGACATGCTGCCGCCGCCGGTCGGACCCGGCGAAATCCGGACGCCGCCGCCGATACCGATTCCGGGCGGACCGTACTGCCCCTTCTTCATGAGACCGCTGAGCACGATCATGGAGCCCTCGTGCGCCTTGATCTCCTCGATCAGTTTCTTCGGCCCGTTCATCCGCAGGTGCATGCCTTCGGGAATGTCGGCGCTGCCCGGTTGATCCTCCGTGCGCCGGGCGGCGGTGAAGATATAGCCCTTGGTGCATCCGGGAACCGACACGCGCACGGAATCCTTCGGCACTTTTTTCTTTTCCTGCGCCGCGAGCGACCCGCTCAGGACGGCGATAGCGATGGCGACGACGACGGCGGTTTTCATGACGGACTCCACACTCGATTCTGCTCCTTTTGGTCAGACGAATCCAGGCGGGTCATGGCTTGGCGTTCTCCACGATCAAAGAAATCGCCGCTTCGAACGTCTATGAGGATATGAGCGGAACGCCCGCCCTCGCCTTGCCTGTCGATAAGGCCGCGGCCGACGATCGCCGCGATAGATTGGCCGCTTTATACGACGCTCACGAAGAGCGCCTCTACAACCTGGCAAGGCGACTCGCGGCGAGCGCCAGCGAAGCAGACGATCTGGTGCAGGAGACGTTCGTCAGAGCGGCCAGGTCCCTGAGCTCGATTCCCGCGGGTCCGACGAAAGAAGAGGCCTGGCTGGTCAGAGTCCTGATCAACATCCGGCGCGACGAGTGGCGCCGCGTGCGCGTCAGCCGGCGGTTCGATGCGATTCTCGGTCACAGCGACATCGCGAGCGACTCGAACGCCGAATCGGCGCTGATCGCCAAGCGCGCCGTCTGGGCCGCGCTCGATCGGCTGCATCCTCGGCGGCGCGCCATCATCGTCATGTTCGAGCTCGAAGGCATGACGCCTGCCGCGATCGCCGCCCTGCTCGGTATCAGCGTGATGACCGTACGCTGGCATCTCTCGATGGCCCGCCGCGATCTGAGGCGCATCCTGGAACCGCAAATGGGAGACATTAAATGAAGACGGTGGCCGAGATTCTCCGGAACGCGGATCCTCTTGCCGACGAGCCGCGCCGCAACCCGCAGCAGCGTCTGGCGCGGCGCCAGATGTGGCTCGACGCATCGGCCCGCGTGAATGAGGTCCGCGAACGGCGGCGCGGATCCGCGACGATCGTCGCGCTTGCTCTCGCCGGACTCGTCGTTGGAACCTTCGTGTGGTCGCGCATTGCCGTGCCGGACGTCGTGGCGGCGGTCCGGTTCGAAGTCCGTCTCGCCGAGGCGACGCCGACGCTCGGCTTGCGCGATGTCGTCATTGCCGGAACGACTCAGAGAATCTACCTTCATCCCGATCCGGTCGTCACCAATGGCGACATCGTCGACGCGCACGTGATTGAAGGCGACACGGCCTCGACGTTCGGAGTTTCCGTCGCCTTCAACGACGCAGGCGCCGCGAAAATGCGTCGCGCGACGGAAAGCCATATCGGCCGGCCGGTTGCCCTTCTTGTGGACGGCCAGGTCATCGCCGCGCCCGTTGTGAGGTCGCGGATCGCCTCCCCGGCGGTGATCAGCGGCAATTTCACGAAAGCCGAGGCCGAGCGGATCGCCAACGGGATCGTCGGCCGATAGGACACCCGTTCGGCGAATCTCCTGATCCAATGGCGCGCGGCCGGTGTCTATAGAGGCACTGTGTCCTCCGCCACGGGCGGCCGGCGGGCGTGGACGGCGCTCGAGCAGCTTGCCACCGATCTGCAGATCGGCACGCGAATTCTCTGGCGCGCGCCGGCGCTGAGCTTGACGGCCGTCGTCCTCATCGCGCTCGTCATCGGCGGCAACACGACGATCTTCTCGATGGTCCACGCTATTCTCGCCAAGCCGGCGCCGGGCGTGGAGGCCGATCGCCTCGTCACGCTCGGGTGGGTCACCAACGGCGAAGTCCACCCCGACACGAGTTTTCTCAATTACTTCGACGTGGCGGCGGCGAGCGCGACGCTGAAGCCGGTGCTCGCCCTCCGCTTCGAACGATTCATCCTCACGACCTCCGACGGCAGCTACGCCATCCATGGCGCGACCGTGTCGTCCAACTTCTTCGAGACGCTGGCGATCCGTCCGCTGAAAGGGCGCACGTTCACCGAGCGTGAGAATCGTCTCGATGCCTTCGGCCTCGTCGCGGTGATCAGCCATCGACTCTGGCTCGAGCGCTTCGCCGAGTCGCCGGACGTCGTCGGCCGGACGACGATGGTCAACGGCCACGCGGCGACGATCATCGGCGTCGCACCGCCGCGTTTTCGCGGCGTGGTGTTCGGCGAAGGATCCGACGTGTGGCTGCCGATCGTCGCCTATGCCGAAATCGAGCGGCAGGCGGCCTTGCTCGATCGCCGGGCACGGATGGTCGTGACGATCGGGCGGCTGGCGCCGGGCGCGTCGCTATCCGCCGCGCAGGCGGAGGTCAACACCATCGCGCAACGACTGCCGCGCGACCCTATCGATGCGGGCCGCCCGCGGAACATTCAGTTGTTTCCGTATTCGGCGACCGCCGCCGGCGACAGTCTCGTGGCCCAGCGCGGTCCGTGGTTCCTGGCGATGTTCTCGATCGTCACGGTGCTCACGCTGCTCATCGTCTGCGCGAACGTCGCGAATCTGATGCTGGGACGCGCCGTCGTCCGCGCCCGGGAGATGGCCGTGCGCCAGTCCTTCGGCGCGTCGCGCCTGCGCATCGTGCGGATCTTCGTCGCCGAAGGGCTTGCCATCGGCGTCGCGGCCTGGGCGGCCGCCGCGATCTTCGCGTTCTGGACGACGAGCACGCTTCCTCGACTGATGCAGCCGTTCGACGTCAACGGTTCGCGGATCACGTTCGATTTCACACCCGACTGGCGCGTGCTCGGCTATGCGATGCTCCTCGCGCTCATCGGCACCGCCATCGTCAGCGCCGCGCCGGCGCTACGGACGTGCCGGCAGGATCTCCAGCCGCTGCTCAAGGCCGGCGAGCAGGGCGTCGTCCAGGGTCGATCGAACGTGTCGAACGGACTGGTGGTGCTGCAGCTCGCCTTCTCGGTGCTGCTGATGACGACGGCGGGATTGGCGTATCGATCGCTGTCGGTATTGAGCGCATCGGCGCTCGGATTCGACAAGGACAACCTGCTGCTCGTCACGGTCAACACCAAAGCCGCCGCGCCAACGGGAGCGCAGAACGTGGCGCTGCTCGACTCGATGATGGAGCGGCTGCGCACGGTGCGCGGCGTCACGGCCGTCTCCTACGCGCGGCGGCCGGTTCAGAGCTTCTGGTCACCCGAGCCCGTCGCCACCGGCGCGGACGGCCGATTCATCGTCGCCGAGCGCAACGAGGTCGGACCCGGATATCTGCGCGCGATGGGCGTCGCGCCGCTCGCCGGCGACGACTTCGATACGCGCTCCCGAGATGGCGGCACGATTGCGGCGATCGTCAATCAAGCGCTCGCCGAAGCGCTGTGGCCGGGACAGCCGGCGGTCGGCCGACTGCTGCAGCTTGCCTCCTACCCGAGGCCGGTGGCGATCACGGGCGTTGCGCCGAATGGCTTCTACAGCGGCTATCGGCGCGAAACGGATCCGAAGTTCCTCTTCATCTCCGCGGCCCACACGCTGCCGCCGTCGCAGGAGATGACGCTGTACGTCCGCTACTCGGGCACGCTCGACGACATCGTGCCATCCGTCAGCCGCACGCTGCGCGCGGTCGACGATCGCGCGCCGATTGTCTATATGCGGACGATGAACGAGCAGCTCGAGAGCCTGACGTGGCCGATTCAGGCGCTGGCGACGCTGCTCGCGTCGTTTGCGATTGGATCGCTGCTGATCGCGACGATCGGTCAATACGCGGCGATGGCCTTCACGATGCGCCGCCGGATTCGCGATTTCGGCGTCCGCATGGCGCTCGGCGCCTCATCGCGCGACATCCTGACGTCGGGTGTGCTCGAGGGCCTTCGCATGACGGCGATTGGCCTGACGATCGGCGGCGCGCTCAGCCTGGCGACCGCGAGCACGCTGCGATCGGTGCTGTTCGGCGTGACGCCGACCGACACGCCCACTTACGCCGGCGTGTTCGGGCTGCTCGCGATCGCGTCGCTCGTCGCGTGCTTCCTGCCCGCCCACCGCGCCGCCCGCATCGATCCGATGCAGGCGCTGCGGGAAGAGTGAGAACTACGCAGGCCCACGCGTCGAACCCGATCGGCGTTCACATTCGTTTCAGCGGCTGCGCGCGCTCGGCGAGCTTTGCGTTCAAGCGCGTCTTTTCGTGGTTTCGCAGTTTCGTGGTTTCGCAGTTTCGTGGTTTCGTGGTTTCGTGGTCTCGTGGTCTCGTGATTCAACCGCTTCTTCTTCGTGTCTTCGAGTCTTCGTGACCCGCCGAGCGCGGGACCCGCCGAAACGCCGTCACGTTCACAAACGGAGGAGCCGAGTCAACGGAGACGAACTGAGCGCCTCGGGTTCGACGCGCGGCGCGAAGCGCCGGCCTGACGGCGGAACGCGGCCGTGCACGAATCGCGACCCGGATCCGCGCGACTCGTGCACAGCCGCGTTCTGCCGTCTGCTGGGCCTGCGACGCAGGCCCACGCGTCGAACCCGATCGGCGTTCACATTCGTTTTCGGCGGCTGCGCGCGCTCGGCGAGCTTTGCGTTCAAGCGCGTCTTTTCGTGGTTTCGTGGTTTCGCAATTTCGTGGTTTCGTGGTTTCGTGGTTCGTGGTTTCGTCGCGCGCTCTAGTCGCGATGAGTCGCGCGATCGTTCCTTCCGCGTCATCCTCGCGCCTGACGTTCACCTCGCGCTCGGTGCAGCGAACGCATTCTTCAGCTCATCGAGCCCGACTCTGATCGTCGCGCGCGCGATTCGATCGAGGTCAGCCTCCGGACCGACGAGATGAAACGTGCGGTGCACGTGCGTGTACTTCTCCGCTGGAGCAAGACTCAACGCCGGTGAAGAGGTTTCGAGCTCGAAGAATGGACCGAGCGGCGGCTTGCCGGGCGCCGGCGGGCCGTCGTTGTAGCTGTTGATCACATCGCCCTTATAGGGTTCCTTCTGAATCTCCCACATCGAGTTCACATACGCGGATGCATCCGCCGGCCGCGTGTACTGCACCAGCGTCAACACATGACCGACGGCATCGTAGCTGCCCGCGATCGGGAGCGCTCGCGAAGGCGACAATCCGATCTTGCTGCGATAGCGTCCGTCGCCACGAAAGAGAACCGCCGCCGGTTTGACGACAAGGCGATCGGCCGGCACCTTTCCGAAGTAGGCGTCGTTGACGATGGGGCCGAGTGTAGAGTCGGCTCCAGCCGAGTACGGAAGGGCGATGGTCGTCTCGGGTGACGGATTGAACATGCCGAGGATCCACACCGAGACGAGACCGGATTGCTGTTTCCACGGTGCGCTACCGGCGTTCGTCACGGTGTTGGACGATTCAAACGCGACCATGCGTACGGCGTCGCTCGGCGATTCACCGAGCAATACCTTGGCATCGTCGCGCGATAGCATGCGGACCGTGCGATCGATGTCGATCGCCATCTGCGTCCTGGCGTAGTTGCTGAGCGTGATCCGCTTGTGGAAGCGAACCGATGTCGCCGACTGCGTGTCGACATCCCAGGCGCCCCAATCGAGCGGTTCCGGCACCTGCCAGTGATCGAGATCGAAGGGGTCGCCGGCCTTGAAGTACAGCGCGTATTGTCCGCCTTCCGGACCGAGCCAGAACCGATCCTCGCCGCCGAACACATTCATGTGCGGCTGCCGCTGACCCGAGGCAATCGCGGCACGGCCAATCCATCCGAAGCTCGGTGGGTCGCTGCCGCCCGTCGTACTCGTCATCACGCGTCCTTGATAAGCCGGCGCCACGACGACCTGCGCGCCCGACGGATCGGTCAGGACGAGAACCTGCGTGTGCTGACGGAGAAACGAAACGTCAGCGTCGAATCGCCCGGTTGGTGCGAGGGCGGCTGGCGGGCCCGCGCTGCAGCCCGCGATTCCAAGACAGACGACGCTGAGAAGCGTCAGAGGTGTTCTGCGGTCGCTGGTTCGCATATGGCGGTTTATTCTAAGAGCGCGCTGGAAGAATTCGCACCACTGCGAGGGACGCCAGCGGGAGGCGACGCGTGGCACTCGTGGTTCTTCTGAGGGGCGTCAACGTCGGCGGTCATAGAAGCTTCCGGCCTTCGACGCTCGCCGAACAACTGAAGCATCTCGACGCAGTCAACATCGGCGCAGCGGGTACCTTTGTGATCCGCAAGCCGGTTTCCCGCGCGCAACTGCGCGCTGAATTCGCACGCAGGCTGCCCTTCGATGCCCAGATCGTGATCTGCCAGGGGCGCGAAATCGTCAGCCTGATGTCTCGCGACTTCTTCTCGGAGCACCTGGTCCGCCCCGACATCGTCCGTTTCGTGAGCGTTCTGTCCCAGTCTCCTCGTTCGGCGCCGTCGACGCCTATGCGCTTTCCCTCCACCGGCAAGTGGCTGGTGAGGATCCTCGCGAGGGAGAACCGGTTCGTCGTCGGCCTGTACCGGAGGCACATGAAGGTCATCAGCTATCTCGGCACGTTGGACCGAGTCTTCGGGGTACCGGCTACCACGCGCAACTGGAACACCCTCACCGCGATCGCCAAGGTGCTGGCCAGCGGG
>Ga0075435_100002707_pt1 | contig 11826 bp, 11 predicted proteins | sample RhiMethybrSRZTD4_FD_75302 | JGI IMG/M metagenome (GOLD analysis project Ga0075435, IMG submission 75302) | Populus rhizosphere microbial communities from Tennessee, USA - Rhizosphere MetaG P. TD hybrid SRZTD4 | ecosystem: Host-associated > Plants > Roots > Rhizosphere > Soil | place: USA... | reverse complement strand
GTGCGCCGGGCGATCATCGCGGGGGCGCCGGGGAAGAAGCCGTCGGCGTGCGGATAGTCCGTCGCCCACAGGATCTTGGTGGGGCCGATGTAATCCGCGAGCACGTCGAGCGCGCCCTCCACGGGCTCGAACGAGATCCAGCAGTTGCGCTGGAACAGCTCGCTCGGCTTGGTCTTGAGGCCGGAGTCGTTGAACCCCTCGTCCTCGAAGTGGCGGTCCATGCGGTCGAGCCACGGCGCGATCCAGCCGCCGCCCGACTCCAGGAAGCCGATGCGGAGCTTCGGGAAGCGCTCGCACGTGCCGCCCCAGATCACCGCCAGCGCCACCAGCATCATCTCCATCGTGTGCGAGATGATGTGCCGCGCGCCCCGCCCCTCGAAGCGATCCACGCCGACCGTCGGCATGCCGCCCGACGCGCCCTCGTGGAAGCCGATGGAGAAGTCGAGCTCCTGCGCCTCCGCCCAGAACGGATCGTAGTCGGGATGGTTGGCCATCTTGTTGTTGTAGGGATTGGGCCGCAGGAAGCCGCCCCTCATCCCGAGCTGCTTGCGCGCGAACCGCATCTCGTCGATGGCGAGGTCGACCGACTGCATCGGCAGCATCGCGACACCGAAGAGCCGATCCGGATACGGCTTGCAGTAGTCCGCGAGCCAACGGTTGTAGGCGCGGCACATCGCGGCGGCCAGCTTCGGATCCTTCACGGCGCCGGAGAAGAGGCCGATGCTCGGGTAGAGGAACGCCGCGTCGATGCCGTCGAGATCCATGTCCTTGATCCGCGCGTGCGGATCGAAGCCGCCGGGACGTCCGTCCTTGTACATCATCGTGTCGGGGTTCACCGAGCCGTCACGAGCGCCCACGGCGCCGAGCCGTCCGAGGCCCTTGGGGTTGCCGAGGAGCTGGCCCTCGATCTGCAGGCGCTCCTTGCCGTTGTCGCCGATGACGAGGCGAGGAGCACGCTCGCGGTACGCCGGGTCCATGTAGCGCTCCCAGATGTCGACCGGCTCGAGGATGTGACCGTCGGCGTCGATGACCTTGTAGGTACGTGCCATGGCTCGCCTCCGTGGGGATGTCTGCTTCCTTCTTCTCCGAGGTGGCCCGCCGTGTCAAGCGCTCTCCGCGGAAAGTGCTACGATGCCCCGCACGGAGGAGCAAACGATGAGCGACCATCGCCTGATCGTCGTCCACCCGGCCGCCGAGGATGTCGCCCGCCAGCTCGGGCTGGCCCCGCGCCTGCCGTCGCTGCGCGGCGCGCGTCTGGCCGTCATCGACAACTCCAAGCACAACGCCGATACCTTCCTGAGCGAGCTCGAAGGAATTCTCAGGCGCGACTATGGCGTCGAGCGCGTCGAGCGCTACCGCAAGGCGAGCGCCAGCATTCCGACCCCGCCGGAGATCCTCGCTCGCCTGGCCGAGTCGTGCGACGCCCTGGTGCACGCCGTCGCGGATTGAGGGTCGTGCGTCACGTGGGGTCTCCACGACAGCGTCGAGATGGAGCAGCAGGGACGGCCGGCGGTCACGGTGGTGACGCAAGCGTTCGAGGGGGCGGCGGTGGCAAGGGCCGCCGCGCTCGGTCTGCCGGATCACCCGCGCGTCGCGATCGCGCATCCCCTGGCGAGCCGGCGCGGTGATGAGGTGGAGCGCATGGCGGTCGCGGCCGTAGCGCCCGTGGTCGCCGCGCTGGTGAAGCGCTGATGCCGGCCGTGACGGCGCGCGCGTCGCGGCGGACGATCGACGGCGACTTCGTCGAGGCCGTTCGCTATCTCGAGCGGGAGGGGTGGACAGACGGCCTGCCCGTGATCCCGCCCACGGAATCGCTGGTCGGCGAGATGCTGAGCCACACCAAGCACGCGCCGGACGAGGTGCTCGGCCGGATGGAGCCGCTGCGCGGCACGGTCACCGTCGAGAAGGTGGCGGCGAACGCGGTGATGGCGGGCTGCGAGCCCGAGTACTTCCCGGTCGTGCTAGCGAGCGTCCGCGCCGTGCTCCAGCCGCAATTTCACGTCGGCTCCACCGCGTGCACGACGGGCGGCTCCGCGCCGACCATCATCGTCAACGGTCCGATCGCGCGCCGTCTCGGCATCAGCGGCGGCACCGCATGCTTCGGCGGCAACATCAAGCCCAACGCGACCATCGGCCGGGCGCTCCGTCTCGTCATGCGCAACCTCGGCGGCGCCAAGCCCGACGGCATGGAGAAGTCCACGCAGGCGTGGCCGGGAAAGATCGTGGGCTGTTGCTTCGCGGAGAACGAGGCGCGCTCTCCGTGGGAGCCGTTCCACGTCTCGCGGGGCCATGCGCCGGAGTCGAGCGTCGTCAGCGTGGTGGCGACGCGCGGCATCTATCCGATGACCGAGGGGACGCAGACGACCGGTGAAGGAGTCATCGAGACGCTGGTCGCGGCCATGCGGTACGTCGGCACGCCGATCTTCCATCAGATGCGCAATCGTCTGCCCCTGATCGTCGCGCTCTGCCCGGAGCACGCGCAGGAGATCGCGCGCGCCGGGTTCGGACGGCAGCAGCTGTGCGATCTCCTCTATGCGGAAGTCCGGCTGCCCGTGCGCGAGCTGATCGGGCGCGTTTACTACGGCGCGCGCGCCTGGCCGGAGTGGATCGACGAGTCCGACCCCGACGCGCGCGTGCCGATCGTCGCCACGCCGGACGACATCTGGATCGTGGTCGCCGGCGGAGACGGCCGCCACAGCGCGTGGATGCCGGCGTGGGGCGTCTGTCAGGGCGCCGCCGAGACGATCGAGGTCTGACGACTGGGGGCAGGCGGACGTCACTCCACCGGCGGCAGCTCGGCGCCGGCCCATTCAGAGTAGACGATGAACTTGAAGGGATTGAGCTGCTGATAGCGGGCCCGCAGCGCCTCGAGCGCCCGGCGCCGCAGCATCGTCAGCGCCTCGCTCGAAGGATGGCGCACCAGACCGAGCTGCGTGAGCTTCAGCGCGAGGACGTCGTCGCCCCGCTCGAGGAGCGTCCGTGCACTGCGGACGAACGCCTCCTCGCGCCCGCCGCCGAGTAGATCAAGCGCGGCCGCCCACTCCGCCGGCGCGAGGATTTCCATGCCCTCGCCGTCCGGCTTCCAGTAGCCCGTGCTCTGGTGATAGACGCGCTTGATGTAGTTGTCGCGCACGACGAGGTAGGGGAGTACGAGCGTGGGCGCCTCTCGCAACGAGGCGGGGAGGATGTTCTGGTGCAGGATCTCCGCGAGCGTCCGTCCCTGCGCGATCCCGCTGCGCACGCGCCCGTGAAGCTCGCGCAGCGCCACCTCGAGGCCCGGAAGCGCCTGCACCGTGAAGAGATCGGTCAGAGGCGGATGGCCGTGCACGAGAATGCGCGGCTCGAGCGACCGAATGACGGCGATCGCCTCGAAGAGCCCCTCGGCCGAGCCCTCGGCGACGAACGGCGCGCCGAGATAGGGCATGAAGACGTCGCCGACGAACAGCACGCCCCGATCGGGCACGTGCACGAGGAGTGCGTCACCCGTCTCTCCACCATGGACGGGATGGAAAACGAACCGCGTCCCTCCGATCGTGAGCGTTTCGGGCGCTCGCACCAGGTGATCGGGCACGACGTCGTACCGCCGACCGCTGCCCGCCGAGCCGAAGAAGTAGCGGAAGGGCACGCCGGTCTCGTTCACGAGCCGCAGCTCGTCCGAAAACGCCGCCTGCGCGATCACGCGGGTGCCGGGGCCCTTCAGGGCGCCGAGCCCGCCGATGTGATCCCAGTGGGCGTGGGTCAGGATCACGTGGGAGATCGGCCGGGATGTCCGCTGGCGGAGCGCCGTCACAGCCGCGCGCGCATTGTCCTCGGTCGTGCCGGCGTCGATGGCCACGAGCCCATCGTCCGTCTCCACGAACGCGATGTCGCCGAAGTCGAAGCCCTGCGCCACGTGAACGCCGGCCGCGGGCGTGATGATGCGACGGGGCCGGAACCGGAAGCCGTCGCGGGCCGTAATCGACCCATCGGTCGTGAACACGAGCTGCGTGGGATCGACGCGGGACAGCCCAGCGCGCGCAAGCGTCTCTCGTGCCTCGGCGTGGTGGCCGAGCGTCGTGTGCGCGCTGGCGAGCCCCGCATACACGCTTCGCCGCAGGCCGACGGGAAACCGCTCCTTGTTGTCGAGCACCCACGTCAGATCCTCGACCGCGGTCCGAGCCTTGCCGAAGCGCTCGGGGAGCCCGGCCAACACGACGCCGCGCAGGTAGCGCGGCAGTCCTGGCTCGAGCGCCACGGCGCGGTCGAGCTTGGCGATCGCGTCGTTCACCCTGGCGACGCGACGAAAGAGCGAGACCTCGCCGGCCTGGCGCGCCTGGAAGAGGCCTTCGAGGGCCACGAACAGCGCCCGATCCGGCTCGCTCGCGGCCCGCGCCCGGAAGTACTCGAGCCCCTCCGCGTCACGGCGGCCGGCCATGAACCGCCCGGCCAGCGCCATCACCGTCGCGCCGTCCGCCTTCGGCCACGCGACGGCCTCCTGGAGCGCCTCCAGCTCGAGATCCCGCGCGACGGGGCGCTCAGCGGCTGTCGCACACCCGGCGGGTAGCGCCCCGACGGCCAGGATGACCAGGATCACGCTCACGAGCCACGCCATCGACGCCATGGGAGCCTCCTTCACCGCCGGCGCAGTGAGTACATAAAGTGAACCTACAGACTTCACGTGTACGGCCGCCCTCGGCAGCTGTCAAGTTAACTTTCTGAACTCAGTCAGGGCGGTGAGCCGACCGCTATAATGACGGCGTGGCGAAGCGATACGGTCAGCTCTGCCCCGTCGCGAAATCGCTCGAGGTCGTGGGCGAGCGGTGGACGCTGTTGATCGTGCGCGATCTGCTGCGGGGGCCCGCGCGCTTCCAGGATCTCCGCGCGCAGCTCTCAGGCGTTCCTCCGAGGCTGTTGTCCAGCCGGCTCAAGGACATGGAGAGCGCCGGACTGGTGAGCCGCGAGCTCTACTCCGAGCATCCGCCGCGCGCGTCCTATACGCTGACCGGGCGGGGGCGAGAGCTCGGTGTGGTCGTCGGGGCGCTCGCGACGTGGGGGCGACCGTTCGTGGCGCGGCGGGGCGGTCCGGTCCACACGACGTGCGGTCGGCGCCTGGAGCTCGTGCATTATTGCCCGCACTGTGACGACCGCGTCGATCCCTCGACCGTGCGGGTGCCCGTCGCGGTCGGAGGTGCCGCAAGTCCCGCGATCCGGCGTCGAAGGACGATGCGGGGGCGGCAGCCACGGGCCCGCGGCGCGTAACCGAGCACTGTGAGAACGCGACGAGGAGACGAGCCAGGCATGACCATCGCCAATGGACGCGAGTTCCTGACCATTCCCGGGCCGACGAACATCCCCGACGCCGTGCTGGCCGCCATGCACCGGCCGGCCATCGACATCTACTCGGGCGAGATGCTCGGGCTGACGCGCTCGCTGCACGAGGATCTGCCCAAGGTCTTCCGCACGTCGGGGCGGATCTATATATATGCGGCGAACGGCCACGGTGGCTGGGAAGCGGCCGTCAGCAACGTGCTCTCGCGCGGCGAGACCGTGCTCGTGCTCGAGAGCGGCGTGTTCGCGCTCGGCTGGGGCGACATGGCGGCGATGCTGGGCGCGAAGGTCGAGGTGCTCAAGGGCGACTGGCGCCGCGCCGTTGATCCGGCGGCGGTCGCGCAGCGTCTCGAGTCCGACACGAGTCACGAGATCAAGGCGATCCTCATCGTGCAGGTCGACACCGCCTCGGGCGTCGTCAACGACATCCCGGTCATCCGCAAGGCGATCGAGGGCGCGCGGCATCCCGCGCTGCTCATGGTCGACGCGGTGGCCTCGCTCGGCTGCATGCCGTTCGAGATGGACGCGTGGGGCGTCGACGTCACCATGGCCGGCTCGCAGAAGGGCTTGATGACGCCGCCGGGCCTGGCCTTCGTCGCCGCCAACGAGCGCGCGCACGCCGCGCACCAGAAGGCCGACCTTCGCACGCGCTACTGGGACTGGACGTTCCGCCAGGGCCAGGCGCACTACCAGAAGTACGGCGGCACGCCGCCCGAGCACCTGCTCTTCGCGCTCCGCAAGGCGCTCGACCTGCTGCTCGCGGAGGGGCTGGATCATGCGGCCCGGCGTCACGCGCTACTCGCGGAGGCCACGCGCCGCGCCGTCGCGCGCTGGGCCGAGGGCGGCGCGCTCGCCTTCAACATCGTCGATCCCGCCGAGCGCGCCAACTCCATCACGAACGTGCTCGTGCTCGACCGCGATCCCCAGCCGCTGCTCGACTATTGCCGGGAGCGGTGCGGCGTAGTGCTCGGCGTAGGGATCGGCGGCCTCTCGGGCCGCGCGTTCCGCATCGCGCACATGGGCCACGTCAACGCGCCGATGGTGCTCGGCACGCTCGGTGTCATCGAGCTCGCGCTCGGGGCGCTCGGCATTCCCCACGGCGCCGGCGGCGTGCAGCGCGCGATCGAATACCTCGCGCGCGAGGTGAGCGCGACGTAGCGCATGCACGAGGCGCGCTTCCAGAACGATTCGTTCCTGGTCGGCACCGAGTGGCTCGCTGATCGGCTCGGCGATCCCGACGTCCGGATCGTGGAGGTCACTCCCCCCGGCAGCGGGTACATGTTCGCGCACATCCCTGGAGCGGTGTACCTGAGCCTCGACGATGTGTTCACGGGTCGCCTCTCCGGCATTCGCCGGACGCTCGGGCCCCTGCCCGAGGTGATCGACACGCTGGGTCGCCTGGGGCTCTCGCCTGACAGGCACGTCGTCGTCTATGACGCCAACGGTGGCTCCGAGGCCGCGCAGGTGTTCTGGTTGCTCGACTATCTCGGCTTCAATCGGGTGAGCATCCTGGAGGGCGGCGCCGAGCGATGGATGGCCGAAGAGCGGGTCCAGACGGCCGAGGTCCCGGCGGTCGTGCCGGTCGCCTTCGACGGTGGACCGCGGACCGATCGTCTCGCGACGGCGGAGTGGATCGCGGCACGCCTCGGGGACGGCGGCACGTGCGTGGTCGACTGCCGCACCCCGCAGGAGTTCTCCGAGGGACACATTCCCGGCGCGCGGAACCGGTCGTGGGAGCGCACGCTGACCCTCGACGGTTATCAGCGCTTCCGCGACGCCGCCGACCTCCGTGCCGAGATGGACGCGCTCGGCGCCACGGAGCATCGCGAGATCGTGACGTACTGCAACACGGGGCAGCGCTCGGCACACACGTACCTGACCCTGCGCCTGCTCGGGTATCCGAGGGTCCGCAACTACGACGCGTCCTGGGTGGAATGGGGCGAGCGTCCGGACCTGCCGAAGGCAACCGGGGAGGATCGATGATGACGGGACACGAGCTGCCTCTGTTTCCGGTGACCGTGGTCGGGAGCTGGTCGCGGCCGACGTGGCTGCTGGACGCGTTGCGCAAGCGCCAGGGCGGCCGGATGAGCGCCGCCGACTTCGACGAGGTCGCCGACCGCGCGGTGCTCGAGGCGCTCCGGCACCAGGAAGACGCCGGCGTCGACGTCGTGAGCGACGGCGAGCAGCGCCGGGACAACTTTCACTCGTTCGTGGCCGACAAGCTCGACGGCGTGAAGCTCCTGACGCTGGCCGAGATCATGGACCTCGTCGAGGACCGAGCCGCCTACGAACGAGCCCTGAAATCCGCCGACGCGCCGGCGTTCTCGATCAAGAACGAGACCGTGGTCGACAAGATCCGTCCCCGGCGGCCGCTCGCCCTCGACGAGTTCACGTTCCTGCGCCAGCACACGCGGAAGCCGATCATGGTGCCGCTGCCCGGGCCATACATCCTGGCCCGGTCGATGTGGGTCAAGGGCGTCTCCGACCAGGCCTATCCCACGCGCGAGCATCTCGCCGTCGACGTGGTGAAGATCCTGCGCGACGAGCTCGTCGCGCTGCGCGACGCCGGCTGCGCCTTCGTCCAGTTCGACGAGCCGGTGCTGACCGACGTGGTGTTCAACCGCGACGTCAAGGAGCGCACGTTCATGTGCGGGTCGCTCTCGGAGTCGACGGGAGATCCGTCGCGGGAGCTCTTGTTCGCCACGCGCCTGCTCAACAGCGTCACCGAGGGGATCGACGGTATCCAGACCGGCGTCCATGTCTGTCGCGGCAACTGGAGCCGCAAGGACGACGTGCTGCTGCGCGGCAGCTACGAGCCCCTGGTGCCCACGATGATGGGAATGAAGATCGATCGTCTCGTGCTCGAGTTCGCGACCCCGCGGGCCGGCGACCTCGGCGTGTTCGAGCGCTATCCCAAGCGCAAGCAGCTCGGGCTCGGCGTCGTGAACCCGCGGTCGGACGAGGTGGAATCGCCCGCCTTCATCGTCGATCGCGTGAAGGACGCGCTCGCGTACTTCGAGCCGGGCCAGGTCTATCTCAACCCGGACTGCGGGTGGGGCACGTTCGCCGAGCGGCCGATGAACACGGCCGACGTCGCGGGCCGGAAGCTCCGGACGATCGTCGAGGCCGCGCGCGAGCTGCGCCGGACCGTCGGCTAGGCCGGCGATGCTCAACGGGATCGACGTCGAGGGACTCCGCGGCGCGCTGAAGACGGTGGGCGCCCAGCCAGAGGCCGCGCGGGCCCGCAAGCAGGCGCGCATCCGCTGGCTCGATCGACTGAAGTTCCGGGCCTACGTGCGCAACCACCAGTTCGAGGTGGACGAGCCCACCCAGCTCGCCGGCGACAACGCGAATCCGACCTCGATGGAGTATGTGCTGGGCGCGCTCGGCACGTGCCTGGCCACGGGCTTCGTGTTCAATGCCACGCAGCGCGGGATCGCGATCGCCAACCTCGAGGTCGCGCTCGAGTCCACCCAGGAGAACTATCTCGTCTTCCTCGGTCTCGACTCCGAGCGGCATCCCGGATTCAATCAGGTCACCGCGAAGCTGTACGTGCAGGCCGACGCCGACCCCGCCGTCCTTCGAGAGCTCTGGGAGCACACGGTCCAGACCTCGCCGGTGGGGAACTCGCTCACCCGCGCCGTCACCGTCACGCCCGAAATCGACGTCATTCCCTAGGAGACCACGATGCGACGACGCATTGTCTTCCTGTGCTGCGCCCTGCTGATCGCCAGCGTCGCCGGGGACGCGGCTGCCCAGCAGGCGAAGGCTGAGCCCGTCAACATCGCGGTCGGCTATTTCCCGTCGTGGAACGGCGGCTGGTCCGGCGTCGTGATCAAGAAGAAGGAGCTGTGGAAGAAACACCTGCCCGCGGGCAGCACCGTCCGCTGGGACGTGGTGCTCGTCGGCTTCCCCGTCTTCAACGGGCTCCTGGCCAACAAGCTGCAGATCGGCTATCTCGGGGACGCGCCCGCCATGGTCGCGACCACCAAGCGCGAGACCGCCGACCTCAGGATCGTGTCCCTTCATCACTGGTCGCCGGGGAACATCTGCGCGATCGTGCTGGTGCGGCCCGACGCGCCCGACCTGAAAACACCGCAGGAATGGGTCAAGTGGCTCGACGGCAAGAAGTTCGGCGTGGCCGGCCGCGCGTCCTGCGGGGATCGCTTCACGTCGTTCCTCGAGACGCGCCAGGGGGTGAAGTTCGGCGAGAAGCTCTATCTCGGCCCCGAGGTCATCAAGACCCAGCTCCAGGCCGGCAAGATCGACGCCGCCCAGCAGTTCGAGCCCAACGTCTCCCAGATCGTCGCCCAGGGCATCGCGAAGATCGCCTTCACCGGCGCCACGTGGAACTGGCTCGAGGGCTCGGCGCTGATGATGCGCAAGGACTTCATCGACAAGCACTACGAGGCCGCCAAGGGCTGGGTGAAGGCGGACCTCGAGGCGCTCCGGTTCATCATCGACAACCCGCGCGAGGTCGCGCAGATGGTGGCCGAGGAGCTGCCGGGCTGGACGCCGCCGATGCTCATGACGGCGCTCAACGGCAAGTTCCCGCCGCACGCCGCAGCCGGCGACGTCAACGAGATCCTCGGCCATCCCTTCGACGAGAAGATGCAGAAGTACTTCAAGGACGCGTACGCCTTCTGGCACGAGGTGAAGGCCGTGCCGTCGTCGGACATTCCCGACGGCGCGCTCTACGCGAAGCTCCTCGACGAGGCCGCGAGCGAGCTCGGGATCAAGCTGCCGATCGGGGTCATCCGCGCGACGGGAGAGGTGAAGGGGACGCAGAAATAATCGCCCTGCGCTGCCCCGCCGCGGCGCTCGCGGAACGGGTCGCGAGCCCGCGGCTGTGGCTGGCGTTGCTCGGCTTCGCCACGGTCCTGGGGGCCTGGCACCTGACGACCGCGGTGCTCCGCCTGCCGCTCTTCGACAAGATCACGCCGCCGGTCACCGTGTTCCGCGAATGGTTCAACCGTACGCCGGCCTTCGGCGTCTCGGTGTTCACGCCCGTCTACTACGAGCACATCGCGTACAGCGTCTACCGGGCGTACACCGCCTTCCTCCTCGCGGTGCTGCTCGGCGTGCCGATCGGGCTCGTGATGGGCTGGCGCGAGCGGGTCTACCGGTTCACGTTCCCATTGCTCGAGACCCTTCGCCCGATCCCTCCGCTCGCCTGGGTGCCGCTGGCCATCCTCATGCTGCCGGGCATCGAGCCCCCGGTCATCTACGTCACCTTCATCGCCGCGTTCTTCGCGACCGTGCTGAACACGCTGCTCGGCGTGCTCTCGATCGACCGTAGCTACTTCCGCGCCGCCGAGTGCCTCGGGTTCTCGCCGCGCAACGTCCTCGTCCACGTCGTCGTGCCCGGGGCGCTGCCCTTCATCTTCACGGGGCTTCAGATCGCCATGGGCCTGTCCTGGTTCGCGCTGGTGGCGGGCGAGATGATCGCGGGTCGGCGCGGCCTCGGCTACATGATCTTCGACGCCTACAACATGGCCCAGATCCCCACGATCATCATGGGAATGCTCACCCTCGGCCTGCTCGGCTACGCGTCGAGCGCGCTGGTGCGCCGCCTGGGCCGTGCGCTCATGGCCTGGCGAGGGGTGTGACGTCATGCGGGACCTCGCGCGCCTCGCGCGCAGCGCAGCGGTCTGGCAGGGCCTGGCGGGGATCGCGGCGTTCCTCGCCCTCTGGCAGGTCGCCGCCGCGCTGCACCTGCCCATGCTGCGGCACGTGCCGACGCCGCTGCAGGTCCTGACCCAGCTCGCGACCGAGGTCCACAGCCGCCAGTACTGGCTGTCGTGGTACGTGAGCGGCCAGCGCGTGCTGCTGGGGTACGTGATCGGCGTCGGGCTCGGCGTCCCGCTCGCGCTGGCGATGGGGATGAGTCGCACCTTTCACGGCGCGAGCTTCCCGTTGCTCGAGGTGCTGCGCCCGATTCCGCCCCTGGCCTGGGTGCCGCTCTCGATCCTGTTCTGGCCCACGATGGAGCAGACGATCGTGTCGATCATCTTCCTGGGCGCATTCTTCACGGTGGTGCTGAACGTGCTGGGCGGGGTCGAGGCGATCGACGTGAACTACCGGCGGGCCGCGCTGTCGATGGGAGCCCGTCCGTGGCACCTCTTCTGGAAGATCGTGCTGCCGGCGACGTCGCCGTCGATCTTCACCGGCATGGCCGTGGGCATGGGGCTGACCTGGGAGATCGTGGTCGCCGCCGAGATGATCGCGAGCATCCAGGCCGGGCTCGGCTTCATGATGTGGCAGGCCTACGTGGGCGGCAACATCGCCCTCATCATCGTCAGCATGGTGAGCATTGGCCTCGCCGGTCTCGTGTCGAGCAGCCTGATCTGGATGCTGGGTCGCCGGCTGACCCCGTGGCTCCGGCGCACGTGAGTACGGGCGGTGGGGCGCTCTCGATCAGGAACGTCGGCAAGGTCTACGACCCCGGCGGCGCGGGCGTCGTCGCGCTCGACGACATCTCGCTCGAGATCGGCGCGGGTGAGTTCTGTGTCGTCGTCG
>Ga0075435_100002706_pt1 | contig 11828 bp, 11 predicted proteins | sample RhiMethybrSRZTD4_FD_75302 | JGI IMG/M metagenome (GOLD analysis project Ga0075435, IMG submission 75302) | Populus rhizosphere microbial communities from Tennessee, USA - Rhizosphere MetaG P. TD hybrid SRZTD4 | ecosystem: Host-associated > Plants > Roots > Rhizosphere > Soil | place: USA... | reverse complement strand
GCGCGAGATCTTGTCGATCTCGTCGATGTAGACGATGCCGCGCTTCGCCTTGTCGACGTCGTAGTCGCAGTTCTGCAGCAGCTTCTGGATGATGTTCTCGACGTCCTCGCCGACGTAGCCGGCCTCGGTGAGCGTGGTGGCGTCGGCGATGACGAACGGCACGTTCAGCAGCCGCGCCAGCGTCTGCGCCAGCAGCGTCTTGCCCGAGCCGGTCGGCCCGATCAGCAGGATGTTGGACTTGGCGAGCTCGACCTCGTCGTTCTTCGACAGGTGCTTGAGGCGCTTGTAGTGGTTGTAGACCGCGACCGACAGGATCTTCTTCGCCTGGTCCTGGCCGATGACGTAGGAATCGAGGATGTTGCGGATCTCGCGCGGCGTCGGCAGGTCGGACTTGGCGCCCTTGCCGCCCTTGTCCGAGGCGGTTTCCTCGCGGATGATGTCGTTGCACAGCTCGATGCACTCGTCGCAGATGAATACCGACGGGCCGGCGATGAGCTTGCGGACTTCGTGCTGGCTCTTGCCGCAGAACGAGCAGTAAAGGAGCTTTTCCCCCGAAGAGGATTTTTCCGACACCTAAGCGTTCTCCCGTGACACCAGGACCTTGTCCACAATGCCGTACTTTACCGCGTCTTCGGATCCCATGAAAAAGTCGCGTTCCGTGTCATGGGCGATGACGTCGATCGCCTTGCCGGTGTGGCGGGCGAGAATCTCGTTCAGGCGCCCGCGCAGGAACAGGATTTCCTTGGCGTGGATCTCGATGTCGGTGGCCTGGCCCTGGAAGCCGCCCATCGGCTGGTGGATCATGACGCGCGAGTTGGGCAGGCAGAAGCGCTTGTCCGGGTCCCCCGCCGCCAGCAGCAGCGCGCCCATGCTCGCCGCCTGGCCGACGCACAGCGTCGACACGTCGGGCTTGATGAACTGCATGGTGTCGTAGATCGCCAGTCCCGCCGACACCGAGCCGCCGGGCGAGTTGATGTAGAAATGGATGTCCTTGTCCGGGTTCTCCGACTCGAGGAACAGCAGCTGCGCCACGATCAGGTTGGCGGTGATCTCGGTGACCGGACCGACCAGGAAGACGACCCGTTCCTTCAACAATCTGGAATAAATGTCGTACGCGCGTTCCCCGCGTCCCGACTGCTCGATGACCATCGGGATCAACCCGAGATCGTTCACCTCTGGCATGGGGTTCTTCCAGTTCATGCGTTGCCCATCAGCTCGTCGAAGGGCATGTCCTTGTCGACGACCTTGGCTTTCGACAGCGCCCACTTCACCACGTTCGCCTCGAGCGCCACCCCTTCCATTTCACTGAGCCTTTCCGGCTGCATGTAGAACCATTTTACTACCTCGGCCGGACTCTCGTAGGTTTGCGCCTCCGCCTCCACCAGCGCGCGCACTTCGGCGGGCTTGGGCTGCAGCCCCTCGGCGCGCGCCAGCTCCGCGATCAGCAGGCCGAGCGCGACGCGGCGCCTCGCCGTGTCGGCGAAGGCTTCCGGGTTGAGCGCCGGCAGCTGCTCGGGCTTCATGCCGCGCGCCTGCAGGTCGGCGCCCGCGCGCGCGGTGAGCTCGCGCGCCTCCATCTCGATCAGCGACTTCGGCAGCTCGAGCGGCGTGGCGTCGAGCAGCGCCTGCAGCACCTGCGCCTTGACGCGCGCCTCGACGCGCTTGGCCGCCTCGCGCTCGACGTTGCCCCGCACCTCGGTGCGCATGCGCGCCACGTCGCCGTCGGCGACGCCGAGCGCCTTGGCGAATTCGGCGTCGAGCGCCGGCAGTTCGGCGGCCTCGACCTTCTTCATCGTCAGCTCGAAGCTCGCCTGCTTCCCGGCCACCGCCTTGCCGTGATAGTCGTCGGGAAACTTGAGCTCGAAGCGCTTGGCCTCGCCGGCGGACATGCCGCGCGCCGCCGCCTCGAATTCCGGCAGCATCTGCTTGCCGCCGAGCAGGAAGGTGAAGTTCTCCGCCGCGCCGCCCTCGAATGCCTCGCCGCCGATGCTGCCGCGGAAATCCACGGTGACGCGGTCGTGGTCGGCGGCGGCACGCGCCGCATCGGCATAGCGCGTGCGCTGCTTGCGCAGCACCTCGATGGTGCGCTCGACCGCCGCGTCGTCCACCGCCACGCGCGGCCGCTCGATGGTGGCCCCGGACAGGTCGCCCACCTTGACCTCGGGATAGATCTCGAAGGTGGCGCTGAATTCGAGCGAGCGCTCGTCGGCCGCGTCCTTCTTCTCGATGCGCGGGTGCCCGGCGACGCGCAGCTTGGCCTCGCGCACCGCATCGCTGAACGATTTCTGCACCGCGTCGGTCAGCACTTCGCTGCGCACCTGCGGCCCGTAGGTCTGCGTCACCAGCTTCATCGGCACCTTGCCCGGGCGGAAGCCGGGCATGCGCACGTTGCGCGCGAGCTGCTTCAGGCGCTCGCCGACCTGGCGCTCGATGTCCGCCGCCGGCAGCGTCACCGATACGCGCCGCTCCAGCGTCCCTAGGTTCTCCACGTTAGCCATTCCCTTTGCTTTCCGTTGCCCGCCCGAGCCGGGAAGTGGTGCGAAGGGTGGGACTCGAACCCACAAGCCTTGCGGCGCCGGAACCTAAATCCGGTGCGTCTGCCAATTCCGCCACCCTCGCCCGTAAAAAGGGGGGTAAAAACAACGTATTATACCTTCGCGTGTCGGTCGGCCATTACGAGAACTTCCCCGTCGCATCGCTGCTCCTGCCCGCCCCATTGCGGGAGCCCGTCGAGATCATTTATCGCTTCGCGCGCACGGCCGACGACTTCGCCGACGAAGGCGACGACCCGCCCGCGCTCCGGCTGGAAAAATTGCGAGCCTTTCATCGGCAGATTGAAGGCCCCTCGGCCGTCGCGGACATCATCCGGCGACATCAACTTCCAGCGCAACTGTTTGCCGACCTGCTCGATGCGTTCACGCAGGATGTCACGAAGAAACGCTATGCGAATTACGCCGAAGTGCTCGACTACTGCCGCCGCTCGGCCAATCCGGTCGGGCGCCTGCTGCTCCACCTGTTCAAACGCACGTCTGAAACAGACCTGAACCGCTCCGACGCGATCTGCTCTGCGCTGCAGCTGATCAATTTCTGGCAGGACGTCGACGTCGACTTCGTCAAGGACAACCGCGTTTACCTGCCGCAGGACGAGATGGCGCGGTTTGGCGTTTCCGAGGCGCATCTGAAGGACAAGCGCTGCGATGACGCCTGGAAAGCATTGCTTTCATTCCAAACGACAAGAACCCGGGAGCTGATGCTTGCGGGAGCGCCGCTCGGCCGCGACTTGCCCGGGCGCGTCGGGCTCGAGATCCGCGCCACCGTTCAAGGGGGGCTGCGCATCCTCGACAAGATCGAGAGCGCCGGCTTCGACGTGTTCCGCCGGCGGCCGGTGCTGCGCGCCTTCGACTGGCCGCTCCTGCTGCTGAAGTCGGTATGACGCCCGACGAGTATTGCCAGCAGAAGGCGGCCGGCAGCGGGTCGAGCTTCTACTACTCGTTCCTGTTCCTGCCGGCAGAGCGCCGGCGCGCCATCACGGCGCTTTACGCCTACTGCCGCGAGGTCGATGACATCGTCGACGAGGGCCTCGACCCGCAGGTCGCCGCGCCCAAGCTCGCTTGGTGGCGCGCGGAGCTCGCCAACCTGGCCAAAGGCAATCCGCAGCATCCCGTCACCAAGGCGCTGTTGCCTCTGAAGGCAAAATTCTCGATCGACGAGCCGCGTCTGCTCGAAATCATCGACGGCATGGAAATGGACCTGACGCAGTCGCGCTACCTCGACTGGGCCGGGCTCGAGCGCTACTGCTATCGCGTGGCCGGCGTGGTCGGGCTGCTCGCCGCGGGCATCTTCGGCTACCGCAATTCGCGCACCCTCGAGTACGCCAGGAACCTCGGCATCGCCTTCCAGCTCACCAACATCATCCGCGACGTGGGCGAGGATGCCCGCAAGAACCGCATCTACCTGCCAATGGAGGACCTGAAGCGCTTTGGCGTCACGGCGGCGGAGATCCTGAATGGGAAGCAAACTCCGGGCTTCTCGGCCTTGATGGCATTTGAAACGCAAAGGGCAAAGGACTATTACGCCAATGCGTTCGCCAACCTGCCCGCGGAAGACCGCAAGGCGCAGCGCGCCGGCCTGATCATGGCCGCGATCTACCGCACGCTGCTGGGGGAAATCGAGGCCGATGGCTTCCAGGTGTTGAAGCAGCGCACCTCGATCACCCCGCTGCGCAAATTCTGGATCGCCTGGAAGACATGGGTCAGCGCATAGCGGCGGGACAAGGAACAGCCACGAAACGCGTGGCTGTTGTGGGCGCCGGTTATGCCGGCATGGCCGCGGCCGTGACGCTGGCATCGCGCGGCGTCCCGGTCACGGTGTTCGAGTCGGGGCCGGTTCCCGGCGGGCGCGCCCGCCGCGTGAGGACCGAAGGTCGCGAGCTCGACAACGGCCAGCACATCCTGGTCGGCGCGTACACCGAGCTGTTTCGCCTGATGCATCTGGTGGGCGTGCCGGGCGACGCATTGCTGCGCATCCCCCTGGAGATTCGCTACGCAAGGGATTTTTCCTTCCGCTCGCTCTGGCTGCCGGCGTCCTTCGGCCTGGCGCTGGGCCTGCTGCTGGCGCGAGGCATTCCGTTCGCCGAGCGCCTCGGCGCCGCGCAATTCATGTCGGCGATGCGCCGAAGCGGCTTTCGCCTCGCCCAGGACGTCCCGGTGAGCGAGCTGCTGAACCGGCACGGCCAGAACGGCCGCATCGGTCATTTCCTCTGGCGGCCGCTGTGCGTCTCGGCGCTCAACACGCCGCCCGAGCTGGCTTCGGCCAACCGCTTCCTCGCCGCGCTGCGCGACACGCTGGGCGGCGCGGCCGGCGCGAGCGACCTGCTCCTGCCGCGCGTCGACCTGTCGCGCATGTTTCCCGAACCTGCAATGGAATACGTAAGGGCGCACGGCGGCGACGTCCGGCTGCGGTCTCCGGTTGAAAGCCTTTCCTCGTTGAAAAATGAATTTAAGTCCGTAATCGTGGCCGTCGGGCCGCATCAATTGAAAGGCCTGATGCCGGAAACAACCGATTTCACCTATCAGCCCATTTACACCTGCTATCTGCAGTACGCCGCCGAGGTGCGCCTGCCGTTCCCGATGCTCGGCCTCGCCGACGGCCTGGTGCAATGGGTCTTCGACCGCGGTGCGCTGCTAGGTGAAAAAGGCCGGCTCGCCTGCGTCATCAGCGCGCAGGGCGATCACCAGCAGATGGAACAGGACGAGCTTGCCAGGCGCTGCCACCTGGAGCTGAAAAAGGAAATGCTCGTCGCAGAAGATCCTGCCTGGATGCGCGTCATTGCAGAGAAGCGGGCGACGATCACTTGCGCCGTGGGCCTGCTGCCCGTCAACACCGACCTTGGAAACATCCGCCTCGCCGGCGACTACACCGACCCGGAGTACCCGCCGACCCTTGAAGCCGCCGTGCGCAGCGGCGTGAAAGCGGCGCTAGAGGTTACGCAATAACTGCACTGCCTGGTCGACGCGCTCGACCGCCAGAATCTCCAGGCCAGCGATTTTCCCCTTTGGCGCATTGGACTTTGGCACGATCGCCTTCTCGAATCCGAGCTTGGCCGCTTCCTTCAGGCGCTCCTGCCCGCGCGGCGCAGGGCGCACCTCGCCGGCGAGGCCGATCTCGCCGAACACCACGACTTTCCCGTGGATCGGCTTGTCGGTCAGCGATGAGACGATGGCAAGCGAGACGGCGAGGTCCGCGGCCGGCTCGCCAATGCGCACGCCGCCCACCGCATTGATGAACACGTCCTGCTCCGAGGTCGGCACGCCGGCATGGCGATGCAGGACCGCGAGCAGCATGGCGAGGCGGTTCTGCTCCAGGCCGACCGACAGGCGGCGCGGGTTGGGCATGTGCGCGGCATCCACCAGCGCCTGGATTTCGACCAGCAGCGGGCGCGTGCCCTCGAGGGTCGCGACCACGCAGGAGCCGGGGACCGGCTTCTCATGGGAATTCAGGAACAGCCTCGACGGGTTGCTCACGCCCTTCAGCCCGCTCTCGGTCATGGCGAACACGCCCAGCTCGTTCACCGCGCCGAAGCGGTTCTTGGTGGCCCGGATCAGGCGGAAGCTGGAGTTCGGGTCGCCCTCGAAGTAAAGCACCGTGTCGACGATGTGCTCGAGCACGCGCGGGCCGGCGATGGCGCCCTCCTTGGTGACGTGGCCGATGAGGAACAGCGCGAAGCCGAGTCGCTTCGCCAGCCGCGTGAGCTGGGCCGCCGTCTCGCGCACCTGCGCCACCGAGCCCGGCGCGGACTGCAGCGCCTCCGACCACAGCGTCTGGATCGAGTCGATCACCGCGACGCGCGGGCGCGCGGCCTCGAGCGTGTCGAGCACGCGCTCGAGCTGCGTCTCGGCGAGGAGCTGCACGCGCCCGGCGTCGAGCGCCAGGCGCCGCGCGCGCAGCGCGGTCTGCTCGAGCGACTCCTCGCCGGTCACGTACAGCGCCTTCTCGAGGAAATTCGGATTGGACAGGGCCTGCAGCATCAGCGTCGACTTGCCGATGCCCGGGTCGCCGCCCAGCAGCACCACCTGTCCGGGGACCAGCCCGCCGCCCAGCGGCCGGTCGAGCTCGTCGAGGCCGGTGGGCACGCGCGCCAGCTCGCGCGCCTCGATCTCGGCGAGCGGCACGGTCGGCACCGCGGCGCCCGCCCGGCGCTTCTCGGTCAGCGACTCGACCAGGGTGCCGGCCGCGCCGCAGGACGGGCAGGCGCCGAACCACTGCAGCGCCGACGCGCCGCACTCGGAACAGACGTAGGCGGTCTTGCGCTTCACGCCACTTCGCCGACCGGCACGCGCGGCGCGAGTGCGCACAGCAGCTCGTAGCCGACCGTGCCGGCGGCGGCGGCGACCTCGTCGGCCGGCAGGCCCTCGCCCCACAGCGTCACCGGCGAGCCGATGTAGGCCTCCTGGATGTCGCTGATGTCGACGCAGATCATGTCCATCGAAACGCGGCCGACGACGCGCGTGCGCTTGCCGTGCACCAGCACCGGCGTGCCGGTGGGCGCGTGGCGCGGATAGCCGTCGGCGTAGCCACAGGCGACCACGCCGATGGTGATCTCGCCTGCCGCCTCGTAGGCGAAGCCGTAGCCCACCTTCTCGCCCGGCTGCAGGTGCTGCGTGGCGATGATCTCGGAGCTCAGCGTCATGGCGGGCTTGAGGCCGAGCGAATCGGCGCTGCGATCGGGGAACGGCGTGCAGCCGTAGAGCATGATGCCCGGCCGCACCCAGTCGGCGCGCGTTTCATCGGGGAAGCGGATCAGCGCGGCGGAATTGGCGAGCGAGCGCGGCACCTCGAAGTCCTTGGTCAGCTCGTTGAACCAGTCGAGCTGCGCCTTGATGCCGGTCGGCCCGTCGGCGTCGGCGAAGTGCGTCATCAGCGTCACGCCCTTGACCTGCGGATGCATGCGGATCGCGTTGTAGGCCGGGCGCAGGCTTTCCACGCCGAAACCGAGGCGGTTCATGCCGCTGTTCACCTTGACGTAGGCCTGGATCTCCTTCGGCAGCGCGACGTGCCGCAGCATCTCCACCTGCTCCGGATTGTGGATCACCGGCGTCAGGCCGTACTTCGGCAGCAGCGGCAGGTCGGCGGCCTTGAAGTAGCCCTCGAGCAGCAGGATCGGCTTGGTGACGCCGGCGACGCGCAAGCGCGCCGCCTCCTGGAAATCGAGCACCGCGAAGCCGTCGGCGCCGTCGAGCGCGCGCGCCGCGCGCTCCAGACCGTGGCCGTAGGCGTTCGCCTTGAGCACCGCCCAGAGCTTGGCGCTCTTGGCGTGGCTGCGCGCAACTGTCAGGTTGTGTGCGAGCGCGGCCGAGGAAATGGCGGCTCGGATCGGACGCGGCATCGTCGGGCTATTGTGCTATAAAACCGCGGCGCATGAACGCCGGCTTCTACATCATCATGGCGGCGCAGTTCTTCTCCTCGCTCGCCGACAACGCGCTGCTGGTGGCGGCAATCGCGCTGCTGATGCAGGCCGACGCGCCGACCTGGCTCACGCCTTACCTCAAGTTCTTCTTCGTCGTCTCCTACGTGCTGCTGGCGCCCTACGTCGGCGCCTTTGCCGACCGCCTGCCCAAGGGCAAGGTGATGTTCATCGCCAACTCGATCAAGATCGTCGGCTGCGTGATGATGCTGTTCAACGTCGACCCGCTGCTCGCCTACGCGGTGGTCGGGCTGGGCGCGGCGGCCTACTCGCCGGCGAAATACGGCATCCTCACCGAGTACCTGCCGCACAGCAAGCTGGTGATCGCCAACGGCTGGATCGAGGGGCTGACGGTGGCCTCGATCATTCTCGGCACCATGTTCGGCGGCCTGCTGATCCACTCGCAGGTCGCGGGCACGCTGCTCGCCTTCGACCTGCCGTTCATCGACACCTCGATCGATACCGCCGCCGAGGCGGCGATCGCGGTGATCGTGGTGGTGTACGGCGTCGCCGCGGTGTTCAACCTGCACGTGCCGGACACCGGCGTCGCGCTCAAGGGGCTGGACGCCAACCCGGTCGACACCCTCAGGGACTTCGGGCGCTGCATCGTGCACCTGTGGCGCGACCACCTCGGCCAGATCTCGCTCGCGGTGACGACGCTGTTCTGGGGCGCCGGCGCCACGCTGCAATTCATCGTCATCGAGTGGGCGCGCAGCGCCCTCGGCTTCGACCTGTCGAAGGCCGCCATCCTGCAGGGCGTGACGGCGGTCGGCATCGCCATCGGCGCGGTGGTGGCCTCGATGTGGGTGTCGCTCGACCGCTCGGTGCGCGTCATTCCGCTCGGCATCGGCATGGGGCTGGTCGTCATCGTCATGATCTTCGTCAAGCAGGTGTGGCTCGCCGCCGCGCTGCTGGTGCTGATCGGCGGCCTGGCCGGATTCTTCGTCGTGCCGATGAACGCGCTGCTGCAGCATCGCGGCCACCACCTGGTCGGCGCCGGGCGCTCGATCGCGGTACAGAATTTCAACGAGAACAGCTCGATCCTGGTGATGATCGCCCTCTACTCGCTGCTGCTGGGCGTCGGCATCTCGATCTATACCGTGGTGATCATCTTCGGGATGTTCGTCGCCGGCACCATGGCGCTGGTGCAGGCCTGGTACTGGCGCAACCGCCGCGTGCACAGCGACGAGATCGAGCGCCTGCTTGCCTTCGCTCGCGCCGAAACCCCGCATCGTCCGCGCGCGTAGGCGCGCCCGGGTCAGGCGTTCCGCAGGGTCTTTCTCGCGAACAACAGGTCTTCCCAGGCCTTCGACTTGTCGGGCAGGTTGCGCAGAAGATAGGCCGGGTGATAGGTGACGACCAGCGGCACGCCGGCGTAGCGGTGCACGCGCCCGCGCAGGCTGGCGATGGTGGCGTCGGTATCGAGCAGCGTCTGGGCGGCGAAGCGCCCCATCGCCACGATCAGCTTCGGCTCGATCAGCGCAATCTGCTCCACCAGGTGAGGCGTGCAGCGCGCCACTTCCTCGGGCTCCGGGTTGCGGTTGCCGGGCGGCCGGCACTTCAGGACGTTGGCGATGTAGACGTTCTCGCCGCGCTTCATGCCGAGCGCGGCGAGCATGCTGTCGAGCAGGCGCCCCGCCTGCCCGACGAAGGGCTCGCCCAGCCGGTCTTCCTCCGCGCCCGGCGCCTCGCCGACCAGCATCCAGTCGGCCTGCTCGTCGCCCACGCCGAACACCGTCTGCGCGCGGCCCTTGTGGAGGCCGCAGGCGGTGCAGGCCGGCACGGCTTTTTTCAGCGCGATCCAGCGCTGTTCCTTCGGATCGGACGCCACCCGGCCGCGCAGCTTCCAGCGCGGCGCCAGCCCCATTTCCGTCAGGATTTCCTCGCGGCGGCTCACCGAATGGGCAGCGTCAGCACCAGCGCGTCCTCGCGACCGGGGTTGGCCGGGTAGTAGCCGCGCCGCACCGCGACCTTGCGGAAACCGAAACGCGTATAAAGCGTCTGCGCCGCGTGATTGCTCGGGCGCACCTCGAGAAACACGCTGTGCGCCTCGAGCGCGCGCGCCAGCGATACCGCCTCGGCCAGCAGCGTGCGGCCATGGCCGCTGCGCTGGCGCCGCGCCGCCACCGAGAGATTGAGCAGGTGCGCCTCGCCGGCCGCGACCATCAGCACGAAGTAGCCGAGCAGCTCGCCCTGGCTTCGCCAGGTACGGCAGGCGTAGCCGGCGCGGATCGAGTCGGCGAAATTGCCGTGGGTCCAGGGGTGGGTGTAGATCGACGTCTCGATCTTCATCACCTCGGCAAGATCCTTCTCGCGCATCGGCGCGAGCTCCGGGACATCCTTGAGCACGGCGCTCATATGACGCTGCGACCCGTCCTCACTTGCGCTGCTCCTCCATCGTCAACGCCACCTTGTCGCGCACATAGAGCGGCGCCGCTTGCGCCGCATCCACGCCCTGCCCGGCCGCCAGCCGCGGCGCCGCAAGCCGGGCGACGCCCATGGCGCTGGGATGAATTTCGGCTTTCAGGAAAGAAATTTTTCCCTTCAGAAAATCCGGATACTCGGCAAAGCCGCTGCCGCAGCCGACCCAGGCCTCCCCGGGCGGCACCGGCGCGGCGCCCGGCGCAACGCATTGCGCGGGAATGATTTCCCGCCAGCTCGAACCGTGCCGCTCGAGCGCCGAATAATACACTTCGCGCATGCGCGCATCGATGCACGCCGCGACGCGCGGCGCGCCGCATTCCTCCGCCAGCGCCTCGAGCGTCGGCACGCCGAGCACCGGCAGCGAGCGCCCGAAGGCGATTCCCTGCGCCAGGCCGCAGGCGATGCGCAGGCCGGTGAACGAGCCCGGCCCGGCACCGAAGGCAACGGCGTCCAGATCCTCCATCCGGCATTGTTCCTTTGCCAGCAGGCTTTCGATCATCGGCAGGGCGAGTTCGGAGTGCCGGTTGGGCGCATGGCGCTCGGCGCCGACGACCCTGCCGTCGCGCCACAGCGCCACCGAGCACCACTCGGTCGAGGTCTCGAGCGCGGCGAAGAGCATGGCGGATTCTATATACTGGCCGCCATGAAGGAACATTCGATCGCGGTCATTCCCGGCGACGGCATCGGCCGGGAGGTCATGCCCGAGGGCGTGCGGGTGATGGAAGCGGCCGGCGCGCGGCACGGCCTGCGCTTGCGCTGGACGGAATTCGACTGGAGCTGCGACTGGTACAAGGCGCACGGCAAGATGTGCCCCGACGACGCCCCCGACATCCTGCGCAAGTTCGACGCCATCTATTTCGGCGCGGTCGGCAACCCGAAGATCGTCGCCGACCACATCTCTGCCTGGGGCCTGCTGATCAATTTCCGCCGCTGGTTCGACCTCTACGTCAACCTGCGGCCGGTGCGCCTGTTCGAGGGCCTGCCCTGCCCGCTCGCCGGCCGCAAGCCCGGCGACCTCGACTACTACGTGATCCGCGAGAACACCGAGGGCGAGTACGGCAACGTCGGCGGCCGCCTGTTCGAGGGCACGCCGCAGGAAGTCGTCACGCAGCTGTCGGTGTTCAGCCGCAGGGGCGTGGACCGCATCATGAAGTACGCGTTCGAGCTGGCGCGCAAGCGCAAGAAGCACGTCACGTCGTGCACCAAGTCGAACGGCATCTCGATCACCATGCCCTATTGGGATGAAAGATTTGCAGAATTGAAGAAATCCTATCCCGACGTGAAAACGGACCAGTACCACGTCGACGGCTTGTCGATCCAGCTGGTGCTCAATCCCGACCGCTTCGACGTCATCGTCGCCTCCAACCTGTTCGGCGACATCCTGTCGGACCTCGGGCCGGCGACCGCCGGCACCATCGGCATCGCGCCGTCGGGCAACATC
>Ga0075435_100002704_pt1 | contig 11832 bp, 11 predicted proteins | sample RhiMethybrSRZTD4_FD_75302 | JGI IMG/M metagenome (GOLD analysis project Ga0075435, IMG submission 75302) | Populus rhizosphere microbial communities from Tennessee, USA - Rhizosphere MetaG P. TD hybrid SRZTD4 | ecosystem: Host-associated > Plants > Roots > Rhizosphere > Soil | place: USA... | reverse complement strand
CGACCGCGGCCGGCTTCGCCTCCGGGCTGGCGGCCAGCCCCGCCCCCGTCACGATCAGGCCGGCGACGGATGCGAGCACCGAGCGTTCCACGATTCCCATTTGCGCCTCCCGAAGCACCGGTCCCGCCATTCTGCTTCTTTTCCCGCGCCACCCGCCACGCCGTGTCACCAATGCCGCGGGCGCGACTCTATTCGACCGGGGGCTCCCCTTCGCCGGATTGGCGAGTGCTACGCTGAGGATCGAGATGAAGTTCATCGCGGGTGTGGTCGTCGGGATCCTGCTCATCGTCGGGGGCGGCGCCTTCATGGTCTACGGCGGCCGCACGAGCATCGCCGCCACCACGCCTCCGGACATGGTGGACAAGATGGCTCCGGTCGCGAGGGATCGCGCGATCGTGCGCAGCGCGCCGGCGCTGAGCATTCCCGCCGACCCGGCGCGCGCGGCCCGCGGCATGGAGCACTACGGCGAGAACTGCCTCCCCTGTCACGGCGCGCCCGGGGTGAAGCCGATGGAGATGGCGGAGGGGATGAACCCGAAGCCCCCGGACCTCGACGGGCCGCACACCCAGGGCTTCTCGGACGGACAGCTCTTCTGGATCGTCAAGAACGGCATCCGCGCCAGCGGGATGCCCGCGTTCGGGGTCAATCACCAGGATCCCGAGATCCAGGACATCGTGGCCTTCGTGCGGCACTTGCCGAGCCTCACCGCCGCCGAGAAGCAGGAGCTGGGGGAAGCCCTCCCGCACGAGCATCATCACGAGGCGGGGGGGCACGACGAGGCCGAGGGGCACGACGCGCCCGCGGCGCACGAGCACGCGCCCGGTACGCCTCCCCACCATCACTGAGGCGCGGCCGCCTCCTCCATCGCCAGCTCCGTCTCCAGGCTCGCGCGGTCGCGGAAGAGGCTCGCCAGGGCGAGGAGCTTCCCGCCCGAGAGATAGCGGATGCTGGCATCGTGCTTCTCCAGGCTGCCCTCGACGACGGCCTCGCCGTAGCGCGGCGCGTAGCCGACGTAGTTGAGCGAGACGTCGTAGTGCTGGCTCCAGAAGAACGGCACGTCCGTGAAGGGCCCGCCGACCCCGGCGAGCGTGCGCGCCACCGCCTGCCCCTGGCGTTGGGCCAGGACCCAGTGCTCGATCCGCGCCGGCTCCCCGCGGCGCGGCTCCGGCCAGCGCGCGCTGTCGCCGATGGCGAATACGCCCGCGGCTTCCGTCTGTAGCCGCGCGTCGACCACGATCCCGTTGTCCACGCGCAGTCCCGCCGCCTGGGCCAGGGCCACGACCGGCCGCACGCCCACACCCGCGACCACGAAGTCCGCATCGAGGCGCGCGCCGGAGGACGTCACGACGCGGCCGGGCTCGACACCGCTCGCGGTCTGGCCGAGGTGGAACACCACGCCGTGCTCTTCGTGGAGCCGGCGCACGAAGTCGCCCACCTCGGGCCCCAGGACGCGCCCGAGCGGCCGCTCGTCCGGGGCCACCACGTGGACCTCGACCTTGCGCGCGCGCAGCGAGGCCGCCACCTCCAGGCCGATGAAGCTGGCCCCGATGACCACCGCTCGCCGCGCCCCCTGCGCCGCGGCCACGATCGCGCGGCTGTCGGCGAGGGTGCGCAAGGAGAAGACGGGCGGACCTCCGTCGCCCGGTATCTTCAGACGGACGGGCTCGGCGCCCGTGGCCAGGACGATCGCGCCGAACGCGCGTGTGCTCCCGTCGGCAAAGGTCAGGGTCTTGCGAGCAGGGTCGAGAGCGGACACGCGCTGGCCCAGGGCCAGCTCGATCGCCTGCTCCTCGTAGTAGTCACGCGGGTGAAGGGGGATCCAGTCTTCGGGCGCGGTGCCGGCGAGGTAGTCCTTGGACAGGTTCGGCCGGTCGCAGGGCGCGTCGCGGTCTCCGTCGACGAGCGTGATCTCGCCCTGGAATCCGAGGTGGCGCAATTCCTCGGCCACGCCGTTCCCCGCCGCTCCCGCCCCCACGATGCCGATCGAATGCGGCGTGGCTGCGGGGCGCGACCGCGGACGGACCGTGCCCGGCCTCTTTTCCTTGCCCTGGACGGTGACCCTTCCGCCCGCGATCGAAACCGCATAGGCATCGACCGGCTTGAGCGCGGGGGCACGGAGGGCTTCACCCGTGCGCAGGCTGAAGCAGGCATGGTGCCAGGGACAGCGCACGGTGTCCCCGACGACCAGGCCCTCGGCGAGCGGCCCCCCGTAGTGGCTGCACGTCGCCCCGATGGCGAAAGCCTCGTTCCCGCGCCGTACGAGGAGGACGGCCTCGCCCTCGACGTGTCCGAGACGCGGCTGCCCATCCTGGAGGTCTTCGAACGGCAGGCCCGCGGAGAGGTCGGGGCCCTTGGACGGCGCCGGCTCGTCGCTCATGTCCACCTCGCGTATGCCTCGGTGAGGACACTACGAGTGTCCCTCATACAGGGAGTCCGCGGGCTCCGCGAGGTGACAGGATCAGGCGGGCAGGGTGGACTGCCGCCCCTGCAGGAAACGGCGGACGGCAGGGTCGCGCTCGAGGCCGATCGCCCGCTCGTACGCGCGGCGGGCGCCGTCATGTGCGCCCGTCCGCGCGAGCAGGTCCGCGCGCGCCGCCCAGTAGGGCTGGTACTCGGCGAGGCGTGCGTCTTTCGCCACCTCGTCCAGCGCGGCCAGGGCGGGGCCGGCGCCCTGCAGCTCCGCGACGGCCAGGGCGCGGTTGATGGCGACGACCGGTGATCCGGTGATGGCCCACAGCGCGTCGTAGAGCCGCACCACCGCGTCCCAGTTGGCCTGCCCGGTGTGGCGGCGATAGACGTGGGCCGACTGCAGCGCCGCTTCGAGCTGATAGCGGCCGATGTCACCGAGCACGCGGGCGCGGCCCAAGGTCCGTTCCGCCTCCTCGATCAGCGGCCAGTCCCATCGGGCCGGATCCTGATCGGCGAACGGGACGTATTCGCCGTCCGCGCCCCGGCGCGCGCCACGACGCGCCTCCGCGTGCAGCACGAGGGCCAGGAGCCCCAGCGCTTCCGGCTCCTCCGGCATCAGCTCGGCCACGAGCCGGGCCAGGAACAACGCCTCCTCGGCGAGGTCGCGCCGGACCGCGTCCGTCCCGCTCGGGTCGCTCCACCCTTCGGCGAAGGCGGCGTAGACCGCGGCCAGGACCGCCTCCAGCCGGTCCCGAAGCTCCTCGGGCTCCGGTATGCGGAACGGGATGCCGGCCTCCCGGATCTTGTCCTTGGCCCGGACCAGCCGCTTCGCCATGGCCGCCGGCGACAGGAGGAACGCGGAGGCGATCCTCTTCGCATCCAGCCCGACCACGACCTGCAGCATCAGCGGGGCACGGACGGCGGCGTCGAGGGCGGGGTGGGCACAGGCGAACATCAACGCCAGACGACGATCCGGGACCACGGCGTCCGCTCCCGCCGCTTCCAATCCCTCCGCCAGGATCCGCACCTGCGCCGTCGCCGCCTCCGCGCTCCCACGCCGGCGGGCGGAGTCGATGATCCGGCGCCGGGCCACCGTCATGAGCCAGCCCTCCGGATTCGCAGGGCAGCCGCTCCGCGGCCAGTCCGCGAGCGCGGAGGCGAACGCCTCCGAGAGGGCGTCTTCCGCCGCCGCGACGTCACGCGTCCGCGCGGCCAGGAAGGCCACGAGCCTTCCGTAGCTGCGCCGCGCCACCGCCTCCGCGGCGCGACGCGCGGGCGCGTCGCCGGCGTCTTCCGTCACGCCGGCGCGTAGTGGAGCAGGACCTTCCCGTTCTTGAAGAGCCGCGAGTGCGTCCGCTTCAGGTCGATGGTCTTCGGGAGCCCCTCGAAGAGGGTCCGTCCCTTCCCGAGGGCGACCGGCGCCACCACGAGCTGGTACTCGTCGATCAGGCCCGCCGCCGCCAGTTGGGCGACCACGCTCCCGCTGCCCATGATCACGAGGACCGGCCCCGTCTCGTTCTTCAGCGTGCGCACCTCCGCGGCCGGATCGCCCTTCACGACCTTCGTGTTGGCCCAGGAGACGGTCGTCAGCGTCCGCGAGAACACGAGCTTGGGCAAGGTGTTCATTCCCCCCGCGACCTTCGGATCCTTCTCCTTCGCTGCGGGCGTCGGCCAATACTTCATCATCAGCTCGCAGGTCTTCCGGCCGAAGAGGAGCTGACTCTCGCCGCTCGCGTTCTCGGCCGTGAAGGCCTTCCACTCCGGGTCGTCGTTGTCGCGGTGGGCCCAGCTCATGTCGTTGCGTGCGTCCGTGAAGTAGCCGTCGAGGCTGACGAATTCGAAGGCGATCAGCTTGCGCATGTTCGTGTCCTCACTTCGTTGAAAGAGGCCGTCACTCCCGCCGGCGGCCACCATCGCGTGTGGGTGGCTGGCCCGGGACTTCCGGGAGGCTGTCGATGAATTTCTGGACGACGGGTTCGTCGGAGGACTCGCGCAGCGGACGGACCTCGACGACACCGTGGAGCGCGGTCGGGCAGCGCGCGGCCCAGGCGATGGCGGCATCGAGGTCGGGAACGTCGACGATGTGGTAGCCGGCGAGCTGCTCCTTCGAGTCGGCGTAGGGGCCGTCCAGCACCTGGGTCTTGCCGTCGACGACGCGCACGGTGGTGGCGGAGGAGGTGGGCATCAGACCGCCGCTGCCCTTGAGCACGCCCGCCTCCGCCATGGCTTCCACGTACGCCCGGTAGACGCCGAGCCAGCGCTCCTTGTCCTCCGCCTTCAGCTGGGGCCAGCCCGCCTCTTTGACATAGTCCATCAGCATGTATTTCACGGGCCGCCGTCCCTCCTCATCATCATGACGTTCGAAAGCCGGCCATTTGGACAGTCAGGGTGTCCGGCACTATGTTCGTATGGGAATGAGCTTCGATCGACGCCGCGCGGTGGGGATCGCCGCGGCCCTGGTGGCCGCGGGCGCGGGGGGCTGGTGGGCCCTCCGCCCGCACGCCTCCGTCCCCGCGGTCCCGCCGCCGCCCACGTCCCCCGCCCCCGTGGCCGAGGCCGTCTTCGCCCCGACCGTGCCCAACCCCGGCGGAGCGCCGGGGCCGGCGCCCGCGGGCATGGTCTGGATCCCCGGGGGCGAGTTCTCGATGGGAGCCGCCGACCCGCGTCAGGTCGAGCACGGGGGCCACGAGGCCATGAACGACACGCGGCCGATCCATCGCGTGTACGTCGATCCCTTCTGGATGGACGCCACCGAGGTCACGAACGAGGAGTTTGCGGCCTTCGTGAAGGCGACGGGCTACGTCACGGTGGCGGAGAAGAAGCCGACGCGCGAGGAGTTCCCCACCGCGCCCGAGGAGAACCTGGTCGCGGGCTCGGTCGTCTTCACCCCCGTGGCGCAAGCGGTGCCGCTCGACGATCACTACCAATGGTGGTCCTACGTGCGCGGGGCGAACTGGCGCCATCCGCTGGGGCCGGCGAGCGATCTCAAAGGCCACGCCCGGGAGCCCGTGGTGCAGGTGGCCTACGAAGACGCCGAAGCGTACGCGCGGTGGGCGGGCAAGCGGTTGCCCACGGAAGCGGAATGGGAGTTCGCGGCGCGCGGGGGCCTCAGCGGCAAGCTCTATCCCTGGGGCGACGAGCTCAAGCCCGGCGGCCGCTGGGCCGCGAACATCTACGAGGGCCGGTTCCCGGTCCAGGGGGCGGAGAGTGGCGAGGACGGCTATGTCGGCCTCGCTCCCGTCGCGCAGTTCGCGCCGAACGGGTACGGCCTCTACGACGTCGCCGGCAACGCCTGGGAATGGGTGAGCGACTGGTATCGCCCCGACTACTACGCGACCCTCGCCGCCGCGGGGGGGGTCGCGCGCAACCCCCGCGGGCCGGAGACCAGCTTCGATCCGGCCGAGCCCGACCAGCCCAAGCGCGTGCACCGGGGCGGCTCGTTCCTGTGCACCGAGCAGTACTGCACGCGCTACATGCTCGGCACGCGGGGCAAGGGCGAGGTGCGGACGGGCAGCAACCACGTCGGCTTCCGCTGCGTCCGGAGTCCGGCCGCGCGCTGACCCCGAAAGCGGGTCAGGACCGCTCGAAGGGGAGCACGAAGCGAAGCGTCGCGCCGCCGTCGGGGTTGCTCGTGGCCCAGATCCGGCCCCCGTGGGCGGCGACGATCGAGCGGGCGATGGAGAGCCCCATGCCCATCCCTCCCGGCTTCGTCGTGAAGAAGGGCTCGAAGAGCTTTTCCTCGAGCCCGGCCGGAATGCCGCATCCGCCGTCGCTCACCGCGACCTCGACTCCGGTCCGGCCGGCCAGGCGGACGGCGACCTTCACCGTACGCGCGCGGCCGCTCTCGGCGGCGGCGTCCATGGCATTGACGAGCAGGTTCAGCACGACCTGCCGGATCTGGGTGGGGTCCCCGAGCACGCGAGGCGCCTGGGCGTCGGCGTCGAGGCGCAGGGCGACGTTCCGGATCAGGGCGTCGCTGGCCAGGAGCCTCGCCACGTCCTGCACGACGACGTTGAGGTCCAGCGGCTCGCGGCGGATCTCTCCCTTGCGCAGCATGTCGCGGAGCCGCCAGATCACTTCGCCCGCGCGCTTGTCCTGCTCGATCACGTCCGCGAGGATCTCCCTCAGCTCGACGAGGTCGTCCGGCTTGTCGTAGGCGAGCCTCTGCGCGGCCTGGGCGTTGGCCAGGATGGCGGTGAGAGGCTGGTTCAGCTCGTGGGCGAGCGAGGTCGCCATCACCCCCACCGTCGAGACGCGCAGCAGGTGCGCGAGGTCGTGGCGGCTGCTCTGCGCCTCCAGCTCGGCGGTGCGCCGCACGGTGACGTCGGTCTGGGAGACGACCGCGCCCCGCGTCGGCCCCGTCCAGGGCACCACCGAGAGGGCGAACCAGCGCACGCTGCCGCCGGCCAGGCGGGGGAACTCGCCGGTGAAGCTGGCCTGCGCGCCCTCGATCACCCGTTCGATGCCACGGGCGATCTCCGCCGCCTCTTCGATCCCCCGGCCGGCCAGCTGCCGCCACTGGTCGAGGTAGTTGGCCCCTTCGCCCACGATCCCCACGCCCTCCGCGTTCGCGGAGAGGCGCCAGCTTTCGTTGACGGTGACGACCGTCCCCTCGCCGTCCAGGACGGCCACGCCGATCGGCAGCGAGGAGAGGATGGCGGACTTCATCTCTTCGCTGCCACGCAACGCGTCTTCGGTGTCCTTGCGCGCCACCGCGCCCGCCAGCACGTCGCCCACCAGATCGAGCCGGCGCGTCAGCTCCTCGCTTTCGTCGGCTTCCACGGGGTGGCCCCTCACGGAGACGAACGCGCCGAGCACGCGGCCGGCGCCGATCAAGGGTACGGTGAGCACCCAGCCGACGTCGGGGACCTCCACCCAGGAGTGGGTCACGCCGAGGATGGCCGCGCCCTGTCCCTCCGTCTCGATGGCGAGGATGCGCTCCGCGATCCTGGGGATGACGGTCGGGATGCGGGACGAGCCCATCGTGCGCGCTTCGATCGCGGCCGAGGCCCAGGCGTGGTGGACGTCCAGGACTCCCTCCGGGCCGTGGATGAGCACGATCATGCGGTCCATGCGCAGCCGCTTGCCGAGCAGGGCGAGCCAGGAGTCGAAGGCCACGACCATCTCCTGGCTGGACGGGTGGACGAAGGCGCGCGCGAACTCGGAGAGGAACTGCTCGAAGCGCAGGCGGTCCCTCAGGTGGCGCTCGCCGGATTCGCGTTCCCGGACGATCGCGGCCAGGCACATCAAGGGCACCCCCACGATCCAGGTGACGCTCTGGAAGGTGAGGGCCGCCTCGCGCGGTGGGAAGGCGGACAGGAGCCCGCGCCCGTGGACGGCCGCCCACAGCGCGACGGTGGACATGGCGAGGAGGGAGAAGCTGGTACCGGCGGGCCCGAATCGCACGGCGCCCCACAGGAGGGGTGCCAGGAGGAGGACGAACGGCAGTTTCGACAGCTCCCCGAAGGTGTGCGCTGTGGGCCCAGGGTGCGCGAAGACCAGTATAGCCACCGCGATCGTGGTGGCGGCGAAGAGGATGGCCTCGCCGACGCGCGCGACGCGGGCCCGACGGAGGGCCAGCGCTCCGCCCTCGAGCAGCATCACGATCGCGGGGACGCAGACGAGCTCGGTCAGCGTGTTCGCGAAGAACCGGTTGCGCCACACCATCCAGAACTGCTCGCCGCGCTGCCAGGTCACGATCCAGGCGTCCGGGAAGGAAGAGAGGAACGGAGCCATGAGCACCGCCCCCACCAGGAACACCGCCATCCCCCTCAGGGTGTCGAAGCGTCCCGGCTTGCGATCGAGGAGGTGCATGGACGCCGCGGCCAGGACGGCCTCGCTGCAGTTCGTCACGTACAGCGCGAGGATCATCGGCCGCGGCCAACCCGTCCCGAGCTGCACGGCGAGATGCGCGGGGAACGCGGCCGCGAGGTAGATCCACCATCGCCGCGGCGACGGGGTCAGGAGCAGGGCGGCGGTGAGGATCGCGTTGGGCGGCCAGAGGACGGACGTGGTCTCGGGGGGGACGCGGAGGACGAAGCCGAGGAGCGAGCCGAGGTAATACGACACGGCGACGGCCACGGCCATGGCCGCGAGCCGCAGGGCACCCTGGAACCGGGGGCGCGCTGCGAATTGTGCGACGGGCCAACCGGTCTCGGTAGCGCCCTGGGCCCGTGCGTTCATGCCGCCCCGCCTTCGGCTGAGGCTACACCCGATGCGTGGGCGGCCTTTTCCAAACGAGGCGAATCTTATCCGATTCCGGCTCCGATCCCGCCATTTCCATGCGACCAAGGTCCAATGGCGAGGCCCACCTGCCGGGCCTACCCTGCCACCGGCCCTCGGAGGATCGGACGAGTGCGGCTAAAGGTCCGGGGCGGAGAGAAGCTCCCGAATCCGTCGCACCAACGTGGTCGCCCCCAGGGGCTTGTGGACGACCTCCGCGTTCCAGAGCCCGGCGCGCGAGAGCTCGTAATCGGAAAGGGAGGACATATAGAGGATGCGGGTCTCGGGGGCCTGGGTGCGGACGTGCCGCGCGAGCTCGTTCCGGCCGTGGCCCGGCAGCTCCACGTCCACGAGGAGAAGGTCGATGGGCGGCGTGGAGTGGGTCAGCTTGTCGATGGCTTCGGCGTCGGTGTGCGCTTCCAGCACGCTGTAACCGGCGCTGACGAGCAGGAAGCGCAGCAGGCGGAGCACGGTCGGGTCATGGTCGACGACCAGGATCGTCACGGGGTACTTACGTCCAAGCCTCTTTCCGTCCATGACCTCGAACGCCGCCATCGCCCCCGCCGCGCGCGTCAGACCTGGAAGGTCAGCGTGACGCACGCGATCAGCGCACCTGTTCCGCCGCGGCCCACATCGCTCACGATGAGGCGCCAGCAGCCGTTGGCGACCGGGGGAGTCAGGCCGCGAAAGGCGGCCAGCGTGCCGACCGCGCGGTACGGCCCCATATGGGGAGGCACGGCGTCGGCGATGGAGACGGGGGCGTGATCCGTGAACACCAGCGGCTCCTGGCAGCTCTTCCCGAACGACGACGACGCGCCGCCGCTGAGCGCGGAGAGGAGGACCCCACGCGGTCCGGGGCTGACGAGGCCGAGACTCAGCTGGCCCATCGCGTGATGGCGGACGTGAAGAGACACCGTCACGTCGCGCAGCGGCCCCGCGAGCCCGAAGACGAAGATCGGGAGCTCCATGTCCGCCCCCGGAGGAACGACCGCCGGTCCCTCGTGGTGGAACATCTGCGGCACACGCACCGTCTCGCTCTCCCTCGGCATCACTCTCATCAAACCTGCACTCAGCATCGACACTCCCTGCCGGCGTCGATGTCGACGCCCTTCCAGAGTAACGACGGCGGGAGGGATGCGTCCTGACGGATGCCGCCATGTCGCTGACAATCCCCGCCAGGGGGCCGGCCTGAAGGGCTCCTCCCGTCCGCGGCGCCTTCCCGCGTGGGCCTCGGGCCGGGTCGTCCGGTTCGCCATCTCCGTCCTCGGGGCGCAGGGACTCGATCTCGGCCCCATCCTGAAGCGCGCCGGCCTCTCTCCCGCGCTCGTGGCCGACCCGGAGGCGCGCATGCCGCACCAGGCCGTGCGGGCCTTCTGCGAAGAGGCGGTCAAGGCCACGGGTGACGAGACCTTCGGCCTGCACATCGCGGAGCAGGTCCGTCCCGCGGTCTTCGATGCCCTCGGCTACGTGTTCCGGAGCAGCCACACGCTCGGGGACGGGCTGCGGCGGCTCGCCCAATACCATCGATTCGTCGACGACGTGCTGACCCTGAGGATCGAGACCCCGGGGACCCAGGCGCGTATCACCTTCGACGCCTCCGATCCCGATCACTTGTCGCGGACGGTGTCGGAGTTCCTCCTCGCGACCCTCACGCGGGCCGCGCGGGTGGAGACGGGTCGCGCGGACCTGGATCCGGTCGCCGTCGAGTTCGACGTCGCGGCCCCGGCGGACACGACGGAGCACCGCCGGTTCTTTCGCGCGCCCCTGCGCTTCGGCCAGCCCGCGAACACCCTGGTGATGCACCGCCGCGACCTCGACCTTCCCTTCCGTCACGCGGAGCCGGAGCTCCGCGAGGTGCTCGAACGGCGGGTACGGGACGTGATCGCGCGTCTGCCTTCGATCGACACCGTCACGGCCCGTGCCCGGGCCGTCCTCCGCGAAGAGCTCGAGGGCGGGAAACCCACGGCGGCGGAGGTCGGGCGACGCCTCGGTTTGAGCGAGCGCTCCCTGCACCGGCGGCTGCGCGAGGAGGGGATGACGCTCCGCACCCTGCTCCACGAGCTGCGCCGCCAGCTGTCCGAGCGCTACATGCGAGAAGGGATCTCCATCAACGAGACGGCGTTCCTGCTCGGGTATTCTGAGGCCAGCGCGTTCCACCGCTCGTTCCGGCGGTGGACGGGACGTACTCCGGCGGCCTATCGGCGGGACCGCACGAGCGGGGCTCCGCGATGACCTCCCGGGGACTCATCCATGAGGAAAGGACACCATGCTCTTCGACTTCCGTGAATGGATCGCTCGCGCGGGCCTGCCCGCCGTGGCCCTCGTCCTGCTGGGGGCCGCATCGGCCGGAGCGCAGGAGCCCCTCTGTCCGTGTCCCCCGCCCTCGCCTCCGCCTCCGGTCTGGAAGGGCACTCTGGGCGGCGGACTGTCGGTCACCGGAGGCAACACCGACACCAACAGCTACAGCGTCGACTTCGCGGTCATCCGCGACCCGAAGAAGAAGGACGTCTTCAAGGCGGACGGCTTCTACCTGCGCTCGGACACGGACGGAGAAGCCACGGTCGATCGCACGGGTCTCGGCACGCGCTACGAGCGCGCGCTCGGAAAGGCCGCCCGCGCCTTCGCCTTCGGCGAGGTCCGTTATCTGCGCGACGCGTTCAAGGACGTCGATCACCTGATCACCCCGACCGTGGGCGCGGGCTACCGCTTCCTGGACCGGGAGCGCGTCAAGCTGAGCGCGGACGCCGGGGTCGGCCTCGCCTTCGAGCAACTGGCCGGCCAGGAGGCAACGACGAACGGAGCCGTCAGCGCCGCGGAGAACTTCCTGTGGAAGCTGAGCGCGAACGCCGCCTTCGTGCAAACGGGCCGGGGCCTCTGGAAGATCGACGACTTCGGCGACGCCTACTACCATCTCGACGCCGGCATCGTCGCGTCCCTGGCCCGCCGCTTCGAGCTCAAGCTCACCTTCGCCGACGACTACAAGGCTCGTCCGCTGCCGGGCAAGAAGAAGAACGACACGGCGATCCTGGCCACGATCGTATTCAAGATCTAGTGGTACCCTGCGCACGCCATGGGAAAGAAGCGCAAGCACCGCGACGAGAAGGACGAGCCGGAGAAGGAGCGCGACTCCTCCACCCGGCTGAAGAAGAAGGCCTACGAGAAGGAGCTGAAGGCCTTGAACGTGGAGCTCGTCAAGCTCCA
>Ga0075435_100002702_pt1 | contig 11847 bp, 9 predicted proteins | sample RhiMethybrSRZTD4_FD_75302 | JGI IMG/M metagenome (GOLD analysis project Ga0075435, IMG submission 75302) | Populus rhizosphere microbial communities from Tennessee, USA - Rhizosphere MetaG P. TD hybrid SRZTD4 | ecosystem: Host-associated > Plants > Roots > Rhizosphere > Soil | place: USA... | reverse complement strand
GCTCGCGGGCCGCGCGCAGCTCGTGCGCCGCGCCGAGCGCATCGACATCGAGTGCGTGGTGCGCGGCTACCTCACCGGCAGCGGCTGGAAGGAGTACCAGCGCTCGGGCGCGGTGTGCGGCGTCGGGCTGCCGCTGGGGCTCGAGGACGGCTCACGGCTCGAGCCTGCGATCTTCACCCCCGCGACCAAGAGCGACACCGGCCACGACGAGAACATCTCGTTCGAGCGCATGGCGGCGATCGTGACCCGCCCGGTGGCCGAGCAGCTGCGCGCCAAGTCGCTGGCGATCTACCACGAGGCGCGCGCCCACGCCTGGTCGCGCGGGCTGGTGCTCGCGGACACGAAGTTCGAGTTCGGCTGGATCGACGGCGAGCTGACGCTGATCGACGAGGCGCTCTCGCCCGACTCGTCCCGCTACTGGGACCGCGCGGAGTACGAGGCCGGCCGGCTGCTGTCGTTCGACAAGCAGTTCGTGCGCGATTGGCTGGACGCGAGCGGCTGGAACCACGAGCCGCCGGCGCCGGCGCTCCCCGACACCGTGGTGGAGAAGACGCAGGAGCGCTACCTCGAGGCCATCCGCCGGTTGTCGGGGGCGCAGGGTTGAGCCAGGCGATGGGCGAGACCGCACCGGGACCGTCGGCCGCGGCGTGGCCGCGGGCGGCGCTGCTCTCGCTCTCCGACAAGCGCGGCGCCGCCGAGTTCGCGGCGCTGCTGGCCAAGGCAGGAACGCGCATCATCGCCTCGGGCGGGACGGCTGAGCACCTGAGAAAATCCGGCGTGGCGGTGACCGCGATCGAGGACTGGACCGGCGTGCCCGAGCTCCTGGGCGGACGGGTGAAGACGCTGCACCCGCACGTGCACGCGCCCATCCTCGCGCGGCGTGGCTCGGCCGAGGACCTGGCGGAGCTGAAAGCGCGCGCGCTCGAGCCCATCGATCTCGTGGCGGTGACGCTCTACCCGTTCGAGGACAAGGGCCGCACGCTCGATGACGCCGGCATGGTGGAGGAGATCGACATCGGCGGCGTGGCGCTGCTGCGCGCCGCGGCCAAGAACCACGACGCCGTGATCGTGCTCCACGATCCGGCGCAGTACGACGAGGTGGGCGAGGCGCTCGCACGCGGCGTCACCGCCGCGGAGCGCCGGCGCTGGGCGCTGGCCGCGTTCGCGCGCACCGCGCGCTACGACGGTGCCATCGCCGCCGAGCTGGCGCGGCGCGCGGCGGCGGCGGACGAGCCGCCCATGGTGGCGGCGCGCGTGCTCGAGCGCGCGCGCGCGCTCCGCTACGGCGAGAACCCGCACCAGGCGGCGGCGCTCTACGTCTGCAATCGCTCGGCCTCCGGCCTCGCTGGGGGAGGGGGCGCGGGACCGGACGCGTTCCGCGAGACGAAGGAGCTCTCGTACAACAACCTGCTCGACCTCGAGGCCGCGGTGACGCTCGCGGGGCGCTTCGCGCACCCGGCGTGCGTCATCGTCAAGCACAACCAGCCCTGCGGCGCCGCGTGCGGGGCGACGCTGATCGAGGCCTACGAGAAGGCGTTCGCGTGCGACCCGCAGTCGGCGTTCGGCGGCATCGTGGCGGTGAACCGTGCGCTCGACCGTATGACCGCCGAGGCGCTGGCGAAGCAGTTCGCCGAGTGCGTGGCGTTCCCCGACCTCGTGCCCGAGGCGGACCGCGCGCTCGCCGGGCGGAAGAACCTGCGGCTCGTCCGGCTCACCGCCGCCGACCTCGCCACCGGCGAGCCGTGGCGGTGGCGCGCGGTGGGTCCGTGGACGCTGCTCGAGCGCGAGGCCGAGTCGCCCGCGCCGCCCTGGCGCACGGTGAGCCGGCGCTCGCCCACGGCGATCGAGTGGACCGGTCTCCAGTTCGCGTGGGAGGTCGTGGCCGCGGCGCGCTCGAACGCGGTCGCGCTCGCCCGCGGCGAGGCGCTGATCGGGCTCGGGAGCGGGCAGACTTCGCGCGTGGACGCCGTGGACGTGGCGATCATGAAGGCGAAGCGCGCCGGCCACACGCTGGCCGGCGCGGCGCTCGCGAGCGACGGCTTCTTCCCGTTCCCGGACGGCGTGGAGCACGCCGTCGCCGCCGGCGTGCGCGCCATCGTCCAGCCCGGCGGCTCGGTCAAGGACGAAGAGGTCATCGCTGCCGCCGATCGCTCGGGGGTGGCGATGGTGTTCACGGATCGGCGGGTGTTCCGCCACTGACGGAAGGAGACTGCGCATGGATGCGGGCCAGCGACGCACGATCGAGGGCGCGATGTTCGTCATCGCCATCGTGCTGTTCGTGTTCTTCTTCGCCAGGCAGGCGTGGGCGTGGGCGACCTGGAACGAGGCGAAGAACACGCTCGACTTCGGGATCGTGAAGATCACCAACCGGCCGCCGTTCCCGAACGACCTGCGCTCGGTGCTGCTGGGGCTGATCGTCCCCATCGCGCTCGCGGCGGCAGGTCGCGTCGTCGGCCAGGGGAGCAGCCTGGGCCGCGGGAGCGGCGGCGCGTGATCCCGTTCGTGCTCGCGCGGCTGGAGGTGCTCACGCCGCGATCGGCGGAGGAGGCGATGGGCGCGCTCAAGCAGCTGCTGGCGGACGGGATCGAGCTCGGCGACCGGGGCTACCACTTGTTCGGCATTCGCCGCGGTCGCTACTTCAGCATGAGCCTGGGAGCACCCGTGCTCGGCGGCGGTGGCCCGGTGCTGCGGGCGTGGCTCCAGGAGGGCAGCGTGCCGACCCGGTTCGACGTCATGGTCGGCGCGCGCATCGAAGTGCTCGTGATCGCGGCGTTCTGGGCATTCATCACCGTGGTCGGCGTCGTCACCCAGCTCTTCCTGCAGCTCACGGCCGTGGCGGCCGGCCGCGCGGGCGTGCGGGCCGTGCTCGAGCTGCTGCCGGCGTTCGCCGTCATGGCCGGCATCCTCGTGGTCGGCCACCTGATGTTCCGCCTCCGCGCCGGGAGGGACGCGCGCCTGCTGCTGGGCGCCTTCCGCGGCGCGCTCGGCGGCGACGGGCCCGACGAGGCCGCTCCCGCACCCCTACATTAGAGAGGCCCCGACCGCATGCCCCGTGCCCGCTCCGCCCACTCCGACAAGGTCCTGATCCTCGACTTCGGGAGCCAGTACACGCAGCTGATCGCCCGCCGCGTGCGCGAGCTGGGCGTGTACTCGGAGATCGTGCCCGGGCCGACGCCGCTCCAGGCGATCCGCGAGCGCGATCCATCGGCGATCATCCTGTCGGGGTCGCCTGCCAGTGGTTATCGAGAAGCCGCGCCGCTCCCCGATCGCGGCCTCTACGACCTCGGCCTGCCGCTGCTCGGCATCTGCTACGGCCTCCAGGCCACGGCGCAGCTCCTGGGGGGCGATGTGGCGAAGGCGGAGCGGCGCGAGTACGGCCCGGCCACGTTCGTCCAGGAACGCGGCGCTCGCTCGCCGCTCTTCACCGGCGTGCCCCAGCGCTTCCGCGCGTGGATGAGCCACGGCGACGAGGTGCGCTCGCTGCCCGCGGGCTGGGTGAAGGTGGCGCACACCACCAATTGCACGTTCGCGGCCGCGCGGCACGCGAAGCAGCCCTACCACCTGATCCAGTTCCATCCCGAGGTCGTGCACTCGCCGTACGGGAAGCAGGTGCTCTCCAACTTCCTCTTCCGCATCGCCGGGCTCGAGCCCGGCTGGTCGATGAAGGACTTCCTCGCCCAGGCGGTGAAGACGATCCGCGCCGAGGTGGGCAAGGAGGGCCGCGTGCTGTGCGGGCTCTCGGGCGGCGTCGACTCCACGGTCGCGGCGACGCTCATCCACCGCGCCATCGGCGAGCGACTGGTGTGCGTGCTCGTGGACCACGGGCTCATGCGCTTGAACGAGGCCGCGGAGGTGGTGCGCGCCCTGGGCACCGAGCGGCACCTGAACCTGCGCGTCGTGAGCGCCGAGCGTCGTTTCCTCGACAAGCTCGCCGGCGTCTCCGACCCCGAGCGCAAGCGCAAGATCATCGGCGAGGAGTTCATCGCGGTCTTCGAGGAGGAAGCGCGGAGCCTGGGGAAGATCGATTTCCTCGCCCAGGGCACGCTCTATCCCGACGTCATCGAGTCGGCCTCGGCCGGGTTCGGCTCCCAGGTGATCAAGACGCACCACAACGTCGGCGGACTTCCCGAGCGCATGCACCTCAAGCTCGTGGAGCCCCTGAGGTGGCTGTTCAAGGACGAGGTGCGCGAGCTGGGCCGCGAGCTGGGGCTGCCGTCCGCGCTCGTGGACCGTCACCCGTTCCCGGGCCCGGGCCTCGCGGTGCGCGTGCTGGGTGCGATCGACGAACACGATCTCGACGTGCTGCGGCACGCGGACGCGATTTTTTTGGATGAGCTACGGCGGTCGCGTTGGTACTCGAGGACATGGCAGGCCTTCGCCGTTCTGTTGCCCGTCTCGACGGTCGGCGTGAAGGGCGACGAGCGCTCGTACGAGAAAGTCGTGGCGTTGCGCGCGGTGGACTCGGTGGATGGCATGACCGCCGACTGGACGCGGCTGCCGCACGCGCTGCTCGCGCGCACCGCGAGCCGGATCGCGAACGAGGTGCGCGGCGTGAACCGCGTCGTCTTCGACGTGACCAGCAAGCCGCCGGCGACGATCGAATGGGAATGAGGCGCTCGCGGATCGCGGCACTCCGGGCGTTGCCGCTGGCGCTGGCGATGGCGTGCGCGCGCACGCCGCCGGTCGCCTCGGCACCGGCGCCGAGGCTGGAGGCGACCAGTGCCGGGGTGCGCTGGCACGGGGCGGTGCTGGGCGGTCGCGCCACCGGGGCCCAGCGCCCGGTCGCTGCCTGGTGGACCGCGGCGCGCGACACGGGGCTCACCGGCACCGCGGTGCTGGTGCCGCTCGCCGACGCGGTCGTGGCCGGCGGCGACACGGTGCGCGCCGACTCGCTGCTCTCGCAGCCGCGGCTCGGGCGCTCGCTGTGGGCGTGGGACGCGGTCAAGCGCCGGGCCGCGTTCGCACTCGCGCGAGCCGACGTGCAGGCCGCCGGCAACATCCTCGATGCCGCCGACCGGCGCGCGTGGACGGCGGGGGAGGAGGCGGCGTGGCGGGCGATGTTCGCGCCGGTGATGGTGGCGGCGCGCGACACCACGGGCGGCGAGGCGCTGGCGCGCCGCGTGCTCGAGGAGACGCCGGGGGCGGTCCCCGCCTCGGGCGATGCGCTGAAGCTCCTGGAGTCGCTCGCTCGCGCGCGTGGCGAGACGTTCGCGCTTCGGCTCTCGCGGCGCGCGGCGCTGGCCGAGTGGGCGAACGGCAATCGCGCGCGCGCGCTCGCCCGGAACTCGGCGGTGATGGCAGCGGCGCCGGCCTCCGAGCGCGGCGGCGACGCCATCCTGCGCACGCAGTGGCTGCGCGAGTGGCGGCGATTCACCGCCGCGATCTCCGCCTCGGACACCGCGGTGGCGTGGACCCGGGGCACGGCGGACGAGGACCGCGCCCTGCTCGAGCGTGCGCGCTCGCTGCGCGCGGCGGGGCACAGCGAGTCGGCGATGGTGACCTACGCGCGGCTCGGCACCGCCGCCGCCACGCCCGCGATGCGCGCGCTGGCCTGGTACGAGTACGCGCGCGAGGCGCAGGACGAGAGTCGCTTCGCGCTCGCCGCGCGCGGGTTCCGCGCCGCCGACAGCGTTGCCGCGGGCTCGAGTGACGCGCGCGCGAGCGTGCCGCAGGCGCTGACGCTCGCGGGGCTCATGGACTGGATCGTGGGCCGCGAGCCGCAGGCGATCGCGGCGTGGCGCGCGAGCGACGACCGTCGCGCCCGCTTCTGGCTCGGCGTCGCGCTCCGCCGCCGGCGCGATCCGGAAGGCGATCGCATCCTCCGCGCCGAGTTCGCGATGAAGCCCGGCTTCGACGTCTACGCGGTTGCGGCGCGCGACACGCTGGATCTCACGAGCTGGCCCGGCGAGGTGTGGACCGCGGAGGAGGATCCGTCCGAGCCCAGGCTCGTCGCCGCGGTCGTGGCGCTCTCCGGGCCGCTCGCGCTGCCCGACGCGGCGACGCGCATCGTCTCCGCGCGCGACCGCGGCGACCAGCGCCTGCCGGGCAAGCGCGGGCTCGCCGCCAGCTCGTGGCGCGCGATCGCGGTGGCATCGTACGCAGGCGGCGACCTGTTCGGCGCCACCAAGGCCGCCGACCGCGCGCTCATCGCGCCCTCCGACGACAGCACCGCGTGGGGGTTCGTGCCGTGGGCGTTTCCGCCCGCCTACGAGCGCGAGCTGAACGCCGCCACCATGTCGCTCGGCGTCGAGCGCGCGCTCCTGTGGGGCCTGGTGCGGCAGGAGAGCCGCTTCGATCCGCGCGCGGTGTCGAAGAGCAACGCGCTCGGCCTGGCGCAGCTCCTGCCCGGGACGGCGCGCGACGTGGCGCGGGCGCTGCACGAGAGCTTCACCGCCGACACGCTGCTCTTCCAGCCCGACCGCGCGCTCCGCTACGGCGCCTTCTACCTGCACCAGCTCATGGAGCGCTTCGAGAACGTCACGCCCGTGGCGCTCACCGCCTACAACGCCGGCCCGGGGAAGGTGCGCGCCGACTGGCGGCTGCTGATCGAGCGCGGCGGCTGGGCGCTCTACTGCGAGATGGCCGCGAATGCCGACACGCAGGACTACGTGCGCCGCATCCTCGGCTACCGGCAGGCGTACCGCGACTTGAAGCCCGTCACCGCGGACAGCCCGTGAGCGAGCGGCCGGACGGTTTCTTCGAGCCGCTCACTCGGAAGGAGTGGCAGGCGGAGGCGCGCCGCAAGGCGATCCACCTCTCGTTCCTGGTGCTGCCGCTGGTGCTGCTCCTCGAGCCGCTGCCGTGGCCGCGCTCGCGCGGCCAGTTCCGCATCCTGTTCCTCAGTCTCACGGCCACCGCCATCGCGCTCGACGTGCTGCGCATCCACGAGCGGCGGGTGCGCACGATCTTCCGCCGCTTCTTCGGCGAGCTGATCCGGCAGCACGAGGCGCTGAGCCTGCTGGGATCGACGTACCTGCTGCTCGCGGCGCTGATCGCGATCGAGGTGTTCCCGCAGCCGATCGCCGCCGTGGCGCTCGGCTTCACCGTGCTCGGCGACGCCGCGAGCGCGCTCGTCGGCCGCGCCTGGGGCCGCCACAAGCTGTTCGGCAAGTCGTGGGAGGGCACGCTCGGCTGCCTCGTCACCTGCCTCGTATGGGCGGCATGCGTGACCCACGCGGCGGGACTGCCGTTGCCGATCACGGTCGCCGGCGCGCTCGTGGCCACGCTCGTCGAGGTGCTCCCGATCCCGCTCGACGACAACCTCGGCATCACGCTCGCGGCCGGCTACACGATGAAGCTCATGGCGGGCTGAACTTCGTTCGGAACGGGTGCCCCCCGGGCCTGGCGGCGCGCCGCAGACACCGGGCGAACGGGGCCCGGTGCCGCGACGTCCAGCGCAGACGCGGGCCCCTGCCGCGTACGACCGACGCCGGACACGAATTCCTTGACCGCCGCTCCGCGCCGGGAGCACTCTGGACACGGGTCAGGGCGATCCCCAATCGTCCCTCAGCCAGCCAGGGAGGAACATCCATGGCGCGTGGCACGGTCAAGTATTTCAACGACCAGAAGGGTTACGGGTTCATCACACCCGAGGACCAGGAGAGTTCCGAAGTCTACGTTCACTTCAGCGCCATCGAGAGCGCCGGGTTCCGGACGCTCCACGAAGGCGAACGAGTCGAGTTCGAAGTCGTGAGCAGTACCCGAGGTAACGAAGCGGCCCACGTCCTGAAGGTCTGACGTCTCCGCACTCCGCCCGACGACCCACCACGCGGTCCGATGCCCACGCATCGGGCCGCGTGGCTTTTTGTCGCCATGGGCCCCGCGCGCGTGCACGCGCGCACGCGCGCACGCGAGGCGATTGACCCTCGCGTGACAAGCCGCGAAGTGCCCACGACGCTTCGCGTCGTGCGCGAGACCGCGGCGAGGCCCCTGCACCGCAGCGGGCCCGCTCGCATCCCATCAGCGGTCACCAGGGCTGCCGGGGACCCCCGAGCGGCCAGATTTTGCCCCGCTGTGGGGGAGGCCCTATCCTGCCCGCCATGTTGGAGAACCTTCTAAAGAGTGTCTTCGGCTCCCGGCACGAGCGCGAGCTGCGCCGGACGAAGCCGATCGTGGACGAGATCAACCGCCTCTCGGCCGAGTGGGACGCCCTTCCCGACGACGCCATCCAGGCCAAGACCGCCGAGTTCCGGACCCGCTTCGAGCAGGGCCAGGACACGCTCGACGACCTGCTCCCGGAGGCGTTCGCGGCCGTCAAGCAGGCCTGTAAACGCTTGTGCGGAAAGACCTGGGACGTCTGCGGCATCCCGCTCACCTGGCAGATCGTTCCCTACGACGTGCAGCTCGTCGGCGGCGTCATGCTCCACGAGGGCAAGATCGCCGAGATGGCCACGGGCGAGGGCAAGACGCTCGTCGCCACCCTGCCGCTCTACCTGAACGCGCTCTCCGGCAAGGGCACGCACCTGGTCACGGTCAACGACTACCTGGCGCGGCGCGACTCGGAGTGGATGGGCGAGATCTTCAAGTTCCTCGGGCTCACCGTGGGCTGCATCCAGCAGAACATGGAGCCCGCCCGCCGCCGCGAGCAGTACGCCTGCGACATCACCTACGGCACGAACAACGAGTTCGGCTTCGACTACCTGCGCGACAACATGGCGGTGCGGCCCGAGTACCGGGTGCAGCGCGGGTTCGCCTACGCGATCGTGGACGAGGTGGACTCGGTGCTGATCGACGAGGCGAGGACGCCGCTCATCATCTCCGGTCCGGTCGAGGACAAGGGCGACGACCTGTTCGACGAGATGAAGCCGCTCGTCGAGCGCGTGGTGCGCGCGCAGCAGCAGTGGGCGACGACCGCGCTCGGCGACGCCGAGAAGCTGCTCGCCGATCCGGAGAAGGAATGGGACGCCGGCACCCTGCTGCTCAAGGTCCAGCGCGCGATGCCGAAGCACAAGCGCTTCATCAAGCTGCTCTCGGAGCGGCCGGAGTTGAAGAAACTCGTCAGTCGCGTCGAGCTCGAGTACCTGCGCGACAAGCGCATGCACGAGCTGGACGAGGACGCGCTGTACACGATCGACGAGAAGTCGCGCAACGCGGACCTGCTGGAGGAGGCGCGCAGGCTGATGTCGCCGACGGACCCGGACCGCTTCACCGTGCCCGACCTCACGGCGCAGCTCTCCGAGCTCGAGGGCCGCGATGACCTCTCGCCCGAGCAGAAGATCACCGAGCGCGACCGGCTCTACCAGGCCTATGGCGTGGCGAACAACCGCAACCACGCCGTCCAGGCGCTGCTCAAGGCCTACTCGCTGTTCGACAAGGACGTGGAGTACGTGGTGCAGGACGGCAAGGTGGTGATCGTCGACGAGTTCACCGGCCGGTTGATGCCGGGCCGGCGCTACTCGGACGGCCTCCACCAGGCGATCGAGGCCAAGGAGTCGGTCAAGGTCGAGGGCGAGACGCAGACGCTGGCGACGATCACGCTCCAGAACTTCTTCCGCATGTACAAGAAGCTCGCGGGCATGACCGGCACGGCCGAGACGGAGGCGGGCGAGTTCTGGGAGATCTACAAGCTCGAGGTCTCGGTCATCCCCACGAACCAGCCGATCCGCCGCGCCGACCACAACGACGTCGTCTACCGCACCAAGCGCGAGAAGTTCAAGGCGGCGATCGACGAGATCGCCGACTGCCACCAGCGCGGCCAGCCCGTGCTCGTGGGCACGATCTCGGTCGAGGTGAGCGAGCTCCTGTCGCGCTTCCTCAAGATCCGCGGCGTGCCGCACAACGTGCTGAATGCGAAGTACCACCAGAAGGAAGCCGAGATCGTGGCGAACGCCGGCCAGCGCGGCGCGGTGACGATCGCCACGAACATGGCCGGCCGCGGTACCGACATCAAGCTCGGGCCCGGCGTCGCCGACCTGGGCGGCCTCCACATCCTCGGCACCGAGCGGCACGAGTCGCGCCGCATCGACCGGCAGCTGCGCGGCCGTGCCGGCCGCCAGGGCGACCCCGGCTCGTCGCGGTTCTTCCTCTCGCTCGAGGACGACCTCATGCGCCTGTTCGGCGCCGAGCGGATCTCGAACCTCATGGTGCGCATGGGCGTCGAGGAGGGCGAGGTCATCGAGCACGGCATGGTGACGTCGGCGATCGGCAAGGCGCAGAAGCGTGTCGAGGCGCACAACTTCGACATCCGCAAGCACCTGCTCGAGTACGACAACGTCATGAACAAGCAGCGCGAGGAGGTCTACCGCCAGCGCGACGAGGCGCTGCTGAGCGAGGACATCAGCGCTCGCGTGCTCGAAGACCTCCGCGACGCGGCGAGCGAGCGCTGCGAGCGCTATGTGGAAGACAAGCTCCACCGCGCGGAGTGGAACCTGCGCGGTCTCGCGGACGAGCTCTCCTACCTGTGCATGTCGCCGGCCAGCCCCGCCGACGTCGAGGCCGACACGCGCGACGCCGTGGCCGAGAAGGCGGTGGCGTTCGCCGAGAAGGCCTACCGCGCCCGGGAGGCGCAGTTCGGCCCCGAGGTCATGCGCGAGCTCGAGCGCCACCTCTACCTGTTTACGCTCGACGAGCACTGGCGCGAGCACCTGCACGAGCTGGACTACCTGAAGGGCGGCATCGGACTCCAGGCGTACGGCCAGCGCGACCCGCTGGTGCAGTACAAGAAAGAGGCGTTCACGCTGTTCGAGACCATGATGGGCGAGGTGCGCGAGGACTTCGTCCAGCGGTTGTTCCGCGTGCAGGTGCAGCCCGCCGCGGCGCGCCAGGTGATCGCCGAGGCGCCGCGCCAGCCGCGCCAGATGGTGGCGCAGCATGCCGAGGTCGAGGCGTGGGGGAGTGGTGGCGCCGCTGCGGAAGCCCCGCCGCAGCCGCAGCAGCCCGTGCGCGCCGGCCAGGCCGCCGGCGCCCCGGCGCAGAAGCCCGCGGCCCAGCCCGTGCGCGCGATGCCGCGCGTCGGCCGCAACGACCCGTGCCCGTGCGGCAGTGGCAAGAAGTACAAGAAGTGCCACATGCCGGCGGACGAGAGCGTGGGGACGGGAGCTTGAGCATGCACGACGAGGCCGGCGCCGCGCGCGTCCTGCGCCTGCTCGCGCGCAAGCTCGAGGAGTACCTGGACGGCGACGAGATGGCATTGGAGACGCTGGCCGAGGCACTGGAGGAGGCGGACGTCACGCCCGACGACGTGCAGATGGTGGTGCTCGGCCTGCGCGGGCTCGCGAGCAGCGCGGTCGCGGGTCGCGAGCCCGTGGAGACCGCCTCGCTGCCGCTCCCGCGGGAGATCCAGCGCGTGCTCTCCGCCGAGGAGCGCGGTGTGCTCACCACCGAGGCGTGGGGCTATCTCCTCGACCTGCGCGCCAGCGGCGCGCTCGATGCGCACCAGCTGGAGCGCGTGCTCGAGGCACTCACCACTTACGAGGAGCGACCGGTCGAGCTGGCGCGCGCGCGCGACGTGGCGGCGCGCGTGGCGCTCGAACCACAGGATGGAACGATCCCCGGGGACTATCCGCATGGCGACCAGGAAGTCGCGCACTGAGGGCACGGCGGGATCCCCCGCCGAAGACAAGAAGTCGAAGAAGAAGTCTGCGGAGCCCGCGACCGCGAAGGCCCCCCGCGCGAAGCGTGCGCCGGCCGCGCGCAAGGCGGCGCCGGACCCGAACGGCACCCCCGCCGCCGAGCCGGCCGCGAAGGCTCCGGTCCGGCGGGGTCGCTTCGGGCGACCGGCCGCGGCTCCCAAGCCCGAGCCGGTGGTCAGCGAGGCCGAGCTCGAGGCCGTCGGCGACAAGGCGAGCGGCAAGAACCTCGTCGTCGTCGAGTCCCCGACCAAGTCCAAGACGCTGAACAAGTTCCTGG
>Ga0075435_100002691_pt1 | contig 11866 bp, 5 predicted proteins | sample RhiMethybrSRZTD4_FD_75302 | JGI IMG/M metagenome (GOLD analysis project Ga0075435, IMG submission 75302) | Populus rhizosphere microbial communities from Tennessee, USA - Rhizosphere MetaG P. TD hybrid SRZTD4 | ecosystem: Host-associated > Plants > Roots > Rhizosphere > Soil | place: USA... | reverse complement strand
GGCCCATTGGTGATGCACATCGTCCACGGCTGCGTCTCGTCGGGCGGATTCGGATTCAGGTTGCCGAGAACCGGATGCCGCGTCTTGTCGTACGGCGCGTTGAGCACGATGAAGCGCTGGAAGTTGCCGTCGCGATCGAAGACCTGGATGCGGCGGTTGCCGCGGTCCGCCACGTAGACGTTGTTCTGGCGATCGATCCCGATGTTGTGCGGCGTGTTGAACTGGCCCGGATTCTCGTTGGCGTGCGCGCCGCCGCTGCCGCGCGCGCCCCAGCTCTTGATCCAGTTGCCGTGCTTGTCGAACTTCGCGACCCGCGAGTTGATGTAGCCGTCGCTGATATAGATGTTGTCGTCGGCGTCGAACGCGACGTCGGTCGGGGCGCGGAACATGCCGTCGACGTGCGGGCGCGGCGGCGTGTTCGCCGCGAGACCGTTGCCCTTGTAGTAGTCGGGCTCGTCGGGTCCTTCCGGACGCCGTCCGAGATTCAGCGTCACGTAGCCGGCCGCGTTGAACCGCATCACGGTGTGCGTGCCCTTGTCGACGATCCACAAATTGTCGTACTTGTCGTAGCGCGCGCCGTGCGCGTAGCCGAGTCCGTAGACGCCTTTGCCGATCTCGCGGACGAACTTGCCGGTCTCATCGAACTCCAGCAGCTGCGTCGACGCCTCGCCGTACAACGGACCCGAGCCGGCGCTGCCCTGATGGTTGAGCACCAGGAGGCGCCCCTTCGAGTTGACCGCAACCGCGAGCACCTCGCCGAGATTCATCTGCGGCGAGTACTTCAAATAGTCGGGCACCGACTCGAATGGAATCTTCGGGACGTCGCCGTTCTGGAGCGTCGGCCGGGCTGGCGGCGGCTGCTGCCCGGATAGCGAGATCGCCGCCGCCAACGTGCAGATGACAGTCGAGGCTCGCTTCACGACATCCTCCATATCTGCGTCACGCCGACGACCTGAAGAACGCTCACCCTTCGACAAGCTCAGGGTGAGCGAGTCGAAAGGCTCAGGACGAGCGGTGCCGGCGCACCTCAAGCCGCGGTGTCGAAAACCGTGCGATCTTACGCGTTTTCGGGCCAAACAACCGTTTACTCGATGCCCGGCAATCAGCCACAATGACCGGCGGAGGAGACTGCGTGAAGCGGCTGACCGGGCGCGTGTCGCTCGTGGCGCTGATCGTGTGCGGCTGCATGGCGTCGCTGGCCAGCGTCGAGCCGTCGCCTCCGCGCGCCGTCCTCGATCAGTACTGCATCGGCTGCCACAACCAGAGACTCCACACCGCCGGCCTTGCGCTCGACACGGTCGACGTCGCGAATCCAGCCGCGCACCCCGAGGTGTGGGAGAAAGTGATCGCGAAGCTTCGCGCCGGATCGATGCCGCCGGCCGGGCGTCCGCGTCCCGATGCGGCGACCTATCGCGACGTGGCGACCGAGCTCGAACACGCGCTCGATCGCGCGTGGGTGGCGAAGCCGAATCCGGGTCGCGTGCCCGCGGTCCATCGGCTCAATCGCATGGAATACAACCGCGCGATTCGCGATCTCCTTGCGCTCGACGTCGACGTGACGCCGCTGCTGCCCGGCGACGAGACCGCTGACGGCAGCTTCGACAATTTTGCAGACGCGCTGTCGATTTCGACGGCCCATCTCGAGCGGTACTTGTCGGTCGCGCGGCAGGTGACGCGGCTGGCCACCGCTCTTCCGCCGACGAGTCCGCGCGTCGAGACGTTCGAGATCCCGCTGCACGTGATGCAGGACGATCGGCAGAGCGAGGATCTGCCGCTCGGATCGCGCGGCGGGATCGCGATTCGCCACGACTTTCCCGTCGACGGCGTCTACCTGATCAAGGTCCGCTTGCAGCGGCAGTATCAGGACTACATCAAGGGCATGGGCTGGCCGCAGCAGCTCGACGTCCGGCTCGATGGCAAGCTGCTGAAGCGATTCACGGTTGGCGGCGGCGCGCAGGGACGGCCCGCGGCGTCCAGTTATGCGGGCGACGGCGAGCCAGGGTTCGCCGGCGACGACAGTTGGGAAAAGTACATGCAGATCGGCGGCGATGCCGGCCTCGAGCTCCGCGTTCCGATCAAAGCCGGTCCGCGCATCGTCGGCGTCTCGTTCGTGCGAGAGCTGTGGGAACCGGAGGGACTTCCGCAGCCGTTGCAGCGTGGACGCGTCATCACCGATGACCAGGTGTACATGGACTACGCGCGAGTGAGCTCGGTCCAGATCGGTGGTCCGTATCAATCCGTGGCATCCGGCTTCAGCCGGACCACGTGGGACGCCGCGGCCGCCGACTTCAACCGGATCCCCGACACGCCGTCGCGTCGTGCCATCTTCGTGTGCCATCCGAATGCCGCGGCCCAGGAGCGTGCGTGCGCGACGAAGATCCTCTCGAAGATCGCGCGGCTCGCGTATCGCCGTCCGCTCACGGATGCGGACACGCAGACGCTGCTTCAGTTCTACGACGACGGACGTCGCAACAGCGGGACGTTCGAAAGCGGCATTCAGTTCGCGCTCGAACGCATCCTCGTCGATCCCGACTTCCTGCTGCGTATTCACCGCGATCGGCATCGCCTGAGTGAAATCGAGCTGGCCTCGCGGTTGTCGTTCTTCCTGTGGAGCAGCATTCCCGACGATCGCCTGCTGACGCTGGCCGAGCGCCGACAGCTGACCAACCCGGCGACGCTCGAACAAGAAGTGCGGCGGATGCTCGCCGACGATCGGGCGACCGATGCGCTGGTCAACGACTTCGCCGCACAGTGGTTGAACCTCCGTCGCGTCGACGAAGTCGTCGTCGATCCCGAGAAGTATCCGAACTACGACCTGAGCCTGATGCAGGCGTTCCGCACGGAGACGGAGCTCTTCGTCGGCAGCACCATCCGCGAGGATCGCAGCGTCGTCGATCTGCTGGATGCCAACTACACCTTCGTGAACGAACGGCTGGCGCGGCATTACGGCATTCCCGGCATCTACGGCAGCCGATTCCGCCGCGTCACGCTGCCGAATCACGATCAGCGCGGCGGGTTGCTCGCGCACGGATCGCTTCTGGCCACGACGTCGTATCCCGATCGCACGTCGCCGGTGCTGCGCGGAAAGTGGCTGCTGAACAACATCTTCGGCCTGCCGGCGCCGCCTCCGCCGCCCGGCGTCGATACGAATCTGCCCGACGTCAAACCCGGCGCGCCGCCGCCGACGATTCGCGAGCGGCTCGCGCAGCATCGGCAGAACCCGGCGTGCAACAGCTGTCACGCGACGATCGATCCGCTCGGCTTCGCGCTCGAGAACTTCGACGTGATCGGCGGCTGGCGCAGCGTCGACGAAGCCGGGAAGCGCGTCGACGCGACCGGCACCACGATTGGGGGCGCGACGGTCGAAGGGCTCACCGGTCTCCGCGCGCTGCTGCTGGCGCAGCCCGAGCAATTTCCCCGAACCGTCACCGAAAAGCTTCTCGCCTACGCGCTCGGCCGCCCGCTCGAGTACTACGATCGGCCGGCGGTGAGAAAGATCGTCCGCGACGCGGCCGCCCGCGAGTATCGTTGGTCGTCGCTCGTCCTCGGCATCGTCGAGAGTCCGACGTTTTTGATGCGGGAGAACCAATAATGCGCTTCCTCACGAAGTCGTTGCCGCGTCGTACCGTGCTGCGCGGGCTCGGCGCGACCCTGGCCTTGCCGTTTCTCGACGCGATGCTGCCCGCCTTCTCGCTGCGCGGCATCGCCGCCGCACGATCCGGGAAGCTGGTTCACCGCTTCCAGGCGTTCTACGTCCCCAACGGGATGGCGATGGAGTACTGGCTGCCGAAAGGGGAAGGGACGGCGTTCGAGCTGTCGCCGATTCTCGAACCGCTCGCACCCTACAAGAACCAGATGCTCGTGCTGTCGGGCATCAAGGCGAACTGGAACTACATTCACGCCGGCGCCTCGGGATCGTTTCTGACCGGCACGGTGCGCGGCGGCAAAACCGAAATCGAGATCATCGCCGACGTGTCGATCGATCAGCTGCTCGCCCGGCATTTCGCCAACGAGACGCAGATCGGATCGCTCGAGCTGTCGATGGACGCGCCCGCCAACGCTGGCGCCTGCACCGGCAACTTGAGCTGCGTCTACACGCACACACTGTCGTGGCGCAGTCCGACGCAGCCGCTGCCGATGGAGTGGAACCCGCGCGCGGTCTTCGAGCGGTTGTTCGGCGACAGCGGCAGCACCGACAAGGCGGCGCGCGAGGCGAGGCTGCGGCAGCACAAGAGCATGCTCGACTCGGTGGCCGGAAAGCTGGCGAGCCTCAAAAAAGATCTCGGCCCGCAGGATCAGGCGAAGGTCGACGAATACACCGAGGCGGTTCGCGACGTCGAGCGGCGCATTCAGCGCGCGGAGGAGCAGAGCGACGTCGAACTGCCGACGCTCGAGCAGCCGCAGGGCGCGCCGCCGGTGTTCGAAGATCACCTGGCGTTGATGCTCGATCTGCAGGTGCTCGCGTTCCAGTCGGATCTCACCCGCGTCATCTCGTTCATGATCGGCAAGGAGCAGAGCGCGCGGCCGTATCCGCAAATCGGCGTTCCCGAAGCGCATCATCCGCTCTCGCATCACAACGACGTGCCCGAACTCGTCGCGCACATGTCGAAGATCAACCGCTATCACACGCAGCTGTTCTCGCAGTACCTGGCGAAGCTGCGCGCGACGCCCGACGGCGACGGATCGCTGCTCGATCACACGACGATCCTCTACGGCTCGGGCATCTCCAACAGCACGAAGCATTCGGGCGACAACCTGCCGCTCCTCGTCATGGGCGGCGGCGCCGGCACCCTCAAGGGCGGCCGCCATCTCGCGTTCACCGAGAAGCCGACGATGGCCAACCTGCTCGTGACGTTGATGGACAAGATGGATGTGCCGGTCGAGCGCGTCGGCGGCAGCACGGGCAAGCTCCCGCTCGACACGCTTTCGTTGTAATTCATGCGCCGCTTCATCCCGCTGCTCGCTGTCTTCCTCATCGCCGCGAGCGATCCCCCCTCGCTCATCGAGGCGGCGAAGAACGCCGACACGGACGTCGTGCGCGCGCTCGTCCAGAAGAAGGTCGACGTCAACGCCGCCGAGGGTGACGGGACGACGGCGCTGCACTGGGCGAGCTATCGCGACGACCTGGAGAGCGCCGATCTGCTGATCCGCGCCGGTGCCAACGTCAACGCGGCGAACGATCTCGGCGTCACGCCGCTGTGGACCGCGAGCCAGAACGGCAGCACCGCGATGGTCGCGAAACTGCTGGCGGCCGGCGCCAACCCGAATGCGGCGCTCCTCGCCGGCGAGACGCCGGTCATGATCGCCGCCCGCGCCGGCAAGGCCGCCGTCGTCGACCAGTTGATCGCAAAAGGCGCCAACGTCAACGCGCGCGGCGCGCGCGGGCAGACGGCGCTGATGTGGGCGGCGGCGCAGAAGCATGCCGACGTCGTGAAGGGGCTCGTCGCGCACGGCGCCGACGTCCACGCGAGATCCGAGGTGTGGAACGAAGTCATGGCCGTCTCGCCGCACGGCCACCTGCCGTACAACCGTGCGATCCCGCACGGCGGCGACACGGCGCTGATGTTTGCGGCGCGCGTCGGCGATCTCGAGTCGGCGGCGCGGCTCGTCGCGGCCGGGTCGACGGTCAACGACGCCGACGCCTGGGGCGTCAGCGCCACGGCGATGGCCGCGCATGCGGGCTTCGCGGATCTCGTCGCATTTCTTCTCGAGAAAGGCGCCGACCCGAACGCCGCGAAGGCGGGCTTCGCCGCGCTGCACGCAGCGGTGATGCGGCGCGACCAGAGGATGGCGACTGCGCTGCTCGATCACGGCGCCGACCCGAACGCGCCGATCGAATCGTGGACGCCGACGCGCCGCTCGTCGCACGACTTCAACTTCAGTCCGGAACTGGTCGGCGCCACGCCGCTCTGGCTCGCGGCCCGCTTCGCCGATCCCGCGATGATGCGGCTGCTCGTCGAGTACGGCGCCGATCCGTTCGTCGTCCATCGCGGCGATCACGTCGTCGAAGCGCGCGGCGGCAACGGATTCGAGCACAAGATCGACCTGACGAACGCGGTGATGGCGGCGACGGGAATGGGCGGCGGCACCGCCTGGCTGCCGCCCGAGCGGCGCCAACGCGAAGCGCTCTCGCTCGACGCCGTCAAGTACGCGGTGGAGCTCGGCGTCGACGTCAACGCCGCCAATATCGACGGCCGCACGGCGCTCGATGCCGCGACGGCGGCGAAGTACGAGTCGGTGGTGAAATTCCTCGTCGAGCACGGCGCCAGGTCTGGCGCGCCGAAAAAGGATTAGTTGCGGGATGCGGGCTGGGGCGCGCACGTCGGACGCCGAGGTTCGGCGCCGAGGAACGTGCGCCAGTCCTCCGCATCCAGTTCACCGACGGTGAGCCGCTCGCATGCCGCCGCGACCAGGTCCTTCGGGTGCCAGAGCCAGACGCGCGCCGTCAGGTCCGCACTGGCGGTTGCGACCAGGCGGCCGTCGTCGCTGAACGCGATATCGCGGACCGCGCCGCCGTGGGTCAGCCGCGCGAGCTCCGATCCGGTCCGGACGTCCCACACGCTCGCTCGATTTCCGCTGATCGTGGCGACAAACGCGCCATCGCGACTGAGTGCGCGCAGTTCGTCTTTCCGATCGAGTGGCAGCTGACCGCTGACCTGTCCACTGCGGACATCCCACACGCGGACGACGTGTTGCCCGGTGACGGTCGCGAGGTACTGTCCACCTGCGCCCCACACGAGCCGATCCACCGCTCCGTCGGGTGAGAGGCGCGCTGCCGGGCGCCAGGAGTCCGGCCGGCGCAGCGCGACGGTCTCATTGGCGTCGATCGTTGCGAGGCGCTGGCCAGCGGGCTCGAACGCTGCCGCGCGCACGTCGGCGGCGGCCGGCGAATTCACGGATGCCCGTTGACCCGACCGCATGACGAGGAGCGTGCCGTCTTTCATCACCGCCGCGGCCAACGCCCCGTCGCCGCTGATCGAGATCGCGTCGATTTCGTCGCTCGGGACGTCGCTCGTGCGGCGCATGCTTCCCGCGCGGATGTCCCAGACGATGAGTTCGTCCTCCGACGTCACCGCGCCGAAGAACAGACCGCCCGGACTGAATGCGACCTGTCCGACTTCTGGCGCCGGCTCGAAGCTGCCTCGAAGATCGTCGCTGGTCACGAAGGCCTCGTGAACGACACGGGCGGGTCCCGGCGCCGCGGCCGATTCGAGGGTCCAGACTTGCACCGCGCCCGATTTCGTCGCCGTCGCGAGCGTCTTTGCACCGGAACCGAAGGCCGCCGCGATCACCTCATCCGAGTGACGAAACTCTCGTGACTCGGAACCGGAAACGACACTCCACAAAGTGACGACTCCCGTCACGTCCGTTGTGATCAGCCGCTGGCCCGTGCCGTCGAAGTCCAGCGAGATGACGGCGCCATCGTGAGTCATCCATGCCAGCTCGCGCGCATCCGCAACGGTCCACACTCGTGCGGTGCCGTCGGAGCTGCCGACGGCCAGGACCCGTCCTGCGGGTGAAATCGCCAGCGACGTGACGCCGTCTTGTGCAGCTATGCGCGCGCGCTCGGTGCAGCGTCCTTCCCGGCCCGCTCCGAGTCGGACCACGTGAACCATGCCGGCGTCGTCGAGGAGAGCGGCATGCGTGGCGTCGGGACTGAACGCCGCGAGCTTCGCGGAGCCGACGTCGCAGCGGGGGACACGCGAGGTCCCGTTATTGAAATCCCAGTTCACAATCGTCGATCGGCCGACGAGCGAGAGCAGGCCATCCGGAGAGAACGTCAGCGTCGTAAACGGATCGCCAAGCCGGCGCTCGGTCCATCCGCCGACATCCCACACGCTGGCCAGTCCGCCCTGGCGCGAGAGCGCCGCAACGAAACGTCCGTCGGGACTGAATCGGACGACGCTGGCTCCCGGCAGCTGCGCTCTCGCGACCGTCGATGACGGTTCGCCCGATCGCGGCCGCCAGATATCGACGCCTCGTGCGCGGACGAGCGCGACGTGCCGGCCGCCGGGACTCACGGCGATCGCGGCGATCGGCAGGCTCGTGTCGGAGTCGCGGAGCTCGTCGACGACTCTGCCGGCAGCGGTGTTCGCGAACAGCGTCACGACGCTTTCACCGCCAAGCCGGCTCAACGTCGCGAAAAATCCTCCGTCTGGACTCACGACGAGAGAAGGCAGCCGGCCCTTCGGGTGGAGCCGCGCAGGACGCGGCGGCAGGAGTCTCAGTCCATGGCGAAGCGCCTGGTAGCTCTCCAACGACGCGGACTGATGATCCGGATGGAGCGATTCCGCCGCCAGCAGCACACTTCGCGTCAGCCGATTCGGCTCCTGGTTGATCGTGAGCTCGGCCTGCGCGGCGAGCTGGCGAGTCAGCGCGATCTGACGCTGCCGCTCGGCCTCCTGTCTGGCGACGCGTTCTTTCTGGGCTGCGATCGCCTCGCTGGCAGCGGCGCGTTCCGCGGCCAGACGCTGGCGTACCGCGTCTTGTCGCGACAGGAGCGCCCAAACGGTGAGTGCTGAGAGCGCCAGCACAATCGCGGTGACGGCAGAGGTCCAGATCCGGCGGGCACGCAGCTGGCGGCGCCGCTCGCGCTGCTCGAGATCGCTGCGTTCGATGCCATAGAGATTCGCGAGAACCGTCAGCCAGGCGCCTTCGAACGGCGGCCGGTTGAGGCGTTGGCCCGTGGACGCGTAGCCGAGAAACGAGGCCGCCAACGGCATCGCCATGACGTCGCACAGAGCGTCCGGAAACGCGAACTCCTGCTCGCGTCCCGTTCGACCTTCGTTGTTGGGAATGCCGGACAGCAGGATGGGGATGATGTGCTCGGCGCCTCTCACCGCGGCGAAGAGGCGAATCTCTTCGGCGACGAATCGGCTCGCGCGCGCCGCCGGCGTGCAAATCACGATCAGTTTGCGCGAGGCGGCGAGGTGCCGCGTGACGGCGCTCGTGTACTCGGTGCCTGTGAAGTCCTCTTCGTCACGGAATACCTCCAGGTAGCGGTACGGGACGCCGAGCTCGCGCGGGGGACGATAGCCCTCGAGGGCGGACTCGAGAGCTGCGGCAAATGGGCGGTCGGCGCGCGAATAGCTGATGAACGCGTCGTGAATGATCTCGACGGCCGACGTCTGTGCGCCGCCGGGCCGCGCATCCGTCATCGTGGGCCATAGCATAACCGTGTCGTCATCGGCGTTGCGGTGTTGTACTATCGGCCGTCCTCACGCAGGAGGGTTCATGATCTTCACGGCCCTGAGCGCCGCGACCCACGCGGACGGACTCGCCTCGTGGGTTGACGATCTCCTGCCGATCGGCGCGAGCGATTGGAACGCCGCCCATGCGGCGCACCTGATCGAGCGCGCCGGCTTCGGCGCCGCACCCGACGAGATCGCGCGCCTCGCGGCGATGACGCCGGCGCAGGCGGTGAGCTCGCTGGTCGACTACGGCGCGATCGACAACAGCGCGCTGAAACCATTCGAGCCGTCGGGCATGTGGGATCCCGGCATGGATCCGTTTCCGCCGAGCCGCGCCGAGGCCGTGCGCATCGCGCGTGAACGCGGCGAAGCGCTCGGCGTCAAGGTTCTGCCTCCCGGATCGGACCGGCGCCTCCAGCCGGTGGTCGACAAGTTCTTCTATGGACTTCGCGCCAACAGCATCGAAACGCAGCGGCTCGGCGTCTGGTGGGCGAACCGGATGCTCACGACCAGGCGGCCGCTCGAGGAAAAGCTGACGCTCTTCTGGCACGGCCACTTCGCGACCGGCGACGTCAAGGTCCGCGACTGCCGGATGATGCGGCAACAGAACGACATGCTGCGCGCGCACGCCGCCGGCCGCTTCCGCGATCTGCTGGTCGGGATCCTGAAAGACCCGGCGATGCTCGTCTATCTCGACAACGGCGAGAACGTCAAGAAGCATCCGAACGAGAACTTCGGCCGCGAACTGCTGGAGCTGTTCACGATGGGCGTCGGCAACTACTCGGAGCGCGACGTCCGCGAGGCGGCCCGCGCGTTCACCGGGTGGACCAACGACGTGCTCGCGTTCAAGTTCGACGCCGATCAGCACGACTTCGGCGACAAAACCTTTCTCGGCGTGGCGCGGCCGTTCAACGGTGAGGAGATCATCGACGCCATCCTGCGCCAGCCTGTGACAGCGGAGTTCGTCGCGGCGAAGCTGTATCGCTACTTCGTGCGCGAGGACATCTCGGCGCCGGTCAAGACGGCGCTGGGGAAGACGTTCCGCGACAGCGGCTACCAGATGAAGCCGCTCCTCACGCAGATCTTCCTGTCGAAGGATTTCTACAGCGCGAAATCCGAGGCGACGCAGATCAAGAGTCCGGTCGCGCTCGTCATCTCGACCTACAAGAAGCTGGGACTGCGCGAGCTGCCGACGATTCCCGATTTCGGCCGCATGAGCGGCGGCCTGGGGCAGACGCTCTTCGATCCGCCAAATGTCGCAGGCTGGGCCGGCGGCCGCACCTGGATCACGCCGGCGACGCTCTTCCAGCGCGGCAACGTCTTTCGCGAGGTGCTGTTCCCGGACGCGGCGGGGTTTCGTCCGCCGGATCGCACGATGCCGCCGCTCTACGCGCGCGTCGGCGAGCAGATCGCGAAGGGCAAGAACATCACGGAAGCGACCAAGGACGGCACCGGCGACGCGGAAGCGAACATGATGGCCGACCGCGACGAGGACTTCAACACACGCTACGCGAGCTATCGCGGCTACGTGATGGCCTACGAGCGCACGAAGCCGATTCCGAGGCGCGTCGCGGAGGTGAATCTGACGTCGATGATCGCCGCCGCCCATGCGGATACGGTGGAGGCGGTCGTCGATCATGTCGTCCGGCGATTCCTGCGAGTGGCGATCGCTGAACACGATCGTAAAGTCCTCGTCGATTTTCTGAGGGAGAAGCTGCGTGGATCCGACGTGCGGCCGAGCGAGGAGCTGGAGCCGGCACTTCGCGAGCTCCTGTATCTCGTGCTGTGCATGCCGGAGTACCAATTGGGTTAACCGCGGCGCTGAACAACACAGAGGACACAAAGGGCACCAAGAACACAAAGACAAATCTCTTAGCCTTTGTTGCTTTGTCTCCTTTGTGCACTTTGTGTTATTTCAGCGGTGAATACAGCGAGAGGGTCGTATGAGCTGTTCTCTCTGCTCTCGACGTGAGTTCCTGGCGCGCGGGCTTCACGGGATTGGCCTCACCGCCGGATTGCCGCTGTTTCTCAGTCGCACTTCCGCGGCGCTGACGGCGCAGGCGCTGCTCGGCACGAGCGCCGAACAGCGTCCCGAGCGCATCCTCGTCGTCCTCGAGCTCACCGGCGGCAACGACGGGTTGAACACGATCGTGCCGTACGGCGATCCGGCGTACTACCGGGCGCGGCCGAATCTCGGGATTCGCGAGCGCGAGGTCATCAAGATCACCGAGGGATTCGGTCTGCATCCGTCGATGGTTGGCTTCGAACGCCTTTACAAGGACGGCCGCATGGCGGTCGTGCACGGCTGCGGCTACGAGCATCCGAGCTTCTCGCATTTCTCGTCGATGAGCTTCTGGCACACCGGCGTGCCGAACAGCGGCGAGCCGCTCGGTTGGCTCGGGCGGTTCGCCGACCATCGCTACGATCCGTCGACGCACAACACGATCGTCAACATCGGCAACTCGCAATCGCTCGCCGTGCGCAGCGGCCGGCATTCGCCGCTCGTGTTCGACGATCCAGCGCGCTTCCGCCGCGAAGGCACCGACGCCGAGAAAACGGCGCTCGTCGCGCTGAGTGGGGCTCGCACGACGTCGAATGCGACGCTCGACTTCCTCGCGGAGACCGCGCGCAACGGAACCGACAGCTCCGAGTTCGTCCGGCGCGCCTCGGCGTCG
>Ga0075435_100002690_pt1 | contig 11867 bp, 11 predicted proteins | sample RhiMethybrSRZTD4_FD_75302 | JGI IMG/M metagenome (GOLD analysis project Ga0075435, IMG submission 75302) | Populus rhizosphere microbial communities from Tennessee, USA - Rhizosphere MetaG P. TD hybrid SRZTD4 | ecosystem: Host-associated > Plants > Roots > Rhizosphere > Soil | place: USA... | reverse complement strand
AGGTATTTCGCGGTATCGCGCACGACCGAGACCGACACGCCATCGCGGTCGCGCGCCGCGCTCAGCACGTGGTCCACGGTGATTCGCGACAGATCGTTCTGAACCGTCTCCTGGATTCGGGATCGGTCGCCGGACTTGATCCGCCAGATCAGCCGCCGCACGATGCCCGCCGCGGCGACTTCCGCCTCGAGGCACCCCATCTTGCGATAGTCCTCGCGCTCGACCGGATTGAGCGCGAGCCATCCGACCGACGCGGCTCGCCCGCGCGTGCCGATCACCGGCGCGCCGCTGCGGATGATCCCGCCGGTCGTGTGATCGCCGACAGCGAAGTAGACGAGATCCTGCACGTCGCGCCCCGCGCCAATCCAGGCTTCGCCGACGGCGGCGGCCGTCCCGGACGGTGTCGCGCCCCCTTGGGTGTACGACCCTGGATAGCGTTTCGCGATCGCGTCGAGAACCGGCGCAATGGCGAACGACTCCGGCAGGGCGCTCGCCACGCCCAGTGCTGCGTCGGGCGCGGCACCCGAGGCGACCTGTTGAAGCGCGGATTGCGCGGCCGCGCCGAGATCGGCGGCCGAGTCGACGGCGGCGCGCGCGGCCACCTGTCCAGCGCCGTTCACGGAAACAGCGACGGCCCGCCCTTCCTGGAGTTCGAGCCCAAGCATCATTCAGTCTCGCGGCCCCAATCGGTATTGACCTGGAGTTTGCGGCCGGCCAGCGGCAGCGGCACCGGCTGCTCCGCCGCATCGGGATGAAACAGCATGCGATGGATGCGATCGAGGAGCGACGACAGCTGGCGCTCGTCGGGCGCCTGCACGACCAGCACGCCTGCGCCCTCGGCCGGCGGAAAGCGTCGATCGTCCAGGTAATCGCGGTCCATCGTCACGAGCGTGCGGCACAACTGCTGCGCGAGCTGGTAGTGCTTTTCGTCGGGGGCCCGCCGCAAATCGTCTTCTTCGATCACGAACAGGACGTCCCAGTTCAGCCGCGTGCGCATGTGCGCGACGATGCCGGCCGGCACGTTGGCGTCGGCATAAATTCGCGGCCGCGCCGTCAAGCGCTCGGCATGCGGCGCCAATTCTGAGGAAAGCGTTCCCATCGAAGTCTGACGTTTGAAGTCTGAAGTGAGCTACTTCACGCTCGAGACTTCGGACTTGCGTTTTTCAAGAGCCGCTTTTGCGTCGCGCGTCAGGTCCGCCACCAGCCGCTCGCGCTGGCGAATCAGCTCTTTGCGTTGACGCCGTCCGTTGGGGGAACCGACCGCGTATTCGGTAAAGATCGGGAACGCGATCGTCGAATCACAGTAGGCGACGACGGTGTCCGGCAGCACACCCGGATTCACCTTGCCCCAGCTGACGGCTTCGGCCGGCGTGGCGCCGGAGAGGCCGCCCCACACCACCGAATCCGTCGTGATCTGAATGAAGTAATCGTTGCCGCCTTTCGGGATGCCGTACACCTCCCACAGCGTCGGCTGCGCCTGCAGGTAGAAGTTCTTCGGCGATCCGCCGCCGAGAATGACGCAACCGTTCATCTTGCCGGCAAGCACGATCGCGCAGACTTCGTTGACGTCCTTGTTGGGATCGATCATGAAGCGGCTGTCGTTCATGAGCTCGTGATACGCGATGTTCATGCCGATCGAGCTGTCGCCGGGAGAAGAGGTGTAGACCGGCACGCCGTCGCGCGCGGCGCGGGCGACCACCGAATGCTCGTCGCATCCGGGAAAGCGCTCAAGCAGATCCAGCCCGAGCCGATAATGAAGCTCGGAGGTCGCGATCGGCTCGTTCAGCTGCGAGCGAACGATGAAATCGCGGATATAGGCGTCGGTTTCGAGCAGCACCGTCGCTGGAAACAGGACGTCGTAGATGCGGATGATCCCGTCTTCGTACAGCTCGACGTCGTTGGCGAACGGCGAGCCGCGCCGGAGCGTGAAGTTCAGCGCGTAATGCAGATCGTGATAGAGGTTCGCTCCGGTCGAGATGATGAAGTCCACGAGCCCGCGGTCCATCATCTCGATCACGCAGCCGCCCAGCCCTGCCGGGGTCATCGCGCCGGCGATCGTCAGACCGATCGTCGTATCCTGGTCGGGCGCCAGCATCTTCTCCGTAAAGATCTGGCAGGCCTCGGACAACCGGCCGGCGTTGAAGGCCTGAAAGCCTTCGTCGACGAGGCGGCGGATCTCGGCGCTTCCTTGCGGCCGGTAGTAGCGAATGGGCTTGCCTGAGAGGTGCTGTCGGGCGTGCCCGGGCGTTCCGGGGGCGCGATGCGGCAAGGACGTCTCCTTTAGATGAATTAGCTTAACATCTGCATTTGTGAGTGGCGAATCCGTATGGCTCTGGTGGTTCCTCGCGGGGATGGCGGTCCTGGCCGCCATCATGGTCCTCTGGGTTTGGTCGAAAGGCCGCTCGTTCGCGCCGGGCGACGTCTTTCACGCCAGCCGTCTCAGTTCTGGCAATCACCTGTTTCCCACACAAGTCCTCATCTCGCCGACGAGCGTCGTGCACTACCGAGCGAGGTGGATCGGCAAGCAGGAAGAGACGATCCACATGGCGCACGTCGCCTCCGTCAAGATCGATACGGGCTTTCTTTTCTCAAAAGTGCTCATCGAAACAAGCGGCGGTTCGGCACCGATCGTGTGCCACGGGCATCACAAAGCCGACGCCGTTCAGATGAAAACCTTGATCGAGCGCTACCAGACCGATTACTACCGCGGCCCTGTCGCGCAAACCCCTACCGGCCGATAAGCTGAACGCAGAAATGGACGATTTGATCTTCAGCGCGCGGCGCGCAAGCACCACCGCCGCCACGGCGACGCGAACGGCCGAGCCCGTCGACCTCGAGACGCGGTTCCGGTCCCTCGTACAGTCACCGCTGCGTGCCGGCATCCTTCGCTATTTGAACACGCGTTCCGACGAGAGCTTCGACGTCGAGACGCTCATGCAAACGTTCGGACGACTGAAGCTGGACGTGGAGAACTGCGTTCGGGAGCTCGTCGATTTCGGCGTCACGCAAATCATCCCCGGCAGCCCGCCGCGCTACATGGCCGAGCGGCCGGTGAACGACACGATCGCGGATCTGCTCGACCACTTCCTCGAACGCCGCGCCGCGGTCTCGACCGAAGATCAGTCGCCGTCGGTGCAGCGCTTCCGCGAAATGATCGGCCGCGACGAGAAGATGCTGATCGTCTTCGAATGGATCCGGACCGCCGCCAAATCCGACATCTCGGTCCTGATTCTCGGGCCGACCGGATCGGGCAAGGAAGTCGTGGCGCGGATGATCCACGAGTTGAGCCGGCGCAGCGTCGCGAAGTTCCAGGCGGTCAACTGCGCCGCACTGCCCGACACGCTGTTCGAATCGGAAATCTTCGGCTACGAAAAAGGCGCGTTCACCGGCGCGCACGATCGAAAGCCGGGCCGCCTCGAGCTCGCCAACGAAGGCACCTTGTTTCTCGACGAGATCGGCGACATGTCGCTCATCGCGCAGGCCAAGCTGCTGCGCGTCCTCGAGGAGCGGCGATTCGAACGACTCGGCGGGCACAAGTCGATCTCCGTCGACTTCCGCCTCATTTCCGCGACCAACCGGCCGCTGGAGCAGTTCGTCCGCGACGGCCGCTTCCGCGAAGACCTCTACTACCGCGTCAACGCGTTCGCGATTCGACTGCCGTCGCTCCGCGAGCGTCAGGTGGACATTCCGGTGCTGGCGCAGCGGTTCCTCGCGCGGTACTGCGCCGCACAGGGACTCCCGCTCGACAGCAAGTCGTTCTCGCGCGAATCGCTCGACCTGCTGTGCGGCTATCACTGGCCGGGTAACATTCGCGAGCTCGAAAGTACCGTGTCGCGCGCGGCGCTGTCGGCGCCGGGCCGGGCGATTCGGGCCACCGACATCGAATTCCTGCACGCCACGACGACGGTTCCTCAGGCGTCGGGCGAGCACATGCCTTCGCTCGCAGAAGCCGAGCGGGCGCATATCGTTCGGGTCCTCGAGGCGGTCCAGTGGAACAAGAAGGAAGCAGCACGCGTGCTCGACATCAGCCGCGGTACGCTGTACCGCAAGATCGTCGAGTACCAGCTCGAGCCAGAACCTCGTCCGGCGGGCCGGCGGCTACGCGAATCTGGCGTGTAGTCCGTCAATCCCCTACCAGACTGTTCCAAGCTGTCGTATCATCGGAACTCCGGCTCCCCCGGCTGGGGTTATGAAGGATCTGCCCATCGCGGCACGGATCTTCGTCGGGTCCGTGCTCACCGCGGGCCTCGTCATCCTGATTTTTTTTGCGCCGCACAGCATCGTCAACCCGTTGCTGTTCACGGCATTGCTCTGTTTTTCCTCGCTTGCGTCGGCGCTGAAGGTGAGCCTGCCGCTCGCCAGCAGCGGATCGACGATGTCGGTCTCGTACGCCGTCGATTTCGCCGCGCTGCTCCTGCTTGGCGCCAACGAAACGATGCTCGTCGCGGCGGCGAGCGCGTACAGCCAGTGCACGTTCCGGACGCAGGCGCGATCGGACGTCTATCGCACCCTCTTCAGCATGGCCTCGCTCGTCGTCACGGTAAAGGCGGCGGGACTGGTCTACGTGTGGCTCGGCGGCTTGCCGCCGGGAACGCCGTTGTCGTTGTTCGCGCTCCCGAAACCGCTCGTCGGCGCCGCGACCACCTACTTCTTCTGTAACACCGCGCTGGTCGCGACGGCGATCGCGCTGTCGACCAGACAGCCGCTGGTGCGCGTGTGGAACGAGAACTTCTTGTGGAGCGCCCCGAGCTACTTCGTCGGCGCCACCGCCGCGGCGATCGCCGCGACGATCTTCGAGGGTGGCGGCTACTGGTTTGCGATGCTGGCCGCGGCGCCGCCGTACTTCATCTACCGCACCTACAAGGTCTACATGGGCCGCATCCACGACGAGCAGCGGCACGTGCAGCAAGTGTCGGACCTCCACCTGGCGACGATCGAGGCGCTCGCGCTGGCCATCGACGCCAAGGATCAGACGGCGCAGAGCCACATCCGCCGCGTGCAGGTGTACGCCGCCGGCCTCGCGCGCGCGCTCGGCATGACCGACAACGAGATTCAGGGAGTCAAGACCGCCGCGCTGCTGCACGACATCGGCAAGCTCGCCGTCCCTGAGCACATCCTGTCGAAGCCTGGTCCGCTCACGCAGGAAGAGTTCCAGAAGATTCGCATCCACCCGCAGGTCGGCGCCGAGATCATCAGCGGCGTGCCGTTTCCCTATCCGGTGGCGCCGCTCATCCTCAGCCATCACGAACGGTGGGACGGCAAGGGTTATCCCGCCGGTCTGAAGGGTGAAGAGGTTCCGCTCGGCGCGCGCATTCTCTCGGTCGTGGATTACTTCGACGCGCTCATGTCCGAGCGGCCCTACCACAAGGCGATGAGCCTCGAGTCGGCGCTCGGCCTGCTGCGTCAGGAAGCCGGGAAGGCGCTCGATCCTCGCGTCGTCCAGACGTTCATCGACATGTATCCATCGCTGACCGCCGAAGCGGAGGCGAGCCAGCAACCAGCGAGACGAATAACGCGCGTCGCGGAAGAAACGCCGAGCGCGCAGCCAGCCGTCGGTCTGGTGACCGACGCGCCGGCGCGCACGAACGTCTTCCAGGACATCGCGCTCGCCCATCGGGAGATTTACGCGTTGTACGAAATCGCGCAGGCGATGGGCAGCAGCCTCGGCGTCGCGGACACGATGGCGCTCATCTCGTCGAAGTTGAGCAACATCGTGCCGTTCTCGTGCTGCGCGCTGTTCCTCTACAGCGACGAAACCGAAACATTGCGTTGCCGATTCGCCAGCGGCATTGAATCGGACGCCATCCAGCAGCTGACCATCCGCAACGGCCACGGGCTGACCGGCTGGGTCGCGCGCAACCGGCGGCCGCTCGTCAACGCGCGGCCAAGCGCCGACTTCGAAGCGGCCGGTGTCCCGTCCGATCGCACCACGCTGCACTCCGCGCTCGTGTGCCCGCTCGTCTTCAACGAGCGCTTCATCGGGACGATCTCCGTCTACCACACCGAGGCCTCCGTCTACACCGACGATCATCGCCGGCTGCTCGATCGCATCTCCGAGCAGGCCGCCGCCGTCATCTACAACTCGATGGTGTTCGAACAGACGCAGGAAGATTCGCTGACCGATCCGTTGACGGCGCTGCCCAACACGCGCTTCATGTTCATGCACCTGACGCGCGAGCTCGCGCGCGCCGACCGCCTGAAGTCGGAAGTGTCGCTGCTCGTGATGGACCTGGACAACTTCAAGGAGATCAACGACACCTACGGCCATCATGTCGGCGACCGCGCGCTGCGCGAGGTGGCGGGCGTGCTGCGCGCCGCGATTCGGCCGTACGACATCTGCGTCCGCTACGCCGGCGACGAGTTCATCGTCGTGCTCTCGGGCTGCAACGGTGAAGAAGCGGAGCGGAAGCGCCTGGAGCTGCAGCGGGCCGTGGACAGCCTGCAGTTCGAGCCGCGGCCCGGCAAGCTGCTGCCGCTCGCCATCAGCATCGGCGCCGCGATCTTCCCGCACGACGGCGACTCGTACGAGACGCTGCTCGCCACGGCCGACAGCCGCATGTACCGCGACAAGACGCGGCGCAAGCGCCACGGGACCGGCCGCGACGAGCCGTCGCCGAGCGGCAGCGGCACGCACAGCGTCACCGAAGTCGATCTCCACAAAGCTGCGACCGGGATTCTCTGAACACCTCTCCACCATGGTGGAGAGGTGTTTAGTTCTCGTCGTCCACCCAATCAGGACTCGGTCCGGCCAGGCCGGTCCACAACACCGCGAGGCCGGTTGCGCCGGCGACGAGCGCGAGACCGTTCACCCACCACGTCTCGTCGCGGCCGATGAATTCGACCCAGGCGGCAGGAATCACGAGCGCGAGACCGACGACGATGGCGAGCGGGCGGCGGCGGACCAGCCGCAGCAGCACGCCGCGAACGCGGCGCAGAGCCATATCGAGCGGCGGTAGCATATCTGCGTTGCCGTGCTGACGCTGCCGATTCGCGAAGTGCTGCCCGCGACGCCGCGCGCCCGACTGCTGCGATTGGATCTCGCCGGACATGCCTTCGCCTATACGGCCGGTCAGGCCGTGACGGTCGGCACGCACGGTCTCGACACGCGCCGTCCGTATTCATTGGCCTCGGCCGCGGAAGACGCACGGCGCGACGGCTGGCTCGAACTGCTCGTCGGCGTCGACGCGAGCGGGCAGGCAGGTCCACATCTGGCGCTCGCGCCGCAGACGCGCGTCGACGTCGACGGCCCGTTCGGGACCTTCACGTTTCCCGCCGATCCGTTGGAACACCACTTCGTCTTCATCGCCGGCGGCACCGGCATCGCGCCGCTTCGCGCGATGCTTCGGCATGCGCTCGCGATTCCGCATCACGACATCGGCCTGTTCTACAGCGCGCGGACGCCGGACGAATTCGCGTTCGAGTCGGAGCTGCGCGAGATGGCGGCGTCGGGCACGATTGCGCTGCGGCAGACGGTGACGCGCGCGAACCAGACCGATTGGAGCGGCGGGCGGGGACGCCTGGATCGCGCCGCGCTGAGCGAGCTCGTCCACGATCCGGCGACGCTCTGCTTCGTGTGCGGTCCGCCCGCGCTCGTCGCGGAGATGCCCGCGCATCTCGGCGCGCTCGGGATTTCGCGCGAGCGGATCCGGATAGAGGAGTGGGGCTGATGCGACTGCGAACCTTGTCAGCGGCGCTGAATCAACAGAGTGATCAACTTCCGGTCTGCAGCGTCGACTTCACGTCCTTCACCCCGGGAGTCTGCCGCGCCACTTCGATCGCGCGCGCTTCTTCCGCGCGGCTCCTCACCGTACCCGACATCGTCACCACGCCGTTGCTCGTCGTGACGTCGATCTTCGTCGCGGAAATCTGTTGATCGTTCAGCAACGCGGTCTTGACGCGCGCGGTGATCGTCGCATCGTCCATCACGCCGGCGGTGTTCATGCTGCGAACGGACGCGCCGCACGCGGGGAACGTGCAAGACGCCAGGAGCAGGAACAGCAAGAGTCTTGGAATCATGACCGCGATCGGTGCAACAAGCGGACCGTCCAACGACCTGCTACAGACCGCCGCTGACGTGGAACCCGCTGTCGACCATGAGGATTTCGCCGGTGATCGCTCGGGCGGCCGGGCCGAGCAGGAACATCGCCGCGTCGGCGACCTCAGCCAGCTCGACGTTGCGGCGCAGCGGCGCGCGATCGCGGTAGACCTGCAGAATGCTCGAGAAACCGGAGATGCCGGATGCCGCCAATGTCTTGATCGGTCCGGCTGAGATCGCGTTGACGCGAACGTTCTGCGGACCCAGATCGGCCGCGAGATACCGCACCGACGATTCGAGCGCCGCTTTCGCGACGCCCATCACGTTGTAGTTCGGAAAGACGCGATCGCTGCCGATGAACGTGAGCGTCAGGATGCTCCCGGCGCCGCGCTTCTGCATCAGCGGGACGACCGCGCGCGTCAGGCCGATGAGCGAGTAGGTGCTGACGTCGAGTGCCACGCGAAATCCTTCGCGCGACGTCTGCACGAAGGGATTCGACAGCTCGGGCGGCGGCGCGAACGCCGCGCCGTGGACGAAGAAATCGAGGCCGCCGAACTCGCGATCGAGCGTCGCGGCGAGATCGGCGATCTGCTGATCGCTCGCCACATCGCACGGCGCGACCACGGGGTTTTCGAGCTTCGCCGCGAGCTCGCGGACGTTCTCTTCGAGCCGCTCGCTCGGATACGTGAGCGCGAGGCGCGCGCCCCCGGCCGCAGCCGCCTGCGCGATTGCCCACGAGATCGATCGCTTGTTCGCGACGCCGACGATGAGGCCGTGCTTGCCGGAAAGATCGGACATGGGCCTCTATTGTAGGGCGGAGATCGGACGCGTCCGGCTGTCGCCGTTTTTCGTTGTCCGCAGTGTCCGCCTTCAGGCGGGACCTCAGGCAGTCCGGCTGAAGCCGGACTCTACTTGGAGCGCTTGCGTCCAGGAGGGCCGTGGCGGCGCGCGGCGCGCGGCATGCCGCCTTGCGGCGGCCGGCCTCCACCCTGCCGCATGCCGCCACGCGATGGGCCGCCCGACACGTTGCCGTTCGAGCGATTGCCGAACGGTTGATGCTGACCGCCGCGCTGGTGACGCGGGCGGAAACGATTCGGCCGCCCGCCGGGCTGACGGATCGTGAATTCAGGGATCGGCCGCGTCGGCGGCGGCTGCCCTTCGGGCCGGGGGAGCGACGCGCGAATCAGCGGACGATGTACGGGCCCTTCTTCTTCCCCCGTCCCCGTACTCTCGTCGGCTTCGACAGATTCGACCGGCACGCTGTCTTGATCGGCAAATTCGACGTGAGCCGCGGCGTCAATCGCTTCGGTCGCAACAGGCGCCGCCACGTCCTCGCCGCTGGTTTCGAACTGTTGATCGGCGACCGGTTCGTCGTGCGGAGTCTCGACGGCTTCCTCGACTGCCGCTGATTCCGGCGCAGTCGTGTGATTGCCGTTGTTCCCCAATTCCTCGTGGGCGACGCGTTTGGGTCCGCTCGCGAGCACCTGCGAATACAACGCCGCGGGCGTTTCCGCCTTGCGCCGCTGCCGCGGCACTTTGGCGTGCTTGTATTCGTGCTCGGCGTCGCACGTCGTGCAACGCGTCTGCTTGACGTCCTCACCGATCATCGCCACGACGGCATGGTTCGTCACACGCCGCTCGCGCGGACAGTAGTCGTCCAGAATGTCACCAAGCCGAAGCTGGCGCTGTTGCATCAACGCTCCCGAAGAATCACCGCTGGCGGGGAGAGGGAATTAACGAAAGGCGCAGCCATATTAGCAGAGCTATCGCGCGCCGTCCAGCCAATGTCGAACCTCCATCAACCTGGCTTCGACCGCCGCCGGCGCCGTCGACTGCGGCGTCCGTTTCGCGGCCACGGATACGCGGGGCGTCACCCGCGTGACGACGTCCGCATCGAACCGGTCACTGGCGGCGCGCCATTCGTCGAGCGACAGCGAGTCGAAGTCGCGGCCCTCCGCGACGAGCTTGCGGACCAGCGCGCCGACGATTTCGTGCGCGCGACGGAACGGCACCCCGCGGCCAACCAGGTAGTCGGCAACATCTGTAGCCAAGAGCAATCCGGATGCCGCGGATGCCGCTCGTTCCCGATTGAGCGAAAGTCCGTTGACGACGGATCGGACGACAAAAAGGCAGCCGCTCAACGTGTCTTCGGCACCGAAAACAGCCTCTTTGTCTTCCTGAAGATCCTTGTTGTAGCCGGTCGGCAGGCCCTTGATGGCGGTCAACAGACCCACCAGGTGCCCGAGCGCGCGCCCGCTCTTGCCGCGCACGAGCTCGAGCGGATCCGGATTCTTCTTCTGCGGCATCATGCTGCTGCCGGTGCTCATCGCGTCGGACAGATCGAAAAAGCGATGCTCGTCCCCGCAGAAGATGATGAGGTCCTCGGCCAGCCGGCTGAGATGGACCATGGCCATCGCCGTCGCGTAGAGGAACGTCGCGGCGAAATCGCGATCGGACGACGCGTCCATGCTGTTGGCGACGACCCGCGAGAACCCGAGGTCGCGCGCCAGCGCCTCGACGTCGATACCGTAGGCGGTGCCGGCAATCGCACCGGATCCGAGCGGCAAGGCGTCCGCTTCTTCGCGCGCGGCGCCCAGGCGCGCGTGATCGCGCCGGAGCGGCGCCACGTGCGACAGGAAGAAGTGCGCGACGAGCACCGGCTGCGCCGGCCGGAAATGCGTGAACGCCGGCATCAGCGCGTCGCCGGCGGCGGCCGCCTGCTGCGCCAGCGCGTCGACGACGCCCGCGATCGCGCGCTGCAGGAGCGGAATCCGACGGCGCAGATAGAGCCTGAGATCCAGCGACACCTGCTCGTTGCGCGATCGGCCGGTATGCAGGCGCCGTCCCGCATCGCCGAGCCGCTCGACGAGCACCCGCTCGACGAAGCTGTGCACGTCTTCATCGTCGCCGTCGATCATCGCCGGATTCGATCGGCCTTCCTCGAGGATGGTGGCCAGCGTCCGTTCGATGTCGCGCGCGTCGGCGGCGGCCAGCACGCCGGCCTTCGCCAACGCTCGCGCCCACGCGATGCTGCCGGTCACGTCGTCTTCGAACAGGCGGCGATCGAAGCGGAACGAGGATCCCCAGTCGAGCGCCGCGGCATCGGGCGCCGTGTCGAAGCGTCCCGACCACAGCGTGGTCATCACGCCTTGGCCGTCGCGATGAAGGTGAGCTTGCGGACCGGCGCCGCCGCGCCCGCATCTGCGGCGTGCGGCTTGCGATCGACGATCGAGCAGCCGCCCTTGAACAGTTCGAGGCGGATGACGCCGCCGACGCAGCCTTGGATCGTATCGACGTACGCCGCGAGCGCTTCGCGCAGCGGCGTGAACCACGCGCCCTGGTCGATCACGTCGGCAAACTGACGGCTGACGCTGCGCGAAAAAACATCAGCCTGACCGGTGATCGTCAGCATCTGCAGGTCGCGGTGTGCCGTATCGAGCACGATCGCGGCGGGCGATTCGAGCGCATCGCTGCGGCCGACGCCGTGAGCGCCCGCGATGATGTCGAGGCTGCCAATCAGATCCACCAGCGGCATGGCAATGCCGTTGATGGCGGCGGGTGCGCCGCGCGTGAAGGTGATGTCGACGAACGCGGGCTCGTCGGGACACTCGCCCGGCGATCGCGTCGCGGCGGCGAGACGGTCGAAACCGCCGTCCAGCATCTGTCCGAATACCTGGGATGGAAGGACGAGGATGTCCATCTCGGGTGCGAGCGCGCGGACCGCGACGTTGATCTGATCGCCCGATTTCGCCGCGTGCGCGACCGCCGACGCCCCCTCGATGGCGGCAATTTCCACGAGCTTCTGCGCGATGAGCGGACGGCTGAGCCTCTC
>Ga0075435_100002686_pt1 | contig 11877 bp, 10 predicted proteins | sample RhiMethybrSRZTD4_FD_75302 | JGI IMG/M metagenome (GOLD analysis project Ga0075435, IMG submission 75302) | Populus rhizosphere microbial communities from Tennessee, USA - Rhizosphere MetaG P. TD hybrid SRZTD4 | ecosystem: Host-associated > Plants > Roots > Rhizosphere > Soil | place: USA... | reverse complement strand
TAGTTGGAAGCTGCCGTCGACAGGTCCTGTCGACGTGGTCGCCACACCCGCGTTCGGTCCGGAGACTACGGTGATCGTGACGCCGTTCAACCCGCCGACTCCAGCCTCCAGCGTCTTGCCGCTGACCCTGACGCCCGGGCGCAGCGCGAAGTCCTTCACCGTGCCGTCCTGAATCTCGACGTCTTCCAGGATCCTCAGATAGCCAGGCTTGGAGACCAATACGGGCTGTCTTCCTGCGAATAGTCCCGACACGACGTAGCGGCCCTGCAGATCGGTTTCTCCCTCGCCGAAGCCCGGCCGTCGCGCATCGTAGCCGACGTAGACGTCCGCGCCTTGCACGGGCGCACCGGCTTCGTCGCGCACCGTTCCGGAAAGCGTGTAGGGGCCCTTGGGCAACAGCGTCGGCGAAGCGCCGTTCGCAGCGGGCGCGGTGGTAGTCCGGGCGGTGTCGCAACCGCTCCCGACGACAGCAAGGAGCGCAGCGCCAGCGCAGAACCTGCGCGTCACAGGGTGTCGGTGTTTTCGCGCACAGTGGGATCCTCGGTGATCAGCGTTTGCAAACCCGCCCGGAGCCGTTCGTGATCCGCGTTGTCGGACCGCGAGCGAAAGGACGGGCACGATTCGGCGCTTTCGCGGCTCGGGGGCATCGGTGAACTCGATAAGCGATCTCGGCATGTGCGTCGACAGATCGTTTCGATCAGTAACCGTAAATTATCTGGTGACCGCCGCCCGCGTCTTTCGGACAGCCGCGCGCGGCAGCAACGCAACGATCAGGATCGCCGCCGCCATCTCCAAGCCGGCAACGAAGTACAGCCCCGTTGACGTTCGCCCAGTCAGGTCCCGCAGCCAGCCGACGAGGACCGTAGCACTGTCGACTCCCGCGCGACATGCCGCTCGGTTTGCTCAGAAGTAAAATAACCGCCTGCCGCCAACGGCGCTATGGACTCCGACCGCATTCCGAGCACGAACCGCAATGCGTGGACCCACGTCGCCCCGCTGTTCTGCGCGTGCACCGCACTGCCTGAGTACGGACCGCTCGCACCAACCGAAGACGAACTTCACGTCCTCGGAGAACTCGAAGGCGTACGCGTCCTCGAACTCGGATGCGGCAGCGGCCATTCGCTTCGCTACCTGGCGGACAGAGGTGCGTCGGAGGTGTGGGGAGTCGATCTCTCGCCAGTACAGTTGGATTATGCGCGCGCGACGTTTCGCGGCCTCGGTTCCTCGGTGCGCCTCATTGAATCGGCATGGAACGCGACGACGGCGTTCATGAACGCCGTCGTCGCTGCTGGACTGCGCATCGAGGCGCTTGTCGAACCGCCGCTCAACGCCGCCGCCGTGAAACACGAGCATCTGGACCCCGCGCGGGGTACTCCGTTGATCGCGCGCGCCTCGTGCCGACGACCATCATTGTCGAGGCGTCGAAGCCTTCGGGGCGGGCCGGAGCAGAGTGATCTGATCGAAGGGTTTTATTGCAGCGAGCGCGCGACAGCCACGATGCCGACCGTTGCGAGGCCGATGAGCAAACCGGCCACGATCTCAGGGATCCGATGCCGTTGAACATTTTTTCCTCCGGAACACGGCGCGCATACCGACCGTCACGGATTGCCTAGTGTCGAACCGCCGCCATGAGCAGGAACTGCGGCCGCTCGAGTTCGGTCGCCCAGTCGGGGCGCGCCGCCACCTGCTCGCGTGTCGGGCCCCAGTCCACGAGGTGGGTGACCGTGAAGCCGGCGGCGCGCAGCATCTCGAAATACGTCCCGAGCATCCGATGCTGTTTCACCACGCCTTCGACCAGCCACGTCGTCGTCCGCGGCCCTTCGTCGAAGTAATGATCGACCGGCCAGATCGGCTGTGGAAGCCGCTGCACCCACGACGGGTCGTGGGACGCGGTCACGATCGGATGCTCTGCGGAGAACACCAGCCGCCCGCCCGGCACGAGTGCCGCGTGGATGCGCGCCATGAGATCGTCGAGCCGCGCCACGTAATGGAAGGCGAGCGAACTGTAGACGAGATCGAAGGATGCGTGCGGAAGATCGACCTCTTCGAGATCGGCGCGCCGGTACTCGATGCCGTCCGCCGGCCAGTCGCTCCGCGCCCGCTGCAGCATCCGCTCCGAGACGTCGACGCCGACGACACGCGCGGCGCCGTTCTCGCTCGCCCACCGGCAGAACCACCCGTAGCCGCAGCCGAGATCGAGGACGCGGCGTCCGCGCGGATCCGGCAGCAGCGCTCGCAGCGCGGGCCATTCCGGCGCACCGTCCAACCCGTGCATCGATCGCTCGAGGCGGCCATAGGCATCGAAGAAGGTCGAGTCGTCGTAGATGTTCTGGGTCATGCCGTTGGTGATTCAGGCGATCATTCGACGCGCATCAATTTGAGCGTGAACGGATTGGCGAACGGTCCGTTCTGGTTGCGCCGCTGCGTCAATGACAGCGTGTCCCCGTCGAGTCGATAGGCGTAGGTGATGAACACGCCGGGGCCCATCACCGCCGGGTTCTTCGACGCGATCGGCCGCATCGTGATGAGGCCGTCCTCTGTCACTTCATATGTCCCGGCTTCGGTGACGACCGGTCCCCACACGGCGCGCAACTCGTCAGCGCTGGCCTTCGCCGCATCGGCCAGAATCGGTCGTGGCCCATCGGCCTGGATTTCGACGCGGCTGTAGTGTTTTGCCGTGATGATCGTCAGGTTGGGTCGTTCACGGAACGGGATCGTGCGGGCTGCAGCGCCTGTGATCGTCGCTTCCTCGACTCGCCAAACGCCTTGAATCGGCCGGGTCGTCGATTGCGTTGGCGTGCCCTGGCTGGCGATCCACCCTGCAGCGAGTACTGCGAGGAACAGTCTCTGCACGACGCACCTCCTCGACGACAGTGTGGCACACCAGAAGAGTGGCGCGATCGGAATGGCGCGATCCAGGCACAGACCGCTGGTCGAGATGCGGCTCTCGCGCGGTGCGGCGCTCCTGAGCGACACGCGTACGGTATCCTCGGCGCACAGAGGAGCATGTGATGGCGACTGCCGCTGCGTTCGGCGTCCTGGGATTCATCGGACTCGCTCTGGCCAGCCAATCGTCGGTGCCGGCCGACGGCGACGTCTTCGACCGCGTCAAGCACGGCTACGCGACGTCGGAAGGCGGCGTGAAGATCCATTACGCGTCGCTCGGCGAGGGACCTCTCGTCGTCATGATCCACGGGTTTCCCGATTTCTGGTACTCGTGGCGGCACCAGATGGCGGCGCTCGCCGATCGATATCAGGTGGTCGCGATCGATCAACGCGGCTACAACCTGAGCGACAAGCCGAAGGGCGTCGACAACTACGACATGCGCCTGCTCGTCGCGGACGTCGCCGCCGTCGTCAAGAGCGTTGGTCGGGACAAGGCGACAATAGTCGGTCATGACTGGGGCGGCATCGTCGCCTGGAACGTCGCGATGAGCCTGCCGCAGATGACCGAGAACCTGATCATCCTGAATCTGCCCCACCCGAACGGCCTCGCCCGCGAGCTGCGCAACAATCCCGATCAGATCAAGAACAGCGAGTACGCTCGGAACTTCCAGACAAAGTCGCCGAGCGATCCGACCGTGTTCTTCGGCCGCCCGATGACCGCCGAGAACCTCTCGGGCTGGGTGCGCGACGCCGCCGCGCGCCAGCGATACGTCGAAGCCTTTCGGCAGTCCGACTTCGAGGCGATGCTGAACTACTACAAGCGGAACTACCCGCGCGGTACGGGCGCCGACGCGCCGGCGCCGCCGCCGACGCCGCTGCCGAAGGTCACAGCGCCCGTGCTGATGTTCCACGGCTTGAACGACACCGCGCTCAACGCGGAGGGTCTGAGCGGCACGTGGAACTGGCTCGAGAAGGATCTGACGCTCGTCACGGTCCCAGGCGCCGGGCACTTCGTACAGCAGGACGCCGCCGATCTCGTCACCAACACGATGCAGTGGTGGTTGGCGATGCGATCAGCAGCCACGAAGTAGCGGGGCATCGGAACCATGACGCGGACGATTGCAGTCGTTTCGGCCTGCGCCCTCGCCGTGGCGCTTCCGCGGGCGCAGACCGTGCCCGTGAAGACGCTCGACATCTACGTCGTCGACGTGGAGGGCGGAAATGCGACGCTGTTCGTGGCGCCGTCCGGCGAGTCGCTGCTGATCGACACGGGGAATGCCGGCGCGGCCGCCGTTCGCGATGCCGACCGGATCGTGGCGGCTGCCCGCGCGGCCGGCGTGACGCGCATCGACACGCTCATCACCACGCACTGGCACGGCGATCATTTTGGCGGGATGGCTGAACTCGCGGCGCGCATTCCGATCCAGCACTTCGTCGATCACGGTCCGAATGTTCAGCCGGCCGCTGGCACGGACGAGTTCCTGCGAACGACATATCCGCAGCTTTACGCCAAAGGAACGCACACCGTCGCGAGGCCCGGCAGCAGGATCTCGCTCCCGGGCGTGAACGTTCTGCTGGTGACGTCAGCTGGCGTGACGATCACGGACGCGTTGCCAGGAGCGGGCGCCCCGAATCCCTACTGTTCGAGTTTCAAGCCTGGAGAGAACAACGCCGAAGACCCGATGTCGGTCGGCACCTACGTGACGTTCGGACGGTTTCGAACGATTCATCTGGGCGACCTGACGAAGAACAAGGAATTCGAGTTGATGTGTCCGACGAACCGCATCGGGACGGTTGATGTCCTGCTCGGTCTGCACCACGGCGTGGATACGTCGAATTCGGAGGTGCTCGTTCACGCCCTTCGCCCGCGCGTGGCGATCATGAACAACGGCACTCGCAAAGGCGGACAGCCCGACGTCATGAGAACAGTGCACTCCTCTCCGGGCCTCGAGGATCTGTGGCAGATGCATTTCTCGCAACTGAGCGGTCAGGAGTACACCGTGCCCGGCATGTTCATCGCAAACATGCTGGACGAACCGTCGACGGTCATGGCGGTGGCGCCAATTGCGGCGCCGCCGCCCGGATCGAACGCGCCTCCGCCGCCGGCTCACAACGGAACCGCCTATTGGATCAAGGTCGCCGCACGGGCGGATGGCTCATTCACCGTGACGAACCAGCGTAACGGCTTCAGCAAGCAGTACGCGGCCAGTCCGCAGTGAGACCGAGAAACTCCGTGTAGCGGCAGCCTTTCAGGCTGCCCATCGGTCCATTGACACGTGTTTCAGTTCGATGCGGATCAATCTCAAACGCCATGCCTGACACTCGACGCGGACGCAAACTGACCCGTCGCGCCTTTCTCGCCGCCGCGGCGTCGTCGCTCGGCGCGTCGCTTGCGTACGCGCGAGGCCGTGCGCAGGCGTCCCGCGTCCGCTGGGTCGAGCGGCGCGAGTGGTTCGCCGAAGGCGTCGCGTCGGGAGACCCGGATTCCCACAGCGTGCTGCTGTGGACGCGCGTCTCGGCGAGTCGCTCAGACGCGGTACCGCTGACGGTTGAAGTCGCCGAGAATGCCGGCTTCACGCGCGTCGTCGCCTCGTCTCCGGTACGTGCGTCCGCGGCGGCAGACCATACGTGCCGCGTACTGGTTGGCGGCCTTCAGCCCGCGCGCACTTACTGGTATCGCTTCTCGACGAAAGAGGGATATGGCAGCCGCGTCGGACGGACGCGGACGGCGCCTGCCGCGGACGATCCGCGGAGCGTGCGCTTCGCCTTCGTGAGCTGCCAGAACATCTGCGAGGGATCGCAGCACGCGTATCGGCGCATGATCGCGGAGGACGAACGCGCCGCTTCAGGAACCGACCTGGATTTCGTCCTGCACCTGGGCGATTTCGTCTACGAGGTCGTCACCTATCCGGAGGATACGCCGGATGGCCGCCGCTACGATCGGCGTCTGCGCGATGCGGTCCGCTACGCCGACGGAGAAGCCGTGGCCGGATTTCACGTGCCGGCGACGCTCGGTGACTACCGTGGGTTGTACCGCGCCTACCTGCACGATCCCGACATCCAGGACGCGCGCGCACGCTGGCCCTTCGTCGCGATGTGGGACAACCACGAGTTCTCGTGGCAGGGGTGGCAGTCATTCCAGCGTTTCGACGGGAAGACGCGCCCGGCGCAGACGCGCAAGGTGATGGCCAACCAGGCGTGGTTCGAATACCAGCCGGCACGGGTTGTCGTCCGCGCGAGCCGATCGCTCGAACGATTCCAGGCGCAGCCGGTGAAGGACGCGCCGATCGAGCAGTTCGACGAGCATGGACTCGGCCGCGAGCCGAACAACCTCGTCGCGATCGAGAGCCTGCCCGGGTCCCGCACGCTGCGCTGGGGCCGGCTGCTCGATCTGATCGTGACCGATCAATACAGCCATCGATCGGAAGATCCGGCCAGCCGACCGGAGGCGCGCGCGCTGGCGCTGCCCGCGTTTCCCGAGATGCTGCCCGAAGAGGTGATGCGCACGCTCGACGCAGGCGCTGCCGATGCGAATGGCCATCCGCCTGCGTTCCTCACGTCGAGCGGTGCGCCGGTCGCCAATTATCGAAGGGACGCGCCGGCGCAGACGCTGCTCGGCGTCGAACAGAAAGCATGGTTCCTCGATCAGCTCAGGCGCTCAGGGGCGACGTGGAAGGTGTGGGCCAACTCGCTCGGCACCCTCGACTGGCGCGCAGATCCGCAGCGCCTGCCATCCGGGCTGACGACGGCGTGGCCGGGCCAGGGCTACGCGATCTTCGGCGGCGGCGGCGACTACGGCACGGCGTACACCGAGCGCGGCGAGATCTACGACGTCATTCGAACAGAGGGCATCACCGGGTTCGTCACCGTGTCCGGCGATCGACACAGCTTCTGGGCCGGGCTCGCGGCGAAATCGCTGCCGCCGTTGCCGTTTGATCCGGTCGGCGTCGCGTTCATCACCGGCTCGGTGTCGGCGCCGGGGATCGTCGAGGCGTACGAGCACCGCTTTCCCAGGGACCATCCGCTGCGTTCGCTCTATGTGGCCGACATCGACGGCCGTCCCGCACCGGCGGTGAACCTCCTGCTGCATCACGGCGTACGCTCGTGCCTCGAATATCAGCGCACCGGCGACGCCGCCATCGCCAGACGCGCATCGAACCCCGATCTGGCGCCGCACCTCGCGTTTCTCGACATGGGCGGCCACGGCTACGCAGTCGTGCGCATCGGCAGCGATGCGATGGAGTGTGAGTTCGTGTGCATCCCTCGGCCGCTCGAGCGAAGTCCGGCCCCAGACGGCGGGCCGATCCGATACCGTGTCGTTCATCGGGCGCCGCTGTGGCGTGCGGGCGCCCGTCCCCAACTCGAAGGACGCGTCATCGAGGGAGACCCGGAGCTTGCGCTCGCGCTGTAGGCGGACGACGCGCCGAAATGCGGAGACGTCAAGGGCCGGCGTCAACGAAAGAGAGGGGGTTGCGATGCTCTCCCGCCGCGTGTTTCTCGAGCGAGCCTCGTGGGGACTGCTGGCGCTCGGCGGCGCAGACACAGCGATTGCTCAATCGCCCAGCCTCCACGTCTTCTACGATCCCGCGATCCTGCGGCACGAGCCGTCGAGCGATCATCCGGAAAGCCCGCGCCGCCTCGACGCGGTGATGACCAGCGTTCGGGCGCTGGAGCGCGCGAACAAGCTGATCGTCACGGCGCCGCGCCCGGCCACCGACGATGACATTCTGCTGGTCCACACGCCCGACTATCTCCGAATCGTCCGTTCGGAGGTTGCCGCGGGCCGGCGACAACTGAGCACCGGGGACACGGAGATCTCGGCGGGATCGCTCGGCGCCGCACTGGCCGCCGCCGGTACCGTGGTGTCGGCCGTGGACGCCGTGATGAAAGGATCAGCGCGCGCCGCATTCTGCGCGGTTCGGCCACCGGGCCATCACGCGTCCGACCGCCGCGGCATGGGATTCTGCGTCTTCAACAACGTTGCGATCGGCGCCCGATACGCGCGCCGGCGGCACGCTGTGGAGCGAATCCTGATCGCCGACTGGGACGTCCATCATGGCAACGGCACGCAGGCGGTGTTCTGGAGCGACGGCGGCGTGCTGTTCTTCGACTGCCATCAGCACCCGTGGTATCCCGGCACCGGCAGTCCCGACGAGAAAGGCGAGGGGAAGGGGAGCGGCCTCATCATCAACAACCCGTTTCCGGCCGGAGCCGGCCGCAAGGAGATTCTCGGCGCATTCCGCTACGGCCTAGTCCCTGCGGCGGCGCGCTTCAAGCCGCAGCTGGTGATGATTTCCGCTGGTTTCGACTCGCGCGCCGGCGATCCTCTCGGCCGCTTCACGCTGACCGATCAGGATTTCGCCGACCTGACCGCCATCGTCCTCGAGATCGCGCATGAACACGCAGGCGGACGCGTGGTCTCAGTGCTCGAAGGTGGGTATGCACTCGACGGCCTGCCGCCGGCGGTGGCGTCGCACCTCACGCGGCTCGCGTCGTAGCACGCTGACTGAGCGAAACGCGCCGTGCGTTCATGCACGGAGTGGCAGTGACGACGTCTGGCGTACCCTTGAGCAATGCGTCCTGAATCGGCTCTGCCCTCGGTAACTGAGATCGAGCGCGCGCGAGATTTTCTTGGTCAGCACCTGAAGCCGACGCGCCTCGTCCCCGCACCGACGCTGACCGCGGTCGCCAGCCGACCGGTGTTTCTCAAGCTCGAATCGGAGCTCCCGACCGGCTCGTTCAAGGTGCGCGGTGCGCTGTACGCGCTCTGGTCTCAGCTGCAGGTGCGCCGCGTCTCGGAGGTGATCGCTTCAAGCACCGGCAACCACGGCGCCGCGGTCGCGTACGCCGCGCGACAGCTCGGCGTTCGCGCGACGATCTTCCTGCCCTGCGACGCGAATCCGGTGAAGCGCCAGCGCATCGCCGACCTCGGCGCGCGGATCGTCGAGCGCGGCAGGGACATCAATGACTCGGCCACGGCCGCCGTCGAGCATGCGAGCCGCGACGCGGGCATCTACTATTTGAACGACGCGACCGACCCGGTCCTGCCGGCCGGCCCCGGAACGATCGGCTGGGAGATTCTCGAGCAGTGCCCCGCGTGCGCCGAAATCTACGTCCCGGTGGGTGACTCCGCGCTCATCCGCGGCGTGGCCGCGGCAGTGCACGCGCAGCGACCCGCTGTTCGCATCATCGGCGTGCAGGCGGAGGCCGCGCCTTCGTACTATCTGTCGTGGCGTGAGGAACGTGTCGTGGCGACGAAGACGTGCAATACGATCGCCGACGGCCTTGCCACGCGAACCCCTGTCGAGGCGAACGTGCGCGCGGTTCGCGAGATGGTGGCCGACATGCGCCTCGTCACGGAGCGGCAGATGCTGGCGGCGATCGAGCGCCTGCAGACCGACGAGAACGTCGTTGCGGAGCCGGCAGCGGCGGCAACCGTCGCCTGCCTGGTGTCCAGCCTCGATTTATCGGCTGGTCGGTCGCCTGCGTCCAGCGACGCGGCCGTCGTCCTCCTCATCACCGGCGGCAACATCGCACCGGGTCTCGTGGACCGCAGTTTTTGACGATGATCGCGCGCGCGGGACGCTCGGACGCGCCGTCAATCGCGAAGCGATGCGGGCACGGTTAACTTTCCGAACGACGACGTCATTCGACCTGAATAACGACGCTGACGCGCGACCCCGTGCGCGAGTTGGCCATGCACGTTTCCAGTCGGCTGGCAACGAGAGCGTCCGTCGTTTGAAACGTGACGGCGATGTTCCCGATGTGAGGCTCCTGGAGCAGCATCACATGCACGACCGGACTCACACTCGGCACTGTTTCATGAACCGGTGTGCCGCTCAATATTTTTGTGTTCTTCGCCTCTACATACCGCTCGGCGTTGGTTGTCAGCGTGACCGCCGCCTGGCGGCCGCGAGCGTGAACCAGCCAGTCCTGAAACGCCGCGTCCGACGCGACCTGGAACCAGAGCGAACCGATGCGGAAGAGCCCGCGGGCGAATACGGGACGTGCGAGCTTCCCGGAGACCACGGTCACATCCCGATCGACTCGGCCACGATCCGCCGAATGTCCGATCATCGCCGGACGCATGCCGTCTACGCCGGATGCGAGCGCCGCGGCAAGGAATGCAGCGGCTGTGAAAGGGTTGGCGCTGATCATCGCACGCTCTTGATCGAAGGCCTCGACACCGGAACATGCTCGTTCTCGGGCGAAGCAGACTTGGCTGACGCGGCCTCACAGGCCATATGAGCAACGGTGGTGCCAAATATCTGCGGATTCACACCTGCTTCCGACCCCGTAACCAGTGATAGCACAGGCGATAGACCACTGGGCGTTCGGCCATATCGGATCCCGTTGCACGCCCGTGCATCGTGTCGCGACAGATCCGTCGGTGGCTGTCCAAATTGGAGTGCCAGTCACGTCGGCGCGAACGGTCTGACAGACGCGGCATGACCAGGGCCCCGTGCTTCTCAAGGTATAGTCGTCCCGCTGGAGATTCACACGATGACACGACGACTATTGCTGGCTCCGCTGGCGCTTGCCGTTGCTCTCGTGTCGGCGGACGACATCTGGATCGTTCAGATGATCGATCCAAACGGCGATGCGCGCGGCCGTCCTGATGCGGCGCAGCTCTCGTTTCGGTACGATCGTGTCGCTGACGTACTCTGGTTCCGGGTCGCGGTGTACGGACGGCCGGATCCGGACGCCTTTGGCATCCGCCTCGCAATCGACACCGATCGCGTCGTTACCGCGCAAGTGACCCGGACCAACGGCGCCTATCGCGGCACAATCGGAGTCGCGGACTCGGCCGGCGCGACGGCTGGAAACCTGACCTCCCTTTCGCGCGACACCCTCCAACTCCGCGTCGACGACGACGGCTACATCCTCGGCGTGAAGCGAACCGAGGTCACGTCGGGCACCAACATGACGGTGGTCGCCTCTGTCGGCACGAATCGCGAATGGACCGACGAAATCGCCAAAGTCACGATCGACGTGGCTGCGCCGCGGCCCGACCGTGGGCTGCGCGAGATCGACGTGACGCGAAACAACCTCGTACTTCCCGCCGATGACGCACCGCTGGCCGACGACGAGCCGCCCGCGATCGAACGGCGCGGCCGCACGTCCGGCCGCACGCTGATCCTGGTCCCCGGCGTCTTTTCCGGCGCCGGCGCGTTCGATCCGTTCATCGAGCGTCACACGTCGGACTATCGCTTCTTCATTGTGACGCCGCCCGGATTGAACGGCTCGCGCCCGCGGCTGGTGCCTCCAGCGGGCACCAGCTTCGGCGAACGAACCTGGACCAGGCACCTCGAGCGCGACCTCCTCGATCTGATCCGCCGCGAGCGGCTGGAGCGTCCCATCGTCGTCTCGCACGGTTTTCCCGGGTCGCTGGCCGTGACGGCAATCGCCGCACATCATCCCGAGGCAATCGGCGGCGCCATCGAGATCGCGGCGATGCCGCCGCAGCCGCTGCCGTCGCCGCGGGATACGAGCGGCAAGACGCTCATCACACCCGAGGACCGCGTCCGCCTGCAGGATGAATTCTGGGGTCCGAAATGGTTCAAGTACGTCACGCCGGAGACGTGGGAAAATAATAACTATCGCGCCGCGATGTTTCAGGTGGACGCCGAGCGGGGCGAACAGGTGCGCCGTCGGATCGAGCAGCATTCGCTGCCGGTGAAGATCCGGTACCTCACTGAATCGAACGGCACGGACGACAGCGCCGACATCGCGCGCATCGCCGTTCCATTGCTCGCGATCCGGCCGGGCTTCAACGACGCCATTCTCGCCGATCCCGTGAATCGATGGTTTCGCAGCAGCTTCATCGACGCGTGGAATGCGTTCTCGAGCAATCCGGCCATTCAGGTGACGACCATCCCTGGGTCGGGCGTGCTGGTGTTTCACGATCAGCTCGAAGCGGCGGACGCTGCGATCGTCGCGTTTCTCGCACAGGTCAGCGCGTCGCCGCCGCGGCAGGCGGAGCCGATCCTG
>Ga0075435_100002685_pt1 | contig 11877 bp, 16 predicted proteins | sample RhiMethybrSRZTD4_FD_75302 | JGI IMG/M metagenome (GOLD analysis project Ga0075435, IMG submission 75302) | Populus rhizosphere microbial communities from Tennessee, USA - Rhizosphere MetaG P. TD hybrid SRZTD4 | ecosystem: Host-associated > Plants > Roots > Rhizosphere > Soil | place: USA... | reverse complement strand
CCGCAGCCAGCAGTTCGCGGGGATGAACCTGCTCGTGCGAGGCGTGGAAGCCGAAAGCGGGCATGGAAGACCTGTACCCGGTCACCCGATCTCGAACCCTGTGCGCCGCAGCCACCCCCGGCCTCGATCAACCGTCGACATCCGACCCCGAACGCCCAAGCCCAGCCCGGCGCGGAGCGCCAATCCCGGTCGGCACCAAAGGCATCCCAACTATGGCTACCCGTTCCGCAAGCGGTTCCTGTTCCGACTCAGTCCGGCGCCCGAAGGAGGGTCGGATTGCGGCGCGGCGATCGGTTTCGACTAGACCGGCTCGCGCCAGGGCAGGGCGCTGTTCACGACGTGGTCGAGAAGTTCGTCGCTGACGGTGTCGTTTTGGAAGATGGTCCGAAAAACGAGTGGACCGAGGAGTTTGGCCGTGATCTCGCTGGAGTCTGCTGGCGGGTTTATCTCGCCTTGGGCTGCGGCTGCGTTCAGTGCGGTGTTGAGGCGGCGGGACACCGTATGGAGCCATTGGTTCAGCTGTGTTCTGGCGGTCGTGTCCCACTGGGCGGTTTGCAGGAGGGTGGCGGTCAACCGTCGGAGGTTGGGCAGGGCGAGCTCCTCGGCCAGCCGCCGCAGGTTTCCCCGCAGCCATGGGCGCAGGTCGTTGTCGAAGTCGGTGAAGAACGGCATCTCGACCCGGCCCAACGCCTCGTGGAGCAGGGCCTCGGGTGTCGGCCAGTGCCTATACAGCGTCGCCCGACCGACCCCGGCCGCAGCGGCAACCCGCTGGTGGGTGACCGCCGCCGGTCCCTCTTGTTGCAGCAGCGTCTGGGCGGCCGCCAGTGCCGCAGCCCGACTCGCCGTGACCCGCACATCTGCATCCTTTTGGTCTGCCATGAACGCGATCCTATGAGACAACTTGTCTCAACACGGCAAGTGAGACAGAATGTCTCGTGAGACATAATGTCTCACTAAGGATGGGGAGAGAATGATGCGGATCGCCGTGTTCGGAGGCACCGGTCGTACTGGCCGGCATGTAGTGACCCAGGCTCTAGCGGCCGGACACGAGGTGCGGGTGCTGGTGCGCAGCGAGGATTCTGCCCGGAGGCTCGGCCGACACGACCGGCTCACCGCCGTGGTGGGGACCTTCGAACAGCCCGGAACGGTGGAGGCGGTGGTCAGGGGCGCCGGCGCCGTGATCAGCACCCTAGGCGCCACCGTGGAGGGACCGACCACGGTCTGCACCGACGGAGTGCGAGCGATCTTGGCGGCCATGGGCCGCCAGGGTGTACGTCGACTCCTCATACTCAGTGCCCATGGGGTGGCGGACAGTCACGACCGCTCGCCGTACGTGGTTGTCGTTTGGGCGTTACGCGGCCACCGGATGCGCGACAAGGAGACCATGGAGGAGTTGATTCGAGCGGCTGACATCGACGCCACGATTGTGCGCCTGCCCGCTCTCACCGAGGGCCCGCGCACCGGGCGATACCGGACCGGCACAGGTGTGCCGATCCACATCACAGGGTCGATCCGCCGGGCCGACGTCGCCGATTTCCTGTTGGGTGCGGCCGTCACCGGTTCCTACCGCAGCCAAACGCCCCGGATCATCGCATCGGCCGGCAGACGCGGTCTCCGGTCCCCTGCCGGGGTCGCGCCAAGCCCGGTGGCTCGAGCGCCGATGACCGGCCGCGTCGCCCTGGTCACCGGTGCGACCGGCGGCATGGGTTCAGTCATCGCGACCGACTTCGCCCGACGCGGCGCCACCGTCGTCCTAACCGCCCGGACCGAACGGGCCGGTCGGGAGGCCGCCCGAGCGGTGGTCGCCGGCACCGGCAACCCCCGCGTCGAGGTGCTGCCGCTGGACCTCGCCGACCAAGACTCGGTCCGCTCCGCAGCGGCCCACTTCCATGACCGCCACCACGCCCTCCACGTCCTGGTCAACAACGCCGGGGCACACATCGCCGAACGCCGGCTCACCGGCGACGGCATCGAGATGAACCTGGCCGTCAACCACCTCGGCTGGTTCTTGCTGACCAACCTCCTGCTCGACACCCTGCGTTCCAGCGCACCGGCCAGGATCGTCAACGTCGCCTCCCAAGCCATAGCCGACGCCCGCACGATCACCTGGCTCGGCCAGCCCCGACCCGCCCGCATCGACCTCGACGACCTCCAGTCCGAGCGCGCCTTTCACCCCATGGCCGCCTACGCGCAAGCCAAGCTGGCCATGGTGATGGGCACCTACCACCTGGCCCGTCACCTCGAAGGAACCGGAGTCACCGTGAACGCACTGCACCCCGGCCTGGTGGCGACCGGCATCCTGCGCGGATTCGGCATCCCACGGCCGCTGCAGCCGCTACTCATACACGCCAGCCGACCGTTCTTGGCCACACCAGAAGACGGCGCCCGCACCGCCATCCAGCTCGCCACCAGCCCCGACCTGGCCGGAGTGACCGGACAATACTTCGTCCGCGGCAAGCCGGCCCGCAGCCCCGAAGCCTCCTACAACCGCAACCTGCAAGAAGCCCTATGGACGGCCAGCGAGCACCTCACCAGCCTCGCACCAGGCTGGAGGCAAGAGACCCGATAACCCGACCGCTACCTGCACCCGCGACCGAGCACACGCCAGATCGCGGCGCAACCTGACAGCTTTGCGGTACAAACGGTCGAGGGTGGCCAGGTCTTGACAATTCGGACAGTCTGTGGCGGCCGTCCCGCGAAAGGGCTCCAGCCGGTGAACGCTCAGACACTCAGATCGTTCATCATGATCGCGTTCTCCCTCTTCTGATTGCGCATTCGCGGTCTACATGAGCGGGGAGGGAACCGAGCCCACCTACGCGATCAACAGTCGCGGGGGGTTGACTTCCGTCTTCGCCGACCTCAACCAGTACAGCCACACCATGCATTTCAACGGCCAGAGCATGGTGGTGTTGGACGGCGACCGAGGCACCGGCGACAGCTAGACAATCGCGCACCACCTGTCCGGCGAGGGGGTCGACCGCATCGTCATGGTCGCCTACCTCCGCTACCTCGACACGTACGCAAAGGTCGACGGGGCCTGGTTCTTCGCCGAACGCAGGCTCATCCTGGAGTGGTCAGAGACGCGACCCTCGCTCGTCTCCTGAGCCAATCCGACGCTACGTCAAGGCTCCGGAAACTATTGGAGCAGGCCACTCACAGAGGGATCCTCGAGGCTCAACGCCTCTAGAGCTGCTGTTATTGCGACCTCTCCTTTCTCGATCTCCGTTGCGCAGGCGATTTCGGTCCAGCGGTCGAACGGGCATGCTTGTCGGCCAATGTGGTGAGCCACTGCCGCATGAGGGCCAGCTCAGGCTCGCTGAGCGGTGTGTCTTCGGCGGCGAGCCTGCTGCCGAGGGTTGCCGCCGCGGTCGCCAGCGTCGGCTCCGCGCCTCGTCGTCGTTTCGAGGCCGCCGACGTGGCGTCCTTCCAGGTGGTGGCCGAGCCGATCACCGCCTCGCGCAGCTGGGTTGCAAACGTGTCATCTCCGAAGAGGTCAGGCTGCGAGATCAGCGAGAGCGCGGCGCCGGTGACCGCCGCCATGACCGTCCGTGCCCCCGTGGTCGGCGAGACGCGCAGCTGGCCCCGGGCGGCGCCGAGCTCCAGCCGTTCGTGGAGCATCCGATACGCCTCGCGGTAAGCCGAGCTGTTGCCGGCGACCGTGGGCGACCACATCAGCTTGTAGACGTTCGGATTCTCGAGCGCGAACTCGATGTGGTTGTCCCAGCCCGCTCGGATGTCATCGGCGATGTGCTCGTGGACCACGACCGCGACCTCTCGCTTCGTTTCGAGGAATCGCGCCCAGCTGAGGTCGACGACGGCCGCGAGCAGGCCCTCCTTGTCACCGAAGTGGTGGTAGAGCGTCGGCGCCGTCACGCCTGCGGCTTCGCAGACGGCCCGGGTAGATGCGTCGGCGTCGGCGGAGTGGGCGAGCAGGTCGGCTGCCGCTTCGAGGATTCGCGTTCTGACAGTCACAGCCGTGAGGCTAGCAGCGGTATAGCGATAGTCAAGCAAACAGTGTAACGTCGCTACCCAAAAAGATTGTCAGGGCGACGAACCCCGAAGGAAGGAGGAAGCGATGATCGTCATCACCTCACCCACCGGTCAGATCGGCCACCAAGTCCTCGAAAATCTGCTTAGGGGCGACGAGAAGCTCCGGGTGATCGCGCGCGATCCCGCTCGTCTCCCAGCCGGAGCCAGCGAACGCGTCGAGGTCATCGAGGGCTCTCACGGGGATCGGGACGTCGTCGCCGAGGCCTTCGCCCGCGCGGACGCGGTCTTCTGGTTGGCGCCCCCCGACCCCCACGCCGAGAGCGTCGAGTCCGCCTTCGTGGAGTTCACTCGGCCGGCGGCCGAGGCGTTCAGGCGCCAGTCCGTCAGCAGGGGCGTCGGGATCTCGGCTCTCGGTCGTGGCACCCCGTGGGCGGCCCACGCGGGATACGTCACGGGTTCGCTCGCGATGGACGACTTGATCGCGAGCACCGGGGTCTCGTACCGGGCACTCACGAACCCCTCATTCATGGACAACATCCTTCGCCAGGCCCAAGCGATCAAGGACCACGGCAAGTTCTTCTCGCCGATCTCCGGCGATCGCAAGCTGCCGTTTGTTGCCACCCGCGACGTCGCGGCCGTGGCCACGCGCCTGCTGCTCGACGAGGACTGGAGTGGCGTCGAAGAGGTTCCGTTGCTCGGCCCGGAGGATTTGTCGTTCAACCACATGGCCGTGATCATGTCCGAGGTGCTCGGCAAGGAGGTTGGTTTCCAGCAAATCCCGTTCGAGGCTTACAAGGCGAGGTTCGTGGAGTTCGGCATGTCGGAGGGGATGGCTCAGGGCATGACCGACATGGCCGCCGCGAAGAACGAGGGCCTCGACAACGCGGTGAATCGCACCCCGGAGAACTCGACGCCGACGAGCTTCCGCCAGTGGTGCGACGAGGTGCTGAAGCCAACCGTCGCGGCCTGAAGAAGGCCTGTGTTTGGCAAAACTCACCCCTACGCGAGGGCGTTGGCTTGCACCAGGCCTCCATCGCCGACATCGAGCCAGCGCGAAAGCGGCGCTGGCCAGGGTCGACCCGGTGCCGTTCTTGATGCACTACGAGGTGAACAGCTGAGCTGGCGGACAGCAGCCGCTTTCGACACCATCACCGAACTACGGCCGCGCCCATCATCGCCCAGTACACCGCATGCCGGCGGGTGCATCACCTCGAGTCGGCTGTATGCGCCGCGAGACCAAAGCGTTGCGGCTCGCCCACGAGGTCGACGTAGGCCGGATGTCGCTTGATGAAGGAACGCACGAACGGGCAGAACGGCAGCACGCTTCGGCCGGTGGCGCGAGCCTCGTCAAGGGCGTACCGGATGAGCTGCGACGCAAGGCCCACTCCTTGGTACTCGGCTGCGATGACAGTGTGTTCGAAGGCGCGGCCGGAACGAACATCTCGGTAGGTGACGTATCCGGCGAGCACCCCGTTGACGCAAAGCTCGAATCGCGACGCTCGTGGGTTATCCCGAACTGAGACGGGGGCCTCGTCGGGCTCACTCGGCGTGTCTGGCTGTCCGTCGGCCGTCATGTCGGTATCACGGGTCGGCAGGGCGTGCGAGGTCGAACAGGACCTGTGCGCGTGTTGCTCCGGGCGCCTGGAATCCTGCTTCGAGGTGGCTGTTGTCGCAGAACGGCTTGTTCTTCGACTGGCCGCATCGGCACAGCGCAGCCCGTGGGAGTCTTTCGTGCGTTCCGTCCTCATGCCGGACGACCAGATCGCCGCGCAGCGCCAAGGGGCCGTCCTCAACGGCGGTGACCGTGGTGACCGGACCAGTTGGCTCGTTGGGTTCCCCGTCTAGTCGGCGGTACTGCAGAGCGCCCCTCGGGCAGTGTTCGATGACGGCGCTGACCTCTTCCGCGGTGGCGTTGTCGGCGAAGACCCAAGGGCGCCGCTCACGGTCGAAGACGGCCGGCAGCCCTCGGACGCACTCTGTGGCGTGGATGGAGAAGTCACCGTCGAAGCTCACCTCCACGACAGTGGCCCGGTAAGTCCGTCGTGTCATGCCGCCTCCTCGGTGACCGGATGGCGGTCAGTCAACGGGAAGTACCGGCAGTCGAACCGGGCCTCTCCGTCGAGCTGGTCCTCCAGCTGCTGGACCTGCCGGCGCGCAGGCCGCGAGTACGGGTACTCAAAGTCGCCGAACTCGACAATCAGGTGCGCCGACCTCGCGCCGCGGCTGTGCTCGACGGCCTCATTCATGTCGCTGACTTCCCTGCCCAAGATGGACCTCCTCCTACGTCTGAGCGATGGCTCCGCAGCACTCAGCGCCGACGCCTGACACGAACCCGCAAGACATTTGCCGCATGTATCTGCTTGCGCAAGCAAATAATGGTAGATTACCTTCGCAGTGAATCGGTCCCCAGCGGCCGTCTTGGCCGTCGCCGAGATGTGGCGACGCAACATCGCGAAGGAGCCACTCGATGCTTGTTCAAGCAAGTACGGTCCTCGGGTGGCCAAGGCCGATCCGCTGAATGAGACCGAAGAGGTCTTCTGGCGAGCCCTCATGCGGATCGTGATCTCGCTGCCCCGCTGCCTCGACGCCGATCTGGTGCGGACTGTGGGCGTCACCGCGAACGAGTACACGACGCTGATGTGCCTGTCCGAGGCCCCCGGCCGCGAGCTGCGGATGACTGATCTTGCCAACGCGGCCGCGCTGTCGGCCAGCCGGATGACCCGACTGGTCGACGATCTCCAGACCCGCGGCCTGGTGACGAAACGCACCAGCTCCGAGGACGGACGGGGCAACGTCGCCAAGCTCACTCCGGCCGGGCTGGCCAAGCTGAAGCAGGCCTGGCCGACCCACCTGGCCAGTGTTAGGGGCAGGGTGTTCGACCACGTCGACCCCGGCACTGTCACCAACGCGGCGCAGGCCCTCGCTGAGATCGCCGCCCAGCTCGAGGCCGGCTGCTAGCCACATCCGGTGGTACGAACCCACTGCTTTCGTTTGCGAAAGAGATTGCTTGCCAAAGCAAATAAATCGCGCTAGCGTCGAGATCACTTTTCGAATCGCCCGCCATGCCAGGGCGGGCGGAGGCCAAGGAAGCAGAGATGACCGCAACCACTTCGAACTCCAGCGACGCCGCAGCCCTGCCGGACTACGCGCCCCCGCCCCCTGCGGCTCTGGGTCCGCCCTTGAACGACGTGCGAGGAGGAGGGGACGTGCCCCGCATCGCCGTCATTCTCGGAAGCACCCGCCCGGGTCGCCTCGGCGAACACGTCGCTCGCTGGGTGATGGACCAGGCCCGGCATCGAACCGACGCCGAATTCGAGCTCATCGACCTCGTCGACTACCCCCTACCACATCTGGACGAGCCGCTGCCCCCGAACATGGGCGCGTACCAGAACGCGCACACGCAGGAGTGGGCAGCCGTCATCGGCCGGTTCGACGGGTTCGTCTTCGTCACCCCGGAGTACAACCACTCCACCTCCGGCGTGCTGAAGAACGCCATCGACTACGTGTACGCGGAGTGGAACAACAAGGCCATGGGTGTCGTCTCCTACGGCGCTGCCGGGGGCGCCCGGGCCGCGGAGCACCTCCGGTTGATTGCCGGTGAGCTCCAGATGGCCGACGTCCGCACGAACGTTGCCCTGTCGCTCTTCACCGACTTCAAGGACTTCAGCGAGCTTGCTCCCGGCGCACACCAAGCTCAGGCCCTCGAGACCATGCTCGGCCAGGTCATCGCCTGGAGCCAAGCGCTGGCTCCCCTGCGGCAAGCTGCGCAAGCCGCATAGCCGAGATAGCGCTCCCACACGAGAACAACCAGAACAAGGAGAACCGCCGCGCCGGCCCACTTAGACGGGCAGGCTGCGCAAGCAAGGTCCGCGTCGTCAAGGGCGTGATTCCCATCCTCATCGGGTTCGGCGTCTCCTATCGGGGTGGTGCTGGTCAGACGCCGACGAAACACACAACACGCTGTCTAGCCCGCCTCGACGAAAGGCAGCCGCCATCTTCGGAAGGAGGCATGCGTGACTTCTTATCCTGAGCAAATGGGACTAGAGCCGGCGCATCCGGCACCGCACCGATCACTCGGCCCCTACCGCGTGGCTCCGATCGGCTACGGAGCCATGCGGCTGACCGGACCGGGTGTGTTCGGGCCGCCACTGGACCGCGACGATGCGGTTCAGCTGCTCCGGCAAGCCGTCGCGGCCGGGGTCGACCACATCGACACCGCCGAGTACTACGGCCCTCATGTCGTCAACGAGCTCATCCGGCAGGCCCTCCACCCGTACCCGACCGAGCTCGTCCTCGTAAGCAAGGTCGGCGCCCGTCGCGACGACCGCGGTGGCATCTTCGCTTACGACGAACCCGCCCAGCTTCGCCGAGGAATCGAGGAGAACCTGCGGACCCTTGACGTGGACTCGGTTCACGTGGCCAACCTGCGCCTGATGCGCGCGTCCCCACCGGACTCGCTGTTCGACGACCAACTCGCCGCGATGACCGCGGCCCGCGACGACGGCCTGATCGGGGCGGTCGGCTTGAGCAACGTCACTCTGTCGCACTTGCTCCATGCACTGAAGTCCACCGATATCGCGTGCGTGCAGAACGCATACCACCCCGCCGACCGCAGCTCCCAGCCGGTGCTCGAGGAGTGCACGCGACGCGGGATCGCGTTCGTGCCGTTCTCGCCGCTGGGCTCGGGCTCACGAGGTGTCGGTTCCGCCCTCGGCGCGAGAGAGGTACGTCGCGTCGCGGCCCGCCTGGATTGCTCACCCGCACAGGTTGTGCTGGCCTGGGCCCTGAGCGCTGCGCCGAACATCTTGCTCATCCCAGGCACGGCGTCGCGGGCACATCTCCGCGAGAACCTCGACGCGGCCAAGGTAACCCTAGATGCTGACGCGGTTCGGGAGCTGTCGCATCTCTGACGCCAATAGCCGCACCCCACAACACTTGTGCTCGGCGGCTTGGGCCATGCCCGTGGTGACTCGCTGGATCTTGATTCCTGGCAGTTCAACGATGATTTCCTCAGCGACCCGAGGGCCGCTCAGCCGCAGCAGGCGGGTTCGCCTGGGCTTCGGTCACTCGGAAGGCCTCGGCGGCCGCGGCGGTGGGGGATCTGTCGCGCAGCTGGGTGAGGGTGTTACGCATCGGCGGCGTCCGGTTCGTCTGGCCACGCGTGGTACTTCTGGTTGATGAGCGCAAAGTGCCCTCCCTCTGGGCCACAGCCTCGGGCGGCAGGTGGTACTCGGGGTGACGCCCGACCCTTGTGAGGTGCCATGGCCGGCGTTGATCGCAAGGTGGAGCAGCACCGGGTCGGCCATCCAGGACAGCGCGGCCACCAGCGGAAGCACGAATCGGCGTCGCTCACGCGGCTCGCCGGGTCGAACTCGTGCCGCGCCTCAAGCAGACCAGGAAGAACGACGTCATCAGGCCGTTGTTGAGCCAGCCGCGAAGATCGTTCTCGGCCGCGTGGGTGCCCAGCCGCACGGCTACGGCTCGTAGACCGGAAGCAGCGGCGGAGCGATCTGGAAGAACCCGATGATCTTGTGCGTATTCCCCAAGATCAGTCTCTGTGACCGAGCTACTGCTCAGACTCTGGGCACGTGTTGGACACCGCGCTTCGGTTGGCGAACATGTCGCGGTTGGGCCGGCTTGCCCGCCCATACTCGCGTGCCTTGATGAGCTGCCCTCAACGGCGCCGCTGCCGACATTGCGCACCCGGATGGCAAATGAGCGCGCGCACGGCATTTCGTTCATCTATGCCGCGCAGACCTGGCGTCAGCTGGCTGCGGTCTTCGGGGAGCAGGAGGCTCGCGCGTTGTTTGGTTTGACCAACGTTTTGGTGATGTTCGGCGGTTCGAAGGATGGAGCGTTCAATCAGGAGATCTCCGATCTGGTTGGGCAGGTCCGTGTCACGCGGCGGACCTGGCAGACCGGGGCGATGGCCGGCCGCACCTTCTCCGGGGGAGGATATTGCGATTCTGCGGCCTGAAGAGGTCCGACGGCTGCAGGAACGGTACGCTCTGGTGCTCGCTGAGAACGGCAAACCGATCATCGCCCGCCTGGCTCGTTGCATCGACGGCAAAGCTGGACGCCGGCTCCTGGCCGACCAGAAACGGCTGCGCGCCCAGCTAGCCGAAAAATGCCTCAAGGTGCCTACGGCCGCGGACCGATCTGCCGCCGCCCTCGCCGAGGCGCAACATCGCGGGATTGCGGCTGATCGGAAGTCCTACCTGTGACGGGCACAGTGGGCCCTGGTGCCGACCCTGGTGCCGACTCAGTGGCGCTCCTCCAGCCCTTCCCTCGACCGGGGAGACTGGTGCAATTGGCCTATCGACAACTTGATCTTGCAACGAGCCGGCAACAAGATCACCTTTTGCCTCTTCACGATCTGGCGAACGTGCAGCGGCCTTGGGATCCGGCAACCTGCCAGACACTTCAGATGCGAAGAGAAGTCTGGTTGTGGTTGGAGGCTGTCGTCACCTGGTTGAACCACGAGCATGTCTGGGATGTTGCCGATGTCATCCCGCCGTGCTGGCCGCAACATCCTCACCTGGTGCACGAGATCGCGGTTCTGGCAGATCAGCGTCACCGCGCCGGTCGAGTGCTCAGCAGTGACCCGTTGGAGGAGTGGCACCGCCACAGCCTGCCCGAGTTTACAGAGCGGATGAGGACGAGGCTGCGGAACCACTGTCAAGAAGATCACCAATCTTGGCCCGCCAAGGGCCGCTACAGCCGTCACGTCGGTGAAGCGAGTCGCCGCAGGCGGATGGATGCCTATGTTGGTGACGTTCGTGCTTTGAAGGCGACAGATGATCAGGACCGTTCGCCTCGGCTTGGACTTGTTGATCTTGAGACTGGCGAGATCAAGCAGCCCTAGAAGATCCGCTTGGGCCGGGTTGCTGTGGGTTTCGCCAGTGGGGCCATGCCGAACTGCGAACATGTCTACCGCTCTTGATCAATTCCATGCCGCGGCGCCGTAATCCTTGCGATCACGAAAGCCAAAGATCTGCTCTCCTGATCATGCTCACCGCCGCCGTACAGCGAAGGCGAACAGCTCACGACGGGCGGCACGTGCGCCTGAACATATATCGCATGTGAAGGTGATGATCATCCTCGATGGCCTGCGACTCAGCGTGCGACCAGGGCTGCGACCAGCTGCGCCATGGCGGGTGGCCGGTACCGATGTGGGTAGTCTCTGGTGGCTCGTAGCGCCCGCAGCTGACGAGCTGACCTAACTACCGTGCTCGGGTCCGCGGTGTCCCGGTCCGGCTTGATGGAGGTACACGCCTTCCCTCTGGCTTGGTCCTGCGGGTGCTGCCCGCTGGCTGTGGGTTTTGGTGGAGACTCTGGTCGAGGCCGCGGGCGGGAGCAGTCCTTGGCTGTCCAGCCGGACCTTCGATTGCCGCTGCTATGCGGCGCTTAACATCGCCGATGGCCTGGAGCGGCTGTTGTGCGGCCCGCCGAGGGTCGGTATTCCATTCTTTAACGAGTGTGAGCAGGCTGCAGCGAACCTGCGCTATGGGCACACCGAGTTGTGCACTGATGGCGCTGCTGCCTTGCTCCCAGTAGTGGGATGGTCGGGCGGCGACTATCCGGGTTGCTTCCAGCACAGCATCAGCGGGTGGCAGGTTGGCCATCCGCTCAGCTAATAGTCGTTCGGCTAGCGGTTCGGAGGCTGTCAGCGCTTCGGTGAGCGCGATCGGGCCTCCGAGTGCGAGCAGGTCAGCTGGGTCGGTGCCCGCCGGAAGCCGAGCGTGGAGGGGATCGAGCCGATAGCAGCTGAGTATCCAGAAGTCACGTTCAGCGGCGATGCGGCCCGCGAGATCGGCGTCGGTGGCCACGATTGGCTGTCTACCGATCCCGGCCAGCTGATGGGCCTGTTCGTCGGTGAGCGATGTG
>Ga0075435_100002684_pt1 | contig 11878 bp, 7 predicted proteins | sample RhiMethybrSRZTD4_FD_75302 | JGI IMG/M metagenome (GOLD analysis project Ga0075435, IMG submission 75302) | Populus rhizosphere microbial communities from Tennessee, USA - Rhizosphere MetaG P. TD hybrid SRZTD4 | ecosystem: Host-associated > Plants > Roots > Rhizosphere > Soil | place: USA... | reverse complement strand
TCCTCGAGTGTCGCGTCGATGTCGATGGTCAGTTCGATCGCACGGTGGCTGCGCTTGCGGTCGTTGCTCACTTCGCCTCCATGTCGGCGTGGCGGCCGCCCTCCGGTTCTGGCGCGCGCGACGGCACCGCCGGGTAGCCGCACGCGAATATTCGGAACGTGCGCCCGTTTGTCGCGTCGGGGCGGTGGTACTTGACCGCCAGCCTGGTGAGAGCCCTGGTGAGTTCGCCGGCGAATCGCCGCTGCTCGGCCGGCGTCGCAAACCGCACAGCGGTTTCCAGTGTGATCGTCGGCACGCGTTTGCCGCGGGCGGCGGCGGCCCGGCCGAGCGCGGCGAGGTCATTCAGCGCCCGGCCAGCCACAGCCGACAGGTAGGCAGACGAAAACGCGTCGGCGACGGTGCGCGTATCGACGGCGACGCCTCCCAGAGTCTTCGGCGCGATGGCGTACGACGTCGCCGTGCGAACAAAGGAGCGATCGATGCGGCGACCGACAGTGCCGTGGTCGTGCGCCTCCACCAGCCGCTGCGCTTCGAGCATCCGCAGGTGGTAGAGCACGCGCTGGCGCGGCAGTCCCATCGCTTTGGCAAGTTGCGGCGCCGATTGCGGCCGCTCGAGCAGATGAAGGAGCCGCAACCGTAGCGGTTGCAGGGCCACGCGCGCGCGTGCGGGGTCGTCGATGATGTCGAGGTGTGTAGTACCCATCCATCACTTACGGACAATTAAATATGTCCGTAGCGGACAAATTAATTCGTCCGCACGTGTATTGTCAAGCGAGAATGTGCCGCGTGAATGTGCCGCGTCGCGGCGCGACGCCCTCTCAGACCGATCGCGTTGGCCCGTGACCTTCACCTGGTGCGAAGGCGGCGAACCCTTTCATTTGCCTTTCGTCTAAGGCTGACTGACAGTAGATTCCCTATTATCGAGCGTTCATCGCGCTGGCTGGACCATGGTTCGAGCTGGAGACTGACGAGCATCTGAACGCGGGTCTTCTGCCGCGCGACGCGCAGCTCGCAGCACACCGGCAATTCGGCAGCGTCGCGCGGACGAAAGACGAGCTGAGAGACATGCGGACCGGCGCTGCACTTGAACGCATGTGGCAGGAGACACGTTTTGCCGGCCGACGCCTGGCGCGCAGTCCGGCCTTCACCCTCGCGTCGGTGTTGACGTTGGCGCTCGCGATCGGCGCGAACGCCGCAATCTTCGCCGTCGTCGAGCGCGTTGTCTTGAACCCGCTTCCGTATCCCGAGTCCGACCGGCTCGTCGTCGTGGACCACGGCGCCGAGCGTCTGAATCTTCACTCAGGGCTGAACTTCACACCCGGGCTCTTCTATCACTATTCCGAGCGCGCGCGCACGCTCGCCGGGATTGCCATCTACAACACCGACGAACTCACGCTGACCGGTGACGGCCCCCCGGAGCGCGTCGCTGTCGTCCGCGCCACGCCGTCGCTCGCATCAGTCCTGCAGGTTTCGCCAGCGGTGGGTCGATGGTTTGGCGATAAAGACGGCACACCCGGCGCGCCGCAGATCGCCGTCCTGTCGCACGGGCTCTGGACGCGCCGATACGGCGGCGACGCGAACATCATCGGCCGTCTGATCACGCTCAGCGGCGTTGCCACCGAAGTTGTCGGAGTCATGGGCGCCGGCTATGCGTTTCCGGACACGCGCGTCGACGTCTGGAGTCCCATGCAGTTGGCGCGGAGTCAGGGTTTCGGATTCTTTGGACGCATGAGCGTCGCCCGGCTTCGGCCGGACGTCCGCGCGGCCGACGTGCAACGTGAATTGAATGGCCTGATCGGCGATCTGCCGCAAGCGTTTCCCGGCGACATCCAGGCGGCCGGAAATGGCCGGGAGATCAATCTGTTTCCGATCGTCAAGACGTTGAAGGACGCCACGATCGGCGGCGTCGCGTACGCGCTCTGGATCCTGTTTGCATCCGTCGGTTTGGTGCTGCTCGTCGCGTGCGCGAACGTCGCGAATCTCTTTCTTGTCCGCTCGGAAACGCGGCAGCGCGAGGTCGGGGTCCGTCGTGCGCTGGGTGCGACGCGTGCAGGTATCGTGCGATATTTCCTCAGCGAAAGCCTGCTGCTCGCCGCGGCGGGCGGGGTCGCTGGCGTGGCCATCGCCTGGGGCGCGGTCCGATTTCTGATCGCATACGGTCCGGCGAATCTGCCTCGTCTCCACGAGATCAAGCTCGATGGTGTCGCGGTCCTCGTCGCGTTCGTCGTGAGCGTCCTTGCGGCGCTGGCGTTTGGCGCCATCCCTTTGCTGTCCGGCACGCCGCTCGCTTCGTCGTTGCACGAGATCGGACGCGCCAATACTGCAGGCCGCAGCCGCCACCGGTCGCGTCAGATTCTGATGGTCGGGCAGGTCGCGCTGGCTCTGGTGCTTCTCGTGTCGTCCGGTCTGATGGTCCGCAGTTTCCAGAGGCTGCGCGCCGTCGATCCCGGCTTTGACGCCTCGTCGGCGCTAACCTTCGCGGTCGGACTCCCCGAACGCGATTACCCCACCAGGGAGGCGGCCGTCGCTGCGCACCACGCGATTCTCGGTCGGTTGTCGGCGCTGCCGGGCGTGACAACGGCGTCCGTAACGACCTGTCTCCCGCTCACGTTCCCGTTCGGATGCTTCGGTAACACGCTGCGCGTCGAGGGCAGAGCCTATTCCGCAGGCGCAATCCCGCCGCCCGCGCTCTTTCGCGCGGTTTCTGGCGGCTACTTCGAAACCATGGGGATGCATATTCTCCGCGGCCGCGGTATCGATCGCGGTGACGTCGACCGCCACGAGCCGATCGTCGTCATCAACAAAGCCCTCGCCGAGCAATTCTTTCCGAACCAGAATCCGATCGGTCAACGCATTGCCTCGAACCGTCCGCCGGCTCGCGAGGGTGAGGCGCCAGCACGCACATGGTTGAGGATCGTGGGAGTCGTGGGAACGACGCCAACCTTTGCCCTCGCCGAAGCCAGTCCCCTCGGCCAGCTGTTCATGCCGATGTCGATTGCCGGCGGACCGGATATCCCGGACTCCACGCTGACCGGGCCCAACATTGCTGTGATGCACTACGTGGTCCGATCGGCGACGCCGGCGTCGCTCCTGCCGTCGGTGCGGCGCGCGGTCGACGCGGTGGATCCGAAGCTTCCGCTGGCGCAGGTCCGCGCGCTGCAGAGCATCCTCGATGGGGCATCGGCGCAGATGGCTTTCACGATGGCGCTCATCGTGATTGCCGCCGGGGTGGCGCTCGTGCTGGGCGTCATCGGCATCTACGGCGCGATGTCGTACATCGTGAGTCAGCGAACGGGGGAGATCGGGATTCGGCTGGCGCTCGGTGCGGAGCCGGGAACAGTGGCCAGGATGATCGTACGCCAGGGAAGCGTCGTGGCCGCGGTGGGCATCGCGGTGGGTCTCGCTGCCGCGGCCGCTGGCAGTCGGCTCATCCAATCGCTTCTATACGGGGTGAGTCCCCGCGATCCCGTCGTGTTTGGCGGTGTGACGGCGCTTCTCGTCGCCGTCATCCTTCTCGCCTGCTGGTTGCCTGCTCGCCGCGCCGCCAGACTGAGCCCTCTCACCGCTCTTCGTGCGCAGTAGAGACGGCTCGCAGACTGGCGCGCCAGGCTTTCTCGTGGCAACCGCCGGTGCGGACGCGCGTGGGCGGACGCGCTGATCGTCGTGCAGAACGCGCTGTCGCTCGTGCTCGCGTCGATGCGACGCTGTTCGTGCGCACGCTCCAAGCCACGCGCTCGGTCGATCTCGGCGTCGACCGCGACCATCTGCGCATAGAGGCGCAGGTAAACTATGCTGAGGTATTCAAACTCCGGATCAAAGGGGGCGTTTCGATGCGTGTCACGAGTCTTTTCATTGCCGCCAGCGTCTTCATCGTCACGATTGTTCCAGCCAGCCTGAGCCTGGCGCAGGCTCGTGGCCAGGCGAAAACCGACAACACCAACCCGCGCACCGCGCGCTTTGGCGTTTGGGACAATTCGACCAACCCCAATAACGTCATGACGTACGAGGCCTACGAAAAGGACGGCAGCAAACTGACGGTGAGCAATCCCAGCGATCCATCGCAGGACTGGAGCTACGTGACGCTGTTCGACGGCGTGTATCGACCGGTCAAGGGCCAGGAAGGTGCCGAGACCGCCGTCGAGATCATCAACCCGAAGAGCATCCGCATTTACAACAAGCGCAACGGCGTGCTGCAGCAGGTCGTGATCAACACGTTGTCGGACGACAACAACACCATCAACAACGAGTACGTTCGGATGGACAAGGACGGCAAGATCACCGGCGTCAGCCACGTGACCTACATCCGCCGCAAGAAGTAGCGGAGCGGGCGAGGACCAGCGCCGCCATGCTCGTGAAGCCGGCGGATTTCCGCAGCGGACGCGCAGCCGGCGCAGTGGTTGATGTGGACGGCGGAGCCTCAGCTCTCCCGTAAAACCGTGGCCGGATTCGTGCGTGCAGCTCTCGCTGCCGGTATGGCGCCGGCGACAACGCCGACCGAGGCAAGCACGATGAACGCCCCGAGCAAGGTCGCTGCGTCGTGTGATTGCACTCCGTACAGAAGGCTCGCAACGAACTGCGACAACCACAAACTGAGCGCAATGCCGGCGATAGTCCCGGCTGCGACGAGAATCGCCACGCGCACGAGCACGAGCTGCATGATCCGACCGGTGGCGGCGCCCAGCGCCAAGCGAATACCGATTTCGGATCGTCGAACGGCGACGGCGTAGGCGGTGACGCCGTACAGCCCCAGGCCGGCCAGCAGCAATCCGATGGTTCCAAAGGAACCCGCCAGAAGGGCGACGAGCCGTTCCTGGTTTTGCGCCGCGCCCACGTAATCACTCAGAGGCCGGAACGTGAGCGCGAGGCCCGGGTTGACCTTGCCGATCGCCGCCGCGACATCTCTCGACGCGACCGGCGTATCGGTCCGTGACCGCACAGCCAGTTGAAGGAACGAGATTTGGGTGATGAATTCGGGCACGTCGAATTGTGACAGCGGCGCGTACCACGTCGGCGGCGCTGGAACGCGCAGCGAGGAATACACCGCGTCGCCGACGACACCGACGATCGTCATAGGCGGCATGGCTCTCGCGCCACCAGGATACAAACGGATCGTCTGTCCGACCGGGCTCGCGCCTGGGAAAAACCTGCGGGCGAACGCCTGGTTGACCACCGCCACACGGGGTGTTCCTTTCACATCTCGATCGCTCAGGTCTCGCCCGGCGATGACCGGCGTGCCGAGCGCAGTAAACCATCCTGCAGAGATCAGGTTCCCCGACAGGCGACCCTCGAAATCCGGCACGCCAGAAATGTTCAGAGGCGGCGTGAATCCACCTGTGAATGGCGTGATGAAGGAGAGCGCAGCCTCGGCGACGCCCGGCACCGCGCGGACTGCGTCACGGGCACGTTCGAATTCGGGCAGTCGCGCGTCGGCGGCGATCCCGGTCCGGCCACTATCCATCGAGACAACCGTGACCTGTTCTGGTTGAAAGCCAAGTGGACGCGTCGCAATCTCCGTGAACGTCTGGACGAACAGTCCGGCCGCGACCAGCAGGACGAACGACAGCGCGACCTGCACAATCACCAACCCGCTCGAAAGTCTGCCGTGTGCGTGCGGGCCGGCGGCGCGCCCCTGATCTTTCAGGGCATCGATCGGGTTGATGCTTGATGCTCGCACAGCCGGCGCCGTTCCGAACACGAGCGTCGTCAGCACCGTGACGGCGACGGCGAACATCACCATTCGGCGATCGATCGACATGTCGAGAAAGACAGTGTCTGCCGACGTGGAGAGTTGCGTGACGAGAAAACGGCTCACCCACGTCGCCACCAGGAGGCCTGCGACAGTGCCAGTGACCGACAGCAGAAGGCTCTCCGTCAAGAGCTGGCGCGCGAGGCTGCCGCGCGTCTCGCCGAGCGCCACTCGGAGACTCAGTTCGTGGCGCCGCACCGTCGCTCGCGCGAGCAAGAGGTTGGCGACGTTCACGCAAGCGATCAGGAGCACGAGACCGGCGACGGCCATCACGGCCCAGAGCGGGCGTTGATAGCGGCTGTGGAAATCCGAAGAGCCGTCGAATCCCTTCGCGGCGGGAAGCAATCTGAAGGGCTCTCGCAGGTAGCGTTCGACGACCGCGGGGCCAAAATTCCCGAGCTCGCCGATCGTCGACTCCCGTATTTCGCCTTGCGCCCGACGCAGCGCGGTCGTCGCGCTGTCGACTGACTGATCGGGACGCAGCCGCGCGACGATCGTGAGGAAACTCGTGCTGATGGCGTCGAGATACGTGCTCCGGCCTCGACTGAGCGGTTCGTCCGCCAACGGCACGGCCACGTCGAATGTGCGGCCGACCTCCAGGCCGAAGAATTCGCGTGGCAAGACGCCGACGATTGTGAAGTTGGCACCGTCGAGGCGCAGGATCCGACCGACCACGTCTGCGGCACCGCTGAAGTGTCGGCGCCAGAACCTGTCGCTGATGACGGCTACCGGACCGTCAGCACCGCCGCTGCGCTGATCGTCACTGGCTGTCAGAGCGCGGCCGAGCGCCGCCTTCACGCCAAGGGCCTCGAAAAACGAACCGCTGACCCACAAGCCATCGACGAATTGCGTCTGTCCTCCGGAACTGAGATCGAACCGCGTGAACGACCATGCCGCGGCGTCTTCGAAAAGGTGCTTGCGTCTGTGGATCGCCAACCAAATCGGATAGCTCCAGCTTCGCGCATGTGTGGGGGTGTCGGAGAGCACCACGAGTCGGGCTGGATCCTTGACCGGCAACACCCGGAGCAGCAGACTGTTGATGATCGAGAAGATTGCGGCGTTCGCGCCGATGCCCAGGGCAAGCGACAAGACGGCCACGGCAGTCACCGTGGGAGTCGCGCGGAGTGCACGAAGCGCGAACCGCAGATCCTGGCGCAACCGATCGATCGCGCGGATGCCAGCCCCTCTGAACTGCGCGCGTATGCTCAACATCCTGTCGCTCAGCATCGGCTCCTCGCAAGTACGAGGTCTCGATCACTTACGGACGTCCGCACGAGGAACGGACGTCAGCGAAGCTGTGCGGCTCGCCGTTCGCATCGGCATGGGCGCGCTCGCCTCGACTGTAGCATCGCCGCTGCATGAACCGGTGGAATTTCGATGACGGTGGATCGCTGATCTGCGGCGGCGGCCGCGGCGCAGACTCGCCCGAGCGCCAGAAGCATCTCACGACGTCCGCCGCTCGCGTTGACATCCGACCTGAGCATCGGCGAAGCTTCGGTCAGATGTCGACCCGAAAGCGTCGCGAACCGCTCGACCTGCTCCAGGGGACGCTCGACCTCCTCATCCTGCGCACGCTCATCTTCGGCCCTCGGCACGGGCACGCGATCGCGCGCGCGATCAAACACACGTCGGAACACGAGTTGCTCGTCGAGCACGGTGCTCTCTATCCGGCGCTGCAGCGGCTCGAGACGCGGCGGTGGATCGCGGGCAAGTGGGGCGTGTCCGACAACAACCGCCGGGCCCGTTTCTATTCGCTGACCGCGCTTGGCCGCAGGCAGCTCGTCGAGGAAACCAGCAAGTGGCAGCGCGTGGCGACCGCGATCCGGCGCATCCTCGAATCGGAACCGGCGGAAGGGTAGTCCGTATGCACGTCGGCTGACGCCCCGCGCATCGAAAGACTTGACACGAATCCATTGTCGTGGCGCATAGTGGCGCATGGCAATCGAGACGATCAACGGTGCGCTGCAGTTGACCCGGTTGACGAACGAGTCGGCTGCGTACGCCGCACGCCGCGAAGAGCTCCGTCTGGCGGAAATCGAGTTGATGCGCCAGCGCGAACGCGTGGCCGCGATGCGCCGTGACCTTCCCCTTGGCGCGATCGTTCAGGACTATCTGTTTCAAGAAGGACCGTCGAACCTCGATGCCGGCGACGCGCCGTTCCAGGCGGTCCGCTTGAGCGAATTGTTCAGCGGTCCCGATCGGTCATTGATCATCTACCACTTGATGTACGGGAAGCGTCAGACCAGCCCCTGCCCGATGTGCACGATGTGGATCGACGGCTACAACGGCGTCAGTCATCATCTCGCCGAGAATTTCGACTTCGCCATCGCCGCGGCGGCCGATCTGCCGGCCTTGCGCCAGCACGCGCGCAATCGAGGGTGGCGAAACTTGCGGCTGCTCAGTTGCGGAAACAACACGTTCAAATACGACCTTCGCAGCGAGGACGCAGAAGGCCGGCAGGACTCGACGATCTCGGTCTTCACGCGGGACCGCGACGGCACGCTTCGTCATTCGTACTCGGCGCACCCGTGGATGGCTGAGGATATCGAAGAACGCGGAATCGACCTGCTGACGCCCGTCTACAACCTCCTCGATCTCACCCGGCAGGGACGCGGTGAGTGGTACGCGAAACTTGCCTATCCGGATGGCACGCACTGACGCACGCCGCAGGTCTTCTTCTTTGCATTCAATCGTGTCCCGCCCTATGCTGTCCCGGATTTCGCGCGTTGCATCACGCTGGAGGCATCCCGTGAAGCCAGTTCACCGTTGCACTCGCCTGTGGCTTGCTGTCCTGTCGGTCGCGGCCGTCGCCGCTCACGCACAAACCCCTGCGGCTCGCACTGCCGCCCGACGTTCAGCGGCGCCGTCCGCGGCCGCTGACGCCGCGTGGCCGCGCGCAGCCGTCGCCGATCCGACCACGCTCGGCTTCACGAGGGCCGGCCTCGACGCCCTCGACGCGCGCATGAAGCAGTCGATCGCCGACGGCGACACCGCGGGCATGACCTACATCCTGCTTCGTCACGGTCAGGTGGCCGACTTCAAGACGATCGGGAAGCAGACGCCCGACACGCCGATGGCGCTCGATTCGCTGTTCCGCATCTATTCGATGTCGAAGCCGATCACCGGCGTCGCGATGATGCAGCTCTACGAGCAGGGTAAGTGGCAGCTCGACGATCCGATCACGAAGTACGCGCCGGAGCTGGCCGGCCTGAAGGTCCTCACCTGGGACAAGGACGGCAAGGCGATCGTCGGCGCCGACGGCGCACCGGCGCTGGCCGCGCCGAAGAAGCCGGCGACGATGCGACAGCTGATGAGCCACACGGCGGGCTTCGCCTACGGCCTGTCGGGCGACGACCCGGCGAACAAGGCGTTCCGCGATCAGCGCGTGCTCGGATCGCAGAACCTCGACGAGATGATGCAGAAGATCGCCGCGATCCCGCTGCTCTACGAGCCGGGGACGAAGTGGTCGTACTCGGTCGCCGTCGACATCCAGGGGTATCTGGTGCAGAAGCTCTCCGGCCAGAAGTTCGGCGACTACCTGAAAGCGCACGTGACCGGTCCGATCGGCATGGGCGACACCGCGTTCTACGTGTCGCCGGATCGCAAGGCGCGGTTCACCGAGGTGTACCACTGGGATCGGGCGCAGAACGCGCTGGTGATGAACGCGACACGGACCGATCGCGGCGGCTTCGAGGATCCGGCGCGGCTCGAATCGGGCGGCGGCGGGCTCGTCGGATCGACGCACGACTACGCGCGGTTCTGTCAGATGATGCTCAACAAGGGTGAAATCGCCGGCACGCGCCTTCTCAAGCCAGAGACGGTGAAGCTGATGACCCAGAACCACATCGGCCCGCTGCACGTCGGCATCGACGGCACGAGCCCGCAGCCAGGAGCGGAAACGGTACGCTTCGGCCTCGACTTCGCGGTGTACGTGGATCCCAGGAGCGCGAACCTGCCGTTTGGCAACGGCACCTACTACTGGGGCGGCGCCGCCGGCACGTGGTTCTGGATCGACCCGGTCAACGATCTGGCGTTCGTCGGGATGATTCAGAACCAGGGCGGCAACCGTCCGGGCGGGATGAATTTCCGCGCCGACTCGGCGAAGCTCGTCTACGCGGCACTGGCGAATCCGGGGACGAAGACATCCGATCGATAGACGTCCCCTCGCTAACTGAGCGTCCCCGCTGAATCAGCACCGCGAGTGGCCGCCACGAAGGCACGAAGACACGAAAAAGACATGTGGATCTTCGTGCTGTCGTGGCTTCGATTGGTCAATCGTTCCGATGCGGCCTTCGCTTGACACTCCTGCAGCCGGGCTGTACAAGCAGAGCCTTCTACCGCTCCCAATTTCAGGAGGACTCTCGTGTCACACCGATGCGCACTCGCGATGGCTGCGATCGCGGTCCTCGCGGCGCCGCCGGCGGAATCGAGCGAATCGATTCTCGTGCGGCATCCGACCATCAGTCGCGACCGAATCGCCTTCTGCTACGCGGGCGATCTGTGGAGCACAGGCCGCAACGGCGGCGACGCCGTCAGGTTGACCGCCGGCGTCGGCGAGAAATGCGACCCGTATTTCTCGCCCGACGGCAAGTGGCTGGCGTTCAGCGGTGATTACTACGGCAACCTCGACGTGTTCGTCATGCCGGCGGAAGGCGGCGAGCCGCGGCGTCTCACGCACCATCCAGCACCGGAGTCTGTCGCCGGCTGGACGCCCGACGGCAAGCGCATCCTGTTCGTGTCGACGCGCACCAGCGCCACCGATCCGCCGAAGCTGTTCACCGTGTCGATCGACGGCGGCTTCCCTCAGGAACTGCCGCTGCCAATGGCCTCCGACGGCGCGTTCTCCCCCGACGGCAGCCGCATCGCCTACGCGCCGAAGTTCCTGTGGCAGCCGGCGTGGAAGCGCTACCGCGGCGGGCAAACGATGGCGATCTGGATTGCGAAGCTCGCCGACTCGACGATCGAGAAGATTCCGCGCGACAACTCGAACGACTTCAGTCCGGTCTGGATCGGCCGCAAGGTCTACTTCCTGTCGGACCGCGACGGTCCGGTCGCTCTCTACGCCTACGATACCGACTCGAAAGCGGTGGCGAAGGTGGTGGCCAATGACGGCATCGATTTCAAGTCGGCGTCGGGCACCTCCGACGCGATCGTCTACGAACAATTCGGGTCGCTGTTCGCCCTGGAGCTGGCGTCCGGCCGATCGAAGAAGATCGACGTCCGCGTCTCCTCGCAGCTCGCCGAGCTGCAACCGCATTTCGAGAAGCTCGAGGCGAAGCGGATCCTCAACGCCAACATTTCACCCTCCGGCGCGCGCGCGGTGTTCGAAGTGCACGGCGAGATCGTGACGGTGCCGGCGGAGAAGGGCGACATCCGCAATCTCACGAACTCGCCGGGCGTTGCCGACCGCGATCCGGCGTGGTCGCCCGACGGCACGCGGATCGCCTGGTTCTCGGACGAATCGGGCGAGTACGCCCTGCATGTTCGCGACCAGAACGGCCTCGGCGAAATCGCGAAGATTCCGCTCGGCGCGTCCGGCTCGTTCTTCTATTCGCCGGTGTGGTCGCCCGACGGCAAGAACATCGCCTTTACCGACAAGCGGCTCCAGCTCTGGTATGTGAACCTCGAGAAGCGGTCACCGCTCAAAGTCGACACCGACTATTACGAGAGCCCGTTTCACACACTGAACCCGGTGTGGTCGCCCGATAGCAAGTGGCTGGCGTACACGAAGCAGCTGCCAAGTCATCTCCACGCGGTATTCGTCTACGGTCTCGGCACGCAGAAATCGACGCCGATCACCGACGGCTTCAGCGATGCGTTGTACGCGGCGTGGGACAGGGGCGGCAAGTATCTCTACCTGACAGCGAGTACCGATGTCGGCCTCTCGGCGAGCTGGCTCGACTTGTCGAGCGTCGGCCGTTCCGTGACGCGCAGCGCGTACGTCGCGGTGCTGTCGAAGGACGATCCGTCGCCGCTTACGCCCGAGAGCGATGAGGAAAAGAATCCGGACGATACCAAGGACACCAAGGACACCAAGGACGCCAAGGACACCAAGGACGCCAAGGATTCGAAGGAGGAGAAGAAAGCTCCGCCCACCGTGCGCATTGATTTCGAGGGGCTCGGGCAGCGCAT
>Ga0075435_100002680_pt1 | contig 11884 bp, 6 predicted proteins | sample RhiMethybrSRZTD4_FD_75302 | JGI IMG/M metagenome (GOLD analysis project Ga0075435, IMG submission 75302) | Populus rhizosphere microbial communities from Tennessee, USA - Rhizosphere MetaG P. TD hybrid SRZTD4 | ecosystem: Host-associated > Plants > Roots > Rhizosphere > Soil | place: USA... | reverse complement strand
CTGGCCCTGCGGATGGATCTGGTGCGTGCGCGCCTTCCGCGAGCTCAACTCGTAGACGGCGGTGATCCTTTCTTCCTGCTGGATCATCTCGAGGTTCACTTCGAAGCTCGCCTCGATCTTCATCGGATCGCTGCCGCTTCCGCTGCCGGAGCCGCTACCCGAGCCGCTGCCGGAGCCCCTGCCGGATCCGCTTCCCGAGCCGGAACCTGAACCCGAGCCGGAGCCGGATCCTGTCCCCGTGCCCGTGCCGGTTCCCGTACCCGTTCCCGTGCCGGTCGTGCTCTGCGGCCGCGTGATATGGCCGCGGATGATCGTCTGCGGACGCGCTTCCTGCGTGGCGCCGGTGATGATCGCCACGCGGTGCTCGGGATGGCTGGACGGACCGTGGCCGTCGGGGGCGCCGCCGCCGGGAGTAATCGTCGGGACGGTGTTCTGCGCGGCCGCCGAGTGGCCGAAGAAGTGCCGGTCGGCCGAGTTGAACCGGCCCGGCAGGAAATGTTCGATCGCCTGCTGCGCGACTTCCATGCGGCGCTCCGAGAGATCCCGGTTGTGCTGGGCGTCGTTCGGATCGCTCTCGTAGCTCGCGTAGGCGTTGATGTGGAGCGTGTTGCCGGCGCGCGACTGCAGCCACGGCCCCAGCCCGGCGAAGCCGCCGGCAGTACCGGCGGATCGCGCCTGCGACCGCGTCATGAACACGCTGTCACCGGCCGGCGCGCCGGGCGGCGTCGCGGGACTCGGCGGCGTGCCGGCGCCGTAGCCGGTGATCATCGCATTGGTTTCCGGACGGTCGAACGAGAAGAAGAGGTGATAGTTGTCGTCGACCTGCGTCTGCGTGGGGAAGGTGATCTCGACGTGGCGCGTCTGGCCGGGCGGCACGTCGATGACCAGGTTGTTGCCGGTCAGCGGCCGCGCCTGCAGCGTGGCCGGCGTATCGCCGACGCGCGCGGTGGCGCCGGTGCCGCGGATGACCAGCGTCTCGCTGGTGCCGGTCGCCGAGGGCTGGAAGGCCTCGACGCCGCGATCGTCCGTCGCGTTCTCGACGGCATCCTGCGTCCACGCCGCGTTCTGGCGGACCGGCGTCGCCGTCGCGACCGGGCCGGCGCCGCTCGTCGGCTGTACCGGCGGTGTGGTCGTACCGCTCGTGGCCCCGGCGCCGCTGGTGCGCGGACCCGACGTCGCGCCTCCACCACCCGTGGTCGCTCCTCCGCCTGTCGTTGCGCCGCCGCCGGTCGTCGCGCCGCCGCCCGTCGTGCCCGAGCTGCTGCCGCCGCCGGCGCCTTCGCCCGAGCGGCTCATGAAGCTGGAGAGATCGGTGAGCGAGCCGGTGTTGGTGAGCGTCGGCTTGAACCATTTCGCGCCCATCAGGTTGCCGATGATCTCGTTGATCGCGTCCTGGTTGGCGAGCGCGCGCCCGCCCTCGCCCGGAATGGGATCGACTTCCTCGACCTTGATCGCGCGCGATTCCTTCAGCTCCTCCATCAGCATGTGGAAGCCGGCCTTCGCGACGAACGACGAGTTCTTGTTGCCGGCGCTGACGCCCGCTTTCAGGCGCAGGTCGAGGTGATCGAACACGCGCTGGTAGTCGATGGTGATCTTCAGGTTGTAGGCGGGCGGAATGCCGGCGTAGGTCAGGTGATAGATCGCGAGGGCCATGGTTGCGCCCCCCTTCTCCAGCACCGCCTTCATGATCGCGGCGCCGGAGCGATCGAGGACGGTGCTGAAGGCCGCGCGCTCCGTGTCGTAGAGCGCGGGGACGGTCGATCCGGCGACCTTCCGCACGAACGGCTGGCCCGTGTCGTCGCGGTTGACGCCGAGCAGCACGAGCTCGACCGAGCCGTCCATGAACGGCACCGGCACCAGGCTGGCGTCGGTGCCGAACTTGCGTCGGATCTCTTCCTTCGCCTCGTCGAGGAGCCGCTGCGAGACGTGCAGATCGGTGTCGAGGTTGAGGAACCCGCCGCCGTCTTCCATGCCCTGCGGCAGCGGCGCGCCGGGATCCGGGCGGAACAGGACCAGGCGCATCGCGTAGTCTCCGTCCTCTGCCCCTTCGATGCTGCGCGCGATGCGCGGCGCCGACGGCGGCAGGTAGTAGAACGTCCGCGGGTCGCTGAAGTCCTTCATGATCGTCAGGCCGCGGTAGTAGAGGACGGGATCTTCGTACAGCATCAGCGTGTCTCCATCGCCATGTTCAGTTCAGACAACAAGTGGAATCTGCGGAATCACCACCATCGCGGCGGGATCGGTCCAGCGCGTCTCCTTGACTTCCCCGCTGTCGAGGAACTCGCGCGCGGTCAACGTCGGCACCGGCGCCGATGTCGCCGTGACCAGCGTCAGCGTGGCGCTGTCGGTCTCACCCTCGAGCAGCGCGGTCGTGCGATCGGCCCCTGACGCGAGCGCGAGCTCGACGGCCAGCGAGCCTCGCTTCGCCGGGCCGCCGCCCAGCAGGACGACGTCAACGGTGCGCACGACGGCGTCGGCGCCGACGTTCGGGACGACAATCGTGGCCGCGTCGCTCGCGGTCCACGGTTGTTCGAGCAGGCTCCCGTCGGTGCGCGCGATCTGGTAGCGGTACTCGTAGCGCCGCGGACTGCCCGGTAGCCGGCGGAGCGCCACGCGCTGAGGAGCGCGGTCCCCGCCGGTCCACGCAACGGACTTCGCGTGCTCGAAATCCCCCGAGCGCGTGCGCAGGTCCACGGCGATCACCTGCGCGTCGGCGACGGGCAGCGGCACGACGACGAGGTTGATCGAATCGGCGAACGGGCTGTCGAGCACGAGGATGTCGTCGCTGACCTCGCGCGGCGGATCGCTGCGCGTCGGCTCGCCGGCGGCGCCGCGCCAGGTGGCGTCGACGGTCAGCGATCGGCCGCCGGCGGCGGCCAGGAAGACGTCCGCGCTCTGCGCGTCCCTGGTCAGCGACACGGACCGCGCCGGCTGATCCGCCGGATGCACGGTCAGATCGACGCGGTCAAGCCAGTCGAACTCGGCGCGCCCGGCGATGATCGTGAACTGGCGCGGCGGAAAGAGATGGCGCGCCGAGACGACGAGCAGGCTGCCGATCGCCTCCTGCCAGTCGCTCTCACGATCCTCCGCGCCGGTCGCGCGCGGATCGAAGTGCGTGCGGACGCGGTACTGAATCGGCGCGTTGCCGGAAGGAAATGCCGTCCGCTGCTCCGCCTGTTCGTCGCTCAGGACGAACGTGTGCGACGCGGCGCCGGACGTGCCCTGACGGACGTCCACTTCGACGGCGGTCAACCCGAGCCGGGCGAGCTCCGGCTCGAGGCGAATCACGACGTCGCGAGGCGCGGCGGCATCGAGCGCGGCTGTGGTGATGAAATCCGCCGGATCGCGGCGGCCGAGGAGATCGATCAGGCTGGCCGCCGCATAGTGGCGGATGGAGACGGCGCGTCGCTCGCGGAAGTCCCAGCGTGACGAGGTCGACAACTCCTCGCGCCGGGCCGTGAGGCGGAAGCTCAATTCGATCGGCGCGACGGTGCTGTCGCCGAGTTGCGGCGGCCGCTCCGGCGGCGGGTACGGGCTGAACATTCGGGCCATCAGGTCTTCGCCAATCCGGCGCATCGCCTCCGCGCGCTGCCCTTCGACATCGCCGCTCTCGTCGAGCACGCGGACCTTGATCAGGTTGTCGCGCGCCGCCGATTCCCACGTCTTCTTGATCCGCGCGCGGCCGTAGGGCGTGGTCAGCGCACCCTCCGCGGTGAGGCGGTCGTGAATCGCCTGCAGGTTGGCCTCCGCCTCCACGGTGAGCGGCCCCGCCAGGCCGAGCACCTCGAGCTCGAACATGACCACCGTCGGCAGGGCGTTTCCGCGCAGCGCGGCGTCGGCGAGCGCGGCCCCGGCGGCATCGAGGCGCGCCGCGAGCACCGCGGTCGGATCGCCGACGAGCGACGGGATGCCGAGGGCCAGCTGCTTCGGCGCCAGTTCCTGCGCCTGCAGCCAGCCGGCGATGCGCACCGCGCCCCGGCGCCAGTCGGGCCGCGCCAGGATCGGCGGCGCGCCGTTTTGTGAGAGCTCCCGGGTCGCCGAGGCCAGCTGCCCCTCGGTCGGCGCCAGCGTGCACTCGAGCTGCAGCAGCCCGCCGCTGTCCGCTCCGCGGAACAGCACCAGCGAGACCCGGGGATCTGGTGCGGCCACCAGGCGCGGCGTATCAGTGAGCACGTAGCCGCGCCGCGGGTCGGCGTGGTCGAAGAAGACGGTCAGCCCGGCAATCTGCCGGGGCGCGCGGCCGGCGTCGAGCATCGCGGCGTCACGCGCGGAGCAGCGCCGCGTCGATCCGGCCCAGGCCCCAGTCGTCCACGCTGTCGGCCGGACGCCGCGAGGCGGCGTTCTCGAGGCGGACCAGGATGTTGCCGGTGGTCAGGCCCGGGTTCTGCTGCAGCAGCCCCGCGATCAGGCCGGTCATCATCGGCGTCGCCATGCTCGTGCCCGACATGTCCACCACGCCGCGGCTCGAGTCGCTCGGCATCCAGGATTTCGCCGAGCTGATCGCGTGTCCCGGCATCGCGCAGTCGATGGCGCGCTGGCCTGGCGCGGCGGCGCGCAGCGGCCCCGGCGACGAGAACCACGCCAGGTCGTCGGCGTGCTCGCTGGCCGAGGTCGGGCGGCTCGTGTAGGCCGCGACCGTGATCACGCCGGCGGCCGTTCCGGGCGTGCTCACCTTGCACGACTCGAACTGGCGAAGCTGGTCCGGCGTGTAGGTGACGCCGATCAGCGGCTGTGTCTGTGCCGCCGCGTTCACGAATGCCCCCGCGTGCTCGCGGAACGCCGCGAACCCGTGAATGATGCACGGCGCGCGTCCTTCGTTGCGGAGGCGGATGATCCACGGGCCGCCCGGTGCGGTGCCCGCCGCACCCGACCAGATCCAGTAGACCTCGGGGTTGAAGTGACGGTTGTTCGGCGCCTCGGGCCCGTTGTGGATGTTGACCTGCAGGCCGCTCGGAAACGTCGTCTGCACCCGGTGGTTCGTGGTCATCAGCGGCACTTCCGCCGTGGCCAGCACCGCGTTCGACGAATGACGCGTCGAGATGCGCAGCCGCACCGTGGTCGCGTCGTCGTTGTAGGCCCAGAAGGTCACGCCGTCGGCGATCTGCGTGCCGGTCCCCGTGCCCGTGGGCTGATACAGCGCCGACACTTCTCCGCCGGCGGGAATCGTGGCCTGCCAGTGCAGGCGGAACGCGCGGTTGTTGCCTGCCGCGGCGCAGATGACGCGGCCCGCCTTGTAGCGCGGCATCACGCCAGGCAGCGTGCCGAGGCCCGCGGCCGGCACGACGTCTTCGCTGACCAGCTGGGTGAGCGCGATCGACAGCGGATCGGTGCCGTCATGGGAGTGCCGCTCCGTGCCGAGGCTGATGTTCACCACGCACGGCTTGCCGAGCTCGCTCGCCTTCTGGAAGCAGTACTTCACGCCGGCGACGACGTCGTTCACGTAGCCTCCCTGCGTGCCGACCGCCGCGACGACGATGGTCGCGCCGGGGGCGACGCCGCCGGGCCACGCCGTGCCGAAGGAGCGGCCGGCCGCGATGCCGGAGACGTGCGTCCCGTGGCCGGGATCGAATCCCCCGTGTCCGTCGGGGGAAAAGTTCTGCGTCGTGGTCACTTCGTCGTGCCCGACGTATTCCTTGCCGAAGTTCATCGAGCGATAGGCGTTCTTGTTGGCGTCGCTCGCCCGCTTCCACGGCGAGTCGCCGCCGCTCTCGAACATGTTCCAGACCGAATGGATGCGGCTCTTGGTCGCGTCATCCTTGCGGCCGAGAAACGCCGGATGGCCGCCGTCGATTCCCGAGTCGACGATGCCGACGACGACGCCGTCGCCGGCGGTGGCCGCGCTCATCCCGGCCGGAAACACGCGGCCCGCCGCGTTCATCTTCTGCAGCGCCTGCGTCATCGACAGGTACACCGGGGTCGACAGCACGAGGTTCTCGACGTCGCTTCGCTCCGCCAGCGCCATCACGTGCTGCGGCGGGCAGCGGAAGGTGCGGACGGCGCCCTCGCCGTCCTCGACGACGCCTTCGGGCAGCGGCGTCGTCGGGAATCCCGGTTTCACCGCGCCGATGAGCAGCACGATCGGGGCCTCGTTGGTGCCGACGACGGGCGTCTGCGGATCGGTCAGCGCGGTCGCGAGTACCGCGGGATCCGACAGGTGCTCGACGAGCGCCGCGGTCGACGCAGACAACGCGGAGGCGGCGCCTTGCGGCACGGCGAGGCCGAGGCCGGTGTCGGCGTGGTAGAAGACGAAGCGCGACGCCGGACGGTCGCCGCCCTGCGTCGTCGCCACGGTGTGCAGCAGCGCCAGGCGCCAGCGATCGGCGCCGGCGTCGGCGCCGCGATCCTCGATGCGATAGACGAGCTGCCTGAACTTCGTCGCGTCCGCCTGCGGATTCCACAGGCGCTCGGCCACGACGGCGTAGCAGTAGAAGCGATCCCGCTGCACCTTGACCTCGGCGATGTTGCCGGTGTCCGCGGCAAAATAGCTCGCCGCATTCACGCCCGCCGGGAAGGTCCCTTCGGCGACGGTGCCCTTCGCGTAGTAGGTGCCGTCCGCCTTGTAGGTGGCGAAGTGCTGCAGGAACGCCTTCAACTCGTCGACGTCCTGGGTCGGCAGCCCCGCCGGCACCGAGGTCACCTGGGAGAGGTTCTTCGCGAGGGCCGCGCGCACGCCGTCGGCGGTGAGCGCTTTCGCCCACTGCCTGGCCAGGTCCGTGGTAGTGCCGCCGCCGGCCTCCGCCGCGCCGCTCTCGGCGGCCGGATGGAAGTCGGCGAGGATGCGCGCGATCGTCTCGGACGAGTCGGTCGCCACGTCGATGCGCTCCACCAGCCACAAGGCCACGAACGTCTGCGTCGTGCCGTCGCCGCCGGTGCGGATCGCGAACCGCGGCGTGATGCTGGCGTCGGTCAGCGCCTGCACCGGGTTGCCGGCGTAGTCGATGTAATCCCCCATCAGCACGAGCGGCTGTCCGGCCGGCTGCTGCGACTCGATCGCCTGCAGCGTCGGCTTACCTGGCAGATCCGCCAGGAACTTCTCGAAAAATCCATCCCGGTACGCGGGCAAGTCGGTGTGCGGCATGTGCAGTCCTCTACGAAGCGAGCGGATCGAGCAGCAGGATTTCGTCGGTGGTGGTCAGCGGTCCCGTCGTCACGCGCGTGCCGTCGTTCTTGAACCACGTGACCTTGTAGGTGTAGCTGTTCGCGCCGGGGCGGCCCATCGGCACGCGCCAGTTGAACTCGGTGGTCGTGCCCTGGAGCAGCTGCTCGACGTGGGAGTCGGCCCACGCCGGCGCGTCGGGATAGCTCAGATCCACCTTGGCCATGCGCATCCCGGCTTCGGCGAGCGTGCCCAGCACCATCACCTTCACCGCGAGCACGCCGATCGCCTTGTCGCCGACGATCAGGAGCGGATTGTCGGTGTTGACCCAGTCGCCTTCCTGCACCGAGCCGTCCTTGAGGAACGAGGTCGCGCGGTAGGCGAACGCCACGTCCTGCGGCTGCGCGCGGCGGAACGACCAGCGGCCGCTGACCGCGTCGGGACCGAGGGTGACGGTCTGCTTCACCTCGGGCGGGCGCGTGGTGCCGTGCGCGAGCTGAACGCTGATGCGCTTGTAGCGCTCCAGGATGTCGGCCAGCGTGATGTCGACGACCGTCGTCGAGTCCGGCGGCTGGTTGATGACGAACGGCTCGCCGCCGTCGTGGCGCTGCGTGACGATCTCCGAGGCGCCGTCGGCGTAGAAGAACGTGCAGGCGACGGTGACGTCGCGCACGCGCGGATCCTTGGGCCGGATCGGCACCAGCGCTGCCGGCGTGTCCTTGGTCAGGATCTTCGTGTCGGCCGCGGCGATGCTCGAGCGCGGGTCCTCGTAGATGATGTGCGCCTGGATCTGCTTCACCAGGTTCCAGTCGACCATCGCGGCCTCCACGTGCACGCGCATGACCGAGCTGAAGCTCAGCGGGTTGATGTTCAGGTTGCGCGTCGTCGTCGGGATCCACGGCGATTCCTCGGTGGACGCGTCGTGGCCGATCGCCGAGTCGGGACGGTTGTTGAGGACGACCTGGTATTCGATCTCGCGCGTGCCGAGGTGATCGACGAAGAAGCGGTAGGACTTCGCGTCGCCGGCGACCTTGAGGACGGCCTCGTCCTCGTCCTTCCAGGGACGCCCGTCGGGCTTCGTACCGTATCGGATCTTCACGTTGGCCGAGGCCACGCCCATCGCCGCGAGATCGGCGGTCGTCGTGATCGTGCCCTCGATGGTCTTGAAGAAGTCGGCGTTGAGATCGACCTCCTGGATCCGCCCGCGCAGGTTGGTCGCCCCTTCGAGCATGCGAATCTGTCCCTGCGGCGCGATCGATCGCTCGACCGCGTTCACCTGGCGGAACTCGTAGACGATGCTCTGGCGCTCTTCCTGGCTGAGCGCCTTGAGCATGTAGGCCCCCTGCGGGCGCCCGGCGCGGTTCCACGCTTCGACGGCGGTCGGCGGCTCGGCGGGCGCCGGGTGCGTCGCCGGGGTCGCCGCCGGCTGCGTCGTCGCCGGGGTCTGCGCGCTTTCGAGCGCACCGGTGGCCACGCCGGTGCCGGGGCGCCGCGGCGCGCCGGCATCTTCGCTGGCGCCGACGCCGGTGAGCGCCGCCTTGGACTGCGAGGTCAGCCCGGCGGTGATCTTCGAAAGATCGGTCGTCGAGTCGTACGCCGACAACGTGCCGCGGTCCGACGCCAGCACTGCGCCGGGGTTGAGCGCCGGCTTGAAGAACGTCCACTGCGCGAGCTCCTTGGCCAGCGCGTTCACGCGGGCGAGACGAGCGGCGGGATCCTCGGCGGTGGCCTGCGGCTCGGCGACGATCTCTTCGATCTTGATCGCCCCGGACTTGCGCAGCGACTCCATCTCCTGGTCGATGTCGGTCTTGAACCAGAGGGTGTTCGCCTGCATGCGCGTGCGCAGGTAGTCGTAGGACTGCTGGAACTGGATCGTGATCTTCAGGTTGTACGCCGGGAGCAGCCCGACGTACTGCAGGTCGTAGACGACGACCACCGGCGTGGCGCCTTCGCCGCGCAGGGCGGACCGCAGCAGCACCGCTCCCTGCCGGCTCAGCTCGGCGGTGAACGCGGCACGCTCGTCTGCGTACAGGCTCGGCGAGCTGTTGGCGACGATGTTCTCGGTGAAGCGGATGTCGCGCTTGGGGCCCGAGTCGGCGACCGGCGCGCTGTCGAGGATGGTGATGCGCACCGTGCCCGACTTGACCGGCACGGGCGTCAGGCCCGCGCTCACGCCGAACTTCGCGCCCAGCTCCTGCTTCACCTCGTCGAGCACGCCCTGCGAGACGCCGAGATCGGTCGTCATGATCAGGAAGCCGCCGCCCTGGATGCCGGTCGCCGCGGTGCCGACGTCGCGGTACATCAGCAACTGGAACATCGGCTGCCCCGCTTCGGTGGTGAGGCGCGGAGAGCCGGGCAGGTAATAGAAGAGCGACTTGTCGTTGTAATCGCGAAAGACGGTGATTCCGCGGATGGTGAGCGGCGCGTCGAGATAGAGCATGCGGGTTGGTGCGACACCCCGCCCCCGCGTTACAACCGGCGCGATACGCCGCGCGAGCGCGTCACACCAGATGAAGCATGACGCCACCTCCCACCCACGACCGGATGATCGACGTGCGCCAGAACGGCATCGGCGACATCGTTGTCGCCTGCTGGATCGTGCACAGCGCCGCGGCCATAGGAGAACGCGTGCGGCTGAACCCGCGCAATCACCGGACGGTCGCCACGGTGCTCGGCGTGTCCGACGACTGCCTGACGCGCGACGAAGCCGCGGACTGGTCGCAGACGCTCGGCATCGGCCACCAGTTCGAGTACCGCCAGGTGGACATCGCGCCGATGTCACGCTTCGACGCGTGGTCGTACAGCCTCGGCCTTCCGGGCCTGCGGCCGGTGCGGCCGCCGTATCGGGAGACGCCGGAGGACGCGGCGTGGGCGGAGGAACAGTGGCACAAGGTGGCGCGGGTCGAGAGCGATGCGGATGCGCCCCGGGTCCTGCTCTTTCCTGACGCGGCGTATTCGCTGCGCGTCTGGCCGCGCGCGTATTTCATCGATCTCGCCAGCCAGCTCGAGGCGCGGGGCTTTGCCGTCGCCGCGATGGCGGCCACGCAGGCGGCGGTGGATTTCATGCCCTGCCGGTGGTGGAGCGGCTTCACGCTCGGCCAGACCGCGGCGATGGCGGCGCGGGCAACCGTGGTGGTCGCGAACGATTCCGGCCCGTCACACCTGGCATCGGCCGTCGGCACCCGCACGGTGGCCATCTGCGGCCCGACCGATCCGGCGATCGTCTTCGCGCACGAGCCGAACGTCTACGGCGCCACGTTCGGCCGCGCGGCGCTGCCGTGCGTGCCGTGTCATTTCTCCGGCGCGCGCGGCTACCGCCACGCGTGCGAGAGCGGCGGCTGCCAGGGATTGATGCGGCTGGATCCGAGCGAGATCGGGCGGGTGGTCGAGCGAGCGGCATGTGGCTTCCGGCTTTAGCCGGAAGCCAGCTCACCCGAACGCCCCGATCGTGGTCATGAAGCTCGTCACCGCGTCGAGGAAGCGCGACACGTCGCCCAGCACCGTCACCATGTCTTCGACCTGGCTGATGCCCTCGCGGATTTCGTCATTCACCGCCTTGAGCTCCCGCGCCGCGTTCTGAAAGCGTTCGGTGTTCTCGTTGAACACCTGGCGGCTGAGCATGAGCTGACGCGAGTCGAGCACGCGCCGCAGATCCTGCAGCTTGACCAGGTCGGGGTCGTTGGGCATCAGGCTGCCGGTGGCGACGTCGATCTCGGTCAGGACGTCGCCGATCATCCGGATCACCTCGAGCTGTGTCATCGCACGTCCCTCTGTAGCTCGCGCAGCTTCGCCACGTCCTCGCCGAGGCGGGCCGCCGCGGCGGCGAAGACCTCCATGGCGTCGACGAACGACGACAGGTCGGCGGCGCTCGGCCGCCGCGTCTTCGCGAATTTCTCCAGCGCCAGGTTGGCGCGCTGCATCGCGTCGAGACCGACCACCGGGCGCGCCGTCTGGAACGCCTCCCACTGGTCCTCGGTCAGCACGATGGCGTCGCCGAGCTTCTTCAGCGCCGCCGCGTCGGCCTTGCCGACCTGAGCGTTGTAGGCCAGCGCCGCGTCGGCGCGCCGCTTCGACAGGGCGTTGCGCTTGCGCTGGAACGCCAGTTCGGCGTCCACCTTGATGGCCTCGATCAGGCTGTTGACGGGGCCGGCGCCGGCGGCAATGGCCTTCTTCAGCGCGTCCTCGATGTTCTGCGATACGACGGCCTGCAGGACGTCGCCGATCACCGGAAGGACCGTGGTCACTGACTGCTTGAACCCGGCGTTGTCGGCGCCGGTGAGCTTCGAGACCGACGTCGACAGGTTGGCCAGCGCCTCGCCCAGATCCCTGGCCTGCCCCTTCACGCGATCGGGTGAGTCGGACGTGGCCAGGCGATACAGCAGGTTCGTATAGTCGGCGAGATGATCGAGGACCTCGATGCGCGCGGCGATGGCCTCCGGCCCGAACACCTGCACTTCTTCGATCCGGCTCAACTGGATCGGCGACTGGCTCGCCACCTGGTCGGAGATGTAGTGATCGCGCTCGGTCTTGTTCAGCGCCTGCAGGAACGTCTGCGTGCTGCGGATCACCACCGCGCTCGCGTCGCGGAAGGTCTCGACCGGGGCGCGGTACTCCGAGGGCCGCGCGCACCCGGCCGCAAGTAGCACTGCGGCCAGGGCGGCAAGGCGGCGCGCCTTCATACGCCGAGCGGATTCCCGATGGGCGCCACGCCCGCCGGCACCCCCGGCGGCGCCGGCATCGGCAATTGTTTCGGCGGCAGCGGCGTCTCTTCCGGCGCCTTGCCCGCCG
>Ga0075435_100002678_pt1 | contig 11891 bp, 9 predicted proteins | sample RhiMethybrSRZTD4_FD_75302 | JGI IMG/M metagenome (GOLD analysis project Ga0075435, IMG submission 75302) | Populus rhizosphere microbial communities from Tennessee, USA - Rhizosphere MetaG P. TD hybrid SRZTD4 | ecosystem: Host-associated > Plants > Roots > Rhizosphere > Soil | place: USA... | reverse complement strand
CTTTTTAAGGATTTCCCTTAACGGGTTTTCTTCGTGCGTCTTCGTGACTTCGTGTCTAATGCACCAGTAGTACGACCACGAAAACCGAAGACACGAAGCTACACGAAGAAGATCTTTTTAAGGGTTTCCCTTAACGGGTTTTCTTCGTGCGTCTTCGTGACTTCGTGTCTTCGTGGTTGCAGTACTGCTCGCGATCTATCGCCGCCGGACGCGCGCGATCGCCGTTGATGCCTCGGGTACCCTCATCAGGATGGTTGTCCCCAGGAACACGACACCGTACGGACCCAGCACGAGGATCGCGGTGATCACCGGATGCTGCGCGGGCGCCAGGAGCTTCACGACCCACGCCGCGAGCGCGGCGGCGAACGACGCGGTCCAGAGCTTCGCGACGTAGTCGGCAGGTAAACCCGTCCGCCCGATCCGCGCGTTCAGCGTGCGGCGCAGCAGCAGCATTTCCACCCATCCGGCCACGCCCGCCGAAGCGGTCAGCCCCGCCGTCCCCCACAACGCGTTGACGCCGAGCGCGCGCGGCAGCGGCACGGCGCAGAGGTACCCGAGCACCGTCGTGAGCGCGACGCGAATGACGGCGTAATTGAGCGGCGTTCTCGTGTCGCGCAGCGCGTAATAGGTCGATGAATACAAGCGTCCGAGCGTCGACGCCACGAGACCGACGGCTGATCCTGCGAGAATCCGCCACACCCACACGGCATCTTCGTGCCGGAACCGTCCGGTCTGCAGCAGGCCCGCAGCGACGACATCGCCGAGCGCGAGGAGAGCCATGGACGAGGGGACGACGAAGAAGGCGATTTGTCGAAGGCCGGCGTCGAGGCGCCGGCGCAGCGCTTCGGACGCGTCGGCGCTGGTGCCGACCGCGCCGGCCATCGCCGGCAGTTCGGCGGCCGACACCGACATCCCGAACAGGCTGACCGGCAGCGTGTAGAGCGTCTGTGCGTTCAGCAGTCCGGCCACCGCGCCGGTCGGCAGCAGACTCGCGAGCAGCGTGTCGATGTACGCGCTCACCTGCACCACGCCGCGGCTGATCAGAACCGGTCCAAAGTTGCGGATGACGGTCGCCGTATGGATGTAGTGCCGTCCGCGCCACATCGCGCCGCGCCAGACTCCGGGCGCGATGCGCAGCACGACCGGGAGCTGCACGGCGAACTGCAGCGCGCTGCCGACCACCGATCCCCACGCGAGAATCGTCACGAGACGCGGCAGCGGCGTTCCGCTGCCGAAGATCAAGAGCGTGACGATCATCGCCAGGCTCCACACCACCGGCGCGGTGTACGACAGCAGAAACCGGTGGTGGCTGTTCAGCACTCCGAGACACCACGCCGACAGCACGAGCAGGCCGGCGCCGGGAAACAGAATGCGGACGACCTGAATCGTCAGGTCGCGCTTCGCGCCGTGGAACCCGGGCGCGATCGCGTCGATGAGAACAGGCGTGGCCATTACCCCGACGAGGACGATGATCGACACCACGAGCACGAGGATCCCGAACACCGAGCCGGCGACGCGGTCGGCTTCGTCCTGCTCCTCGCGCGCGAGCAGGCCGGCGTAGACCGGAATGAACGACGCCGAGAGCGCGCCTTCGCCGAAGAGATTCTGCAGGAGGTTGGGAATGCGGAACCCGGCGCTCCAGGCGTCGGCGGCGTCAGTCTCGAGGCCGAAGTAGTGCGCGATGACGCGCTGCCGGATCAGGCCGATGATCCGCGAGAGAAGGATCCCGACGGCGACGAAGAACGCCGAGCGTCCCGTGCGCGGCACCTTCGCACGAACGTCGCGATCACTCAACGTCTTCATCGACGGCCGCGCCGAGCGTGCCACTCGATTTCTTCATCAGGTACGACTTGATGAAGACGTCGATGTCGCCGTCGAGGACGCGGTTCACGTCGCCGACCTGTTCCTTCGTGCGGTGATCCTTCACCATCTGGTACGGATGGAGCACGTAGCTGCGGATCTGGCTGCCGAAGCCGATCTCCTTCTTGGCGCCGCCGATCTGTTCGAGCTTCGCCTGGTTCTCCTTCGTCTTCATGTCGTAGAGACGCGCCTTCAGAACCTTCATCGCCGAATCGCGATTGCGATGCTGCGATCGCTCGTTCTGACACGACACGACGAGTCCGGTCGGCAGATGCGTGATACGGACCGCCGAGTCGGTGACGTTGACGTGCTGGCCGCCCGCGCCGCTCGAGCGGTACGTGTCGATGCGCAGATCTTTTTCCTCGATCTGGATGTCGACGTCCTCCGGGAGTTCGGGCCACGCGTGGAGGGACGCGAACGACGTGTGGCGCCTCGCCGCCTGATCGAATGGCGAGATGCGCACCAGGCGATGGACGCCGGCTTCCGCCGACAGCAGGCCGAACGCGTACTCGCCCGACACGGTGATCGTCGCGCTCTTCAGACCGGCCTCTTCTCCAGGTTGATAGTCGATCACCTCACGCTTGAACCCGCGCCGCTCCATCCAGCGCATATACATGCGCAGCAGCATCTCCGCCCAGTCCTGCGATTCGGTGCCGCCGGCGCCCGGATGGATCGTCACGATCGCGTTCTTCCGATCGTGCTCGCCGCCGAGCATCTTCTTCACCTCGCCGGCCTGCACCTCGCCATCGAGCGCATCGAGCGCCTGCGCGAACTCGGCCTCCACCGGCTCGCCGGCTTGCGCCCACTCGAGCAGGACTTTCAAATCGTCGACCTTCTTCCCGAGCGACACCATCAGATCGCGGTCCTGCTCGAGACGGCGACGGCGCTGCAGCACTTTCTGGGCTTCGGCCTGATCTTTCCAGAAGTCGGGCGCGGCGGCGCGCGCCTCGAGGCGGGTCAGTTCGTCAACCGGGTGGGTCGCTTCAAAGATAGCTCCGCAGGTCGCCGCCGCGTTTGGTGAGGTCCTCGTAGCGGCGCATCAAATCGTCGATTGCCATTCATGGCTCCTTGCATTGCGGATTGAGGATTGCGGATTGCGGATTGATTTGGTGATTTTTATATTTTACGTGAGCGGCGGCCGATCGCCAACGCGGCGATCGTGATGACGAGCGACGCGTACGCCAGGATGTCCCCGTGTCTCGCATAGAACGTCGACGTCTGGAGAAACCGCGCTTCGCCGACGAGCACCGCGGCCTGGAAGATGTCGGTGCGCTCCAGGACGCGGCCGTACGGATCGACGATCCCGCTGATGCCGGTGTTCGCCGATCGGACGAGGTACCGCCCTTCCTCGATCGCGCGCATCGACGCCTGCTCGAAATGCTGATACGGCGCCGACGTGTTCCCGAACCACGCGTCGTTGGTAATCGTCGTCAGCAACTCGCTGCCGCGCGCGATGAACTGCCGGATGAGCGCGGGATAGACGACCTCGTAACAGATGGCGACGCTGATGCGGTGGCCCGCGACCGGCAGCAGCGCAGGATCCGAACCGGCGGAGAACGGTCCAACGGCTTCGACCAGCGGCCCGGCGAAGAAGAGCAGCTCTTTGAGCGGCACGTATTCGCCGAACGGCACGAGGTGCATCTTGCGATACGAGCCAGCGGTCGTGCCGTCGGCGCGCACGAGGAACGCCGAGTTGTAGTACTTGCTCGCGGTGCGACGGTTGCCTTCGACGTGCCACTCGATCTGATCGCTGCCGAGGAGAATCGGCACGTGCGACGTGCGGGCGATGTTGCGGACCATGTCCGCGCCGCCGAGGTCCTCCTCGAAGTAGAACGGCGTCGACGACTCGGGCCACACGACGAACTGCGCGCCCTGCGCGATCGCCTGCCGCGTCATGCGCAGGTACTCCTGAAAGATTGCCGACGCGCGTGCCGGATCCCACTTCTCACCCTGGTCCACGTTGCCCTGAATCAGTCCGACGCGTATCGGCTCGCCGACATGCGTCAATTCCGAGGCTGCGACGCGACGGCTTCCCCACACGGCGACGCCGATGACGATCGCGATGGCAACGGCGGCGGGCGTGTAGCGCCGGGCGTTCGGCGGACTGACGGCAATGAGCGCGAGCGTTGCGCTCACCGACGCCACCAGCAGCGACACGCTGTATACGCCGAACAGGCTCGCGAGCTGCGCGATCGGCAGCACCGAGCTCTGGCTGTAGCCGAGCAGCACCCAGGGAAAACCGGTGAGGACGTAGGTTCGTCCGAGCTCGATCGTCACCCACGCGAACGGCGCGACCAGCAGTCCACTCGATCCCGAGATCGTCGTGATGCGTCGCACGACGAGCGTGAAGACGGTGACATAGAGCGCCATGTACCCGATCAGCAGCGCGTTGATCAGCACGGCGACCCATGCAGAGAGTCCCCCGTACATCGCCATCACGCGTGTGACCCAGTAGAGCGTGCCGGTGAAGTACACGAGGCCGGTGACGATGCCGAGGACGAAGGCGCGACCGAGCGTGCCGCGCGTCAGCGCGACGAGCAGCGGCGCGAGGGCAATCCACGCGATCGCCGGATGACCGAACTTTGGAAAGCTGAGCGCGAGAAGAACGCCCGACGCTGCGGCTAGCGCGTAATCCAGGGTTTGAATTGCTCTTCTTTTTGAAGCCTGGCCGCCACCGATTCCGCCTCCCGCCGCGTCGAGAACTTGCCGACGCGGACGCGGTACACCGACGGCGTGCCGCTCGCGGGCGCGAGAACGTACGCCGCGTAGCCTTTCGAGCTCAGGCGGCGTGCAATCGCGTCGGCCTCGCTTCGCACGTTCAGCGCGGCGATCTGGACGGCGTATCCGGAGTCGGATTGGGAAGCATCAGCCGGCGCGAGCGCGGGTGTACGCGCCGCGGGCGCGGGAGACGACGCGGACGATGAAGCCGGCTTCGTCGGGGGCGGAGCCGGAGGCGGCGGTGCCGGCCTCTGGTCGGGGACGGCAGCCTTCGCGGACTTCTCGACAGGCCTGTCACTCTTGCCGGGGCCCTTCTGAGGACCCTTTTCCGCGCTCTTGTCCGCCGGTTTCAACTGCTCCGCCGGCGCGTTCGGTTTCTCGAGGCGGTTGAAGTAACTCAGCTCGTCGACGGCCGGCGGCGGCGCCGCGGCCGTCGGATCGGATCCCGCCGGCGTTGGCGCGGGTGCTGCGGCCGGCGGCTGCGGCGTCGTCTCCGCTCCCGTCGCGACCGCTGCCGTCGTGTCTGCGCCGCCACGCTCGGCGCGGACGCCGCGGCCGACGAGCACGCCGCACAGGAAGATCACGACCGACACGACCGTCGCGGCCATGAAGAGGAAGACGAGCTGTTTTCCGTTCAGTTGGATTTCGTGAAAACCGTCGTCCTGGGTTTGTGCAGCCACAACCGGGGCGATTTTAGCATTTTGCGGACCGCTGTGCGGGGACATCGCGATTGCGATAAGACGCTACCGACCGTCGAGGCGCGCGACGAGCGTCTTGGCCTCCACCGATGCCGGGTCCATGGCGAGCGCGCGCTCGGCTTCCGCGCGAGCGGCGGCGGCGTCGTTCGACTGCCGGTACGCCTCCCCGAGCGCGGCGTGCGCGTCGGAGGTCTCTGCGCTCCAGAGCGAGATCTTCAACGCGTCGATCGCTTGACGCACGCGGCCGTCGCGGAGATGAATCCTGCCGACGAGCAGGTGCGCGTCGGCGAGGTACGGCGACAGGTACAACGCCCGGTTCAACTCGTCGAGCGCCTCGCGATCGTTCTCCTGCTGGTACAGCCGCCGTCCGCGATCGAGATAAAACCGCGCCAGCTCCGCCTGATCGCGCTGACCGCTCGTGGCGAGGGTCTTCTCTATCCGCGCGCCGTGCGGCAGCTCGACTTCGTTCTTGATCCGCTCTAGGCCTTTGGGCACGACATCGGGTCCGGGCCGTTTCTCCCACTGCTCGTAGGTCGAAGACAGCCGCCGCGCGAGCTCCTTTTCGCGCGCCGCTTCGGCGGTGTTGCCCGCGGACGCCAGCGCGGCGCCGAGGACGAAGTGCGCATCGCCGTCGGTCGGATTGCGCCGGACCGCTTCGCGCAGCCAGTAGATCGAGGCCTGCGGATCCTTGTCGAGCCAGTACCCGTAGCCGAGGTTGAAGACGTAATCGGGATCGTCCGGGTCGGCGCCGGCGGCCTTCGTGAAGTAGTAGGTCGACGCCCCGGTCTGGGGCGTCGCCCCGCGGCGAACGAGCGCTACGCCGAGATTGTTCAGGACGGTCGGCGTCGGCTGGGCGTCGGCCAGCGCTTTGTACGTGGCATACGCCTCGTCGTTCTTCTTGAGGTTCAGCTGAGAGAGACCTGCCAGGAACCGGCCGCGTCGCGCCCACGGCGAGTCGGGCGCAATCGGCGTCACCGCGGCGAGGGCGTGTTGATGATCGCCCTGCTCGGCGTACGCATCCCACATCGCAAGCCGCGCGCGATCGAAACCGGGAGCCAGCGTCAGCGCCGCCTTCAGATAGTTGATCGCCGTCGCCGGCGTTTCCGCAACCAGCCCCTTGATGTAGTCCTCGAACACCGGAAGGGGCGGCTGAAGGCGCGCGATCTCGTCCGAGGACTTGGCCGACGGGAAAATCTGACGCGCTATGCGTTCGAAGGTCGGAAACAGATCCTGCAGCGGACCGCGGACCGTGACGTCGGTCTGCACGCGCCCGGCTTCGAGCGCGATGCTGCGCGCCCGGACGACCAGCGTGTCGTTGTCGAGGGAAAGAGATCCGAGGATGACCCGGCTCGCGCCAACGAGCTGACCGATCCGAATGACCGTTGCATCCGTCAGCGCAGCCGCGGGCGGCACCTGCAGCCGCTCGAACGCCTGCTGCCGCTCCTGACGCGTGATCGCACTGGCGCCGAGCGCGTTCAAATCGTCGGTGAGCAGCACCGCCGCCGCCTCGCCCAGCCAAACAATTCGCGCTTCGCGTTTCAGGTTCTCGAAGGGGATGACGAGGATGCGTTCGGCGCCTGGCGGCTGAGCAGCGAACGGCCGGGCCAGGGCCGGCGTTGCGACCGTCATCAGCGCGAGAATTGTCCGAAGGACGCCCGAGATGGCCCGTGCGGTCATGCGCTCGTCGGCTCTCCCGCGGAATGACCGTTGAGGAGCGCGACCCTCAGCACGCACGTCGGCTCGCCGGTTCCGCGGCACGCAACGACTTCGGTTCGCGCCCGCACGTTGAAGAGCGCCAGCAACCGCGTGACCGCCGACGCATAGAAGCCGCAGAGCGGATGCGGAACCGGCTCGCGGACCGTGCAGAAGATCGAGGCGCGGACGTCGACGCTCGCCATCCCGCGGCGGACGCGCGAAATCGCGCGGCTCCCCGTGTAGCTGCTGCGGACGAGCTGGCGCGCCAGCCGAAGAAGCATCCGGCTGCGCAGCCAGCCCGGTGCCGCCTTGATGGCCGCGCGCTGCAGCGGCGGCATCGAGGCAACCGTCCACTCCGCGGCATATTCGCCGGCGCGCGTCGTGATCATCTCGTATGCGTCGCCCTCCTGCCGCAGAAAGCTGAGGACGGCATACAGCGGCGCCAGCCCGATCGTCCCCTCGCGCAGCCCCTCGGCGTTCAACCAGTTCTCGTAGAACGTGAGGCGCGTCGGCAGAATGTCGGCGATGCCCTGATGGAGGCTCGCAACCAGGACGCGTCCGATGCCCGCTTCTTTCATGATGGAGGTAAGATCGACGCCGTCGTATGCATTCTGCAGCCATTCTGGCGGGCGGTCAGGCAACGCGATTCGGCGGCCGTGACAAAGGCGCGCTGATCGTCGACGGCCGGACCATCCGCGATCGGCAGCTCGCGGTGCTGTCGCGAGTGACGGATGACGTGATGATTGTCGGCGGCCCTGAAAGGGCCGCCCCACGACAACCCAATGTGGCGCGACAAAACAGTGTGGCGCGGCCCTTTCAGGGCCGCGACGTCGCAGACTTGAATGCCGGATGCGGTCCGCTGGGCGGTGTGCATTCGGCCCTGGCGCATGCGCGTCACGATGCCGTGTTCGTCATCGCGTGCGACATGCCGTTTGTGACGGAACGGCTCGTTCGGTATCTGCTGGATCTCGCAGGCGCCGCGGACGTCGTCGTGCCGCGGACGGCACGCGGCTATCATCCGTTGTGCGCCGTGTACACGCGCGCCTGCATCGAGCCGATCGAACGACGGCTGAACAGGCGGACGTTGAAGATGGTCGATCTGCTCGCCGACGTTCGGACGCAAGTGGTCACCGACGATGAGATTGGGGAATTTGGCGATGTCGACCGCCTGCTCGCGAACGTGAACACGCCATCTGAGTACGCCGCCCTCGAAGTTTCCGGGGCGTTTCAAAATCACAAACTGTAATCGTATCACGAGCTTAGCGCGAATTTTCGCCGCGCATCGCGCGACCCGTACATGATTCTGAGCGTTCAACGACGCGTGCACGACGCCATTGCCGAAGCGATCGGCCGCACGTTCGGCGTGTCCGAGCTTCCGCCCTTCCCTGTCGAGGTGCCTCCGAACCGCACGCTCGGCGATCTCGCGGTGCCGGTGGCGTTTCAGCTGGCGCGCACGCTGCGCAGGGCGCCGCGCGTCATCGCGCAGGACCTCGCGTCGGCCGTCGGCGAGATTCCCGGGATTGCGCGGATCGTCGCGGCCCCGAACGGCTACCTGAATCTCTACCTGCATCGGCCCGCCTTTCTTATCGAGCGCGCCCGCAACGAAGTGCAGGCCGAGATGGCGCCCGATCCGGGAGTCGCGGCAAAAACGATCGTCGAGCACACCGCCATCAATCCGAACAAGGCTGCGCACATCGGCCATCTGCGGAACGCGACGCTCGGCGACACGCTCGTGCGGGTGCTCCGCTTCCGCGGCACGCCTGTCGAGGTGCAGAACTACATCGACGACACCGGCGTCCAGGTGGCGGACGTCGTGGTCGGCTTCATCGAGCTCGAGCACCGATCGCTCGACGACGTGCGCCGCATCGCCGACACGACGAGGTTCGATTACTACTGCTGGGATCTCTACGCGCGGGTCACCGAATGGTACGAAGAGGACCGCGGCCATCTCGAAGTGCGGGCCGCAGTCCTCCACGATCTCGAGCGCGGCGGCAATGACGCCGCCGCCATGGGCGCCTTCATCGTCGACCGCATCGTCCGCGCGCACCTGGCGACAATGGAGCGGCTCGGCATTCAGTACGACCTCCTGACGTACGAGGGCGACATCCTCCGCCTGAAATTCTGGGCGCACGCGTTCGAGATCCTGAAGCAGCAGGGCGCGGTCTTCCTGCAGACCGAAGGCACGCTGGCCGGCTGCTGGGTGATGCGCATCGAGGAAGGGGACGCCGCCGACGGTGCGAAAGAAGACGAGGAGGCGCGCGAGAAAGTCATCGTCCGATCGAACGGCACGGTGACCTATGTCGGCAAGGACATCGCCAACCAGTTCTGGAAGTTCGGGTTGCTGGGCCTGGATTTCAGGTACCGGCTGTTCGCGGTCCAGGCCGGCGGCCACCCGCTGTGGGCGACCACATCCGGCGACGGCGATCCGCGCGCGCGGTCGTTCGGGCGCGCGTCGCGGATCTACAACGTGATCGACTCGCGTCAGATGTACTTGCAGGCGCTCCTCAGCCAGGCGCTCAGGACGCTCGGTCATCCGCGCGAAGCGGAGAACTCGATTCACTTCTCGTACGAAATGGTGGCGCTCTCGCACGCGACGGCGGCGGCGCTCGGCTACGACACCGAGGCCGACAGCGAGGAAGCGAAGAAGCCGTTCGTGGAAGTGTCAGGCCGCAAGGGACTGGGCGTGAAGATCGACGACCTGCTCGACCGGCTGATCGAGAACGCCTCGGCTGAGGTCGAAAAACGGAACCCCGACATGCAGCCGGCGGAGCGGCGGAAGGTGGCCGAACAGATTGCGGTCGCCGCCATCCGCTACTTCATGCTGAAGTTCTCGCGCGGCAAGCTGATTGTGTTCGACATCGAGGAGGCGCTCAGCTTCGAAGGCGAAACCGGTCCGTATCTGCAGTATGCTGTGGTCCGCGCGAACAACATCTTCCACAAGCTGCAGGAACGCGAGGCGCTGAGCGAGCGCGAGGTCCTCGCTGCGCTCGACGGCACACCCGCCGACGAAATCGCCGGTGAGTCGCAGCTCTGGGACATCGTGTTCGAGGCCGCGAGACTCGACGATGTGGTCGAGCAGGTCGTGCGATCGCTGGAGTTCTCGATTCTGGCGAAGTACGTGTTCGGACTCGCACAGATGTTCAACGCGTTCTATCACCGGTTTTCCATCCTCAACGAGGAGGATGCCGCGCGCAAACGCTGGCGCGCGGCGGGCGTCGCGTACGTGCGGGCGCAGCTGACGCGGGCGCTCGATCTCATGGGCATTGACGTGCCGAGCCGGATGTAACGATGCCGCTCATTGCGATTACCTCGTGCCGCAAGCTCGAAGACTACAGGCAGGCGATCCTGCATGTCGGGGGCGAAGTGCGGATCGTCGACGCCTCGATGGCGGTGAACGCCGCGCTCGAAGGCGTGGACGGACTGCTGCTGACCGGCGGCGAAGACGTCGCACCGGCGCGCTACGGCGAGACGCCGCACGAAACCGTCGTCGACGTCGAGCCGGCGCGCGACGAGTTCGAGATCGGCATCGCGCGCGCCGCGCGCGAGCGCCAGCTGCCGATCTTCGCCATCTGCCGCGGGATTCAGCTGCTGAACGTGGCGTTCGGCGGCACGCTCGTGCAGGACATCCCGTCTGAAGTTCCCGGTGCGCTGCAGCACAGCCTGAAGGTGCCGCCGAACGAACCGTACACGCTCGCGCACGAAGTGTGGGTCGAGCAGGACACAGTGCTCTCGAGGCTGCTGGGCGAGCGCCTGACCGACGCCGAGGTGTGCGACGTCAACAGCCGCCATCATCAGGCGGTGAAGGACGTCGCCCAGGGATTCAAGGTGGTGGCAACCGCGCCGGACGGCGTCATCGAAGCGATTGAAGATCCTGCCGCGCGCTTCTGCCTCGGCGTCCAGTGGCATCCGGAAAACTTCTGGCGCACCGGCGAGTTCCGGCCGCTGTTCGAGGGATTCATCGACGCCGCCCGTCCGTAGATTAGAGCAACCACGAAAACACACGAAACACACGAAAAGATCAATTTGTACTTTGTCTTGTACTAATTGATCTTCTTCGTGCCCTTCGTGGATCTTCGTGTTTTCGTGGTTGCTCTAATGATCGAGATCGAATACCACCACGGTCTCCACGTGCGGCGTGTTCGGAAACATGTCGAACGCGTCGGCGCGATCGATCCGGTATCCGGCATCCACGATCCGGCGCGCGTCCCGCGCGAGCGTGGCGACGTCGCAGGACACGTAGATCACGCGGCTGGCGCCGACGGCGATGAGACTCTCGAGCGCCCCGCGCGACATGCCGGTGCGCGGCGGATCGACGATGATGGTTTCAATCATCGGCCGGCCGGCGTGGCGCGAGACATTTCGCGCGTAACCGGTCGCCACGCCTTCGACGGCTCCGCGGACGGTCGTGATGTGCGCGCCGGACGCCGCGCTGTTCGCATGCAAATCGTCGGCGGCAAACCGATCGCCTTCCACCGCGACGACCCACGCGCCGCGCACGACGCCTGCGCCCACTGAGAACAGTCCGGCCCCGGCGTACAAGTCGAGGACCGCCGAACCGATCGGCACGCGCTCGACGACATGCGAGACGAGGCCCGTGAGGAGGTAGCGATTGCCTTGAAAGAACGCGCGCACGTGCCGCCGCAGGTTCAGCCTCGAGCCGTCGATTGTGAGCACGTCGGCAACGTAGGGTCCCTCCGTCAGGCCATCGACGGCGCTGAGCTTCTGCAACAGTCGATCGTCAATCGCGGTCGCGGCATCGATGTTGACGACGCGCTCGCTCGCGTCGATATTTTCCGACAGCTCGATCTCGCGAAGGTCGGTCATGCCGAGCGATCGAATCCTCGCCTGCAGGCGATCGAGCGCATCGCACGTCGACGGCAGCAGCTGCCGCGTGGGCCGCACGTCGCATATGTCGTGGGT